>Ga0157370_10002326_pt1 | contig 22977 bp, 23 predicted proteins | sample C35metaG_FD_113463 | JGI IMG/M metagenome (GOLD analysis project Ga0157370, IMG submission 113463) | Corn rhizosphere microbial communities from Kellogg Biological Station, Michigan, USA - C3-5 metaG | ecosystem: Host-associated > Plants > Roots > Rhizosphere > Soil | place: USA: Michigan...
GTTTCCTGCGGCACACCTTGATTTTTATGCATGTCACAATAATCAGTTGGAAACTTATGGCATGGGAGATACCAGCGATTTACACCAATATATTTTTTCCAATCAGATTAAACACAAACCCCGGTATGGAGAAGATGCTTACTATATCCTCCCTTCCAATCTCTTTGATAAAGCGGTACTGGAAAAAATTAAAAAGAACTATGCACACTGCTCCCCACCGTTATCTGTTCCAATATACCGAAATGGTGTTGTTTGTAAGTACATTTTGATATTCAGGCTCGAAAATTATCAAAGAAAATTTTGAGTGTTGAGATCTGAGAAGGTTTGATGTTATTGGATGCGCTGCAAATATCACCCGATTATTTATATCCTCCTCCTGATTCATAAGATTACCGCTTCCTTGCGATATAAATCTGTCCGTAAAAATAAAAAGCCTGGCGCTAAGGCCAGGCTAAATATAAATCTGTTTAAGCAAAAGTTATCCATTCATGTTAACACAAAGATTTGTGCCGGCGAGCGAGAAATTTAGACTAATATGAATCAATTTACACCCAATAAATCTGATAAACTTGCGTCTATCTTTTCGACTTGATATGGATCATGGGTAATTCTATATAGCGTTTTATCTCGATCCACTGCATAAAAATTTCCATCTTCAATGTCTGTTAAATGGAAATATTCTTTGTTCTCGAGAGCAATAACATACACATCGCTTGGGTTAATTAAATCCAACTCCTTTGGTGTTAATATTTTTTTTATTCTATTGAAATCAATACTATCTCGAAATCTTAATTTTATATCCGCAACATTGTACTTTTGAATATCAATTTTGAATTTCTTTGATCCAAGGATAGCATAACCATCAATTGTCCCGAAAGAAAAAAAGATTGAATACTGCAAATATGCCCCAGAAATGGTGTCATAAATTTTGACATTATACACCTCAAAATCCCTGCCTTTTTCATCATGAATTTCATTATAAATGTCTGGGTCATTAGTAAAACCTACATAACCTGGAATAGCTGCATTGCCAATAGAAACTCCCTTAAAAAGCCCTAAATTTATTTGTTCAATATACTTATTAAACTCTTCAGGCAATTCACTTAACACATTTTTTAAAAGTTCAATTTCCCACAATCGAATTTTAGTTCTTTTTAATAATCCAAACATAGAACAAACTTAAAATTTATTTGTAAACCAATTATATTTTTTAAAAAACCCCATCTAGCGCAAGTCTTAAGTGCACCAGCTTAAGCAATGGCCTGACTTGTGCTTCAAAATTAAACCGTAAGTAATTGCAAATTATGGGGCGGAATTACAAATCCCAACCAACGAGAACTGACTGCTCCATTGGTATAACTCTATCCATAAAAATAAAAAGCCTGGCGCTAAGGCCAGGCTAAAATATAAAATCTGTTAAGTACAAGTCATCCGCTCACACCTGCCCAAACAAAAAGACTTGCGCTGGTGAGGGTCATAGGTATTTATATAAATTATAAACTAACGATAAACAGCCCAAAAGTATAAAAAACAACCAATATTTTTTATAAGATGACCACCCATCATTTACTGATAACTTAAGCATAATACCTAAAAAAATAATTAATAATGGTGTTAAGAACCTTACAAAAACCTCAAAATTCATATATTAAATAAAAACTTAAAAATATAAACAACTCCAATCATTCCGAAAAAAAGAATCAACAGCCAATTTCTAGGAATTACATTTCCTCTGTCGAAATTATCTAATTCTCCTGTTTCTTTTTTATGGTAAATCCATCTCTTATTTTCGGCATACAAACCAATTGAAACCATTAAACTTAAGAAACCATATAACAAAAAATACCAATTCATTAGCCCTTCGATGTTTAAAACTATTTATATACTTTAAATTCTTTAAACTGCGTAAATTATTTCAATAACTAGCTTAAGTTTTGGCTTCCGCTTACTGTTTGTGGGGTGTAAGGAAATTATACCCTAAACTAATATTCTTCTGACTATCGCTGGTCAGGTTGACATTGTAAGCATAATTACTGTTTGTAAAGCCACTAATAACTGTTAATCTGTTATCATCGTAACCGCTATAGTTGTTGGTACCAAAATTATCGCGGGTTAAACTACTGATATTACCCATCAACATCATAACTAATGGTTTCACCAGGGTTATTGCCCGCTGCAGCATTGGTTAAGCGGTTTAACCTGTTGTAAGTATTACTGAAGGCATTGGCTGCAACATTAGTATAACTCTGTCCAGAAAATTAAAAAGCCTGGCGATAAGGCCAGGCTAAAGTAAAAAATTCTTAAGTACAGGTCATCCACTCAAACCTTCCCAAACACAAAGACTTGCAATAATAGGGATTATACATTTTCCTTCAAAGTTCGATTATCTTTATTTACGATTTGATTAAAGTTTCTGTAAAAGTAAAAAAAAAGTAAAGTAAGCAATAAGTATAAAATGTTTAGACGTATTAGAGAATAGTCAGATTCTGCAAATTTAAAAGTAAAACCAAAATTGAAATTATTAAAAATAGTTCCGAATAGAGTGTCTTTAGTTTTGTTATCTATTTCTATATAACTCGCTACTTCAATTCCCTGATTATATTTAAATTGAAAACCATTAAAAACTATGGATAGTATTTGTAACGAACATATTAGTATATTAACAATGAAAAAATTCTCTTTAAGATTTGATAGCTTTATTAAAATCTTAAGATTATTAATAATTGTAAAGATAATAACAGTGCTACAAGCAATAACAGATAACCATCCAACAGTGTCAACAATTAAGCCTTTAATTAATATAGCAAACATATAACATGCACTTATTATTCCCGATATAAGCATATAAATGCTACTAATTATAACAATAGCTCTATTCGATTTATTCATCTCCACAATTTTTATTTATTTTTTTTAATCATTTTCTTTACTGGTGCTAATTCTGCTTCAACATATTTTTTAAGCCCATCAATTGCATCAGAAATAATATTTTTAGTTTCTTTTGGATTTATATTTACTGAAACTGGGCCTGCGTCTAACGAAATTTCATCCTTTGGTTTATCGGGAAGCAAATTAGCATTATTTCCCCCTTCTACCTTTGTTTTACCAAAATTATCATTATAAACTGTGGCAGAGAGTTCTGCATTATAAGCAGCGCCCACCCTTACAGTAGCCTCTGCAGACATTGTCATACCTTTTTCTGAATTTGCAGAAACCTTAGTAATAGCTTTAGCTTCCATACCATTTTTCTCATACCCTTTGCCTATTTCTATCGAAACAACATCTTTACCTTGCGTTGTTTTCTGAGGTTTTCGCATTGATAAAGCTGTTTTTCCAATATGTTCAACAGTTTTTTGAGTCTTATTAGAATAAATAGCTTTAACTACCGCAAAATAAACTTGATAAATTGGCCATGGCCACATTCCATCCGGATCAACAAATTTGATCGGATTATCAAACCCGTAATTATATGGAGACCATCTTCTCCCCAGTTCAGCTTTAGGATCTATGACATTCCATCTCCCAATTACAGGGTCATAGAACCTTGCACCGTAGTCATATTGGCCTAACTCCTCTTGCAACTCCTTGCCATTGTAAAGATACCTGTTAAGCCCCGCTTTTGCAACCGGCTCTTTTCTTAAACCAAAGGCATAATAATCGTCGCGTTGCAATACTTCCAGTTGATTGGTATTAGGATTTTGATAAAAAGTAACCCTTACATTGCCCAAATGATCACTTAGGTTATATTCATAACTGTAATTACTGCCACTTCTGCGGGCTATACCTTCTTCAGTCTGGATGAAATCGATGTTGTTATTGGTGTACTGTATACCATCAATATAATTGGTGGTGGTACCACCTGCTTGTTTTTGCAATTTTTCGCCAGCAGCAGTATAGGTGTAGTTTACATTTGGGCCTGCAATAGCAACAGGCAGGTTAAGGTAATTATAATCAATGTTGGTAATGCCCCTGGCCGTATTGGTTTTCTGGTTACCGTTAACATCGTAGCTATAAGTACTGTTGGTAAAACCACTAATAGCTGTTAACCTGTTACCATCGTAACCGGTATAGTTGTTGGTACCAAAATTATCGCGGGTTAAACTGGTAATATTGCCCATTACATCGTAACTAATCGCTTCGCCCAGATTATTGCCCGCTGCAGCATTGGTTAAGCGGTTCAACCTGTCGTAAGTATAATTGAATGCATTGGCCGCACCGTTGGTATAAGTCTGGCCTGAGATGTTGCCATTAAACTGTGGCAAGGTACCATCGTTATATTTCAACTCCATGCTAAACTGATCTGATGTACTGGTTTTCATCCAGCCACGTTCGTTGTAAGCAAGAGTAGTAACCTGGCTATCGTTATGCAGATTCTTTTTAGTCAGCTGGCCAATTTCATTATACTCCAGGTGGTTCAATGTTACCTCACCCTGGTTATTGATGTTTTCGAAAGTAGCCACTTTACGGCCCATGTGGTCGTATTCGTAACGGTTGGCAATGGTGGTTACTACCCCACTTACTGTATGGGTACGCGTGCTGGCTTTCAGACTACCATCAAAGTCCCAGGTATTATCTACCACATCAGTACCATTGAGGTGGTTGCTGCTTTTGCTTTGTACTACACGGCCTTCCAGGTCGTAATAGTTTACGGTAAGCAACATAGCGTTTGTACCCAGGTTTTTCACTTTGGTACCGGTAAGCAGACTTTTGGTTCGTGCTGCCGGCGCCTGGCCTGTTCCGGGCTGGCCAAAACTATCCGGGAAGTCGTAATCGTCGTAGTAATTTATACTCAATACATCGATGTTACTCAATACCACATCGCTCTGAGGAAGGGTATTGCTACTGTAACCATAGACATCTGCCGAACGTGTTTCCCATAAAAGCCCGCTCTGCCCATCTACTGAAGCTTGTAATGCTGGCCGGAGCTGATTAATATCTTTCTGTATTCCTGTCATCACTACGCGGCCAAAGGCATCGTATTTGGTAAACAACCATTGGCTGTTGCCACGCTGCACGGCATCCTGGGTAAATACTACCTGATCGAGCTTGTTATAAACCATAAACTCCCAGCCCTTGCCCGGAATTTTTTTCTCTACCAGCCTTTTGCGGCCATCGTAATGGTAACCGTAAATAAACTGATCGAAAATGGTCTGGGTTTCATCAAAGCTGGTTAAGGCTTGCGCGTTTTCATTTATGGCTGGGGGCAAAACATAACGCAGGTTGCCCAAATCGTCGTAAACGTAATAAGTACTCAGCTTTTTGGTATTGGTTTCCCAAACCCGTTTCAATACCACACGTCCTTCAAAATCTTTAAACTCTTCAGTAGTACCGGCATTGCCCGATACCCAGTTCTCGTCTTTAACAATGGTTTTGTAGAGTTTGCCCGGCAGGTAAACACCAGCTGCTGCACCATTGTCGGTACCGTTTATCGTCCACAGTTTTACCTCATCCTGGGCATTGGTGCCATAATCGGTTTTAAGCGTGTGGCCAGTGCTAATTTGCCAGTCTGCACCAGGAGCCCCCTGCTGCAATACACGGTTTAACGGCGAGGCTTCAAAAACCGTTTCGGCAAAAGGATAGCCCGTTGCTTTTACCCCTGTTGTAGGGCTGATGTAAAAGCCCAGCTGATCGGCCAGGGCACCTGTACGGTAATTGCCAGTGGTACCTGTTTGCGCAGCATAAGGCTGATATTTAAACTGCTCACGGCCAAAGGCATCGTAAGCCACAGGTTGTACAATATCTTTAAAACCCGGGCTGCCTTGTACCTGCACAGTTTGCAAAGGCCTGCCCAAGCCATCAAAATATTGAATAGCCTGGTTTTCCTCACATAGGTTGCGGCTATTACCCAAAGTACCATCAGTTACCGGTATTTTAAAACTACGCGTAAGGATATAGTTCTGGTTAGTGCTGGGCGTTGAAGACAGTGGCTGGCAGTTGAGGTAACTTAAACCTGTAGTAAAAATACGTACCGCACCTGTGGTTTGGAAACCATCAACCAGCGTTACACTCGTTGGGGCACTAATTTCGGTTTCGCCGTTGTGTACCGATACCACTTTCTGGGCAAAACTGCGACCGCAGAGTAGCAATAGCGCTGCAGCACCTATATATTTAAATTGTTTTTTCATGAGGGCGTTAGTTTTTATAGTGGTAATCGGTTTGTTTTAAAATGTTGCCATTCTGGTCTTTAATTGTTTTTAAGCGCTGAAAGGCATCGTACTCGTAATAGGTAGTCATGCCTTTGGCATCGGTACTGCTCGTCACACCGATTAAAGGTTTATAGGTATAACTGGTAATCTGGGCATCTTTTAATAAAGGCGAGCTTCTTAATGTATTAATCAAGGTATTTACCGCTACATCAGTTGGGCTCGAAGCTGCAAAATTATTGACAGCTGTAGCTCCACCTAGTATCGATTCGATGATGGCATAATCGGCGTTTTTGATTTCGGCTATCGGATATTGATTTTTGTAGCTGTAGATATAGTTAACCGTTGCTCCATTCTCTTGCTTCGCGGATAAAACATTCCCATTAATGCCGTAACGTTCATATTTTAACCTTACTTCATCTAAACCAGAAACCACGTTTCGAACTTCAACAGTACCGGCAGTAAACATTTGGGGGTAGGGCTGAATAAAATTATTTCGTTGCAAGGCAGTTTTATTATTTAATGTTTGTTTTTGTTCAACTACCGGGCTGATAACGTTTGCTGCAATCATAGCCTGATAAATGCCATTCGGATCCTGATTATTAGCTACCATATCATTTGGATAATTAAAACTGATAACCTTAGTTAATTCTTCACTATTTTTGGTTGTCATATTCTTTATCAAAAGATTATCTGTACTATATTGGTAAGTATTAACCTGTTTCTGCGCGAGATGGTTAACTGAACCAAATTTATAAGTGGTATCGCTATCTAATGGCGACCATCCTGTTACGGTTAAAAAATCGGCAACTTCATAAATATCAAGCCCTCCTATAATCCCGATTTGTCCAAAGATTCTTTGGCCCACTTTTAAACCTGGATAGCTACTTCCAGAATGATCCTGGTACCATGATTTTTTATCTTCCACAGTTTCAAAGCTTGTGGTAGCGGCATTATATTTTAAAATGCTATTACTGATAGGCAAACCTCTTTTCCATTCGCGGGATATGGCGGGCGCAAAGGGAAATTGATCAAAATAAATATCGGTAGCGGAAGAAAATTCGTTGATATTTTTTCCAGCCTGTCCCTGGCCACCAATCAACTCTTCCACATAAGAATAACCAACACTTGCATTTTGGGTAGATATTAATGGCAGATTTGAGGCTGAACTGATACTCAGATAATCAGCAGAAACAGTATGTACCTGATCTTTAACCACAATTTCTCCATAATCAGTTACATTTCCAATATATGATGGGAAAGACAATAAATAACCGCTCGATCTATTGGTTACATTGGGCAGCAAATAGTTATAGCCTTTAATATTGGTAACTGCCCCATTGCTGTCATAGTTTGTTATCTTTTTTATCCTTAACCCGCCAACAATGACATTATATCTTTGTGAAGCAAAACTGCCCTTAGGCTAGGTTAATCGAACAAAATAGTCGTTAATCATATTTCCACCACTTAAGTTGCTCAGGTCTGCCACCAATCTATATTGACCTATCGGCAGATAAATGGTTCCGTCTGTACTTATATTTGCGACATGTCCATCAGGGAAATACAATAGCGTAACCGGGCAGCCAGTTGAGGCAAAAGGCGGGCAACCTTCTCTGTTAATTAAAATCTTTGCATTTACCCCATCCAAGCCAGCAAATCCTTCTGTTATCGTAAATATTTTTTCGTAATTTGTACTTACTCCGTCTGCCAGGATCCTGGTATTTTCATATTCAGTTACCACATCTAACATAGCTGGTGCATTTCCAGCAGTATTATTTTCGTATTCAAAAACCGTTTTGCCTTTTGTAGGATAAACGATTGTATTTAGTATTCCGGCCTGGCTGTAAATCTGATTCGCCCCACGATCTGCCGATTCAATGGTAAAAGGAGGTTGGCCAGCATAATTTATTGTTGTAGTTGGCGTAAAACTAAAACCGTTATTGGTTCCATTATAATAGCCCCAATGATCCTGGTTGTACGAACTTCGGCTGGGTAAAAGAATATCGTGATTGTATCCAAACTGATGTGTTTCAGATTTAATACCATTAATATCTACAGTAGCTATACTATCCAAAAACAACCGTTTTTTTTCAGCTATATCTTCATACGATGGTGGCTCATTGCTGGTAGTGTAACTCTGATAAAAATTGATTCTTTTATAGAAGTTCGAATTATCACTGCTAATTACCAACCCATCCAGCGCATAATCGCCAGGCAAATCTGCACGTTGTTGTGTTTTTTTGATCAGATTAACTTCGCCATTCGCAAATTTGATTTTGGTAAGCCTGCAACCACTAATTGTATTATAAGCATAACTGGTAGAGGTACTTCTGGGTGTTCCCTCAATTAAGCCACTCTGAAAAAAATAATTGGTTTGAGCGCCAATGGTTTTAAATTGATAGTTAGTGGGTTCATATTCAAAGCTAATTTCATTTGAAGCATTCGAATTCTGAATCTTAGTGATATACCAACTGTTGATGGTTGCTATAGAAGTTGATGATCCTCCTCCTAACACCATTGATGTCGAAGTTGAAAGTTCCTGATTTGTAAAGTAGTAAATATCGCCGTTGGTGGCGGTAATTTTCCATGATTTTTCAACCCCCAGATATGTACCAAACTCAATCTTACTTTTTGAAGCCGTTATCGGTACCCCTTTACCAGAAGGGTCTAAAATAAATTTACCAGATTCTCCGCCAACATTATAGAAAAAAATATCTTGTTGCGAGTCTAAAACTCCGTTGTTCACGTCCATCAAATATTCTTTCTTTTGGGACGCAGACATTTCATTATTGAGATATTGATTAATTTTTTGACAGGTGTTCAAATACCCGCCATCACTTTCGTCTGGCAGTCCTCTTAATTGCCTGCCCACTACCCCACCTGCATTTAAGCTCCAGCCCAGGCCAACCCACGAGGAAATTTCTTCTACTTTTACACCACCAGCGTGGTAACTAATACTTAATGGAAGTTTAAGGTTTCCTGAATTCACTTCATAAAAGGGAATACTAATATTGGGCACGCCCGTATATAGGCCAACTGGTACTTCTCCATATTTACCCAGCGAAGCTGAGTTTGGTGAAACAGGTGTTTGACTAATCAACTTTGGTGCTCCATCCTGACTACGGACATTTTTCGAAATAAAAAGTGTAAAAAAGAACAGAAATAACAGATGTCTTTTCATAAGATAGCGTTAATTGTTTACTTGGTTTTAAAAATTTGTGTTTAATATTTTGGGGCATAATTAATAAAATGCAGTTGCAAGCAGAAATCTTTTTGACGAACGATGCTTTTCGAGTGATATTCTATGCCTTTTTCTTGACGAACGTGATTTTGAGCCTTCGTAAGAACGCCAAAAATTCCTTTAAAAAACAGAAAAAAGTCTTAATTCTCCTTCCCTACAAGCTGCAGTTCTAGGCTAAGTTTTTCTGTTTTTTCTTCGTTGCCATTTAGTGTTTTCTTCATCAGTTTGGCACCGGCAATTTTACCAATTCCCGGGCTTTTGGCTAAGGTATCGAGCAGTTTAACGATATTGAAATAACTGCCCTTGAAAATGAATTTCTGCGAAACTATACCCCGCGCTATTTCGCTGGTATCTTTTTCTGCTGGACTGATGTTGGGGCTGAAATTGATTTCTACATTTTTGGCAATGGCCATAGCCGATACCGATTGCCATAAGCGGTTTTCACGATCTTCGTGCCGTACCTTATAGCCCTTTAATACCGATTGGTAAAAAGCATGTTTGCGTTCCAGTTGAGGGAAAGCCGCATCGGGTTCCTGCCCCGGTTGCTGTGCAGCTTTTAACTGCCGGTTTAAGGCAACAGCCGAAATGGCCTTTTCGAAAGAAAACAGATAGGCAAGGTATACCACAGCCAGCATGAGCAAAGCCAATACGATTTTCTTATTTTTCAGGTTCAGTTTGGCCAGCATATTAATATTGGATCAAAAGGTTAAATTCAAAATTTTCCGATTCTGTATCCTGCTGGTAGCGCAGGAGCTTAACTTCTTTTGCCCATTTCTTTTCTTTAAGCAAAAATATCCAGTTGTTTACCGCCGTTAGGTTAGCTGTTTCGCCGGCTATCTTTACTGATGCAAGCACATCTTTTGCCCCGGCAGCCTCTTCTTTTACCTGATCGAATATTACCTCGTTTAAGGTAAGTGCCTTGGGCTTGCTGCTACCGATTTCGTTCAGCAAAAAAGCATGGCTGTAACCGCCATTCCATCCCAGTTTGGTTAACAATATTTTTTGTTCGGTAATTTCTTTCTTCAACAAGTCGCTTTGGTCGGCTGTTGCTGTAAGTGCACCTACCTGCTCGTTTAATTTAGCATTCTCGGCATTATAATGTGTTAGCGCAAAAAAGCTAATGAGTAAAAGACCTAACAAGGCGAAAACAAAAATCCCTGCTGTTTTTCTTAGCTTTGATAGTTCAAGAAAATCTTTAAAACGGTTGTCTACCTGTGTATCATCAGCTTTAATCACGAATAGCTTCTCGTGCAAAAAAAGCTGAAAGGCCAATGCATAAGGCACCAGCAAAGCAGGTTTGAGTTTGGTATCGCCTAGTTTTAAGTTCCCAATATTTTCTGTTCCTTCTGCGTAACGATAGCCAGATAATGTGTGTGCTTCATCTACATCAAACTGGTGCCCATTAGCTGCAAAGCCGCCAACAGTTCCACTTAACAACTCCCATATCGAAATTACCGGTAAGGCCCCCAGGCTTAAAGCATAAACCTGTAACCCAGCGGTTTGCAGTTTACCTACAATATCATCGGCCAATGTTTGCCTGATAATGCTGATCCAGGTCAGATCGCCTGAAAAAGCCTCCTGTACATAAAAATCTTTTCTTTCAACCGAAGGGAAGGCTGTTCTAAACAAATCCTTATTTTCTGTTCCACTCCCCTTAACCTGTTTATGTATAATACCCTTACCGCTTATAGTCAGTGCAACCGGAAATTTGCGTGGGAGGCGTTCGAGTACTTTAACCAGCGTACCATCAACCGTACGGTGTTCTGCAGCATCAATACTATCACCCTTACGCGTAATTACCGCGTAGGTACAGCGATAGGTTTCGTTCTGCAACAAAGCAAGTTCAATAGCCAGTATCTGTTCAAAAGGTTCGAACATGCCTAATATAAAATTGTAGGTTTAATAAATACCAGAGTTATCACTTTGTTGTTCGATTTCTCCCGGCTACTGAAAAGCCATTTCAATACCGGAATCCGCGACAAAATCGGTACACCCGAACCATTCTCGCTGCTTTCAGTCCGTTCTAAACCACCCAATACAATCATATCTTCGTTTTTGGCCCGAATAATAGAACTGAACTTACTGGTTGATTTGGGTGGAGGTGCATTTAGAGGCGGGTTACCAATAAAATCAGATATGTTTACCTTAATGTTTAGCGTAACCTGATCATCGCCCGAAACTACAGGCTTGATATCGATTTCGAGATTGGCATTCACCTCTGTAAACTGCTCGGTTACTACCGTTTGCGCGTTTAATGAAGGGATAACATTTTGGGTTTTCTGACTATAAAATCGCGAGCTTCCGATACTCAAATTAGCCGAGTGGCCGTTAAGGGTTGATAATTTCGGTACCGAGCGGATATCGACATTGTTATTGTTTTCGAGCGCACTCAACTTCACATAAAAGTTGGGTGTTACCCTGCCCAGGTTTACCGAGCCGTTTCTGCCGAGTTTAGAAAGAAAATTATTGATGGAATTTGCACCAAAGGTGTAATCAATACCGGGCAATATCGTACCTCCCGTCCGAACACTGTCCGAAACCCCGGCAGAAATACCGGTTTTAACAGATTTTCCTTTTCTAACGTCCACCAGTGTTACCTCTATCAATACCATGGGTACTACCCGGTCTATCTGTTTAATGTAATTCTCGATTTCGTTTACTTGTGGAGAAGCCCCCGAAAGCAATAAGGTATTCTGCTCCCTGAATTCTTTAATTTCCACTCCTTTTTTCCACTCAGCCGGAATCATCATCTGGATGGTATCCAGTGAGCGGTGTTGCAATTGAACAATCTTATTGGCCCGTAATCCCTCCAGTTTGCGGTCGCCGATCAAATAAACACCACCATCTTTTTTAAAAGTATACTCAGTTCCCTGCAATAAGGCAGTAAGAAAAGTATCGTAACCAATACCATTCAATTTAGTACTTACCGTGCCTTTAATATCAGAATAAATAAAATAATTAGCGCCCACTTCATTTGAAGCTGATTTAATCAGGTCTAATATCGGGGTATTCAGCGCATCTACACTAACGGTACGATTGCCCTGGTTATCTTTTCGGCCACTTAAATTAAAGTTTGATGGTCCTTGCCCTGCCGCAGTTTTATTACTTCGTTTTACTGCTGTGGCCTGATCGCCGTTTACATAAAGCTCTTCTCCTTCGCCTAAAGCCTGAAAAATAAATACCCCATCATTGGTTTTATTCATTTTAAGCTCATTGGCATAAGCCAGTTTTTCTAACGCTACCTCAAAAGGGGCTGCAGCAATAAAACCACTAACTTTTTTACCCATCAGGGCAACAGGAACCACTACATTTTTTTGCGAAAGCTGGCTGATTTTCTTCGCTACCTGGCCTAAGGTATCGTTATTGAGTTCAAAACCCAGATATTCGTTTGATGCATTGTAGTTAACACGGAAATCTTTGGGTACTACCGCAGGTTTCGGTGTTTGTACCTTGGTTACCGACATTATAGAACCAATGAGATTAATATCCAGATCGTATTCTTTTGCAATGAACAAGATCACGTTCATGGCCGTTTCATTACGAAAATTGGTATAAACCTTAAAGTTCAGTTGCGGATCGATATTAATATTCAGGTTATTGGCCTGTGCCAGCGCCCTTAAAAACTCCTGTGCAGAGGCGCCCGACATGGATAGTTGAACAGGCTGGTTTAACCCAGGTACAGTTACCGAAAGGTTTCTTAGGCGTTCTTCAATGGCTTTTAGGCGTTCCTGACTGGTAATCTGGGCTGAGGCGGTTAAAACGGATAGGTTTAAGACTATAAAAGCCAAACCCATCAACATTTTTAGTATCGTTTTATTCTTCATTTAGATAGCGAGTAACAAGGGGTAAATTTCTTCAATGGAGGTTAGTCCATCGGCAAATAAAGCAAAAGCGTTTTTAGATAGTGTACTTATTTTTTTCTCTTCAAGGATAGGTTCGATAGCCATGTTACCTTTTCTGATTTCCTGTGAGAGTTCGGCATCGATCGGGATAACCTCATAAACAGCTTTCCGTCCACTATATCCGGTATAATAGCAATGTGCACAACCTGTGGACACGAAATGTGTAGTAACTGTTTTAGGCGGATTAAACTGACGCGGATAGCGCCCTGCCTCAAATGTTTCTTCTTTTTTGCATCTCGGGCAAAGCAACCTCACCAGACGCTGGGCCACAGTGGTGTTCAACGTATTGGCAACCAAAAAACCAGGTATACCCATATCCATTAAACGCGATACGGTTCCCCAGGCAGAATTGGTGTGAATAGTAGATAGTACCAGGTGACCGGTAAGTGCCGCCCGGATAGCCATATTGGCGGTTTCCGGATCGCGGATCTCCCCTACCATAATTACATCTGGATCTTGCCTTAAAAAAGTACGCAATGTGGCTGCAAAACCTAATCCGATATTCTCTTTTAATTGTACCTGATTTACACCTTCGAGTGTATATTCAATCGGATCTTCAATGGTAAGGATATTCCGTGTACTTTTATTTAAAAGCTTTAATGTAGCGTAAAGCGTAGTAGTTTTACCAGATCCGGTTGGCCCGCTAATTAAAATAATACCATTGGGCCGCTGTACACCTTCCATATAATGGAGCATATCCTGTTCAGAAAGCCCTAGTGTATTTAAATCGATATCTGTACTGCTGTTATTTAACAACCTAAGCACAATTTTTTCGCCATAAAGGGTTGGCAATACTGATACCCTGATATCGAAAGCAGCAAAACGTGAAGAGGTAAACTGAATCCTGCCATCTTGGGGTAAACGTTTTTCAGCAATATCGAGATTGGCCATGATCTTAATTTTATTGATCAGCGCCGGATAATCTTTTTTTTCGATCTGGTAACGCTCAATCATCATCCCATCTATCCTCACCCTAACTCTTGAGCGTTTTTCGAATGTTTCGATATGGATATCACTACTTTTTAAGCGTCTGGCTTCTTCAATTAATACATTTAAAAAATCATCGTTGGCCGAGATAACAGTAACTTCTTTCTCATCACTTTCTGCCGATACATCGCCCAGGTAATATTTAGAAAGCAACCTGCTGATTTCCTGCTGATCGAGCGGTAGTAAAGAGATGTTACAGCCCAGCATTACCTGCAGTTCATCTGTAAGTTGATTCTGATCACCCAGGCCATCCCAGCAGAGCACCAAATTGCCGTTTGCTCCCCGCTCTTTCGGAAATACACGGTACTCCATCGCAAACTCCTTGGATATTAATCCCAGTATTTCAGGTTTAATTTCCATAACCGAGCAAATTTATAAGGTTATCATCGGCAAGTAGGTTGATAAGCGGCGTGTACCAGCTAACAGCCATCAGTAGCATATACATCAAAGCCTGGTAACCCGCTAATGGTATCTTTTTTCCATGAGCGGCAGACTGATATCCAAAAAATGCTGTAAGTAATATAATTACCATCAGGCTTAAAAGATAAAAAAGCACAAAGTTTAAAAAGGAAAAGCCAAAACACAGTACCACAAGGAATAACAAATCTCCTAAACCGAAAAAGCCATCGAATATATTGGTTAGTTTTTTTTGTTTGATAGAAATATAGCCAGTTAATACGGCAAACTGCAAACCTAAAAACAAGCTGTTTTTAATCGCCTGCGAAATTGTGGCTGCACCCCCCAATACCTGTACCGTGGCCATTGCCATAAGCAGTAAAAGTATCGGAAACATCCACCAGTAAATTCCCCGGTATTTAAAATCCTGATAAACCATACCCGTTAACACCATAAAAATCCCCCCCTGCAACAAAAACATTAATCGGCAACTATTTCCTTTAAGTTCTTGTCCTGGTCTATCTGCCATACATTATAGGTACCATCGCCATCAAAATCGGCTACGGCCGTAGCTTTAGCGGTAAAAGTATTGTTGGTAGCCGCTGTAATTTCGATTTTATAGTTGGCTTTGCCATCTTTAGCATCCGAAGTTAGCTTTTCCTGAATAAATCCGATTTCCAACAAATCTGTCGAATATTTAGAATGTTCGTAAAAGTAACTCTGTTCCAACTTGGCTACGTGTTCCAGCTGCATTTTAGCCTCGGTTGTTTTGGCTTTGGTAATCAGCGGCATCAGGTTGGGCAGTGCCAGCAAGATCAATATGCCAATAATGGCCAGTACAATCAGGATTTCGGTTAAGGTGTAAGCGTTGAGTTTTTTAGATGTATTTATTTTCATTGCACGTTAATTTCTTTGGCCCACTTAGTTTTAATAAGACGAGCGTGTAAAATGCAAAGAAATAAATAATTTTCCCAATATTTTTGACGAACAATGCAAATTGAGTGATATTCTTGCCTTTTTAAGTGACGAACTAAAATCAGGAGAGCTGATTAGTTTGCTTTTTACACCTAAAATTCCGCAGTATTTTGTGTTAAACTAAGTATATCCGATCCACCAATAACAAATACAATATGGCCGGGATTAGAAAACCTGACCACCGAAAGATATCAAGACCCTTTTACTCACAATTCACTATAAATCAACATCAGTCCATGATAATATGCCATTTGCCGTTGTTATAACCTCTATAATATTATCAAGATTACAAATGGTATAATGTATCAAGTCTGCATCATCATATATCCCTGCACTTTCCTTATTAAACCAATTCAAAAGATCTGATTGTTTGGTAATCCAAAAACCATTATAGGCAGGGATTTCATTTGTAGGCAATATCCTGCTACTTTCAGGAGTAACTCTATACATTAAAGTATGTTTAAATTCTATTTTTAAACATTTCGTATTTTCATCATCTCCTAATTCTTTTAAAAATATAGTTAATGAACCATATTTATCCGACAAACTCAAAAAATAGAGGTTATTAGGGATACCAATAATAGTTTCCCATTTTTTAAATATATAAGTTTCCATTATGGTTTGTATCTAAATTTAATATCTGCTGCTTCTGCGAGCTATTTCTCCTTGGTATACTGAATGTCATCAATATAGCTGGGATTACAAATCCTGGCCAACAAGGTAATCCCCATGAAAAATAAAAAGCCTGGCGCCAGGACCAGGCTAAAATATACAATACTTTAAGCACAAGTTATCCGATCTCACAACCCCAAACTAAAAGACTTGCGCTCGTAAACGATAAACTGAATTAATCTTTACAGATGCCTATGACTCTTGCTGAACGATCAAGCTTTGCAATTTTAAAATCATCTTTATCATATTTAAAATCTTTTTGGGTGGAGAACCATTCAAACCTTGTATTCCTCAAAGGCACATTATAATTAACAAATCGTTTTCTTTTATTCTCCTTAAGCCAATTTCTATAAATTTTAAAAACTTTACTAATTTTCTTTTGATCGTTATTAATTTCCTTCCCAGTTTTATTATCATAAAGAACCGGAAAAGGGCAATAATTTGGCGAATACGATGAAACTGTTAAAATTGTAAAAAGATAAAGTGCATCAATTTGGGTAGTGTAAATTTTAGTAATGGGTCGTTTAAAAGACTTAGAACCATAGTTACATACTTCTTTGGCGCAAATACTGGTATCGCCCTCAAAAGACAATAGTTCTTCCAGAATCTCAACTTTCTCAGCTTGCGTATAAACTGAAAAAATTTTGTCGTATTCATATCCACAAAGTACATTTTGATTGTTTCTTTGATCTCCCTTTGCCGATAATTCAAGTTTATATCCTGCCAAAGGTTTACCATCTACAATACTGCATGATGATGAGTGCATTTTAATAATAGGCGCATGTTTATTTGTGGATGCAAAAACTATTAAAAAAAAACTAAGTAATATATATTTCATAATCTTATTTAAACTACCTTTTTGGTAACATCCTTACTCCCCCTTAACTGTACCCGCATTTGTATTACTTATCTTATCTGGACAGTTAAGCCTATGTTAAATATAACTGAAGACTAAGGAGAGCTGGAACCATATACATCTACAGTATTCTATCAATACAGCCGGTAATCGAATTATAGAGATTCTATTAAATATGATTTTATATTTTTATCCTCTCCAAGCCAACAATAAGGGCTACCATCCAGGGGTAAAGTAATATCCTTAAAATCTTGTTTTTTGTTTCGGGCAAGCCAATCTTTGTAAATCTTGAAAACTTTTCTTACTTTTTTTTGATCTCCATTTATTTGTTTTCCTGTATTTCTATCTATCAAAGTGGGAACTAGTGGAGTGATTCCTCTTGTTAACATTCTTGTAAATGAAAACAGCGCTTCAATTTCAATGGTGAAATTTGACACTTTGGGAATACTCCAATCTCCTTGATAGCTTTTTAATCGGAAATAATAATACTTATTGCTCTTTACAGTATCATTTTCGTAGTTTAAGTATTCTTCCAATATTAATATTTTTGTCTGCTTTGAAAAATTTAATCCAGCAATAATATCGCGATCATCAATTCTTAACTCATAACCATCATTAGCCAAAGTACTATCTATTACTGAAATATGCTGCCCATATATTTTAGGAGTTGTAACGAGAGGCGTTTTTCTTAGAAAACGATTCTTAGTTATATTTTCTATTGGGTACTTTTTCACCAAATTCGCACAACTAAAGAATAGAAAAAGATTTACACCTAAACAAATAATTATTTTCATTGCTATTTTTTCTTATAATAATTTCTATTTGAGGTTCTAACATCCCGCATACCTGTTCTGCCGTTTTTATTATAATCAGTAACCTGATCAATGTTTCGATTCTTTAAAAAAGGCCTAAATTCATTCTTTTCAGTATCACCTTTGCCATTTTTCTGACTAGTTGCACTATGGTACACGTCAACATCACCGATTGTAACACCATCATGTTTACCGATATCTTTTTTATCACTCTGGGTGTCATTTCCAATTGAAGAGTATTCATCTTAGAATCTGCCAGAAAACGACTCAAATTACGCACAAAAAATAAAAGCCTGGTGCTAGGCCAGGCTAAATCTTTAATTCTTAGTCTACCAGCGCTCAATCCTATCTCATAAGAATAAGGAGAGGTGGGAGTTTATTATTACAACGAAGGCAATACCATTATTTTAACATCTTTTCGATTAAGCCATTCGTATTTCGAATGTGCTAGTGGCCATTTAATGATTGTAAATCCATTTTTCTCTGTGACTTTCAACCATTTTCTATAAATCTTAAAAACCTCGTTAATTTCATGTTGGTTTTCATTACATACCAATCCGGTTTCAGTATTAATTAACACAGGACTTATACTTACATTATAATCCAACAACATTATACTGATTGCATATAATGCCTCAACCTGGATTGTTAAAGGAATTTTTTCCCTGGTCATCTTTACCCTATTAGCTGAAGTACCAATATGAAAAGCATATTGTTTATTACTTAATTGATTATTACCCTGAAACAGGAAATACTCTTTTAAAATTCATATTCTTTCTGCTTTGGTGTAATTTAACCTGGCAATAATCTCTCTATCATCTTGCGGAAGAAAAAATTCTGAAGAATCTAAAACAATCTTTTTTGCATCACGCAATTCAATGTGGCTTTTATGTTGATCAATTCTATCTGATACTAAAGTAAGATAATTTGCTTGAATATTTATCGAAGTCTTATTTAGAGAACAAGAGATGCATGATAGCATCAAAGAGATAATAAGGAGTGATCTTAAAAGGTTATTTTCCATTTTTCTTAAAGTATCTCCTTTCATACCCCATAAGTTCATTATATTTTTCGCTACCTTTCTCCCGATTCCCATAGTTACTCACTTGTCCTCTTGATTGTCCAGATCTAGCAGAACTTAAATCATTTTTCTGTTTATACGAGTCTTTTCCAGTTGCGGTTGCAGAATGAAATGGCTCCCAATTTTCGATCTGGCTGGTAATACAAATTATGGATCGGGATTACAAATTAGGGGTGTTCGAAACCTTCATTTTTAGAAAAACAGACCCTTTTCCACATTTTCTGTTGATAAGAACCGGATTTTGTTTGGTTTAAGATGGGACATTTTTAAGTGTATCCCCTTTTTTGAGCCTATCTTTGTCGGACAGTGCCTATACCTTCAAACATATCTATTAAGCAGCTTCTTGAGCTGATTCCTGAAAATGAACTTAGTGTTCTAGCTCAGGCTACCAAAGTAGATTATGGAATTGCAATAGTATACTAGAGATTTTTTTCGTCAGATATTTTTTTGAGATGCATTAATTTAGATTTCCTTTGGATACAATTATGCTGCTCTTTTTTTATTCATTATCATGTGTTCAACATCTACAGGAGTTAGATAACCTAATGAGGAATGGCTTCTTTTTCTGTTGTACCAAGCCTCTATGTATTCAAATATTTCCAGGTATGCCTGTTTCTTAGTTTTGAAAGTTCTGTGATAAACCATTTCGGTTTTCATTGTTTTAAAGAAGCTCTCTGCCACTGCATTGTCCCAACAATTTCCTTTTCGGCTCATACTTTGGATTATTGGTAACCCCATCAATTGCTGCCTGAATTCTAAGCAAGCATACTGAACTCCCTGATCAGAATGGAATATTAGTCTTTCTCCAATTGCCCTATTTGCTTTTGCCATCTGGAATGCACTCACGGTTGTACTTTTGGCTTCCATATTATCACTAAGGGACCAGCCAATCACTTTTCTATCCGCCAGATCGATAACTATCGTCAAGTATACCCAGCCAGCTTCAGTGCGTATATAAGTAAGATCCGAGACCCATTTTTCCCCTAAGTTTGCGACTGAAAAATCTCTATTGAGAACGTTTTCTGCCAAAGGATGCATATGATCTGAGTCCGTGGTTTTAACCCATTTCTTTCTTATTATACTCTGAATCCCAGCTTTCCGCATTATCCTGGCTACCCTGGGTCTAGAAACTCGAAAACCCTTTTCAGTAAGCTTGGCTGCAATTCTTGGGCTGCCATATACCATCTTGCTATCCTTGTGAATCTCACCGATTTCTTCCAGCAGCAAGGTGTTTTCAATTTGACGTTTGCCTTTGGGACGCTTGAGCCAATAATAGGAAACCACTGCCAGCTTACCCGAAATACCCTACACATCATTTCAACTGAAAATATTCTTCGGTGCTCTTTTATAAATCCGAATATCTCCCGTCTCCCTTGGAAAAGATGCCTACCGCCTTTTTTAAGATATCACGTTCCATTTGAGCATCTTTTAGCTCTTTTTGTAGCTTTCTGATCAGCTTCTGATCTTCCGTCAATTCAGTCGTCACCTGACCGGACTCTGATTCTCGTTGTCTCCATTTACTCAAAAGAGTCGCGCTGATACCTAAATCATCAGCTACCTCTTTTACAGATCCTTTGCTGTAAGAAAGCTCTATTGCCATCTTTCTGAAGGATTCATCAAACACTCGTCTGCTCATATAATCAAATTTAAAAGTTTCTTTCTAAATCTGACGACAAAATCCCTCTAGTCAAATGTAGCAACTCCATAATGAATAAAAAAAGAGCAGCATAATTGTATCCAAAGGAAATCTAAATTAATGCATCTCAAAAAAATATCTGACGAAAAAAATCTCTAGTATACTATTGCAATTCCAGATCGAAACAGCAAGCGGCTGCCCAATAAGTTCAGACTCGTAAAAGGGCTGAATGACAAGGGAAAAGAGTTCTTCTTGCTGTCCAATATGTTGGATGCCTCTGTTTCAGAAATAATGAATATCTATAAAAAAAGATGGGACATCGAAGTGTTTTTCAGGTTCATCAAACAAGAACTGAACTTTAACCACTTTATGTCAACAAATACCAATGGCATAAAGATCATCCTATACATGACCCTAATACTGTCAATGCTCGTCCTTATCTATAAAAAAAGCAACGAAATTGACTATAAAACAGCAAAAAGGTGTATTTCAATGGAACTGGACGACCTGGTTACGATTCAGATAGTTATTGCATGTGGTGGCAACCCAGATTTAGTTTTAGGGGGCCTTAAGGTTTCGAACACCCCTAATTACAAATCCCGACTAACGAGGATGAATAGGGCGTTATTCTAAAATCACTAAAGTTATATTCTTTATAGAAGCTTTATAATGCGATAAGTGTCCTTTTTCATTCACATCAATTTGCCCATGTAAAATTAATGTTTTATTATACATATCCTTATAAGCTTGCTCCTTACCAAAAAGATTCATTTTAGTTTTAGATGAAATAAGAGGGCATACATATACAAAATCATCAAAATCAACCCATAGAGCCCTTTCTTTATTACTTCCGACACACAAAGCAGACTCTTCAAAACCGACTATGTATTCTCCCTCGACCTCAACATACTTACCTCGAAAATTATCAATATTTTTCAATAAATAGTCCAATTTAATCTTTTGATATACTCTACCCTTATCACATGAACTTACATATATGTTAGATTTTTGTGAGCAAGAAAATAATATTAATATTATAAAGCATATTAATTTCGTGAAAGCAATATTACTGAACTTTCCCAATCGTAAATTTTTGAAGTCTTGTATCATAACGCCAATATATATTTTGATCAATTCTAGTATTATCCTGTAAAGATGAGTTACTTGATATTATACGCTTATAAGTTTCATTTTTCCGAAGTGGTAAAGAATAATTTTTAAAATACTCTGAATCACTGCCACCAAATCCTAAAGAATTATCACCATAATTCATCCTCATTTTACTCTCCCCGCTCATGGCACGTAAGTAATTTTCAAATCTTACAGCATTTCTTTCCGTCCACTTGCTTCCACCAACATATTTATGCATTAAATCAGAACGGCCAATTATATCATCCCATGCGTGTGAAAGTTCATGCCCTAATTTGACAAAACTCTTATTGAAAGCCACTCCATCATGAACACCTCCGTTACCTTGATTATATCCTATTGAATTCCCTTTATCATCATATGATTGTTGTTCACCTGCCAAAAACTTAATATCGACTGTCTCTTTAGAATTCTGCAAATCCCTAATCATCGATTTTCCATATTTATATGATCCTATTTTATTGAGATCTGATACGGTATTCTCTATGAAATCATTTTGGCCATCATATTTATCTCCCTTGGAGATATTTCCATCTTTATCTTTTGAATAATGATAAGCATTCCCATTTTCGTACATAACCGAGTATTGGTGGCCTTCAGAATCAGAGCCCCAAATAATAATATAATCACCATTATGATCAAGAAAATTAATTGGGTTATTTGCTGTATAGCTATATGTTGATAAAGGATCGTATTTTTCTGCAAACCTGTCTATAGTTGTAAAACGCCCAATCAACGGGTCATAGAACCTTGCACCGTAATCATATTGCCCCAACTCCTCTTGCAACTCCTTGCCATTATAAAGGTACTTGTTAAGTCCCGCTTTTGCAACGGGCTCTTTTCTTAAACCAAAAGCATAATAATCATCACGTTGTAGTACCTCTAACTGATTGGTATTGGGATTTTGGTAAAAAGTAACCCGTACATTACCCAGATGATCACTTAGGTTATATTCGTAACTGTAACTGTTACCAGTCCTTCGGGCTATCCCTTCTTCAGTCTGGATGAAATCGATGCTGTTATTGGTGTATTGAATGCCAGCTACATAATTAGTCGTAGCACCCCCCACTTGTTTTTGGAGTTTCTGTCCAGCAGCATTATAGGTATAATTTACATTCGGGCCAGCA
>Ga0157370_10002328_pt1 | contig 22974 bp, 17 predicted proteins | sample C35metaG_FD_113463 | JGI IMG/M metagenome (GOLD analysis project Ga0157370, IMG submission 113463) | Corn rhizosphere microbial communities from Kellogg Biological Station, Michigan, USA - C3-5 metaG | ecosystem: Host-associated > Plants > Roots > Rhizosphere > Soil | place: USA: Michigan...
AATCGTACTTTTGTAGCGTTGAAAAACACATGGTGGTTTTAGCTCAGTTGGTTAGAGCATCGGTTTGTGGTACCGAGGGTCGTGGGTTCGAGCCCCATATTCCACCCTTTATGGGGCAAAGTCTTTAAAAGAGATTTTTGCCCCTTTTTTTTGGCTCGTAAAGCCTTGTTTTCCAGGTATATTAGCTCGGCAGCCCTGTTGAATTTTGGAGTTCGACAGTACCCCTTTGAATAGCTGATTTTCTCTGGGAACAAAATGCCTACTAGGTATCTTTTGGCCTCTACATTAGATATATCCCATAGTTTGTCCAGTTCACAAAGTGCGTTTACGGCCATTTTAGTGAGCTTTTTGATGTTTACATGCGTCGACTTCTGCACGTTTACTTCGTTTAGGCGCATCTCCAAACGTGCAATGATCGAACTATTCTCTTCTTTGATCTTTCGGTATTCATTAGGCTCCAGCTCATTCAGAAGCAATAATTCCCTTGCCGCATCTACTTTTTTATTTGCAGTGCTGATTTTTAAAATTAATTCGTCACTTTTTTCTTTAACCGCCCGATGCTGATTGCTGTAAGCTTCGGCAATAGTCGCTACAAAGAGTTCAGGATAACTAGGTCGGGGAATGAATGTGGTGAGTTCATCCATAAAGGCGTTGTTTACCTCTTCTGCCCTGTAACGCACACCACAGGATGAACGGCAATGGTAATAGACACGATAAGTTGTTTTACCCTTTGAGGCACTTCCTGTGAGCATTCTGGGGCACCGGTTACATTTGATGAAGTTGCGCAACGGCAGATCTTTCGGGGTGGCGATGGCCAGTCCTTTCAGGATTTTCGACCTGCCGTCCATAATATCCTGAACCTTGAAGAAAAGTTGTTCGGAGATCAAAGGTTCATGCAACCCCTGAACAAGATGTGCAGGCTCGTCATTATGGGCGGGTACACGGATTTTTCCGCAATAGACAGGATTGCGCAGGTTCAATAGAAAGGTGTTTTTATCGATCTTGAAATTTTTCTTTTTATTCGCCTGTTTCATAATGGATTCAGCGGAATACAATCCTTCGCCCATTTCATTAAACACCCAGCGCATGATCGAGGCATCTGGCTCGTCAATGGTAATGTAACGGCGGCCATCTTCATAGGCTTTGTTGATGTACCCTCTGGGCGCTTTTCCCATGTAGCGGCCTTCTTTTTTGGCTTGACGGATACCAGCCCTGGTATTCAGTCCGCGCCTGTCGTTTTCGATCTCTGGCGCAGTTAGATAGATCGCCAGCATCATTTTGTTTTCGGGTACAGTGAGGTCAAGTGGCTGTTCTACCGCTTGAGGCTCGACACCGAGTTTTTTCAGGACATCGATCATCTGGTAGGCATCCGAGGTGTTTCGGCTAAACCTGTCCCATTTGGTGAATAATAGCAGATCGGTCTTGTTGCGCTGTTTGCGCAGAATGATCATGATCTTTTTCCATTCAGGGCGGTTGAAGTGTTTCGCGGTATAATCTTCAACGAAGACCTGGCGCACCTGGATGTTTCTTAACTGGCAGTATTGTCGTAATACTGCCTCTTGACTTCGGGGCGAATAGCCCTTGGTCTGTTCGTCCGTACTTACGCGGACATACAAATCTGCTACCTGCATAGGCAATAAATTAAGGTTTAACAATTTCCCCTTTTGGGGCTTCTTTCTGATAAGTGACTGCGTATTTAACCGTGGCTGACGATCTAATGGTACTGGAGGTAGATATTTGGATCGACAAATGGGAAATTGAAGGTGGTGACAGCTTATTTGAGAAGATCAACGAAGGGATTGAAAAATCTCAATATATAGCATTATTGTTCTCTTCCTCATTTATTACCAAAAAATGGTCATCTGCCGAAGTCAAAGCTGCTTTTTCTAAAGAAGTGGAAAAAGGGCAAAAAGTGATTTTACCTTTGATTCTTGAAAAGGTAAACCTTCCGCCCTTGCTCCGGGATAAACTTTATCTATCATTTGAAGAGGATTATTATAATGCTCTAGCCAGGCTGGCGGGGGTTATCCATGGCTTATCATCCGCTGAAATTGATAGAGCTGTCAGGAAAAAACAGCCGAAAACACTGGAAGAAGCGGTTGATACCTTGGTATATGCAGGCAAAGACCCTTATATGATTATACCACAAGATGTTTTCGAAGAATTGGCCGAAAGTGGCCATGCAGACGTGGATATGTTACAGGGACGTTCGGTATTCCGTGACGATCTGGTCAACCGCGGTACAGGTCAGGGCTATAAGGCCTGGAATGTTTACCAGTTCGACAAGCCAAAGGACAGGTATGGCAACTATACCATCAAGCAGTTCGGCGAAAACTATGGTACGGATATGGTCAAGGAACTGGCTGGTTATAAGATCAAGGAACTGGAAGATCCTAAAAAAGCGGCACAGCTGATCGATTCGCTTAAAGATGGCAACAGGCCGGTGGTTACCGTTACAGGAGCAGATGGGCAGGATCAAAAATTGCGCATCGAAGCTATGCCTCGCTACGGCAACTACAATTTCTTTGAGCTAAACGGAGATACGGTTAAGCGTGAGCAGTTCTTGAAAGAGCCGAAGCAGGACTTGGAAAAAGGTCAGGCCAATATCTTTGAGCGTAAGCTAGAGCAGCAGAAACAGCAGGGCATGTCGGTCTGATTTGTAGCGTGATTAATTAACCTCTACATTCATTTATTAAATTTTAAAACTTATGAATTCATTTGAAAAATTAAAGGAGCTGGTTGCAGCTACAGAAGCTGATGCGAATGCTTTTTATGTGAAAGGTAATAAAGCCGCCGGTACGCGTTTGAGAAAAGCGTATATGGAAATTAAAAACTTGGCTTCGGCTGGGCGCAATGAAGTGACCGAACTGAAGAACAAGTAAAGTAAATTTGCTTTTTAGAATGGAAGGCCGCTGATTTTTTCAGTGGCCTTTTTTGCCTAACCGCAGTTTAATCATTCCAGCAGATAACTATTGATCTATACGTTCGATCAATTTAAGTTCGAACAATAACGCTCTGGCAGGCGATTGTTTGCTATTGACATATTTTTTGAATGCTTCGGTGCTATAATCATCAATCTGCTGATAAGCTTCATAAGTATCTTTGAGGCTAAGAATTTCATTTTTTGAATTTCCCGGTCTTGTAAAAATAAGGTGATCCCCATCTGTGCCGGTATTTTTGTAAAGCGTTCCGTCGGGAGAAGAAAAGGTTTTAAGTAAGGAAGCACTTTTTTGAAAACTGTTATAGGATACATTTTTATTGCTTTTTTTCAATCCGGATTTGTTTTGCGTAGGTCGCACTTCCGTCAATTGATGTTTGATCCGCTGGTATATCTTGTCGAAAAAATAATCGACTTCCAGCATATCCTTTAAACCAAGTGCTTTTGCGATCTCAGAAATATACCTGTAGTAAAGTGCGTAGTCCTGTTCCTTGTAAGCGTTCGGATAAGCATTGATCCTTGCACCAGCTTCCTTTATAAGTACTGTGACAGGATTATTGTTCAGGTTGGGCAAGCGTTTATAATTGTAAGTAAGCATAATTTCACCGATATAGTTTGCGCCAGTTCCCTTCAATTGATCTGAGACTTCTTTTGCAAGGGCATAGATTACTTCCGGGCTTTGGTGCAAATTGTCTTTAACGGAAAGTATAAGCTTTCTGAATAATTTTTTTGCGCTTAAAACCCTGTTAACTTGTCTGGCCATGCCATTAGAACTCCACAATTTGATTTCGTCCGGACTTTGATTGATCACCAGCTTTTTGAACTCCCTGCTAAACTTTGCTTCAGTCATTGCAGTACCGGCAATCTCATCTAGAATTATTTTAGCTCGGTCATATCGGTCTTTCTTTTCCTGTAAATCTCGCTTGATGATCTTTTGATCCAACTGATTATAGTATTTTTTGAGGTTTTTGAGGTCGTAAAATATGTTGTCGTTTACATCTGGAAAGGGATCAGATTGGGTGATAATTCGCTGCTGCTTCTTATGGTATTTGATATATGCATCTAATATTGGGAAAGTCAGATAGTCAGCATTTTCAGTGGAAATACAGGTCGAGAAATAGCTTTTGGCGTCTTCCCACATTTGATCCTGAGCTTCACATTTATAGTAAATTGAACACTCGTTATTGGCCTGCATTCCTCCATTGGTCAGGTTTGCTGAACCTATGAGAATATGGTTTTGGCTCTTGGTTCGGATCATGTACATTTTTGGATGGAAGATGATCTTGGAAGAAAGCTTGGATAGGTAAACCCTGCACTTGTCTTCGTACTCCATTAAGCTTTCAAGGGCCGAGGGGTCTGTGATCCCAAAATTTACCCCAGCTATTATGGTGAACTTTTTTCCCGAATCCAGATAGGGCTTGATAAAATTAAATCCTGATTCCTTTAAAAAAGCTACGCTGATAAACACTTCTGTTGCCTGTTGGAATAATTCCTTTAACAAGTTAAGGTGGTTGTCTTCGCTTTTAAGATTATTGATTAGTTTAACCATGGTTGTCGCGGGCAGGTTCTTAGTTCTGTTTATTTGTATTCTATGGCTTGGTAGAACTTTGCCCATTTTCTTTCGGGCATTGTCTTTGGGCTTTTGTCCCAATCGCCATCTTCAGGGTAAAAATCACGCTCTCCCCAAATTAACCAGAACATTGTCAGATCATTTTCCATTAAATAGGTATTCAATACCGATCTGTCAAGGTAAGTAAACTGTTCCCCATCCCGGTACTTCACCCTGGCAGTGTGGGTGAACGCCCGTAGGTTTCCCTCACTGTCATACAGGTCGGTAGATCCGGCCTTGGTACGAAGTTTGGCCGAGTCAATTATGTTTTTGCAAACATAGTATTCGCTTTCAATGTCTACTACTGGAATGAAGATGTCCAGTTTTTGGTTTACAGGTCTTTGTTCGGTAATAATTTCAGTTTCTTCTCTAGCCTCTATACCCATGTTCTCCAGCTTTTTTTCGTAATCATCGTCCTGGTCACTGTTGAAACTGATCATTATCCTTGGCACTCCACGTAGCATTCTTCGTGGCATGGTTACAAAATAATCCCCGTGCATAATAATATTCCATAGCTGATCAGCTTGTTTTTCTGATAACTTCTTGCCGTTTTTATAAAGTGAGATGGTAGAATATGTAATGTCCTCTGGTTGATCTTTCAATGAATATGTCCAGGTAGTGAATTCATTGTGCGGTATGTTATCAGCATCTGGAATTTCATTTCTAAGTACGTGCCTTATTGTTGGCTTATGTTCAGGGCCGCGTGCGATTGCTTTGGGGTGCGCGAATGCCTGTCTTGCCCGTTTAAGGTTTTTATTTTTTATGAATACCACATCTGTAAGAATGAAGATTTGGCGCTCGTTTGCCTGATCAATCTGGGAAATGTCACCATTTAGTAATACAAAATCTCCCGATCGTTCTCCAAGTTTGTTGATAGTTAGATACTCTTGAACATCGGGCACGGAATGGTCGTTGCAGTATTTCTTCAGGTGGATTTTGCTATCTATAAAATTGCGGGTCACATATCGTTTGTTATGCTGTACATCAATGTTTTCAAATAGCAGATCAGGATCGTGTTTGGGTTCAAAAGTTCTGATATAGCCCGAGTCCGCATGGCTCTTGAACTTTCCCAAACCGTCAAGATAGCCGCAATATTCCAAATGTGCGATTTCTATATATTTATCTGCGTACCTGTAGGTATGCTGATTTTCCTCCCCAAATCTGGAGAACCTCGCAATGGTCTTGTCGATATCGCCAAATAAGCCAAAGTCATAGCCCAATCCATAGGCGCGCCAGCGCAGTTTTGCTTGAGTTTGCTTATACTCTGGTGTTCTGTCGTATTCGCTCCCTTTTCCGACCATGACCTGTGGCATCTTATTTTTGTTGAAATAATAGTCGATCAACGCGTTTCCGTCCCGATACTGATTCTCGTCTCTATCTTTTTCTTTCTTCCAATCTGTAATGCCCAACTTGCCGAAGCTTTTTTTAAGTTCTTTAGATAAATGGTTTTTTATGCTTCCACTGCTTCGCCTCTCCAGCAACCGCAGAATGCTATAATTGTAATTGCGCGTGAGCAGGTGGTTTGTCGCATATTTTCCTTCATGGTTAAGAACCTCAGAAGCTATGAAATCATATATTTTAGAGAGCAGTGCTTGTGATACCGGCTGCTCTGATTTGAAAAGTGTAGTCAGGATATTGTATAAAATGCTGCTCATCCATTCAAAAATCGTCGGATCATTGATGTTTGCAGAATAGACATATTTTTCAAATACAATTTCCGGGTAACGCAGTCCGAACTCAAACAAACCATCACTCGACAGCTGCTTCAAGCTGGGGATAGTCGAAGTCAATGCCCAGGTGAGATAACTGGCCATTAGTTGCATTTTGGTGAATTGTTCATCGGTATGTTTTGCAAGTTGTTGTAATGCCTTTAGCTCAGATACAAATTCAGTTACCTGTTCCTCATCGCCATCTCTAAGGTATTCCGACCAGTAAACGTCTCTTGTGTTCATTGGCAATCCAAGTAAGATGCTTTCCCAAAACTGGAAGTTAAAGGGATGGTCTGATACAAACCGAACCCCTTCAGAACCTTTGAGCAGGAGAGGCAGGTTTTGGTGGCGGGATGCGATGTCCCTCACAAGTTCTACTTGTTCTGGATTGATATATTCGGGGGACAACAGCATCATCGTTAAAACCGAGCGGCCAAAAAGACGGTTGGTTTCCGGATTGGTATGCGGTGGCTTGCCTAGGATGCTGTGTACGAATACCCCGGTTTTAACAGGTAGCATGCTCAGCAATGCGGCAAGGATATCTTCATGATTCGGATGGAGCTCTTGGTATTGCTGACCGAACAATCTTTTGTCGGATTGTTTTAAAAAGAACTCCTGAAAATCCGTTATCGCTCCGTTTATTAAATGTTTGGCAATAAAATACCCAGCAATCATATCATAGGTTAGGTAGGCCAGGTCTTTGTCATCTTGCCAGTTCCTGATCAGTAGCAGTTCCTCGTCGAAGAGAGCTTTGGTGATCGAATGCAGGTAGTCGACAGTTGCACTGCCATCAGCAATTTCCATCACTGTCTCAATTTCAATTCCTCTGGCAGGACATTCCCAAAGTAGTTTTCCCAGTTTTTCCATGACCTGGCCCGCAAGTTTCTGGTATTTACCGAGTGGTGCGATCTTGCCATAACCGAGCAGGCGCTGATAGATGTTGTGGTTGCAGCGTTCCAGGAAAAGATCAAAAATGGTGTATATGGAATCATAGCCGAGCGTTACCGAAACAACTTGTTCACGTTCAGGATTTACAGATTCACAGAACATTTTCAAATACAGGGGTTTCGTGAATTTTTCCAGTGACAAAAAGGAAAGATCTGCCTGTATCTTGTACTCTTTGAAGTACCTGTTGATTAATTTCTTTTTGTCACTGATGTTGGTAAAGCCATATAGATTGTGGAACCGGTTGTTGTCCTGATCAGTAGTGCCCCAAATTGCTGATTGATAGGAAGGCCGGCAGGTAGTCATTAACACGATATTATTATGTTTCAATATTTCTGTTTCCAGACCTCTCATGTCCAGCAAAAGCCTTTTGTTGAGATGCCCGTTTTTATCTATTGCTTCATTCAGCCCGTCAATTATGAAAGGAACGCGTATGTTGTAAATCTTTCCTAATGCATCAAGGGTGGCAAGAAAATCGGAGAATGTATAATTGGAATGGATATCCAGCAGTTCTATAATTTGTGCGCTTAAAGAATGGTCACCACTAAATTTTATAGCGGGAATGAAAATAACGGGCAACTTCTTCGATAGATGCTGCCGGGCAATCGACAGACAGAAGTTGGTCTTTCCATCACCTGCATTTCCCAAATAATGGGCTACTCTCCATTTCAATGGTATTGTGCTGTGCGAAACGTAATATTTTAGTTCTTCCAATAATTCCTTGAACGCGGAATCTATCGGATTGAAAACTCTGGCCCGATCCATATAGTTTTTTTGCTCTTTCTCTTCTTCAGGCAGGATGTTTTGCTGATACCAATCCCTTCTGTATCCATCCCAGGAACTGAGGATCTGATTGATCTTTTCTATTTCGCCAGTGTAATCCAGCTTACTGGTCTCAAAAATACGGTTTGGACAAAGCTGATTTAGACGTTCATCCAATTTCGTCTGGATTTCAAGATAAATGCTGCTTATTTTCCCAAATTCTGTTAAAGCATGATTGAACAATGGACGCAGCTTTTCATTGGTATAATGCAGTTTTTCCAATGCTTCAATACCTTGCTGATGTAATTCTCTCAGTTTTCTTGGGTAGTAGGCAATCCGGTTTTCTTTATAATCCTCATTGATCAATATGGGATTTACGTACCAGTAGAAGAATTCAGAATTTTCGGTATAAAGTTCCTCATCGAATTTCATTTCCACTACTACCGAAAGATGTTCAAAGCGGCTCTTAAACCAGTCAGCTGATAGTTCCAGTTCATTAAAGAATGCCTGTTTCAGGCCATTGAATTCAGGTGTATTCAAATACCCGTGCAGTTCATCATCGTGCCATAAAATTATTTCTATTTTGCGACCGGCTGGAATTACCTGTTTCAGTTCCTCATTGATCCATTTATTTTCTTCAACAGTAGGCACCATTGGCAGGCAAAGAAACCAATCAGTCATATTGGGATGAACTTCCAGTGATTTCTTCAGGGAATCTTTGATCTTGGTTTTCCTGCTTGCAGAAAGCCGCACGGGGTTTCCCTCGTAATATTTGGCCTGCCAGCCGTACTGGGTTTGATCCGGAAGGGTCAGGTAAAATTCCACACCATCACCACCACCGGAGTCATCAATTGAAGTCATTATGCCTTGATTTGCATATAATTTTCTTGCAATTTGGTAGCATAGTTGCTCAAAGCTCTTATCCTTTCTTGTTTTGTACGGTTGAAGGGCGTTCCAGTTGATTAACATGAGTTTTCTATGGGTTTATTGTTGATGCGTTCATAATCTGTTTAAATTCTAATTACTCAATATCTTTCAGATTGTCAGTAAGTTTATCATATATTTTCCCGAGCATCGACAAATTGGCTTCATATTGATGGTCAGCGGAGAAAATATCTAAAAATGCAGTATTGATCTCATGGAAGCAGGAAAGTGTCAATTGCATAGGGTCAACGTAACTTTGTAAATCCTGATCCTGACTAATAATGCGATCCAGCACGATTTTGTCCTCATCTTTCCAAAAGTCGGTCAAACGCTCGAAGCTTGGATGTGCAAACGTTGATGCCCAAATGTAAAATGGGCGGTACTTGCCCATATTTACATGACTCTCAATAGCTCTGAATGTTGGTTTTTCAGTAATTACTTTTGATGCCCAGCCATAATCCTGCTTGAAAAGCTGTGCTTCAAAATTTTCCTTAAGCCACGCACCCTTTTGTTCGATATTCATGATCAATTCGGGCTCTAAAGGCGGAAAATTAAGATCCTCGTGTCTTTTGGTATAGCTTTCTGTCCTTGCCTGCATGTCCCGGTGTCCGGAGGCGTCAAAACGATCAGTAAGGTCATCGGAATTTTCTCGCAGCAATAGCAGTCCGATTACACTGTGCTCATAAAAGGTTCTCCAAAGTGTTAATGCTGCCGAGGTGTAACCGTGTGAAAGCCGGATGCCGATTTCATCTGACATCCGGCAGAGGTTGCCATACAGGCAAAGGTGCAGTGTTGTTTTTTTGTCCAGGTTCTGGCCATCCAGGGCGTGTCTGATGCGGTCGTAAATTTTGAAACAGGTATGTATGTATGCAAAAAAGTAAAGAAATGGCTTTTTGTGGGCAGCGATTATCCTAGCCTGGTTGCTTCGCATCATTTGGCGCCATTGCTGAAGATATTGGTTTTTAAAGTCCCTGTCGATTAAATAGTCCGCAATTGTATCGTACAGTATATCAAATGCTTTTCCGTCTTCGTGATCCAGGTACTTTTGAAATTCTTTCTTTGAAATCTTCATATCGGTTCTGACGCTCTCCAAAGATTCATGAACAACCTGATCCAGACCATCGATAATTAAATCGCTTACCTTCATGTTAATGTTTTCCATAAAGCTATGAAGAACTATGGTAATTAACCTGTATGTGGAAAATTTGCGATTGTTAGAGTTAAATTAGTTTATAAATTGCAGGATGATAAACTTGCTAAACAGTTGGTTGCCTGTTAACTGCCCCTCGTGTAATTTCAGTTTCGAGGTTATGGTTAGGGATGTCAGATTGGAAGAGACCTGCTATTGTCACAACTGCAAGAAATCTATTAAACTTGTCGACTCCAATGCAAGTTTCCATACGGAAATCAATCAGGCCAATGAGGCATTGAAAAGTCTGGAATCGGCCATAAAGAAAATGTTTAAATAACTATGTACTATAATCATAATCTAAGGGTAAATCTCAAAGAGTGGAGAAACCGGTTTATCAAATCGAATTTTGAGCAGTTTGGCAATGCCAATAAGTATTTTTTCGACAGGATCGGTGACAATGCGTCGATCAGGACATTTTTAACAGAAAGCAAGTTTGTCCCCACTCCAGAGGCACTAAAAGATGTTGATACAGATTCGTTTGATAGGTACTCATTTCAATCTGAAGAAGAAGAAGCCGTGTTCAAATATCACCTGGTAATCTATTATTCTCAAAAGCCAAATTTCAGTGCTGATGCCTTATTGTGGAATTTGACTGATGGACCGAAAAATGGAGAGCGGGTACAGCAGTTTGTTGAAGCGATAATTGATCCAATAGTCAACTACCTTGGCGACAAACTCGATGAAACAAGCTCTGTTTTGTTTTTACTAGAGAAATACAAACTTCGTTCTGAATGGTTTTTTAAGCAAAAGCTTAATGATTTGTACTTTTCTAACTCAGCAGTTGGGGAAAACAAACTTGAAGAAGATTTAAGATTGTTCCTTTTCGATCAGGGAATTGAATATCCGTTCTCAACTCCGCTATCTGCTTCTGGGAGGGCGGATGTAGTCAGCATGTTGCATACTGAAGACCCCTTAGTACTGGAAATAAAGATCGTTGATGAGAAAAAAAAATACGGCGCATCCAGAATAAAAGGCGGATTTGCCCAGATTGTAAAATATGCGGATGACTATCATAAAAATGTCGGTTATCTGGTGGTTTTTAACTTTGATCAGCCAAAAATTGAATTCACAGGTACTGAACATGATAATACTTGGCCACAACGGATAAAATTTAGGGACAAGACATTCTACATCATTACTATTGACCTGAATTTATCATTGCCCGCTAGTAAAACAGGTACAATAAAAAAGCTATCAATAGGCAGTGAGGAACTAATTTCATCTGTTGCAAACATTTAGTCTTTATTTGTTCGGGGCGAATGCCTATACCAAAGTCTATTAAATAATTGAGGGTATTCTCACACTAAATAATATTCTGATAGCATTATAGATTAGCATAGTCAGCAAAAATACAATTAAACCCAAAAACTCTTAAGATTCTAGGTTTTTCATAAAAAAATATGCAGACAATAGCGGAAAGAATCTCGACCCTACGGCATTTGTTCAAACTCCAGATAGGTAATACCGAAGCCTACGAACAGCCTATTATGCAAAATCTTGATCATATTTACCAACTGATTGTAGTCGACCATGATACCTATCTATCCAACGTAGCTGCATTACTTGATGCACTGGATTGTGAAGGAGATGAAAGCCTTAGCTACACGATCAAATTTTTTCTTGATATTCTGAGCTATACAACGGATCAGGAGCCTTTTAAGCCATTTGATGAGTCTATCGTTAACGAGGATCTTCCAAAGGGCATTACTGAAGTATATTATGAAATCATCAGAAAAAATTTTCAGGAAAACAATCAGCCGAGGCTATCGGAATTTTTGACCCGTTTTCTGCCCACAGATATTCCAACTTTGCGGGGATTGATGAATCTGACTGTAGAAATGATGCACCATAATGCTGATGTACCAAATTGGAACAAGGATCAAATAGATACGGCATTTATGGCAATTTTATTTGGTAGGGGCATTGCCAAGCAACTTGACCAATTAGAAATTTACTATATGGGTATTGGTATATTTCTTGAACGTCTGGTGACTTCAGGTCAGGCGCAAATGGCCAGAAATATTTGCGAGGAATGCATTCTTGCAGCCTACAATGATGGGATGCCAGAATATGGGTTTTACTTAAGTTTCAAAGCGTATTCGGTGATGGCTAACGTGTATGGCGGATTGCTTTATGGAAGTTTGTGCATGACGTGTTTACTTGGAAAGCAAAATATTAATGTGAAGCTTGTTAAGCAACTGCACATCACCTCTTTGAAGTTTTTCCGGAACATTGGGCTCCATAATGTGATGAAGACCCTGTACGAACAGTATGGTCAGGCTGGCTTCTGGACGGGATATGAACGCAGAACAAACCTGCATACCTACTTGAGTTCACAGCTTGGCCATGTTGATCCAACTTTACCAGAGGAATTATTAAAAGTACTGTCAACGGAAAAGGATGAAATTTTGAGCAGCTCGGAAGAATGCATGCCATGGCTTACTATTTTGCACAATGTCAAACGATTATACCCTGACGCTGATTTTACAGACCAAGGCTTAGGTTTTTACTTTAGGAAAATGACAGAAATAGTTCCTAATGCTTCTATTCAGCCGATAGTGAACATCATTGAGGGCGATGCGAAATCATTAAAGGGTATGCTGAAGACGGAAATCCTGAAACTTCAAAATACCAATAACAAAGCCGATTTTGTTTTTGATAATGACATGGCAATCAAGATCGCTAACCGCTTGTTGCCCACCGGAGACACAGAAGATTTCCTTATTGCTATGTCAATGAAAGCCGATTACAGCCTAGTTTTTGAAAATAAAAAGAGTGGTGAAGTCATTACCGCTCAAATTGAGGATGTTGATCCCAAGGATTTTTATAAAGTATTAAAAGACCCAAAAGAACAGGTAAAAAAAATTAGCTCCTCGATCGATGCTGAATTTATATGGCTTGCTCTCAGTGAACGTGATGTTTATTATTTGCATTATGATGGCGAGTATCATAAGGGGAAACTAGAAAGCTGGGAGTTTGAAAGATTCAAGCAATGGAGAACCGAATTGTCAAAAAGAATGCAGTTTGACACTACCATCAAATCTCGGTCTGGGGAGGTTAGAAATGTATATCCAGAAGAATTTGAACAGCAGGGAGAAGTACTGCAGAATCAACTTGACTTTGTCAGAATACCTGTTGGAAAAGATGATGTGCCGCTCTTTCTTATCAAGGATACCGAATTGAGCAGGTTACCACATAATCTTGTTTTAAATGGCGATGGCAAATTCATTGCATTGGAAAGACCGATAGTTAACATTATGTCTCTGGATTGGCAGGATAAGGTCATGGGTGAACCAGGTTTACCCGTTAATTTTTCAAAGAGTATATGGATACCGACTGAAGCGCAAGATTTTGTGATCGAACAGTTATATGCTAAACTGGAAGACTGCCTGGCCGCGGAGAACTTCTCTATCAATCAAAAATCTGTTATCGATGTGCCATTGTCTTCTAATATCGACATTATCTGTAGTCATGGTGATCAGGAGATCAGCCGATACCACTCCTTTTTTCAGAACCATGATCAATCCCTGCATGTCAGCGAAACCATTGTTGAAAAGGGTGATGTGCTGATCTTGTTTGTATGCCACTCGGGATCAATGCAGGAAGATATTTTCAGAAACCAGATCGATTCGCTGATCAGACATTATTTCGATATAGGTTTCAAAGCGATTATTGCGCCATTTTGGGCTTTGCACCTATATATTCCACCTATTTGGTTGCCTGTTTTTTTAGAGCAGTTAAAAAATGGGGTTAATATTTCCACAGCCGTCTTCGATGCCAATCGAAAAGTATATGAACAATATCCAACCCCGGCTGCTTGGGCGTGCATGCACCTATATGGAAATGGGATGATAAAGATCGATAGTTAACAATGATAAATAAATCTAAATTATATATTATTGGAAACGGCTTCGACCTGCATCACGGGCTTCAAACGCGTTACAGCGATTTTCATCGGTACATCTCAGAAAATTACAGTGAGCTGGAATGGGACTTTGAAGAATATTTCAGAATGGATGTTGACGAGCAGTACCTGTGGAAGCAGTTTGAATCTGATTTGAGCACTTTCGATTGGGAGAGCTTTTTTGACAGGTTTAATCATACTGATGTAGGAAGCGAATCGTTTCGGCCTTCGGAAGCCTTCGGATTGGAAGACGAACTAATTCAGGAAGGTGAATCTATTGTCGAGTCTATAAAAGATGCATTCAAAGAATGGATCGAATCACTGGAATATCCCGAATCATTGACTGATGAGGTACTATTGGCCGGTTTCCATGATGACAGCAGGTTCATTACTTTCAATTATACCGATACGCTGGAACGTTATTATGGGGTTTCTGGTAATGATATCTTGTACATCCATAACAAATCTGATGATTTTGGCAGCGAACTTATCTTTGGACACGGTGCCCAGCAGGAAGCTAATCCCAGGCCCGATGACCTGGACGAAGATGGGAATAGCAATCGTACGATGTTTACCGATGCCGAGGATGCGGCCAGAAGTGTATTTTACCAGTTTCAAAAAGATACCGAGGCGGTAATCAGCGAGCACGGTGAGTTTTTTGAGCATTTATCAGGCATTGAACATATTATGGTACTGGGGCATTCCCTGGGATCGGTGGACTGGCCTTATCTGAAACACCTGAATAGTTTACTGCCCTTTGCTGTTTGGCAGTTCAGCTATTATGGTGAACAGGATATAAACAATATTAGAAAGGTCTGTCTGGAAACTTTGGGATTAAACTGGGCGGATGTTCGGCTGATCCGCCTTTCTGAACTGGTCGGTGCTTAATTTTACTATGGTGTTCTGGCCAACACTTCCGGAAAATCTTTTATATTAATGGTATCGCCCGAAATCTGAAAGCACCAGTCAAATATGCAACACCATTGGTTGCCAGTTTTATCAGTGTGGATGCTGGTGTAGAAATCCGGATTAAAACCGCGATTGGTCAGGCTTTCAATGTCGCAGGATATTATCTCATTTTCCACCAAACCTTTCCTCTTTCCGATGAGCTGGTAGTTGTGCTTGATTATTTCGATGATCGCTGCGGCATCAGGTGGTAGCGGTATGCGGTTTTGCTGGCGCTGGTGGCGATTAAAGTTATTCCTACAGTAGTCTCCACAGAATCGTTTATAAGTTCTGCCCAGCAGTTTCTGCCCGCATTGGGCGCATTCGCTCGTGTTTTCCATGGCCATAGGGATATGGTTTTTAACGCTTTTGGTTAGCCGATTATTGTTTCTGGGATCGGGTACTGATTTTGAAGATCGGATATGACTGGTGGGGATCAGGTATGTTTTATTAGTACCGACTGCTGGCTATTTCGCGGGCGAAGTTTGCGGTGTACAAATACATACCGTTATGAAAAAACCGATTTTAGCATCCAAATCCTTTTCCGCCAGTTCCAAAAGACACTACTTCCTGGACTTCAAGCGTGCGGACAACAACAGCCGTTATATCCAGTTCACGCGCAGTGAACAGCGGGAAGACGGCACTTATAAACGCTGGTCGTTTGTGGTGTTTGAAAACCATTTCGAGGAATTCATCTCCGCATTTTCTTCGCTTTTCCAGTCCGCTGCCTATTCTGGCAAGGGTTATCAGACCATTAAGGATATGGCCGATCAGGCGCGCAGTTCCATCCGGATCAAAGACCTATCGCCCGAAATGCGCCCACGGGAAAAACTGTTCGAGCAGGGTGCAAAGGCACTCAGCCAATCTGAACTGCTGGCCATTCTGTTGGGTTCGGGTTCGCCGGGTGAATCCGCGCTGGAACTTGCCGAACGCATCCTGCTTTCACGTGGCGGACGTCTGAAACATCTGAAACAGGCCACTTATCCCGATCTCTGCCAATTTGATGGGATGGGCATGGCCAAAAGCAGTGTGGTTATTGCCGCTATGGAAATTGCCAGGCGCATCTATGATTGTCCGAGGCCGGAGATCAGGCAGGTCTACATGGCCATACGGCCGGAAGATGATGAACGTGAAGATTTTCAGCAGAACTGATGGGGTTTTGACCGAGGTGGATAAAGTGTGTTTTCCAAGCTTTTTGAGCACAAATTTCTGATGGCGGGTCTTACCTGGTCAAGGCCGAGCCCCTAAAGGGGTTTGCGCGAAAAAAATCTTCCCTGCTCGCTATGCTCGCGAGGTTTTTTTTTCGGCAAAGCCTTGCCCGTAATCCCGCGCCTTATCAGGTGAGGGTGACTATCAAAAAGCCAGAAAAGGCTTCCGCCCGAAATGTAGTACGGTGGTTCACAACTTAAAATTTTCAGTCATGGAAACCACAAAAGTAAAAGAAAACGGACAGGCAAACGTAAACACAGTCAGAGCCGACAAGAACCCAAAATTTGTAGCAGGTAACCCCGTAAATGCGGTATCTGAAAAATCTACGGAGACAAAAGAGCAACAGCCCAAAGCCGAGGAAAAGCCACAGACCCCGATCAGCCCCGTAGATGTGGACCGCCTGAAAATATCGGGCGGCCCCTTGCGGTGCATAAGCGCTGATAAAGCGTCTGATTTTAGCGTTTTTCATTTTAGGTACTTTTTTCTGACTTTTGGTTATATATTTTAATTGAAATATGATTGAAAGCAAAGAAGATACCTATCACGGTATTTGGTTTTTACCAGATAGCCAAATATTCGTTCAGGGCTACCTGACGGTAACAGATTTCTTTATCGAACTTCAACTTACCGACCCCAAGAACCGCAGACTTTCTCCAGAAGCTGAACAGCGAGATGTAGATGAGCAAAAATTTCCGGTAATACATGGCATTGGCGAGCACGGAGAAAAGATAACGCTCTATGATTGCGCTGGTTTCATAGACAGTTTTAATGCCCGGTTGATGCTATATGGTGATACACATTATATGGCGATGGATGCACAGAAATTCAAAATTTTAGGCGTGCATATCCCAGGCTTTGATAACTGGATCAACAGTGACAGTTTTAAGAAAGTGTCGAATGAAACCGGCTTTTCCATTTCATACAAAACACCGGACAAACTTGACATTGTACTTAACGATAGCGTGGATTTGAGTATTGATTTTGAATGTTTTGAACCTTCTACTGAAAGAAAGAATAAAATCAACCTGCACCAGTTTTCACTGGTAAACTTCATTGTCAAGGATGGTGAAGGTATGCCATTGTCTGATCTGATGAAATACCTGCTCTATTTCCAACAGTTGGTTTCTTTCCTGTCAAGGGACGGTGCAAACGTTTCTGCAGCCCGTGTGTACACAAGTATCGAGCAATACAGCAGGAATAAGTTTCTAGGTACAATGATTTACGGCAACATACCGTTTAACAAATTTGAGCATCCAATTCAGGAACGTAGCACTAGATACCTGATCAAAAGAAGCGATGTAAACGAGAATTTGGAAACATTTCTTCAAACCTGGTTTGTTTTTGCTGGTGAGGCACAGCACATCCTGAAACTGCTTTTTCTGGATTATTTTTATCGCGGTGCATTTGATGAGAATAATTTCCTCAATTTGATCCGGGTGCTGGAGGTTTATCATATCTATAAATTTCCGGGAAAACCAATGCCCGACGAAGAATTCAAAGTTAAACTGGGTGAAATCATTGCTGGCGTGCCAGACGAGTATAAACAGGAAGTTAAGGAATATCTGGCATTTAAGAATGAAATGACCCTGGATCAGCGGCTCACAAAATTGTTTTCTGAAGTTGAGGACGCTAAGATCGGTTTTGATTATACTTACGATGATGAATTCAAGAGAAAAGTAAAACAGTCACGAAATTACTATACCCACTATAATCCCAACTTGAAAAATAAAGCGGTCAAGGGGGATGACCTTGAAGCTCTGGCGGTATCTTGTCGGGCGTTGATCAATTATTTAATCTTAAAACATATGGGAGTAAATGATACAATTCTTAAGGAACGATTTGAATATTACATCGAGTCTTCATACTACTCCAATTACTCTCTGTAAGAAATTCACCAATAGCTAGATGGCATGGAGAGCCACTAAGGTGTGACCTTAACATTTGACAAATATTCTATAGCTTTAGGACTGATACATATTGCATGAAAAAATTAATCGCATACTTTGACTACCTGGGATTCAAGGATTTTATTGAAAAGAATGATCTGGATTTTCAAATACGAATCATGAACAATAACTTCAGGGATATTGAGGATGGAATAGCGCATGGTGAGCATAGAAAGAGCACTCGTGGCGGCTATGTAGCTGATCTAAGTAAGTCTACTCTGAATGCAATAAATTTTTCTGACACCATAGTTATCTGGTCAAAAGATGACAGCCTTGATTCTTTTTTGGAACTGATCAAAGCATCATTTAGGTTTAACCACCGCTCTGTAACCATGACGTTCCCGATCAGGGGCATGATTGTCCTTGACGAGCTGGAGTCTGTAGCGTTCAATTATACCAATGATGTTGGTGGTACATACAATATTAACTCCGTTTTTGGAAAAGGTCTTGTCAAGGCGCACGTCCAAGCAGAACAACAACAATGGGCAGGAACTGTCATCAGTGAGGAAGTTATTGATAAATTCAAAAGTGAAGGGGTTGATATCGATCAGGTTCTTGAACCTTACGCCCAGCGTTATAAAGTACCTTATAAACCACCATTTGATATTCCTTATGAGGAATATGCGTTGAAGCTGGTAACAGGTATCAATGATGAATTTTTCAAGAATGTTTCCAATGGGATAACTGAAAATTTTTCCCAATATAACAAAGATGCCACCCATACAAGTACGCAGGAAAAACTTGCCAATACAATTGCTTACCTGGGCAGCCACCAAAGAGTTGACTAAATACAACACTCACCACGATGCAAATACAAATTAATATCTCAGTTAGGAATAAAGACTGGTACTGGAGTGAGGATGATTATCAGAAAGAATGGATCATCATCAACGGCGATAAGGTTGCAAAATACAGCCCTTCGGTGTCATTTCTGATTGATGCGGAAGTTCAGGAATATAAGAAGGGCGATTTAGATAAATATACCTTCAAACTTAAAAATACAGATCAATCTGTAAGCCCTTACAGGGAGGTTTCGATTGGCCAGCTTGATGTGACAGAATTTATTTATGCCGATGGAATCACGCCAGTAATTGTGTCTAAGTCTATACTACATAATGTAATGGCAGCGCAAAATCACGGCATGGGGAAGTTCTATTGGTATTACTTTATCAAGGAAGATGCAGATTATATTCAGCTTGAAAGTAACATATGGTTGTCAAAGGCTCATTATGATCATTTGAATAATGATCGAAACTAGTAGGTACGATTTATTGAATGGACCTACAAAATCGTCTCTGCAAATAGAATATAGCCCCTTTCAATACGCTATACCAGTTTGACGTCCAGTTTCTGTGACAGTTCAAATCGAATGTTTATCTAATGGACGGTGGGGTATTGAAATTGCGTTCAGGAATTTACTAGATTCGCTGGTATAAATTTATTACAAACAAATTCATGTGCGCTACTTATAGAGATAAACAGAAACGATCTCATTTCGAATCCTTTGCTAATAAAATCTTTACTGGGATCAGGGAGATCAAACCGGAATATGCGGAAAAACGTGCTGTATGGGAATTATTTCAAAATGCTTTAGATACCGTTGACCAAGACGGTATCATAGAAATATCCAGGGCAGAAACTGGTATGTTATTCAGACACAACGGCCGCCAGTTTACTGATGATGAATTTGGAGGACTGATCAAGCAGTTCAGTGTCGGGAAAGAGTATGGCGATAACAAGAAAAAGGTGGGGCAGTATGGCACGGGCTTTATCAGTACACACGTCTATGGAAAGATAATTACGGTGACCGGATCTATAAAAACCGATGATGGCAGTTATCGCAAACTGGATGGCTTCAAATTGGATAGAGATGCGGCCTCAATACCAATCTTAACGGATAAGTTATTAGACCAAGATGAGATTATAGAAAAATTGTGTGAGAATACCGATGCCGCTGAAAGCGAACCTTTGCCACAGACTACCTTTGAATATCATGCTACCGCGAGTAATCTGGTGCATATCGACGCGATGTTGGATTATGTAAAGACCATACTGCCATATATCTTTTGCTTTAATGATAAAGTAAAGGAAGTAAACTTAATCACCGGTAGTGATTTATCGGTCTACAGGAGAGCAGAAGAAAACAGAGATAACATTCTCTTTACCCTGAATGACAAACCGGTAGCGATCCCGGTACTTCAGACTGGTAGTGCATCGGTAAGGGTCGTTTTAGGCACAAACGACTTAAATATAAATGAGATCCCTAAGCTGTTTTTATATTATCCTTTGATGGAGACTTCAGATTCAGGAATCAATTTCATCATCCACTCAGAAGATTTTAAACCTAACAAGGAACGGGACTACTTGCATAAGAGCAAGGACAACGAGGAATTAAAAAATGACGTAGCATCAAATGAATCGGCCATGCAGATTGCTTTTGATCTGGTTCATACTAAAGTCATTGCCGATGAATCGCTTTCTATTATGGATACTTCTGACATTGGCTATAGGGCAAGCGACTCAACTTTTGAGATCGCGTTGAAATCTGACTACGTGGATAAGATCACCGAACTTGAAAGACTACAGGTCGGTGATAACAAAGTTACGTTAAGATCATTGCAATATTTCGATAGCTCGATCCTGTTGCTGGATGAAGATGTAAAAAAAGCAGCTTACAACGTTTTGAATCAGTTCAGGCCGCTACCAACCTATGACGATTATTGCTTGTTAAGTGAACGGGTGAACAATTGGAATACACAACGTGCTGATCAATTAGCAGTTTTGAAAATGACGGACATCGGAAAGATTATTGCTGATGAATCAGGTAGTAACTACTACTACCTAATAGACAAAGAGGCATTCCAAAAGGTCATTGCTGAACTTGCAAAAGATATATCATTTTTAAATCAATGTAAATTGATCCCGAATATCCACGGCCAGTTCAAAAAGTTTGAAGATCTGGTCAAGTGGGAGCAGTTGGAACCACATTTGATCAAGGTAGTTGACCATATCGCCGCATCTATTAGCCAAAAGTATATTCACCCTGATTTTGAGTTCATGGAGAATGTTGTGCCCTACGACAGGGAAAAATTCCGGGATGATTTCAGCAAGTTCTGTACTGATTTGGCAGACAGCATTACTAAAGGAAAAGAGGTTATTTCCATAAAGAATACTGTGCGGTTCGATATGCTGATCGATCATTTAAAAACTTTTGTCGGTTTAAACAAGAAAACGCAGCTTAATATCGCTGTATCGTCTTTTTACGCTCGGGTTTTTAACTTAACGGAGCAGGATATTGAATTATCAGATCCAACAATTAAAACCAATTTTCTTCCCGCTATAAAACTATTAGCACAATTGTATATCGTGTATCTGCAAAATGAAGATATCAAACTGCATATAAATGACCTTCAAGAAATTATAGCGGCTATGTATCTCAACATCAATCTTAGAGATGATTTGTTACACAAATTACCCTGCATTCCTGATCAAAACTTTTTGCTCAGGTGTCAGACAGACCTGAAGAAAGATGAGGTGATAGACGATGAGTTTAAGAATGAGTTTGATGAAATAACCGGCGAAAAATGCCGTAGCGAGCTGGCCCTTAAAGAATTTGACCCTTATCTGCAACACTCTGGTGTAGTTACTGGTCTAGAATTAGGAGGTAAGATAGAAAGTAAGCTGAATAGTGATAAGAAATTTATACCGGTAGAGAACACCACAATCAATACCGTTCTAAAGCTGATTGAAAGAATATCCGAAAAACCGAATACTTGGGGGACATGGCTTCCCAATATTAATAAGGTCAAAGAGGAAGTGCTAATGCACAAATTTCAGAATGAGAAAACCAGGTCTAGCTTGTTCTCGATCTTAACGAAGAACGAGAAAACCATAGAATTGTTGGGGGAACTTGCGAAGATCGAGGACCTTGCCGACTTGATCAAAAAAGGCAAAGAGAAACAACAGGAGGAAAAACGTAAAAACAATCATCTTAACTATATCAATTATATCGGTCTGCTTATTCAGGCAAAGATCCAAACACAGTTGTCGATCGAATTACAGGAAGTGGTAAAGGTATTAAAGTCAGAAGATGACACTAAACTCACCACAAAGGAAGAACAGAACGGTCAGGATTTTATCATCTATAAAAATAATAAACCGATCTATTATTTGGAGGTCAAGTCAAAATGGGATGATAACGGCAGGTTCGCCCTGAGTAAAAACCAAACTGAAAAATGTGCCGAGAAAAAGGATGCTTACGCCGTGATCTCGGTGAACGTAGACCGATTCAGAAAAAAACACGCAGTCGCTAACGAAGACATATTATTTGAAGACCTGCGTGATTTCGTTAAGGTGAACGATAATCTGGGCGATTACTTTGAGAAACTCGTATCAGAGAACATTACTAAGACGGAATTGAATGATCCGAAGTTAATTGAGTACAGGGGTAGCATACCGCAAAAGATGATCGACGATAAAGGGCATGAATTTGACGTTTTTATTCAGGAGTTGATCCAAAAAATAATTACCATACAAGTTCTTTAATAATATCACTACTAGAGAAGTTTTGATTGAAAAATCTCTAGTAGAGAACTTTGAAAGTCCTCTACTAGAGATAAAATTGATTGAAATTGTCGCATGCGAAAAAAACCTATTATTGGGCTAGCTTTTCATTTGTGAGCTGCGGGTCAATCTCCATCATTTTCCCCTTCAGGTTTGCTAGACGCGTTAAATCGTACATAAAATCCGTCGACAGGAGCAAGAGAGGCCACCCCAAATTTTTAAAAGCAGTTCTGAAAAGAGCTGCTTTTTTTGTTTACATCCGTTTTTCTGCGTGATTCTTGAAAATTCTACCACGGAATAGTTTGGAAGCAAAAATTTAATGTGTCTG
>Ga0157370_10002329_pt1 | contig 22973 bp, 20 predicted proteins | sample C35metaG_FD_113463 | JGI IMG/M metagenome (GOLD analysis project Ga0157370, IMG submission 113463) | Corn rhizosphere microbial communities from Kellogg Biological Station, Michigan, USA - C3-5 metaG | ecosystem: Host-associated > Plants > Roots > Rhizosphere > Soil | place: USA: Michigan...
CGGCTATCAAGGCAACCGTGGCCAAGGCGGCGGTTACCAAGGCGGTGGCGGCGGTGGCTACCAAGGCGGCGGTCAAGGTGGCCGTGGCAATCGCGGCCCACGCCGTGAAGAGCGCCAGGCTCCGACGGACGCTGATGGTAACGAGCTTTCCGAAAAGGTCGTTTTCATCAACCGATGCGCCAAGGTCGTCAAAGGCGGTCGTCGCTTCAGCTTCTCCGCACTGGTTGTGACCGGTGACAAGATCGGCAAGGTCGGCCTTGGTTTTGGTAAGGCAAACGAAGTGGCGGACGCAATCAAGAAGGCAAGCGAAGGAGCCCGCAAGGTTCTGAAGCCGGTCAATCTTGTGAATGGCACCATTCCTCACGAAATCTACGCTGAATTCGGCGGCGGCAAGGTGCTTCTCAAGCCCGCATCCCCAGGTACTGGTATTATCGCCGGTGGTGGTGTCCGCGCCGTTTGTGAAGCCGTGGGTATCCGCGACGTTCTTGCGAAGTCGATGGGTTCCTCCAACCACGCAAACGTGGTAAAGGCCACCATCAAGGCCCTTACCCAACTCCGCACCCGCGATCAGATCCTGACTTCCCGCGGCAAGCAAAAGCGTGAGAAGGCCATCTGATCCAGACGGCTTCAAGCGTAACAACAAACGACTTATTCAGCTATGAATCTCAATTCCTATAACCCGAATCCGGGTGCCAAGCACCGCGTAAAGCGCCTCGGTTGCGGCGAAAGCTCCGGCCACGGCAAGACCGCTTGCAAAGGCAATAAAGGTCAAAAGGCGCGTTCCGGCAGCGGAACCCGCGTTGGCTTCGAAGGTGGCCAGATGCCCCTTCACCGTCGTCTTCCAAAGCGCGGCTTCAACAACTATGACTTCCGTGATGTCACGGGTGTTGTGAATGTCGGCGATCTGGATGGCAGCTTTGAAGCAGGTGCAGTAATCAATGAAGAGACCCTCCGTCAGTCGGGTCTTCTCAATGGCCGCTGCGACCGCGTCAAACTTCTCGGTGATGGCCGAGTCGATAAAACGATAACCATCGCGGTGACCACCGTCAGTGCCTCCGCCCGCGAGAAGATTGAAAAGGCTGGTGGCACGATCAACGCGTAATGCTTGATCTGTTACTATCCAATATGTCCTGATTTCCGGTGAGGAAGCGCTTGTGCGCTTCCTCATCGTGTTTATAACCCCCGCGTCATTTCCTTTCATCCACCATGATTTCCGCGTTTGCGAACACCTGGCGTATCCCCGAGCTTCGGGCCCGCATCCTCTTCACTCTTGCCTTGATCGTCATCATCCGTCTGGGTGTGCACATCACGCTTCCAGGGGTGGATTCGAATGTCATTCAACAATGGCTGGAATCTCTCAAGAACCAGGATCCCGGCGCCGGTGGCGGCGTCTCTGCCCTCCTGCAGGTTTTCTCTGGTGGTGGCCTCCAGCAAGCCGGTATTTTCGCACTCGGAATCATGCCCTATATCTCTGCATCCATTATGGTGCAGTTGATGACGGCGGTGGTGCCTAAACTGTCCCGTTTGGCCCGTGAGGACGGCGGACGTGAGAAGATCACGCAATACACCCGTTATATCACCATCGGCATTGCCATCGTGCAGGGATTCTTCGTCGCGAAGTCCCTTACGAATCCCGCGAGCATTCCTTACATGCACGGCATTGAGCGATTCGGCATTCTGGTGCCGGATGCTTCTGCCACTTGGTATTTCCTGACCATCACCACCATTGTTGCAGGCACGGTGCTGTTACTTTGGATTGCGGATCAGATGACGGACAAAGGTATTGGTAACGGTACCTCGATCATCATTACGGTGAACATCATTTCCGGTCTTCCTGGTGCATTGATTCAGGCATGGAAGTTCTTCACCTCCGGCAGCCCGGAAAAAGTGATCCTCATGGTGGTACTCATCGCGCTGCTGCTCATTGTGATTGCTTCCACGATCGCAATTACCCAAGCACAACGGAAAATCGCCGTTCAATACGCCAAGCGGGTGGTGGGCCGCAAGCAGTTTGGCGGACAGACGCAGTATCTGCCTTTGAAGGTCAATTATGCAGGGGTGATGCCTGTGATTTTCGCAACTGCCGTTCTTTCGATCATTCCGATCACACTCGGTCTGATTCCCTCGATTGCCAGCCAGCCATGGGTGCTGAAACTGAACTCCCAAATGCAGGGTGGTACCGCTTATTACATCCTTGGTGGTCTGGGTATCTTCCTCTTCTCCTATTTCTGGGTGGCCATGATGTTCCAGCCTTCCCAAATCGCGGAAGACCTGAAGCGTAATGGTGGCTATATCCCGGGCGTGCGCCCTGGCAAGCCGACTGCTGACTTCCTGGACTTCACGATGACGCGTCTCACCTTCGCCGGTGCGATCTTCCTCACGATCCTATTCGTTCTCCCTGTATTGACAGGCGTGGTGGTGGGTCTGCCGCCCAGCTCCCTGATTCTTCACTTCTTCGGCGGTACTTCCCTCCTGATCATGGTAGGTGTGGTGCTGGACGTGATGCGCCAGGTGGAAACCCAGCTCCTGCAGAAGCACTATGATGGCTTCCTGCGCAAAGGTAAGCTGAAGGGCCGCTATGATCGTCTGAGCCAGCAAAGTGGTGCGGCTCCTAAAACTGCATTGGTCTATCTCTGGACGGTGGTTGCCGTTCTGATCGTGATCGGCATCACCGCTTACATTTACAACGGTTGATTTCCTGCGATTCCAAGCCGTTCCGAATCGCCCTGCTGGGGCCTCCTGCTTCCGGAAAAGGAACGCAGGGGAAGAATTTGGCAACCCGTCTGGGATTGAGCTATTTGAGTACCGGGGCGCTGCTGCGTGAGCATGTCGAAAATAAAACGACGCTCGGGCTGGCAGCCGCCCCGATTCTTTTACGGGGAGAATATCTGCCGGATGCGCTGATGTTCCCCATTGTGGCGGAGTGGCTGGAGGCCCAGCCAGCCGGATGGGTGCTGGATGGATTTCCCCGCAGCTTGCCACAGGCTCTCTTTCTGGATCAGTGGCTCAGAGATCATTCGTTCACTCTTAGTGCGGCAGTATCTCTGGAGGTTCCCTTTGATGCATTACTTTCCCGGATGCGGCAGCGGATGGAATGCCCTCAATGCCGCTGGACTGGAAATCTCTCCCAACTCGTGGAGGGAGGGAAGTGCCCAATATGTGGATCTCTTGCCAGCCGCCGTGCGGATGATGATGAGGCAAATTTCCGCCGTCGTTATGCGGAGTTTGAAAATTTGACATTGCCTGTGATCCAGCATTACGGATCGGAAAATCTTCTGCTATCTTGCGATGCGGCAGCTCCTCCGGCTGAGGTGGCGGAGCGACTTTTAAGTCATTTCAACGCTGCCGTGTGATTCCAATTTCCCAACTTTTAAGACTCGTGTCCCGTCGTAATAGAATTCCCATCAAGTCACCCCGTGAGATCGATCGCATGCGGGAAGCAGGAGCCATCGCCTCCACGATTCTGCAGGCTTTGGCCAAGGAAGTTGCTCCTGGTAAGACGACTGGTGAGATCGACCAACTGGCTGCGGAACTGATGCGCCAGCATGACTGCAAGAGTGCCTTTTTAGGCTATCGGGGCTTCCCGGGTTACACGTGCATTTCCATCAATGAGGAAGTGGTTCACGGGATCGGTGGCGCGCGGAAAATCCAGCCGGGTGACATTGTGAAGATCGATGTGGGAATCACAAAGAGCGGCTTTATCGGTGACAATGCGACGACGGTGGGAGCAGGTGATATTTCCCCTGAAACCAAGCGTCTGCTGGCGGTAACCGAGCAATCTCTTTACGAAGCGATCAAACACGTGCGGGCAGGGACAAAGCTGGCGGATGTGTGTGGTGCGGTGGAGGAGTATGCAGCGCCTTTCGGTTTTACCGTAGTGCGTGAGTTTGTGGGACACGGTGTCGGCCGCAAACTGCATGAGGAACCTCAAATCCCCAATTACCGTCCTCAAGGGAAAACGCCTACGCTTCTACCAGGAATGACACTGGCGATCGAACCGATGATCAATGCCGGGGTGCCAGCTGTGCGCATTCTGGATGATGGATGGACGGTGATTACGGAGGATCGGAAGATGTCCGCCCACTTTGAGCATACGGTGCTGGTAACCGATGGGGATCCGGAAATTCTCACTGCAAGACCTCGCGCAGCATTGCCTGAGATGTTAGGTATTGCTGTGTTGTAATCCCGCTTGGTAACAGGTGGTGATTCCTTATCCTTTCAGGGTAGGGCAGTTGTGATCTGCTGAGATTTCGTGCGGAGGTGTATAGATTCTGTCACCTAACTTTCTCAATGAATATGTGGTAATTTGCACGGCTTTTGCTTGTTATGTCGCTGCAATGACTGCCGAAACCACCAAAGCCGAAAAGGAAGCAGTCAAGCGGGACGTGCGGCGTAGCTTCGTCCGCCGTTTGAAAAAAAGGATCAAACTGTTCTTTGCGCCGAAATGGGTGCGTGAGTATCAAAAATTTGATAGGAAGTAGATTAATACAAGGATGCTGATGTATGGGGATCGGCTATTTATATTTTGAAGCAAGCTATCCTTGGCGTTAGCCAAAGGATAAGTGTGGAGAGTGAAAAAAACTGAGCGGTGTGGCCTGCCGTCACAGATGTTCTGTGACTAGTAGTTCCAAACACCAACTTTGCTTTTCCGCGCGGTGGATTGAAGTTCGCGCAGGTAGGCCATGTGCTGATTGACCGTTGTTCCATCCGGCAAGGGGGCGGGTTTGGTCTTAAGTCTTGCTAGGCCTTTTTCGATTAGAAGTTCGTGAAGCCAGCGCTTGCGTCCCCCTTCCGTGATTTCGATGAAGGCATGGAAGCGCTGATCATTGAACGGGCTATCCCACTGAGTATAGATGGTGAAGGGTGTCTTTTCCAAGAGACTTAGGACGTAGTGTTTCGCCTCGGTGCCCGTTTTTACAGCCTGCTCCGGAGTAATGCCTCCCATTTCTGCGGCCTGCTGGCGGATGCGTTCGAAATTGGTTTGGCCATTCTGATAGTGACGAAACTGACTCTCTGGAGTGTCCACGTAGTATAGGCGGAGTGTAACTTCACGGCCATCGGGGAGCTGTGTTAGAAAGCTGTCTCCATCATTGCTGTGATGTGGGAGGAGTCTGCAATTAGGGTAAACCTCGTAGTTGCCGAGGGGGCTTACAGACTTGCTCTGCGTTGGAGCCTGGGTGGTGGCTGGTGGATGGGGAACAGGCGTGGGCTTTTCCCCATGGGACTGATCATAGACTTTGAGGCCGATGGCGGCGATCAGGAGGAGAAGGGCGAGCCAGGAGGAATTTCCCTTTGATTTGCGCAGCATGGGCAGAGTGATTTTCCGCGTGAGGGAAATACGATGTCTACGGGAGTCGGCTAAAGGCCTTTGTAGCCTGCGTATTCCTGATAAGTTCCGGTAGGAACGGCTACGGCGCGCCATTCCCGGTTCAGCTTGCGGTGCTGATTGATGAAATCGGTGGGATCTGCCCAGTTGACCATGTCTGATGGAACGTCATTCCGTTGCATACCGATGGTGATGTTATGACGGATTTCAAAATGAAGGTGGGCAGGATACATGCCGAAGTTGCTGCCGATGGTGCCGATCTGCTGGCCGCGTTTGATCTGTTGGCCGACTTTGACAAGAATCGTATCGAGGTGACCATTGAGGGCATCAATGTATTTTACCTGGCCGGTGGCGGTATCGCGATAAGCATGGCGGGTGATGACGACATTTCCCCATCCGGTATGAACATTATAGGCCCATGTGACGACTCCATCCGCAATGGCGTAAACGGGATCTCCCAGATCATTGTCTCCGCCGGAGCGGCCATTCCAATCTTCGCCATAGTGCTTAGGCTCCCGCAGGCGGAGGCCGCGTGCCTTGTAGTAGCCATCTGCATTGGGTTTCCCCACAGGAAAGTCAAAGCCATCTGCAATGTTGACTTTCACGGTTTGAGCCATGGCTGCGGAAGGTATCCAGATGGCTGCCACGGTGGCGAGAATGAGGAGCAGTGTATGCCAACGGGTGACGCAGCGGATCATTTGAATCACTCCACTCCCGGAGTGGGTCCGCCGCAAGTGCAAAAAGGCGTAGTATCTGGCTGGGAGTGCCTGAAATTAAAGGTTTCAGAAGTGACGGAGAGAAAACACGAAAACGCCCGGCTCCGGAGAGGGAGACGGGCGTCCGGTTAGCAGATAAAGCTATTTTTGAAGGATTACTTCGAGGAGGAGATCAGGCTGGCCTGGGTGGCGCCCTTCTTGATCTTGGATTGCTTGATCCAGCTCATGGTGGAGCGAAGCTTTTCACCGACCTTTTCGATCTGGTGCTCTGCGCCTTCCTTGCGGAGGACATCGAATACCTTGTAGCCGCTTTCGTATTCAGCGATCCACTCCTTGGCGAACTTGCCGGATTCGATTTCCTTGAGTTGCTTCTGCATGCGCTTCTTCACGGAAGCGTCGATGATCTTCGGCCCGATGGCGACATCGCCCCACTCCGCAGTTTCGGAGATTGAGAAACGCATACCGGCGATGCCTTGCTCATTCATGAGGTCCACGATGAGCTTGAGCTCATGAAGGCACTCGAAATAGGCCATCTCAGGCTGGTAGCCAGCTTCGACGAGGGTTTCGAAGCCTGCCTTGACGAGGGCGGAAGCGCCACCGCAGAGCACCACTTGCTCACCGAAGAGGTCGGTCACGGTTTCTTCGCGGAAGTTTGTTTCGAACACTCCGGCACGGGCGCAGCCAACGCCGCGGGCCCATGCGAGAGCGTTTGCCTTTGCCTTGCCGGAGACGTCCTGATGGACGGCGATGAGGCCGGGCACACCCTTGCCAGCGACGAACTGGGAGCGAACGGTGTGGCCAGGGCCCTTTGGTGCGACCAGGATCACATCCACATCCTTTGGAGGGGTGATGGTCTTGAAGTGAACGGCGAAGCCGTGGGAGAAGAGGAGGGTCTTACCCTTTACGAGGTGAGGAGCGATGTCCTTTTCGTAGACAGCCGGGATGACGGTGTCTGGAACTGCAACAAAGATCACGTCTGCCTTTTTAACGGCTTCTGAGGTGTCGAAGACTTCGAAGCCGAGCTTCTGAGCAACGGCGCGGGACTTTGACTTCTTGTAGAGGCCGATGATGACATTGAGTCCACTGTCCTTGAGATTCAGCGCGTGGGCGTGGCCTTGGGAGCCGAAGCCGATCACGGCGAGTGTTTTCTTCTTCAGTGGAGCGAGGGACGCTTCCTTGTTGGTATAGATCTTCGCAGCCATAGCGGATCGGTAGGTTGGTTCGATTAGGTCACGCCGGGGCCATCCGGGCCAAGGCGGGCGGACAAGCTGGCGAGTCGCGCCCGCGCGGTCAAGCCTGCACTCTCTTAGGAAATCAAGGAATTTTTACAGGCGACTTTCACCGCCGCCACATGTGCCGAAATGCGGAGAGGGAGGGCCGCCTGGCTGGGCGTTTCGAAAGTGAAGGAAAGAGGGCAGCCGCGCTTGGCGAGAAAGATTGCCTCCGGCCAACCTTCCGGGAGATCCGGATCTGCGGCGTGGAAAATCCAGCCGGGTTCGCGGATATCATGTCCATCAATGATGCTGCCTTCTTCCACCGGAAGCCAAGGCGTTACGCTATCGAGGATGGCGAGGGAATGTTCGCGCTGCTCTGGCTGGAGATTGATTTCATAGAAATAGAAGCCGGTGGTTTCCCAGTCCTCGTGAAGGGAGATAAAGAGAGAGGGGATGGGCTTTCCCTCCAGCCAGTGGATGTGAGCTTTCGTTTCCGGCTGGCAGCGGCTCCAGTAGCTGCGGTTCAGATCCATGCCCTTGGCATTTTCACGGATGCCTGCGGCGAGGCCTTCCGGATTGAGTGCGGGACAGATCAGCCAGTGGTTGGCGGTATTGAAAAAACCTTCCTTGAGAAGAGCTAGCAGCGCAAGGGGACCGGCAGGCTCATCACCATGAATGCCTGCGGAGAGATAGATGCATGGCCCCGGCCCGGTTTTTTCCCAAGCAATGAGCGGGCCGGCATCTGTTTGGGCCAGCTTAAGAGCCATGAATCCTGCATCTTCCGCTACTGAGGAAAAGTGGGGAAGGAAGCCCGGCCAGTCGAACGCATCGCTCATTGCTGGGAAATCTGCCGCGTATTTTTTCATCCGGCAATCACCGGAAATGGTTGGTCAGGATTTTTTGAAAATCTCTGCAAAGAATGCCTGCATGGCCTCCCATGAACGGCGGTCCGCAGCCTCATCGTAGGCGACTCCCTTCGATGGATCATTGCCATAGGACTTGGAGGTGAATCCGTGGACGGCACCGCCGTAGGTGATGAGTTGCCAGTCGGCCTTGGCGTCCGTCATTTCCTTTTCCAGCGCTGCCAATTCCGCAGGCTTCACGAAGGGATCACTGCCGCCGTGGAGAACCAGCACCTTGGCCGGGATGTTTCCCGCTTGAGCCTGCATTCCTGCTTCGGAATCCAATCCGCCATGAAAGGAAACAACGCCTGCAATGTCCTTGCCTGCACGGGCGAGTTCCAGTGCGCCTGTACCGCCGAAGCAGTAGCCAATGGCGGCGATTCTTGAAGCATCCGTACGCTCATCCCGGGTGAGTTGGGAGAGGGCGGCATCCAGGCGGATGCGGTAGAGTTTCCGGTCCTGTTTGTATTGATTTGCCACCGGCGCGGCGTTCGCGGGCTCCAGGCGGATGCCCCGGCCGTAAATATCCGCAGCCAACACATTGTAGCCCATGGCTGCGAGTTGACGGCTGCGGTCCTTTTCATAATCCGTGAGGCCGAGCCATTGATGAATCACCAGAATGGCGGGACGTTTTCCCTGCAAGGCATCATCGTATACGTGAAAACCTTCGCAGGGGACGCCATCAGCCTGATAGATGACTGCTTTTTCCACGAGTGCGGCATGGGCTGAGAAGCACGATGCTGCGAGGCAAAAAATGGAAAGGAACTTCATCCCTCCATGAGAGCTCGAAAATGATGGGAGTCAAATTCTCACAAAGATGATTTCGGCTGCGGTTACTGGATCTTCACTCGAGCCTTTTCCCCATTCATTCGATCGTTCCTGCGTCCGGTCTGCTTTGCCACACGGGGGAGTTTTTCTCATAGGGAGGCAGCTCCTTGCTTTCCCTTGGGAGGTCCGTGCTCATGCGGAAAAGCGGCAGCAGGGAGGTGTTTTCAGAAGTAGGGGATGCAGTACCTGACTCCTCGATGAAAAGGAGGGAACTGAAATACCCGCCGGGAATTTCACTGATGAGGATCTCGATGGGATAGGTAACATTTGCCTCCACTTGGAATTCGGCACCAGTGGCGATACCTGCCAATTCGGCAGGGCGGGAAAAGCGGCCGATGTTCGGATAATTTCTTACCTGCAGAGGGTAGGGCATGGGAAAATGGCTTCTCCGTGCTTCTTTTGTGAAATCCTTTTCTGCAAGAGCGCGCGCCTTCTGGATAGAAAGGCCGAGGTAAGCGAGGGTGTAGCCATAATCGAACACCGGCTGGCCATTGAAGCGGACGGCCAATACGTCGTCACCGCCGCCTACAAAACGGAATTTCCCACTCTTGGGGGCAACCACATTCCCGCGATAAACCACCACCCACTTCTGGGGTTGCACGTCCTTTTCGCAATGGAAGGCCTCCGGGGCTTTGGCTGCATTCATCATGGGGATGAAGATGCGCGTTTGTTTCAGACGTTCCGGGGCCTGATAGAAATCCGCAAAGGTATGATCCTTCCATCCCTTGGTAACGAATTCCCGGATCACTTCCTGCGCTTGGATATCATTCAGGCCCGTGGGTTTTCCGTTCTTGGTTTGCTTGAGATCATAGAAAACTCCGGTGATGCCATCCGCCTTGGCATTGGGAATACCGAAAGGAGATTTTCCAGTTTCCGGGCCGCCGATGGCTGGGCTTTCCGGGCCGTAAGCACCTGATATGAATCCGCCACTGCCTTTATTGGTTTCCATGGGGCCATTGCTGATGGGATTCAGGTTGGGCATGGCATCGGAAGGAGATGGCTCAGGCAGAGTAATGTCGCTGCGGCCCTTGTTCACGATGCGGGGAAGATCCGATGGGGAAGTGCTCGTTTGCGGCCTCACCGATGTCGGCGGTTTGCCCGGGCCGTCAGTGCGGGGAATCACCAACTCGGGTTGTTTCTCTTCTTTCGGGATCACTTGAACCACGAAATAGACGCCCGCTGCGAGAATCAGGGCGTGAATGCCAAGGGAAATTCCCAGAGAGCCACCGCCCAGCTTGCGCCAGTAGGAGAGCTTTTGCTTTTCCAATGTTGGTGAAGGAGGGGCTTTGGTATCTGAGTGCAGGTTCATGAAAATTGGGTTTTCGGGAATAAAGAATACCCATTACGTGCTCTAACCCTTCACCACAAGCATGGAGAACCGCCCTGCAATATTCCTCTATGGCACAAAAAATGGTCACCCGGTTTCCCGAGTGACCATTTAAATGGCAACCGAAAGAAAGATTAGAAGCTCCAGCGATAGCCCACTTCTGCTGCGTAGTCGGAGTTCAGGTTATAGTTTTCTGCGTCATCGAAGTGGATGAAGCGACCACCAGCATAGACCTCCGAGTGTTGGTCGATGTGATAAGCCACCCCTGCGAAGGCTTGGCCGGTGAAGACCCAGTCACTGTCGGAACCACCACCAAATGCAGTGGAGCTGAACTTCGTGTGGGAGGAACCAAGGCCGCCACCTGCATAGACACTCCATTGCTCATTGAGAGCTTTTTCGAGCTTTACGTTGGCGGTGATCGGCACGATCTTGAGATCTGCATCAAAACCCGTCACGCCAAAGGCGTTTTCAGCAGCATCGTTGTCTTGCTCAAGGAAGCCGCCTTCAAGGAAGAAACCGACGTTCCAGCCGAAGGTGCTCCATGGGGACTTCACACCCACGTTGGCGGTGTAGAGCACTTCTTCGTAATCGAAGAGGTAAGCTGCGGATGCGCCAGCGGTGAGTGCCCAGCTATCCTGGGAAGGAGGAGCTTGGTAGGTGGTGGTCGTTTCATTGGTGGTACCTGCGATTGCGGGAACTGCCAGGGCGAGGGACATCAGGATGATTTTATTCATGGTGAGAGACTCATCGCTCGCTCTCGGATTTTGTCTAAGAAATTTTCAAATTATTTTTCATGTAAGTCGCTTGTGCTAAGTTCTTTGCATAGTGCAACAAAAGGTGAATTTTGCACGAGGAATGATTCCTAACATGCCAAAGTCGTTGAATTTTTTGTAAATATATAAGGGAGCATCCAGCCCATCATTGATTCGGATCAATCGGTGCAGGGCAGCAGGCAGTAAAACTCGCTGCCTCCGCCCGGTGCGTCCTCCACCCCTATTTTGCCGCCATGAGATTCCACCACTGTTTTACAGAAAGACAGGCCGATGCCAAAGGACGGCAGCCCATGAGAGCTGGGAATGGACCCTGTGGAGAATTCTCCGAAGATATGGCCCTTTTCCGCATCCGGGACACCAGGCCCCTGATCTATTACGGAGATACGGCACATCGGTCTATCAGATTCATTCGTGTTGCGGAGGCGGATTCTCACGCTGCTCTCCGCAGGGGAAAATTTAACGGCATTTGTTAGTATATTCAGGAATACCCTCTCAATGAGGCGCTCGTCCACATTCAGGAGTATCAGATCATCCGGCCATTCCAGATCCAGCTTTACCTTCGCTCCATAGGCAAAAGGCCGGACGATTCTCGCCACCCGGCGGAGAATCAATGAGGCGGATACCGACTGGGTGGTGAGTGCAGGATCTTCCGTGCTCTTCAATTTTCCACGCACCAGCAATTCCTGGATCATATCCAGCAGAGTGGTAACCGATGACTGGCTCAGCTCAATGAGCTCCCGTGTATCCTGGGTGAAATTTTCATCGCTCAGATTCATCAGTTCCAAGCAGGAAGAAATCGCCCCTGCCGGGGTCCTCAGATCGTGCACCGTATCGCGGAGATCACGCTCTTGAGCCAGGCGTCGGTTTTCCATGAGGCGGAAAGTGTGCTGCAGCGCGATGGCTTGTTCGGTGAGCTCCACTTCACGGCACACCGCATCTGCAAGGTCAGATAGATTTTTCAGATCGCTGATAGACCATTTTCTGGGCACCATCTGCACGGCACAGAGGGAACCCAGAATGCAACCATCCGGCGTGGAAATCGGCATGCCTACATAGGCTGCCACGCCCAACTCCTTCACCGCGGGGTTCAGGTTTACCCTCGGATCATGCACGGCATCCTCCACCACGAACGGCTCTCCTCCTTCCACCACATAGCGGCAGAAGGAATAGGAAATATCATTTTGTCGGGTGGTCCGCAGAGGCTCACCCAATCCATATTCACTTTTGAAATACTGGCGGTCCTTGTCCACCAAGGAAATCAGGGAAACTTCCGCATGCAGAATCGAACACGCCAAGCGGGTGAAACGATCATAAGACTCCTCAGGGAGCGAATCCAAAAGACGGGTATCCGCCAGAGCCTCCAGACGGATCGGATGATTTACGGGAAGGGCAAGCATCAGCAGTTCGGGCTGCTCTTGCTTATCATAGTACAAAATCGGAACGAAGGAGAACTATCCAACTTTCCTGACATTTTAGCTTTATTTCGCTGTGACCGGATATGTGCCTTTATGGCTGTGTCGATAGATCATTTTTGCACCGCGACCCAATCATCCATCCGCCGTAGCTGGCTTGTCAGGAAATCGTTAGTTCTGCATACATGAAATCGCTGAAATGCGGTAGTTCTGGTTGCCGCCCATGAGGAAAGTTTGGAGCGGGCAGGAGCAGATGGTTCAATGCAATTCATTGAAAGTCTAACATCGCCTGATTTTCCCATCTTAATGGGTATTCAATTTAAATCAAACGCTGGAGGCGGAGGTGGGAATCGAACCCACGAATGACGGTTTTGCAAACCATTGCCTTACCACTTGGCTACTCCGCCATACTTGCGTTGGCGCGGGGGCGATTGATTACGTGGGACCGGGGGGCGTGTCAATGCCCGGATGCATGGAAAGTCGCATCCAGGGCGGAAAAAAGAAATTCCAGCTCTTCGAGTGACGTAGAGAGGGGCGGCATGATGACGATGGTATCGAGAATCGGGCGGGTGAGCAGGCCGTGGGCGCGGGCGACTTGGCAGATGGTTTCTCCGTAGCGTTCGGCGGGTGGGAAGCGTTCGCCATCGGGGCGGCGGAGTTCGATGCCGGCGACGAATCCACATTGGCGGACTTCGTGAATGATGGCGTGTTTTTCCCGAAGAGCGTCCAGACCGGAGGTGAGGCGGGCGATTTTTTCCTGCAGCCGCTCCAGCGTGCGTTCTTCCCGGAAAAGTTTCAGATTGGCAAGGGCGGCAGCGCAGCCGAGGGGGTTCGCTGTGTAGCTGTGGCCGTAGTAAAAGGCGCGGTCGGCATCGCCGAGAAAGGCGTCGTAGATTTTTCCCGTGGTGAGCGTGGCGGCGAGCGGCAGGTAGCCGCCGGTGATGCCCTTTGCCAGACAGAGGAAATCCGGGATGACGTCCTCATGCTGGCAGGCGAACATTTTTCCGGTGCGGCCAAAGCCCGTCATCACTTCGTCCAGAATGAGATGCACGCCATGGGCATCGCACCATTGGCGGAGCCCACGGAGCATACCGGGTGGCCACGGGCGCATTTCATTCACGCCTTGGATCATGGGCTCGATCACTACGGCGGCGATTTTCTCCGCATCCTTCCCAGCCAGTTCCTCCAGTGAGGAAACATGCTGCACGCTGAAGCCGAGGCCTTTGAACCGCTCAAAAAATCGTCCCACTCCGCCGAGGGATGCTGCGCCCAAGGTATCGCCATGATAGCCATTGGCAAAGGCGACGAATCCGGTGCGCTCCGGTTCACCGGATTGCAGGCGATATTGCAGCGCCATTTTCAAGGCGCACTCAATGGAGGTGGAGCCATCATCTGAGAAAAAAACGCGCTCCAGTGTGCCTGAAGGGAAAAAATCGCAAAGGTGCCCAGCGAGTTCTCCGGCGAGCGGATGGGTGTAGCCGAGGAAGGAGGTATGTGCCACCTGTTGGAGCTGCATGGCAATGGCCTCATTGATGCCGGGATGGGCGTGACCGTGGATTGTGGTCCAAATCGAGGAATTTCCATCCAGGTATTTGTTTCCTTCCGAATCCCACAGCCAGGAACCTTCACCCCGTGTGATCACCAGTGGGTGATGGCTGCGGGCGCACCAATCCGTCTGCCGGGTGAAGGGGTGCCAGCAATGGCTCTTATCGGCTTGGATCCAACGGCGGGTGGCGTCTCGCATCCTCACCAGCATGAGATTCTTCCGGGAGAGAATCAAGAGGTCATACCTTCTGCCATGAACACGAGACCCTTAAGGCTGCCCACCATGAAAACTTCAGGAGCTGCTTTCCAAGCTCATTTCGTGAAGGGTGCATTTTCGGCCATTACGTGATGGCGGTATATCTAAAGTCCGAAAGTGGGATACTTCTACTTCCGTCGCCGCGACGAATCCCCCCTGAGAGTCCCGGTGTCCAGCAATCTCTTTCCCCCCTGGAGATTCCATATCCCCCCGATACCGAGTCGGCGGATGTTGTAGGCCCCCCCTCCAGCGTCCGCCGATTTTGCATTTCCGCACCGTCTGCCGGGCAAAAGCACTTATTATGCCAAGGGCATTAGAGGAATTGCGTAATAGAAAATGTCCGAAAATGGGATAGGAATGTAAGTGTTGTTTCGACGAGCTTCCCCTCAGCGAGGCGGACAATCCACACAAGGAGTCTTTTTTCACAAAAGAGAGGCCCTTATCCCCCCAGATATCGAATCGGCGGTTGTTGAAGAATATCTTCATGCAGCCGCCGATTCCTTTATGGAGAGGACTCCTTTTGACTAGAGAAGGGCATTTCCCTTGATGCTGCGGGGCACTCCGGCTAGTCCCTCTGGCCCCAGCGCGCTCCGGTTCCAATGTCCATCTCTTCCTATGCCACTCCATCACCCGCCTTACAGCGCGAGGTGAAACGCCGCCGATCCTTCGCGATCATTTCCCACCCGGATGCGGGCAAGACAACACTGACGGAAAAATTCCTTCTTTACGGCGGTGCGCTGAATCTCGCAGGCAGCGTGACTGCCCGGAAAAACCAACGCGCCACCACCTCCGACTGGATGGAACTGGAAAAGCAACGCGGTATCTCCGTGAGTTCCACCGTCCTCCAGTTCGAATACAAGGACTGCGTGGTGAACATTCTCGATACTCCGGGGCACAAGGATTTCTCGGAAGACACCTATCGGGTGCTCACCGCAGTGGATGCCGCCGTGATGGTGGTGGATGCCGGTAAGGGTATCGAAAGCCAGACGCGGAAGCTTTTCGAAGTCTGCCGCCGCCGTGGTGTGCCGATTTTCACTTTCATGAACAAGCTGGACCGCCCTGCACGTCCATCGCTCGATCTGCTGGATGAATTGGAAAGCGTGCTGGGCATTGCGGCCTATCCGCTGAACTGGCCATTGGGAGACGGGCCACGTTTCAAAGGCGTGTATGATCGCGAGCACAAGCAGGTGCATCTTTTCGAGCGCACCGTCCACGGAGCCTTCCGTGCACCGGTGAGTGTGAAGGGCATTGAGGATGAAAGCGTAAAGGCAGCCATGGAAGAGGCTACCTATGCCCAGGTTTGTGATGAGCTGGAACTGCTGGAAGGTGCGGGTGCGGAATTTGATGTGAATCAGGTGCTGGCGGGTGAGCTAACACCTGTCTTCTTCGGGAGTGCCGCTAACAATTTCGGTGTTCAGCTCCTGCTGGATCGGTTCCTGGAACTCGCACCCCCGCCGCCACCGCGTGAAAGTGGTAACCAGAAAATCGATCCCGCCTCCGCAGAGTTTTCCGCCTTTGTATTCAAGATTCAGGCGAACATGAATCCAAAGCACCGCGACCGTGTGGCTTTCATCCGCATCGTTTCCGGAAAGTTTGAGCGGGATATGAATGTGCTCAATACCCGCAGTGGGGATCGCATCCGTTTGGCCAATTCACAGCGCCTTTTTGCCCGTGAACGCGAAACGGTGGACGATGCCTTCGCCGGAGACGTGGTGGGTCTGGTTGGAAACTACGATTTGCTCATCGGGGATACGCTCGCGTCCAAGCCCGGCGTCGCCTTTGACGAAATTCCCCGTTTCGCACCGGAGTGTTTCTCTTTCCTGCACAATAAGAGCACAGCGAAATACAAGCGCTTCCGTGATGGTCTGCAGCAACTTCTCAAGGAAGGCGTGGCTACGGAGTTCCAACTGCTGGATAGCGGCGTCTCCCAGGTTCCGCTGCTGGGCGCAGTCGGCCCACTTCAATTTGAAGTTCTCCAGCATCGTCTCGAAGGTGAGTATGCAGCGGAAACCCGCATCGAGAGTGCCAATTGGTCCATCGCTCGGTGGCTCAAGCCGAAGACTGGCGATCCGCTCGCTCCAGAAGCTCGGCCATCCCTTTCGTTAGGTGCTGTGCTCGCGCGGGATTCCAATGGTTGGTTGGTCGCCATGCTGCCCAGCGAATGGGCGCTCAAAACCTTCTCGGATAAGAACGAGGATTGGGTCATTTCTGACCAACCGTTCCCGCCGCCTGTCGTAGGTGGCTGATCCGCCTAGCAGGAAAACTTGGGTCTGATGGTGCGGTGTTTTCCGTTGGCTCCCCAAGAAGAACGGCCAGCGTGGAAAGCGCTGGCCGTTTTCTATCGAAAGAAGTTTTCCTTAAGAGTTTTTTTCAGGAGGCCAGCGGGCTGGCCAGACGGAGCAGTGCCGGATCCAGCAGATACTTGGAATCCGTGACGACATTGATCGGCAGATGACCATAAGTGCCGTCCCGGTAAACCATGATGGCATTTTTCTGCCCGGCTTCCAGGGCATCGATTGCAGCTACGGAGAACTTGTATGCCATTACCCGGTCATGGACGGTAGGGGAGCCACCGCGTTGCACGTGACCCAGCACCGTGAGGCGGGCTTCCATGCCGATGGTGTCATTGATGTAACGTGTTAGGTAATCGCCCATCTTGGTCCCTTCCGCCACGATGCCCAGGACATAGCGGCGGCCCGCGGCGATCTCCTTTTTCAGACGCTCACCGATGGAGTCCAGGTTGTAGGGGACCTCGGGGACCATGCAGATTTCCGCACCGCAGGAAAGGGCGCTGGCAAGAGCGAGGTAACCACAATGACGGCCCATTACTTCCACGATGAAGGCACGGGAAAAGGAGCTGGCGGTATCCCGGATGGAGTCGATTGATTCGCGGATCACATTGAGCGCGGTATCCACACCCAGGCAGTAATCGGTGCCGGCGATGTCATTGTCGATCGTCGCCGGGATGCCTGCGAAGGGCACGCCGAAGTCATTGTAAAATTGGTTCAGGGCGCGAAACGAGCCATCGCCCCCGATGACGATGAGTTTCTGAATGTTGCGCTTTTTCAGGTTTTCGTAGGCCTGTTGGCGGTATTCGAGTTCAAAGAAGCGTTTGGAACGGGAGGATCGCAGCACCGTTCCGCCCCGGTGAAGAATCCCGGAAACGAGATCCCGCGTGGCAGGAACAATGGAATCATCAATGAAACCGCGCAGACCATCATAGATAAGGTAAGGCGTGTAGCCTTTTTGGGCGGCATATTCGGTGCAGCATTTAACGGCAGGATTCATACCTGCCGAGTCGCCGCCGGAGGTCATAATGGCGAGGCCAGGCTTGGAGGAGTCAGACATGGTGAGTTGGCGGGGGGATGTTTCCCCTATATGGAGAGCATCAGCAATGCCGAATTCCACCACGCTTTCGCATTTCCCGCTAAAGGCGTTCAGAGCCCCCGGAATTGGGCGGCCAGACGTTTGGCAGTAGCTACCGTATTTCGATGAAGCTTTGCCGTGAAGTCGGTCTGCCGATTGTAACCTCCGCCATACAGCACCGCCACCGGGATGCGATTTTTGATAAAAGAACTCAGCAGTACCTCGTCCCGGCGTTGGATATCCTTGAGTGAGAGATGCATCTGACCAAAGCGGTCATTCCGGTGATTATCCGCGCCTGAGATCCAGATGACCAAGTCGGGGGCAAAGGTATCCAGAGCGGCCGCCAGGGTGGAAAAGAGCTGCTTCAAATACATTTCTCCTTCCACATACCGGACCGTCTCCACATCCAGTGAGCTGTGGCTTTTTTTCGTGGGATAGTTTTTCCCTACATGAATGGAGTAAGTGAAAACCCGTGGATCATCCTGCAGCAGGGCGGCCGTTCCGTTTCCTTGGTGAGCATCCGTATCCACCACCATCACCTTGATGCCTGGTCTGCGAAGCTGCAGATCCCGGATGGCGATGGCTACATCATTGAAAACGCAATATCCTTCCCCGTGCTCGCGAAACGCGTGATGGGTGCCGCCTGCCAGGCAGACGCCCACTCCTTCATCCAGCGCTGCGTGGCAGGCCAGGCGGGTGGCTTCCACTTCCGTCACACTCCGGGTGTAGAGTTTTGGAGTGGCGGGAAGACCCAGGAGTAGTTGTTCCTTGCGATCCAATTGCCCTGATTCGATCCGGCGGATATAGGAGGAATCATGCACCTGGGTGAGCAGATGTGGATTTCCGGGCTGTACTTCCACGATCTCCTCGGGAACCAAAATACCGCCTTCCAACAGCATGTCTTTGGAAATGCGGAACTTATCCATCGGAAATGGGTGTCCCTCGGGAAGATTCAGCTCCAGATCCTGTGAGTAAAAGCAACGCATTCGGTGATAAGTTTTCCGTTTTCCCACCTGACACTCAAGGAGGAAGATGAAATGAGGGCTAAATGGATTTGGGATTGCGCGGAAAATCGCCCAGCGCGTATCCTTCGGACGTGTTCCAGATTGTTTTCAACGAAATCAGCGCCGCCGAGATCTCCAGCCTGCCCACTCTGGAGCAACTGGAGCTTCTTGAGGAGTTCCAAGTCTCCGAGGGTGATCTGGAAACCCTCACCGGAGAGCGCTTTGGAAAAATCGAGCGCGATGGCCGGGTGCTTTATCGTTTCCGGGCGAAGGATCACCGTTTCTATTTCGAGGTGAAGGATGGTGCGGTGATTGTCCACCGCGTGTTGCACAAGGGATCCATCTCGGATTTCAAGTTCCGCTCGAAGATGCCGGTGTCCGAGGATGAAGCGATCGCCAATTCCAAGCATTTCTGGAAATTGATCGAGGAAGGTCGGAACGCGCGCCGCGTTTGAGGCTTGTGGAATTTTCTTTCGTTTCCGCCATGGCCCTTACAGTCTGGCAGATATGAAAAAATGGATTTCGTATGGAATTCTGGCCGCACTGCTCCTCAGCAGTTGGGGGCTTTTTTCGCGCACGGGTGCAAGGATGCAGGACTTGCAGCATCAGGTGAACATCCTTCAGGAACAGGGGGATACAGATGAGGAGGTGGCGAAACTGCAGTCTGAAATCCACAGTCTGGAGGGCCAGAAAACCTTCAATGGCATCCTGCTCGCCTTTTTAACTTCCGGATTGGCAGGCATCGTTTTCGTCATTGATGTGCTGCCGATGATCGCCCAGCGGATGACGCACGCGGTCTATGATAGCGGAGAGGAAGTGGAGCCGGATGCGAACAGCCTGGCTCACTCTTATCTGGCGCAGGGCGATTATGAATCCGCCATCGCCTCCTTCAAGGAGGTTGCGGAGGCGGATCCACTGAACCGCCTGCCATGGGTGGAAATTGCGAAGATCCAGAAAGTCCACCTCCACGATCCGGTGGCTGCTGTTGCCACCTTGAAGGAGGCGCTGGAAGGTCAGGAATGGCAGGTCAATGATGCCGCCTATCTGCTTTTCCGGATCGCAGAACTGTATGATCAGGATTTGAACAATCGCGCGGGGGCGGTGGTCACCATGCAGCAGGTGATCGAGCAATTCCCGGAAAGCCGCCATGCGGCCAATGCCCGCCACAAACTTCACGAATGGGGAATCGTCTAACTGCCGTAAGAGAAAAGCTGGCGACCTTCCAGAAACGCCATCCACTCTTCTGCGCTGCTGTGTTAGCAGTGGGCGGGGTTGGGTTTTCGTCCTTGGCTCTCACTTGGGCGATCATCTGGACCGCATGCTCATGGGTGGCGGGAGCCTGGATCGGTAGATGGAAGCTGGGCCTCTCCTGGGGAGTCTGTGTAGCTCTGGCGTCCGGTGTTTTTCTAGCCCGCACGGCCTGCAGGGACCGTCAGGAAAAGGCGTTGTTGGAGAGTGGAGTGCTGGCGGCGCAGGCCCGTGTGGTCACCGATCCGCGGGGTGATCAAAATTACTGGTCTGCTGTTGTTGTGGTGGATTCCTCTCCGTATGAAGGAGTGCGGCTCTGGTGGCAGGGGAAAGGGGAACTGCCGGTAAAAGGCAGTAGTCTCCAGGCGCGGGGCAATTTGGAGCCTCTCCCACAGGCTCGAAATCCGGGCGAATTTGATCGTGCGGAATGGATGCGAAGGCAGGGGGTGGCCGCAGTTTTCAATGCGCTGAAAACCTCCACCCAGATCCATACCAGCGCTTTCAGCCAATGGTGCGCAACCCTCCGAAATGATTTCCGCCTTGCGGTAACGGACGGGTTGGAGGCGGATCCGGAAGCGGCGAAGGTGGTGAAAGCGGTCGTCATCGGAGAAATTTCACCGGACTCGGATGACCTCATCACAGCATATCGGGACAGCGGCACACTGCATGTTTTCTCCGTGAGTGGACTGCATGTGGCCATGGCGGCGTCCATCGTGTGGTTTGTGCTCCGGTGGTGTGGAGTGCGTCGCCGCCAGGCATTGGTCGCGCTGATCGCCGTGGTTTTCGCGTATGCATGGATCACGGGGAATTCTCCACCGGCATTACGTTCTGCGTGGATGACGGCGGTTTTCCTGACGGCTTTTGTCCTTAGGAGGAAAGGGGATCTGCTGAATGCTCTCGGTGCGGTTCTTCTGGTTGCCACGCTGTGGGATGGCAGGCTTATCTTTCAGCCCGGAGTGCAGCTTTCCTATGGAGTGGTGGCGGCCATCGCAGTGGGAGTGAAATTTACTGAGCGCCTTTTTAACCCGCTGGCGCAGCCGGAGTTGTATTTGCCCCTCGGCCTGATGAGCCGCTGGCAGGCATTCCGCCTCCATCTCCGCCGCCAGATCGCCCAGTATCTTTCCGCTTCCACTGCCGCATGGGCAGGCTCCACGCCTCTCACCATCTGGCACTTTGGCGTCGTCACCCCGGTTTCCATTTTCGCAGGGGTACCGATTTTGCCTGCCGTCTTCCTCATGCTGATCATCGGGCTGTTTTCCGCCAGTCTGCATCCCCTTGTTCCGCGGCTATCACGTCTGTTGAATCTTGGAAATGGACAGATGGCGGACCTAACAACGTGGATGGCGCGGCAATTCTCAGCCATTCCCGGAGGTCACTTCGCTGTCGGAAAAGGGTCGGATCCATTTGTTCTCGTCTATGATCTGAAATACGGAGCAGGGGCAGCGTGCTTCTCTTCGGGAAATGGGAGCGGCCTATTGCTGGATGCAGGTGACGCCAGCAGTTTTAAGTCACGCATCGTTCCGTCCTTGCGGGCTTTGGGCGTTACGCCGGATTCCCTCGCCATTACGCATCCGGATGGCGGGCACATCGGTGGGGGAGAAAAGATTTGGGAAACCTTCCCGATCAAGCAGGCTGTGATGCCGGTGGCGAAGGCTCGCAGCCCAGGCTATCAGATGTTTCTGAAAATGGCCCCATCAGCCGGGGTGAAACTGATCTCTGGAGAGAAAGGACAGCTCCTGCCCTTGGCGGATGATGCTCATCTGGAGACGCTCTATACGCCGGATGCGCCGGGAAATGCCTCAGCAGATGAACGAGTGCAGATCTATCGGTTGCATTGGCGGGGTTGGAAAATTCTTTTCACCAGTGATGCGGGAACGGACATCGAGCAAAGGATGCTGGCGGCTCACGGAGATCTATCAGCAGATGTCATCGTCTGCGGCAGACCGGCACACGATGAGAATCTATCAGCTAATTTCCTTGATTCGGTTTCTCCGCGTGTCATCGTCGCTTCCAATGCCAGCTTTCCTGCCAGTGAAAGATTGAGCCCCAAGCAGGTGAGCTATTGGAAATCGCGAGGGATTCAGGTGATGGATCAGCAGCAGACTGGCGGTGTCACCCTAAGGGTGGAAAAATCCGGGGATCTTACGCTCGGCGGTTTCATCGATGGATCGGCCATTACACTGCGTCGCCACTAAGGGGCTTCAGCCCACGCAGGCGGTGCATCACCTTTCCCTCGGCTTCCCATTGAAGTTGGAAGTCTGTTTTAGGATAAAAAAACGAATCTTCCTTCCACTCCAACAGTTCGAATTTCCCGAACAGCTTCACCTTTTCCTCGGCCCACTCGAAGTATTCCTCATGATCCGTCATGAAAAGAAACTCACCGCCCGGTAACAGCGCATCATACACCGCCTGCAAAAACTCCACCTGCACCAGACGGCGGCGATGGTGTTTGAACTTCGGCCACGGATCCGGACACAGCAGATGCAGGCGGGAGACACTGGCCACCGGCAACAGCCACTCCACGGTATAGCGGCTCTCCAGGCGCAGCACGCGGGCGTTGTTCAATCCGTTGCGTGTGAGCTTTTTACAAACTTTTCTCACCCGCCCGAGAAGTCGCTCCACACCCAGAAAATCGCGCTCCGGATATTCACGGGCCATTCCCATGAGGAATGAGCCATCACCGCAGCCCAGATCCACTTCCAGTGGGCGATCTCCCTGACAAATTTCCGCACGGGCCAGCTTCTGGAAATAATTCTGTGGCACCAGTTCCCCGGCCATGGCAGGGCGGGGAAGAATATTGAGAGGCTGCGTCGCGATCACCGCGCTATCCAAAGGTGCTGAATCCTGATCTGCAATCCGCAATCCAGCCAATGGGTTCCCGCTTGACGGTGTTTCCCATGCCCGGCTAGTTTTCTCAACCGACGCGCTTCTCTTCCTTGGCGCGTTCCATCCATCAACACCCAACCTTCTCCAAACGTGGACCTCCAGGAAATCCGTCGAATCGTCGAGCTCATGAACGAGCACGGTCTTACTCACTTCGACCTCACCAAGAAGGA
>Ga0157370_10002331_pt1 | contig 22960 bp, 22 predicted proteins | sample C35metaG_FD_113463 | JGI IMG/M metagenome (GOLD analysis project Ga0157370, IMG submission 113463) | Corn rhizosphere microbial communities from Kellogg Biological Station, Michigan, USA - C3-5 metaG | ecosystem: Host-associated > Plants > Roots > Rhizosphere > Soil | place: USA: Michigan...
AGCTCGCCAAACCGCTCGATCCAGTTTCGCCAGCTCAGGCCACGCATGGATTCCGTCTGCAGGTCTCGAAAGCGCTCCACGAACCGTCGCGCGATCGCCTGCTGCCGGAGTCGAGGACCTTCGATGAGACGAGTGACCGCGGCGTAGACCTGCCGCGGCGTCACCGGCTTCACGAGGTATCCCTCGAGCGCGGCGCCCAGGGCTTCCGTCATGGTCGCGTCTTCTTCGCTCTTGGTGACCATGATGATGCCGACGTTCGGATCGGCCTCGCGAAGCTCGCGGAGCGCGTCCATACCACGCTTTCCGGGCATCTGCTCGTCGAGAAGAACGAGATTGAACGCCCGCCGACGAACCATCTCTACCGCGTCATCGGCGTTGGTCGCCGATTCGACCTCGAACCCTTTGTCCCGCAAGAACATGCGGTGTGGTTCGAGCAATTCCGCCTCGTCATCGACCCAGAGGACGGATTTCGTCGGTTGCGCCATGCGCAAAATATACAGCCGGCCGCGAGATGCCGGCGCCGCCGGATCTCCCTGCTTCCGGCCCATCGTCAGCCGGACCAGATTGGGGCGTGCTCATCTCCCGGCCGCCGTACGGACTCGCGCCAACCCCATTCCGCTTCGCGGCCCTCGCCGCCCTGGCGGGACGGGCTCCGCTCGGCGGACGGCGCGAAGTCGCCCTGGCGACGTACCTGACGGCCCGCCTGGCCGACGACGTCCTCGGGGAGAGCGGGCTCGCCCCCCCGATCCGCGCCGAGCGGGCGAGAAATGCCCGAAGGTGGCTGTCGACCGTTGCCCTTCCAGCCCCCGTACGTCAGCCATTGGCCAGGCTGATCGACGCCTCCGCCGGAGGCGCCGGGGAGACGAGTCAGGCCCTCCGCGCTGTGATAGCTGTCACCGCAGAGTACCTCGATCAGGGGGCACGTTTGGAGCTCGAGCAGCTCGCAGAAACCCTTGAAACACAAGCGCTTGTGAAATGAGCGAGGGAGTGGCTTGCTCCGGCTCGCTACAGAGGCGTATTATGGCCAATGACCCGTAGCGTAGACATCTCGCCCCTTTCCGTGCTCCTGTCACGGATCGATGCCGTGGCCGATGGCTCGGCGCCGCGCGAGACGGTCCCATGCGGCTTCCCAAGCGTCGACAAGATGCTGGGCGGAGGACTCCGCCGCGGCGACCTGGTCGTGCTCGGCGGAGATGTCGGCAGCGGGAAGTCGGCCCTCGCGCTCGCGTTCGCCCTCCGCGCCTCGCTCCAAGAGCGGCGGGTCGCGTTCCTCACGACCGAGATGAGCAGCGAGAGGGTGCTCGAGCGAGTCATCGCCATCGAGGCGCGGGCGCGAATCGATGACCTCCGGCAGGGAGTGATGGACGACGCGACGCGCGCGAGCGCCGGCGCAGTCGCGTTGGGCATGCGCGAGCATCTGCCGATCGTCGACTGCCTTCCAGGGCGCGGGGCGGCGCAGCTCGCCACGGTACTGGACGAACTTCCCGAGCTCGACCTGCTCGTCATCGACTCGATCGCCGGATTAGCTGGGGGGAGCAGGCCGCCGAGCGAGGAGCACGCGGCCATGGTACGCGGCCTCAAGGAGCTCGCCATCGCTCGCGACGTCGTCGTGCTTGCGACGGCACCGCTGCCCGAGCTGACTCCACGCGCCGACCGCCGCCCTACGCTCGACGACTTCGGCGCGCTGGGATCGGTCAAGCAGCATGCCGACGTCGTGCTCGCGCTGTTCCGCCAGTACATGTACGAGCCGTCCCGCGACATCGAAGGCGCGACGGAGCTGCTCGTCCGCAAGAACCGCAACGGTCCGACGGGCTACGTCGACCTCTTCTTCTACGCTCAGTGGATGCGGTTCGAAGACATGCTCGATCCCGACCGGTAGGCCTGGCGACCATGCGAATCGTTCGAGGATCGCTTCTCTTCGCCGGACTCATCGCGGCCAACGCGTGCGCGGCCACCATTGCATCGAGCGCGGACAACATCGCGCGTCTCGAGAGCGCGAGCACCAACAAACCGGAATCCGAGGCGGCGCAACGGTCGCTTGGCATCGCGTACTTTCAGGCCAATCGGTACGCCGACGCGCGGAGCGCGCTCGACCGCGCGTCCTCGATGGATCCGCGCGACGGCGTCGTGGCGCTGTATCGCGGGCTCACGGCCGAGGCGCAAGACGACGTCTCCACCGCACGCTCGGCGTATGAATCCTATTTGGCGTATGGCAAGACACGCGGCGTGAAGAAGCAGATCTCGCAGCGACTCGTGGTGCTCGCGCGAAAAGAAAACCTGCTGGCGGCGAAACAGGCCGTTGCGCGGGAGCGGCAATTGTCGTCGGTCTCGGGCTCGCCGCGCACCGTCGCCGTGCTTCCGTTCAAGTTCAGCGGCGCCGACACGTCGCTCGCACCACTGGAGCGGGGGTTCGCCGAGCTGGTGGCGACGGACTTGAGCCGCTCGTCGCAGCTCACGGTCGTGGACCGCGCGCGGCTACAGGCGTTGCTCGACGAGATCCATCTGCAGCAGACCGCCGGCGTGCAAGAGGGCAGTGGCGTGCGGGCGGGCAAGATTCTGCAGGCCGGCCGGCTCGTCGGCGGGACTCTTTCCCAACTCGACAGCAACCAGCTCCGCGCCGACGCGTTCATCACCAACGTGCAGACGACGGAAAGCGAAGGGCGCGGCGCCAACGATCAACGGACGCTCGATCAGTTGTTCGCGCTGGAGAAGAACATCGTGCTGCGATTGCTCGCCGACATGGGCGTCACGCTCACGACGGCCGAGCGCGATTCGATCGAGCAGCGCCCCACCCGTTCGCTCGCCGCGTTTCTGGCGTACAGCCGCGGCCTCGAGGCCGAGGACGACGGCCGGTTCGACGCGGCAGCCCGCTACTACGACAACGCGGTGCGACTCGATCCCAACTTCAAGTCGGCACGGCGGCGGAGTCAGGACGCAAAGAGCGCGACCGAGGGCGCGGACGTGAGCGCAACCTCGCTTCAGTCGAGTCTCGACAGGACGAGCGAAGGTGCGGTGGTGGCGGCCGCGACGCGTGCCGGCGGAGCGGGCTCCACGAATGGACAGGCGTTCGTCATCGCGGACGGGTTGAACCCGTCGGTCGCCGGCGCCGCGACCGGCAGCGGCACGACGATCCCGACGCAGCCACAGAAGGACCCCTCGTCGGGAACCGGGGGCGACAACGTATCGACCAAGACGGCAATAATCACCATCGTGATCCACCACCCGTGACCGTTCGAGGGCCAGGGGTGCGCCGCTGCTCCCTTGCGCTTCTGCTCGCCGCCGCCGCGCCGCTCGAGGCTCAGTCGTTCGACGACGTCAGCGCGCGCATCGCGCCGCAGATCCATTCGTATACGATCGACGCGCCGGCGAGCACGAAGATTAGAGAATTCTCAGTGCCGCTGTTCGTCCTCGTGCCCGTCGCGCCGCGCCTGACGGTCGACCTCGGGACGGCGTACGCGCGGTCGCACGTCGAGCAGACGGCGCTCGGCAAGACGACGACGAGCGACATCGCGGGGCTGACCGACACCCAGATTCGCGCCAACTACGTGCTGGGTAACGACTTCGTCGTGCTGACCGCGGGGGTCAACCTTCCGACGGGGCAGTCGCGCGTGCCACTGGATCAGGTGCCGGCGGCGAGCCTGATCGGCAGCGACTTTCTCGGCTTCCCGATCTCGAACATGGGCACGGGCTTCGGCGAAACGGGCGGCATCGTCGTCGCCCGCCCAGTCTCCGACTGGAACGTAGGCGCCGGAATCAGCATGCGTCGCACGGAACGATACGAGCCGTTCGATGCCGGCGCGGAGGGAACGCTCCGCTATCAGCCGGGAAACGAATATCGCGCGCGCGTGGGCGCCGATCATGCCGTCGGGACGGGACGCGTGACACTCGGCTTCACGTACGCGACGTTCGGCAACGACGAGCTCGCGGGATCGATCTACAACACCGGCAATCGTTACATCACGCAGGTCGCGTTCACCGATGACGTCGGGCCGGGCAAGATCGGCGTTGGCGCCTGGAATCTCCTCCGTACGGCAGGCACGTTGGCCGACAGCACCTTCCTCGGCCACGAGGACATCACCAGTGCCGCGGTATCGTATGCGCTCACCGTGGGTCGGGCCTCGATCGAGCCGAACGTCGAGGCTCGCTCATGGGCGCAACAGGATGCGGCGACGAGCTTCCTCACGACGGTAGGTGTTCGATCGCAGCTCGACGCCGGTGGGTTTACGCTGATGCCGGGCGTCGGCTACTCGCTGGGCCGCGTCGCTGCGCAGGATCCGGGCGGCGCGGACGTCACCGCGAGGCTGCGAGGCTTTCACGCGACGTTGACGATTCGCTTGCGGTAGCCGCTCGGGGTGCTGCGACCAAATTGGGGTCAGACTCCATTTCGCGGCTCAGGCAAGCAGCCGCCAACGCGCAACCGCCGGTGACCACCCTCTCGTGCCCGGGGCCCGGGTCCGCGCGCTATATTTTCACGTTGAACCCTTGCCCCGATTCGGTCTATGGCAGGTCACAGTAAGTGGAAGCAGATCAAGCATTACAAGGCGGCGACCGACGCCAAGCGCGGCGCGCTGTTCACGAAGCTCATCCGCGAGATCACCATGGCCGCAAAAATCCGCGGCGGCGATCCGTCGGGCAACCCCCGGCTGCGTCTGGCGATCGACACGGCGCGCTCGGCATCGATGCCCAAGGAGAACATCGAGCGCGCGATCAAGAAAGGGACCGGTGAGCTCGAGGGCGTCGAATACCATGAAGTGACGTACGAGGGCTACGGCCCCGGCGGCGTCGCCCTGTTGATCGACGCCGTCACGGACAACCCGACCCGAACCGTTGCCGAGATCCGCAGCAAGATGACACGTCTCGGCGGCAACCTCGGTACGCCCAACTCCGTCGCCTGGATGTTCGAGAAAAAGGGACAGATCTCCGTACCCGCATCGAGCATCGGCGAGGACGCGCTCATGGAAGCCGCGCTCGACGCCGGCGCCGAAGACGTCGTCCGCGAGGACGACCTGTTCGTCGTCACGACGAACCCGGCCGACTTTCATTCGGTGCAGGAAGCGCTCAAGGCAAAAAGCGTTCAGATCACCGAAGCCGAGCTGGCGATGCTGCCAAAGAACACGGTGAAGGTGGAAGGCAAGGAAGCGGAATCGCTGTTCAAGCTCCTCGAGACCCTCGAAGATCTGGACGACGTGCAGAAAGTGTGGGCGAACTTCGACGTCGACATGGCAACCCTGACTTGATCGTCCTGGGCATCGACCCCGGCACAGCGAGCACCGGATACGGTGTCGTGAAGGGAGACGGGCTGGGGCTCGTCTCCCTCGTCGAATGTGGGGTGATTCACACCCGCGCGCGCGATCCGCTGCCGGCGCGACTGCAAGAGATCTTCGATGGCGTGTCGGAGCTCATTGCACGCCACCGGCCGGACGCCTTATCGGTCGAGGACGTGTTCTACGCAAAGAACGTTCGGACAACCGTAGTGCTGGGACACGCCCGCGGCGTCGTGTTGCTCGCCGGCCAACAGGCGGGGCTCGCCATTCACGAGCTGCCGCCGGCCGAGATCAAGAAGGCAGTCGTCGGCACCGGCGCCGCGACCAAGGAGCAAGTTCAGTTCATGCTCACGCGCTTACTGCGGCTCAAATCGGTGCCCCAGCCGTCTGATGCTGCCGACGGCGTCGCCGCCGCGCTGGCGTACGTGATGAGCTCCCGGGTGCCGACGATCGCGAGCCTTCGGGCGCGAGGACACGCATGATCGCGCAGGTCACGGGAACGCTGATCAACAAGGAGCTCGACCGGGCCGACGTGATGACCGCCGGCGGCGTCGCGTACGAGCTGTCGATCCCGCTCGGGGTGTACGAATCGCTGCCGGGCGTGGGCGAGGCCGTGCTGCTGCACACGCATCTCGTCGTCAAGGAAGACTCCTGGCAACTGTTCGGCTTCGCGACTCCGTTCGAGCGGCGCGTATTTCAGCACGTGCTGAACGCCAAAGGCGTCGGACCGGCACTCGCCCTCGGGCTGTTGTCGACGCTGACCGCCGAGCGGGTCGTCCGCGCGCTGCGTGAAAAGGACGTGGCGACACTGCAGAGCGTGCCTCGCGTGGGCCGCAAGAAGGCGGAGCAGCTCATCCTGGACCTCGCCGACAAGCTCGATGATCTGCAAGTTTCTCCGACGCTCGGTGGACCGAGGCCCGAGGGTGCGGGGGTGGAGGACGCGATCCGCGCGCTCGTGTCGTTGGGCTACTCGCAGTCCGACGCGGAGCGCGCCGTCCGCTCGGCGATCGACGAGGGCGGCCGCGGCGGTGGCGCGGCGGACCTCATTCGCGGCGCATTGAGCAAGATCCGAGGATAATCGAGTGCACGCAGCCAGACGAACCGCCACGTTCACCGAATCCGTCATCCGGGAGATGACGCGCATCGCCAACCTGCACCAGGCGGTGAATCTCGCGCAGGGATTCCCGGATTTTCCGATGCCCGAGCCCATGAAGGACGCGGCCTGCGCGGCCATCCGGGGCGACATCAATCAATACGCCGTGACCTGGGGCGCGCCGGTGCTGCGCCGCGCCATTGCCGAGAAGTATCGGCGCTGGTACGGCATGGAAGTCGATCCCGACCGCGACGTGACCGTGACCTGCGGCGCGACCGAGGCGATGGCGTCGGTCTTCATGGCGTTGATGGACGCCGGCGACGAGGTGATCATCCCCGAGCCGTTCTATGAGAATTATGGGCCGGATGCGATTCTGGCCGGCGCGAACCCGGTGTTCGTTCCCTTCGAGCGGCCGAACTGGACGCTCGACGCCGACCGCCTGCGCAAGACGTTCAACTCCCGGACGAAGGCGATCATCGTCAACACGCCGCACAACCCCACAGGGCGGGTGCTCACGCGCGATGAGATATCGCTCATCGCCGAGCTGTGCATCGAGCACGACGCCTGGGCGATCACGGACGGGCCGTACGAGCACATGGTCTACTCCGGGCATCACCACGAGATCGCCACGTGGCCGGGGATGCGCGAGCGAACGATCACGATTTCCTCGTTGTCGAAGACGTATAGCTGCACCGGATGGCGCATCGGCTGGATCATCGCGCCGCCTGCCCAGACCGGGCCGATCCGCAAGGTGCACGACTTCCTCACCGTGGGCGCGCCGGCGCCGCTGCAGACGGCCGCCGCCGTCGGCTTCGCCTTCGACGCCGAGTATTACAACCACTTCTGCGCCGACTACCGCGCGCGCCGGGAGTTCCTGGGCAGCGTGCTCCGCGAGGCGGGATTCCAGTTCTCCAACCCCGAGGGCGCGTACTACATCTTCGCCGATTTCTCCGGCCTGAGCGATCTCGACGACGTGACGTTCGCCAAGTGGATGACGCAGGAGATCGGAGTGGCGACGGTGCCGGGGTCCAGCTTCTACTCGCGGAAGGAAGATGGACGTTCGTTCGTGCGATTCGCGTTCTGTAAGAAACAGTCGACGCTCGACGAAGCGGCGGAACGGCTGGCGAATCTGCGGGCGCTCGTCTAGCGTCGCACCGATTTTCGGCATATCTTCGGGATATATTTTGGAGCGCGCCCGTCGCGCGTTGGCCTTTGACCATCCCGTCTGGTAGTGTGAAGCGATGTCCCGAGCCGAGATCACGACGCCGGAAGTGCTCGCCGACGAGTCCGTCGTCGAGCTGTCTCTTCGACCGCAACGGCTGGCCGAGTTCATCGGACAGCACAAGGTCAAGGAGAGCCTGCGCATCTACATCGACGCGGCAGCCTCGCGCCGTGAACCGCTCGATCACACCCTCTTCTTCGGACCGCCCGGACTCGGCAAGACCACCCTCGCCGAGCTGATCGCGCGCGAGCTCGGCGTCAACATTCGCACGAGCTCCGGTCCCGCGCTCGAGAAGCCGGGCGACCTGGTGGCGACGCTCACCAATCTCCGCCGCGGCGACATCCTCTTCATCGACGAGATCCATCGCCTCAAGCCGATCATCGAGGAATTCCTCTATCCGGCCATGGAGGACTACAAGATCGACATTCGCCTGTCCGACGGACCCAAGGCGCAGACGATCAGCATGCCGATCGAACCGTTCACCCTCGTCGGCGCCACGACGCGGCTCGGCATGTTGACTCCGCCCATGCGCGGCCGCTTCGGCATCGAGCAGCGGCTGAATTTCTATCCCGCCGAAGATCTCGAGTTGATCGTGAAGCGCACAGCCGAGGTGATGAAGGTCGAGATCGAGCCGGACGGCGCGCGCGAGATCGCACGTCGCTCGCGTGGCACGCCGCGTGTCGCGAACCGCCTGCTGCGCCGCGTGCGCGACTTCGCGCAGGTCAAGGGCAACGGCGTCGTCACCAAGCCGATCGCGATGCAGGCGCTGCAACTACTGGACGTCGACACGTTCGGGCTCGACGACATGGATTCGCGGATCATCAAGACGATCATCGAGAAGTTCGACGGCGGCCCCGTCGGTCTCAACACCATCGGCGCGGCGATCGGCGAGGACGCCAACACGATCGAGGAAGTGTACGAGCCGTTCCTCGTACAACATGGATTCTTGCAGCGAACGCCGCGTGGGCGTGTCGCAACGACGCAGGCGTACCGCCATTTCGGTTTCACGCCGCAGACGCCCGGCGCGCAGGAAACGCTGTTCTAACATCGTTCCTGCTCGGGTTGTAGCTCTGCGCGGGAGGCATTGCCATGCCGTACCTCGCTCGACTCGTCGCCCTCTCGCTCGCGACCACATGCGGGACCTCTCCCGACGCCGCGAAGGATTCGGCGGCAAGCGGCTCGACGACACCACCGCCGGTCACCGCCGATGGACACGACTGGACACGATTCAACGTGGACGAAGCGCGCTCGGGCGTGTTCGATGCGTCCACGGGGGTCACCGCCGCCTCGCTTCCGAGCATGAAGCGCCAGCAGGTCGCGCTCGACGGTACGGTCGACTCCTCGCCGATCTATCTCCACAACGTGCAGGTGGGCGGCGCGGCGCACGACGTCTTTTTCGTCACCACCAGCTACGGCAAGACGATCGCGATCGACGCCAACGACGGTGCCATCCTCTGGCGATTCACGCCGCCGGGCTACGCGCAACTCGCCGGCTCGTCGCACATCACCAATGCGACGCCCGTGGCCGATCCCCACCGGACCGCGATCTACGCCGCATCGCCAGACGGCCACATCCAGAAGCTGGCCGTCGCCGATGGGCATGCGCTGTGGAGCACGGCCATCACGTCCCTGCCCAGCCGCGAGAAGATCGCGTCGGCCCTCAACTACTCGCCCGGCCACGTGCTCGCGGTTACCGGCGGCTACGTCGGCGACGCCCCGCCGTATCAGGGCCACGTGAGCGTGATCGACGCGGCGAGCGGCCGACTGGTGCGCACCTGGAACGCGCTCTGTAGCGACCGCGCCGGGCTCCTCGATCCATCGTCGTGCAACGAAAGCGGCTCGGCGATCTGGGGCCGGGCCGGCGCCGTGGTCGATTCGACGACGGGCAACATCTTCGTCGCCACAGGCAACGCGCGATGGGATGGCCAAACGAACTGGGGCGACGCGGTGATCGAGCTCGACCAGGGCGCTGCACGCATCCTGGCCAATTATACGCCCTCCAATACAGAAACGCTCAACGCATCTGACGCCGACGTCGGGTCTACGTCTCCGGTCATGGTCGATGCGACACACGTGATACAGGGCGGCAAAGACGGCACGATCCGAGTGCTCGACCTGCAAGTCATCGCCGGCGCAACGCCGCATCGCGGAGGCGAAGCGCAGAGTGTCCCAACGCCGTCGGGCGCCGCGCTCTTGTCGGCGCTCGTGGTCTGGCATCACGCCGACAGCGTGTGGATCTTCGCCTCCGACGGAGGCGGTACGGCCGCGTGGACGTACCGCGCCGGTACGCTCACCAAAGCGTGGAGCAACGGCAGCGCCGGAACGAGTCCCGTCTTGTCGGGCGGGCTGCTGTTCGTCTACGACCCTGGCGGCATGCTGCGCGCGTACGAGCCCACGACTGGGCGCCTGGCCGGACAGCTCGAGTGCGGCGGCGGGCATTGGAACAGCCCGATCGTCGTCGACGGACGAATCGCGCTCCCGGAGGGAAACGCGAACTCGCATCGGACGAGCGGCGTGCTGAACATCTGGAGACTGCCCTGAACCGTGCGACTCCGATCGCGACGCGTTACGGAATCAGCACCACGCTCGACTCCGACGCTGATTTCACGCGGTCGCGCGCATAGGGCACGGCGAAGAAACGATCGGTGGCCCAAAGCGGAAAGAGATCGCGGTAGTGCGGATCGTCCGGGTTGCCCGACTGGCCCGGCGTGTTGATGCCGATCGCCTTCTCCCAATCCCCGACGTCGACGACGATGCGGAACGACGCGCCCGACGTCTGATTGTCGCCGCCGCCGGTCGCGCCCACGGTGTTCGCGCCGCCGCCGCGTGACGCGGGACCGACGTCGAGGCGCGCGCGCGTCGCCGAATCGACGGCGACGCCGAGTGGATGAAGAATGGTCGCGTGATGATACGCCGGCTGTCCCCAGCGCCAGGCGGCGCTGTTTGGCCCGAACCGTCGCGTGAGCTCGGCGACGGCTTCGTCGAGACTCTTGATCAGCAACGGTCCGCGCGGCGCGCCCCCGAGTGACGGTGTCGGTTCCGTCAGCCAGTCAATGAGTCGCTTGGTGGAGATGGATCGGAAGAACGGCTGCGCCGGCGCCGGCACGACGAGCTGCCGCACGTTTGCGTTGAGTCGTCTGAACCACGCCTCGTAGATGCCGGCGGCGACGGACGCGGTGTCGAGCACGTAGTTCCACGAGAGAAGCAGGCGTCGCGCGTTCTCCGATGCTTCGTTCGACGACGTGACGCCGGCGAGCAGCGGCACGAGCTCTCGCGCGGGGATCGACAGATAGTCCGTCTGCAACCGGCCCAGATCCTCCACCGACAGCTTGCGTCCCGCGCCGAGCACTTCGGTGATGCGCTGCCAGCGAAACGGGTCGGCCCACTGATAGCCGATCGCGTCCATGTGCGCGTAGCCGGCGGGAATGAGATCGTTGTTCGCCGTGGCGATGAAACCGTTGCGCGGGTTGAGCGCATGCGGCTTCTCCTTGATCGGAAGGAAGCCGGCCCATTCGTAGCGGCCGTCGCCGGGCACTGGAACGAGCCCGCTCCAATGCGTGCGAATCGGCGCGATCCCGACCGCCTGCCAGCCGATGTTTCCAGTGCGGTCCGCCCAGATCATGTTCTCGCCCGGGATGTTGCTGAACGCACACGCGTCTCGGAATTCGTCCCACGTGCGCGCCTGGTCCATGCGCAGGCTCGCCATGTACGGCGCGCCGCCAGGCTCGAGCCACGCGGCACGCACGGCGTACGCGACGTGATGCACCGTGTCCTCGTACACGACGGGACCGTGCCGCGTGAACGCGAGGTCGACTCCGACGGGCGATTCGCCCTTGACGGGGATCGTGTCGCGCACGACGCGCATCGACTCCCATTTGCCCTGGTACCGGTAGCGGCGCGGGTTCGCCGGATCGGTCCGGTAGACGTAGAGATCCTCGCCGTCGGTCGAGAAGATGGTGAGCCCCCACGCGCCGTACTCGTTGTGCCCGATCGAGACGCCGGGAATCTCAGGCTCGCCCCCGCCGATCACGTTCCATCCCGGCGCGACCAGATGCACCCAGTAGCGAAGCGACGGCGCCGACTGTGCCCGATGCGGATCGTTGGCCAGCAGCGGATGTCCACTCGCGCTCAGGCGCCCGCTCACCACCCAGTTGTTGCTGCCGATATCGCGTCGCTGGTTCACTTCGAGCTCGAGCGCCAGCGAGTCGGACTGCGCGGCAAGGCGCCGATACGCGGAAGTGTCATTCCGGAACGTTGATGCAAGGTCTCTCGGCTGGAACCGAATCGACGAGTGGAACGCCTCATACCGCGCGAGGATCGGGGCCGAGAGCAGCGCGCCGTCGACCGCCGAGTCGAGGTGGATGTCGGGGTCGGCGGGGTGGAACCAGGCGATCTTCTTCACCGCGTCGGCGCCGATCGCGGACACGGCGCGTCCGTAGGTCAGCTCCTCCTCGACGTTCCCGAGCAGCCCTTGGTGGCGCGAGATGACGACCTCGGGCGTCCAGCGGCCCGGCTTCGTGCCGAGCAGCTTGAACTCGACTGGAAGGAGGGCGGGATTGCGTTCCGTCTCGCCGACATAGGCGTTGACGCCATCGACGAACGCGGCGACGATCGCCGCGCCGCGGGGGTGATAGCGCGCGAGCTCGCGACCCAGGTCGCCGCGATACTTGAACAATCGCGTGCCGATGTCACGCTCGAGCTCGCGGCGTCCGAGCAGCTCGGCGACGGTGCCGGTCGCCTGGCGTCGCCAGATCTCGAGCTGAAAGAGACGATCACGCGCGGCCGCATAGCCCTGCGCGAAGAACAGGTCATGCTCGTTCTTGGCGTAGATGTGCGAGATGCCGGAGCGGTCGCGCAGGATCTCGACTGGTTGGTGGAGTCCGGCGGCACGGAGCGTGTCCGCGCGCTGCGCCCCGACCGGCACAAGCCCGGACGCGAGCGCGCACGACACTACGAGGGCGATTCGGGTGCGCCACAATATCGTCACACGCCCCTGCTGCGGAGTTTGGAGGATTCTAGGCATCCGGCTCGAGAAAGCAGCGATAAGAGAGTCTGACCCCAATTGCCTAATTGGCGGCTATCGGCCGCGTGCAAGCACCTGTAGTTGACTGCGCGTGAAAACGTCCCCCGTCACAGGGGTAATCGGTTGAGATGACAGAAAATAGACGATTAAAGGGCGTGCGCGAGATAGAGTGGCGGCTCGCGCTCGCGATCACCATTCACCACTCGAGGTGTTATCATGCCGGATCGTCGCAGTCACATGGCCGCCACTCTCCTGCTTGTCATCGGTCTGTCCGGCTGTGCCCCGGACCAACCGGTCACCGGCGTCCCACGAGCTCCAGGCGCAGCCTCAGCTACCCTTCAACGTCTTCCCCACGCCGACGCTGCGGCGGCGCTCGCCGCCGCTCGGTCGGCAAATCTGCAAATCATTGCCTCGGCACCGGGGCTCGTCCCGCCGGGTGCTCCCCTCACCCCGTTTATCGAGGCGCGGCTTTATGCCATAGCGAACGTCGCGGTTCACGACGCGCTGAACGGAATCGTTCCGCGGTATTCACGGTACGCGGACACCGGGCCGATCCTGCCCGCTGCCAACGCCGCAGCGGCCGTCCTCAAGGCCGCGCATGATGCGATCGTCGGGGCGGATCCCGCCGCACAGGCAAGCGCCGACGCTTGGTACGCGGAGGAGATCGCGGCTCTCGGCGACCGCGACGGGCTGGCGGCTGGCATCACGCTCGGCGCGCGCGCGGCCGCGGCCGTTCTTACGCGGCGCGTCGCCGATGGCACGGCCGGCGGAGGCGTCGCTCCATATACGCCGGGAGGAAGCCCCGGCGACTATCAGTTCACACCGCCGTTCAATACGCCTGCATTCGACGTCTTCGGCACGGGTGGCTTCGCTGACGCATCGCGCTGGGGCACGTCGGTGACTCCGTTCGTGCTCACGAGCGCGTCGCAGTTCCGCGCGCCGCGGCCGTACGGGGCGGCGTTGAACGCCGCCGCCGTTCTCACGCCGGAGTACACGGCTGACTACAATGAGATCAAGGCGCTCGGCTGCATGGGTTGCGCGGACCGGACAGCGCAGCAGACCGAGGTCGCACTGTTCTGGATGGAGAACTCGCCGACGGGTTGGAACCGCATTGCCCGAGTCATCGCCGACCAGCGCAGCATCGACGCATGGGACACCGCTCGGCTATTGGCCGTTCTCGCCTTGGGCGAGTTCGACGCCTACACGGCGAGCCTCGAGTCCAAGTATTACTACAGCTTTTGGCGGCCGATCACCGCGGTGGCGTTGGCGGGCACGGACGGCAATCCGGCGACTGCTCCCGTAGCGGGATGGGACGTGCTTGCACCGCCGACACCGCCGGTTCCCGATTTTCCGAGCGCCCACGCGACCGCCGGTGGAGCGGCAGCGGCGATCATCGAATCGTTGGTTCCGGGCAAGGTCGCGTTCACGACCAGCAGCGGCTCACTTCCCGGCGTCACACGGACGTTCGCGAGCGTCGCCCAGGCGGCGAAGGAGAATGCGGATTCCCGCGTGTACATCGGCTATCACTTCCGCCACGCAACGGTGGTTGGGATGGCGCAAGGCCGCAGCATCGGCACGTACGTCGCGACGCACGCGCTACTCCCGATCCTAGACGACAGATGAGATCGCGGGCACTGTTCTCGACCGTCGCCGAACACCGACCGCAATGATGGCTCGGGCGACGAGAGTTTCCGTCTGCCACTTGCCTCGCGTAGGCGACCTCGTCATATGAGGTAGCCGGTTCGAGGCTAGCTTCATCGAGTCCATCGATCTACGCGCCACGAGGGGGACAGTGGAGCACAATCGCCCGGGCGGCGGCGGCACGCGTGACACGTGCCTCGCCGGCCTGGGCGAGTACGTGCTCGGAGGAATCGTCTCGTCGCGGACGGAATCCCGGGGGTTCAGATCACACCAGCGGTGGTCATCTCGGTGCACCCGCGATCGAGCACTATCAACTGCCGTCGTCGAGGCGATCGTCGAGGCGGCGTTCCCCGTCGCGACGGGTTCGCTCCGGAGTGATATAGACCTCACGTTGCATGGCAACGCGCTCGCCGCCGCTTGCCAGAACAACCTGCTGGTATCATTCAGGCGACATACGACCGCACTCGTCCCGACGCGGTCTTCATCTGAACCATCCTATCTGAGTAATGTCATCTGAGCCGCGCGCACGCGGCAGCCGGACGTCCGACTACGACTTCGACCTGCCTGCTGACCGCATCGCCCAGCACCCGCCCGATCGACGCGACGCGAGTCGGCTGATGGTCGTCGATCGGGCATCGGGCGCCATTCTGCATCGAACCTTCACCGACATCGCGCGGCTGATCGAGCCGCGCGATGTTCTCGTCGTCAACCGCACGCGCGTGCTGCGCGCGCGACTGCTCGGCACGCGCGCATCCGGCGCGCCGGCCGAGCTTCTGCTCCTCAAGCCACTCGGCGACGGGCGATATGAGGCGATGGTGTCGCCAGGCGGAAAGCTCAAGCCCGGGCGACGGGTCGACATCGCACCCGGCTTTTCCGCGGAGATTCTCGAGGTCACCGATCGCCGGACGCGCATCGTGCGGCTCGAGAGCGATCGTCCGCTCGACGAGGCGATCGAGCGCCACGGGCACGTCCCGCTGCCGCCCTACATAAACCGGCTCGACGCGGCCGAGGACGCGGAGCGGTATCAGACGGTCTTTGCTCGCGAGATCGGTTCGGTCGCGGCGCCGACGGCTGGACTGCACTTCACCACTGACCTGCTGGCGGCAATCGAGGCGCGCGGCATTGCGCGTGCCGAGGTCGTGCTGCACGTCGGCGCGGGCACCTTCAAGCCGGTCGAGGTGGAGGATCCATCTCACCACGTGATGCACGAAGAGTGGTACTCCGTGTCGGCGGAGACGGCGCGCACGATCAACGATCGGCGCGCCGCCGGCGGACGCGTGTGGGCCGTGGGAACGACGAGCGTGCGAACGCTCGAGAGCGTGGCAACCGACGACGGAACGATTCGCGCCGGGGAGGGAGAGACGCGCATCTTCATCCGTCCGCCGTACGAGTTCCGCGGCGTCGATCGAATCGTGACCAACTTTCACCTGCCGCGGTCGACGCTGATCATGCTGGTTGCCGCGTTCGCCGGCTACGAGCTGACGATGCGAGCGTATCGCACCGCCGTCGACGAGGGCTATCGCTTCTACTCGTACGGCGACGCGATGGCTGTCCTATGACTCTGATTCCTCTGACGATTTTGATGCCTCTGGTGCGCGAGTGAACGAAGCAGACGGCGCATTCGATTTTTCGATCGAGCGGCAGGTCGGCGCGGCGCGTGCCGGGCGGTTCGCCACCCCCCACGGCAGCGTCGACACGCCGGCGTTCATGGCGGTCGGCACGCTGGCGACGGTCAAGGCGCTCGACCCGATGGACCTGCGCGACATTGGCGCGCGGATGATTCTGGCCAATGCATATCATCTACATCTGCGGCCGGGCGACGAGCTCATTCGCGACTTCGGCGGACTGCACGCGTTCATGGGTTGGGATGGCCCGATTCTGACCGATTCAGGCGGATTCCAGGTGTTCTCACTGGAGGGACTGCGGACGGTGAGCGAGATGGGCGTCGAGTTTCGGAGTCACCTGGACGGATCGCTGCACATGTTCACGCCGGAAAGCGTGATGCGGATCGAGCGGAACCTCGGTGCCGATGTAATCATGCAGTTCGACCACGTGATCCCGGGGCAAAGCGAGGAGAGTGCGGCGCGCGACGCGAGCGAGCGAAGCGTACGATGGTTGGTCCGGTGCGTTGCGGCGCTCGAGGAGTTGCGCGACGGGGGCCCCCCCCCGAAAACCACGATACCCCTTCCCCCGCCCCTTCCCGGCACCGTCTTCCCGCTCCCCGCACCATCCCATCTCCAAGCGCTGTTCCCAATCGTCCAAGGCGGCATCCACGAAACGCTTCGTCGCGACGCCGCACGCGCCATCCGCACCCTCGGCGACTGGCCGGGGTTCGGTATTGGCGGGCTCTCGGTCGGCGAAGCCAAGCCCGACATGTACCGCATCCTCGAGGTCGTCGACGGCGAGCTGCCGCGCGACCGGCCGCGCTACCTCATGGGCGTCGGCTTTCCCGAGGACCTGGTCGAGGGCGTGCTGCGCGGCATCGATCTGTTCGACTGCGTCGCGCCAACGCGCATGGGCCGGAACGGCGCAGCGTTCACCCGCGACGGCCGGCTCAACATCAAGCGCGCGGAATTTCGCACCGACCCGCGGCCGCTCGACGACGACTGCGACTGCTCCGCCTGCCGCCGTTTCTCCCGCGGCTATCTCCGTCACCTCTTCGTCTCCGACGAGATGCTCGGGTTGCGCCTGCTCTCCCTGCACAATGTACATTTCCTCGTTCGCCTGATGCGCGACGCGCGCGACGCGATTCGCGGCGGCACGATCGGCGCCTGGAGCCGCGACTGGCTCGCGCGCTACCACTCTCGACCGGTAACTACCGCATGATCACGACATCCATGCCGATCGCCCTGATTTTCGCTCAAGCGGGCGCTACCGGTGGCGGCGGCTCGTCGCTGATGCCGTTCGTCGTCCAGTTCGTTCTCATCATCGCGATCATCTACTTCATCATGGTGCGGCCGCAGCAGAAGCAGCGGCAGAAGCATGAGGAGTCGCTGCGCAACCTCAAGCGAGGCGATGAGGTCGTGACCACAGGCGGAATCGTCGGCGAGGTCGTGCACATTCGCGAGACGTCGAAAGACGGCGGCGCAAACCGTCTCGACGATCGCGTCACGATCAAATCCGGCGAATCGCGGCTCGTCGTCGAGCGCGGGCGTATCGCCAAAATTCTCGGGACCACGCAGGCCTCCTCCGCGACCAACGCATCGTCGACGTGACCGTTCTCGACATTCGCGTCCTTGGCGACCCGGTACTTCGCCAGGAGACGACTCCCGTCGAACAGATCACCGGAGAGCTGCGTGAGCTCGCCAAGCACATGTTCGACACGATGTATGTGGCGAAAGGGATCGGGCTCGCCGCGCCGCAGGTCGGGCGGACCGAGCGGCTCGCCGTGGTCGACGTCCACGACCATCCGCTCGTCATCGTCAATCCCGAGATCATCGAAGCCGACTCCAAGACAGGGAAGGCCGAAGAGGGCTGCTTGTCGATTCCCGACATCTACGGCGACGTCGAGCGTCCCGTCCGGGTGCGCGTGCGCGCGCTCGACCTGGAGGGCAAACCATTCGAGGTCGAGGCCGACGAGCTGCTCGCTCGCTGCCTGCAGCACGAGATCGATCACCTGCATGGCAAGCTGTTCATCGACTACCTGAGCGTGTTGAAGCGGCGCGGAGCGATGGCCAAGTGGGCGAAGGAGCGGGACAAGTATCCGGGCTTCGTGCGGAAGCTCGAGGCGGACCCGTCGCGAACGCACGAGCATCCCGACGAGGAGCTCTGAGTGCGCGTGCTCTTCTGGGGCACGCCGGAGTTCGCCGCGCCGGCACTGCGCGCGCTGATCGGCGAGGGTTTCGACGTGGTCGGAGTCGTCACGCAGCCCGACAAGGCCGTCGGCCGCTCGCGGTCGTCGCTCGAGCCGCCGCCGATCAAGAGCATTGCCCTCGAGGAGCAGTTGCGGGTGCTGCAGCCCGAGCGGCCGCGAGGGGACGAATTCAGGGTGCAGATCGATGCGCTTGCGCCGGACATCTCGGTCGTCGTCGCCTACGGCCATATTCTGCCGCAGGACGTCATCGCGCTGCCGCGGCTGGGCACGATCAACATCCACGCGTCGCTTCTGCCCACGCTGCGCGGCGCGGCTCCCATCCAGACCGCGATCCGCGAGGGTCGCACCGAGACCGGCATCACCATCATGCGGATGGTGAAGGAGCTCGACGCCGGCCCGTCCATCCTGCAGGTCCGAACGCCGATCCCCGACGACGAGACCTTCGGCGAGCTCGAACTCCGCCTCGCCGAAATGGGCGCGCTCGCCCTCATCGAGGCATTGGCGCTGATCGAGCTCGGCAAGGCGACGGAGACCCCGCAAGACGAAACGCAGGCGACCTACGCGCCCAAGGTGGACCGCCCGATGACACGCGTCGATTGGAACGCCGACTCGCGCACCGTGGCGCGCATCATTCGTGCGTACGATCCCAGACCGGGAGCGTTCGCGATGGCGAAGAGCGGCGAGGTGAAGTTGTTCGGCGCTCGCGTGGGCCCAGGCGTCGTTGAACGCCCGGCTGGCGAAGTCGTCGCGATCGACGCGAGCGGGATGACGGTTGCCTGCGGCGACCATGCGGTGCAGATCGCCACCGTGCAGCCGGCCGGAAAGCGTCGTTTTTCTCCACAGGACTGGGCGCGGGGACGCGGCATCGGCGTGGGCGAACGACTATTTTGATACATATGCCTGGGGCAGATCAGGACCATCGGTCGCCCGGTGGAGGAGACGGAGGCGTCGCGGTGCACGGCACGGGCGGCATCACGGACGCGCGCATTGCCGCCGCCGAGATCTGCGCGGATCTGCGCGGCGGCGAGCTGCTCGATCCATCCTTCGATCGCAGGACGGCGCGTCTCGACGCGCGCGACCGGCGTTGGGTGCGTGAGCTCGTATACGGCATGCTGCGGCGGCGCGCCCGCATCGACGCGTACCTCGATCAGCGCGTGCGCGGCGGGTCGGTGCGGCTCGACGCCGACCTGCATGATCTCCTTCGGCTCGGCGCCGCGCAGTTGCTGCACATGCAGAGCGTGCCCGCGTACGCCGCGATCGCGCAGACGGTGGAGCTGGCCAAGCGCCGTCACGGCATGGGGGCGAGCAAGCTCGCGAACGCCGTCCTGCGTCGCCTCGATCGCGAGCGCGACTCGCTCACGCTGCCGGCCCCCTCCGACCCGATCGACGCGCTGGTCATCGAGGGATCGCATCCGCGCTGGCTGGTCGCGCGGTGGGTCGAGCGGTGGGGCCTCGACGAGACGCGCCGGCTGCTCGCGGCCAACAATCGCGAGGCTCCGCTCGTCGCGCGGCCGTATCACGTCGTGCGCGAGCAGCTCGAGGCGATGCTCGAGTCGGCGGGAATCCACGTCGGCGAAGCGCCGCTCGCGCGCGACAGCATCGTGCTGTCGAGCCCAGTGTCCTCGTTCACCGAGCTCGGACCGTTCCGCCAAGGACTGTTTCACCTGCAGGATCCGGCGTCGACCTTGGTCACGCAATACGCTTGCGTGCCGACCGGCGCGATGGTCGCCGACGTCTGCGCGGCGCCGGGCGGAAAATCGGTGGAGCTGTCACGGAGCGCGTCACACGTGTTCGCGAGCGACCAGTCGTTCGCGCGCGTCCAACGCGTCATCGAGAATGCGAAACGACTCGAGATCGAGTCGCTGCACGTCTACGTGGCCGACGCGCGATTCCCGGCGATCAGACCGGTCGATCTCGTGCTGGTCGACGCGCCTTGCACGGGCACGGGAACGTTCCGCCGCCATCCGGACGCGCGGTGGCGGCTCAAGATCTCCGATATCGCCGTAATGACGGCGCTGCAGCGATCGATCTTGCGTGCCGCCGCTGCCGTCGTGAAGCCGGGCGGGCTGCTCGTGTACAGCACCTGCTCGCTCGAGCCGGAGGAGAACGACGAGCAGGTCGATCATTTCCTGGCGAACAATCCCGGATGGCGCATCGATCCGCCCCCCGATGGCTCGACTCCGTCGGCGGTGCTGGACGATGGACGCTTGCGCGTGCTGCCACAGCAGCACGGCACCGACGGCGCGTTCGCCGCCCGGCTCAGGAGACCTGCCGCGTGAGCGTACGAACGTCACTGCGCGGGTCTCTGCCCTACGCGGTCACGATCATCGGCGGATTTCTCATCGCGTATCTGTTCGTGGCGTTCGTGGTGTTTCCGTCCGGCGTCGTTCCCGGGAACGCCAAGGTTCCAAACGTCACGGGCTTGCTGTTCGACGACGCGAACAAGCGTCTGGCCCAAGTCGGTTTCAAGGCCGAGCGCGGCGATCAGCAGTATCGTGAAGCGACGCCGGAGGGAACCGTGCTCGTCCAAGATCCGCAGCCGGGAACACGAGAGCCCGAGGGCAGCACGGTCACCCTCACGCTGAGCACCAATTCCGGGAAGCCCCAATGAGCGTTCGGATCGCGCCGTCCATTCTCGCCGCCGACTTCGCGCGCTTGGGCGACGAGATCGCGATGTGCGAGGCGGGCGGTGCCGACTGGATCCACATCGACGTCATGGACGGCCGGTTCGTGCCGAACCTTACGTACGGCACGAAAGTCATCGAGACGGTGCGGCGGCTCACGTCGCTGCCGCTCGACGTGCACCTGATGGTCGTCGAACCGGAGACGTTCTTCGACGATTTCGCGGCGGCCGGGGCGAGCGGGATGACGATCCACGCCGAGGCGGCGCCGCATCTGCATCGCCAGCTCAACCGCATTAGAGAATTGGGATGCCGGGCCGGCGTCGCGCTCAACCCGGCGACGCCGCTCGCCTCCGTGTGCGAGATCATTCCCGAGATGGACCTCCTGCTCGTGATGTCGGTGAACCCGGGTTTCGGCGGACAGGAGTTCATCCCGTATTCGGTCGACAAGGTCCGCCGGGCGCGGCTCATGCTCGACGAGGCGGACAGCACGGCGGCGCTCGAGGTCGATGGCGGAATCGGACGTGAGACGATCCGCGAGATGTGGAGCGCGGGCGCGGATACGTTCGTCGCCGGCAACGCGATCTTCTCCGCGGCCGATCCCAAGGCGGAGATCGGCATCCTGCGGTCGAGCTGCGGAGTGCTCGTATGACGGCGCGGCAGCAGTGGAGCGTGGTCGGCATCATCGTCGCGGTGATGGGAACGGGACTGCTGGCTGCGTCGCACTACATGAAAGACGAGCTGTTCCCGGTCACGATCGGCTCGACCGCACCCGATTTCCGGGCGAAGGTGCTCGGCGAGAATCGCTACAAGACGATGGCCGACTACAAGGGACAGGTCGTGCTGCTGAACGTCTGGGCGACGTGGTGTCCGCCCTGTCAGGCGGAGATGCCGAGCCTTCAACGGCTGTATGAGGCCTACGGCGACAAGGGGCTCAAGCTCGTCGCCGTCAGCATCGACGATTACGTGTCCGAAGACTCGATCCGCGCCTTCGCCAAGCATTTCGGCATCACCTTCGAGATCCTGCACGACTCGACGCACGCGATCGAGCGACTGTATCAGACGACCGGCTATCCGGAGTCGTTCGTGATCGGGCGTGAGGGGACGATCCGCAAAAAATGGATCGGACCGGACGACTGGAGCTCGCAGGGGAACCGCGCGCTCGTGGCGCAGTTGCTCGGCCTCCAGCCGCCGCGCGCCGCCGGCGACACGGCGGTCGCCAACGAGATGTCGCTTCCCCAGCGCGCGCCCTGAGCACCGATGACGGGGACTCCAGCGCTTCGTCCGCAGAGCGGAGGGCAGCGGCGCCTGCGATCGGCGTTTACGTCCCACCTCGGACTCAAGGCGACGGCGGTCTTCATTGCCGTCGTGCTGTGGTTCGTGATCAACGCCAAGGAGCCGCAGGTGCAGCTCGTGCCGGTGCGATTCACACCCGTGCTCGATAGCTCGCTCGTGCTGCGCGATCCGGTGCCGCAGCTCCAGGCGCTGGTGGCGGGCTCCCCCAAAGAGCTCATCAAGCTCGCCTCGAACCTGCCGCGCATTCGCCGCCAGATCACCGCCGATGCGCCCGACACGCTCGTGATCGACCTGCGTCCCGACGACGTCACGCTGCCCGACGGCGTCGACGCCGTAGTACGCGACGTCCAGCCGCGCAGCGTGACGCTCCGCTTCGACTCGATCTGGTCGCGCAAGGTCCCGGTACGCTCGGCGATCGACGTCGTCACGATGGGATCCGCGGGCGCGGTCATGCTGCGGTTCGACCCCGACAGCGTGCGAGTGACCGGTCCGCGCCACATCGTGATGGGTGTGTCGAGCGTGCGGACCGTGAAGACCACGATCTCGTTCCCGGATTCGCTCCCGCACCTGGTCGACATCGACACCACGGGTCTCAACCCCGGGTTGCACGTTCGCCCCGCCCAGGTCAGGGCGCAGTTCACCGTCGCGCCGCACGGCTGATGCGAGTGCTCGGGATCGAGACCTCGTGCGACGAGACCTCGGCGGCCGTGCTCGACGGCGGCGGCGACGCCGTGTCGCTCAGAGCGCTGGTCATCCTGTCGCAGGACGTGCATCGAATCTTCGGCGGCGTCGTCCCGGAGATCGCTTCGCGCGCGCACCTCACGGCGATCGTTCCCGTGGTCGAGCAAGCGCTGCGCGACGCCGGCAGCGACGCCATCGACGCCGTGGCCGTGACGAGCGCTCCCGGGTTGGTCGGTGCACTGCTCGTCGGCGTGAGCTACGCGAAGGCGTACGCGTTCGCGCGCGGCATCCCGGTCATCGGCGTG
>Ga0157370_10002332_pt1 | contig 22955 bp, 16 predicted proteins | sample C35metaG_FD_113463 | JGI IMG/M metagenome (GOLD analysis project Ga0157370, IMG submission 113463) | Corn rhizosphere microbial communities from Kellogg Biological Station, Michigan, USA - C3-5 metaG | ecosystem: Host-associated > Plants > Roots > Rhizosphere > Soil | place: USA: Michigan...
GATCGCAGGCGTCGTCATCAAGATATCGCCGAGCCGATCGAGGCGTACGCACAGGATGCGCTTCACGTCCGCGCCCCATGGGCGAACCGATGTCTCGCGTTCGGGTGCGTGTGAAAGCACCGGCGCGATGTCGAATGGAAGCGCGCTCATCGGCTGCTCTCCGTTGTCGCATCGAGACCGGGCCGTGCGCCCGCGTGGGTCGGGCGATCATGCTCGGTCGCCGCACAGACCGCAGCGCGAACACTGCCGGCCTGATGCTCGCGAACGATGGCCAGAGCCGCGCGCAGAAGGTCGGGCTCCCGCAGTGTCGGCACGCGGCCGGGGCCCGGCACCCATTGTGTTTCGTTGCCGTTATCGATGAGCACAGTGCGGCATCCGGCGCGGGTGCCGGCTTCGATATCGTCGAGGATGTCGCCGACGAACCAACTCTGCCGCAGGTCGATCGTATGCTCGCGCGCCGCGCGCACGAGTAGCCCCGACGCCGGTTTGCGACATGTGCAGCGGTAGGCGTAGCGCGGTGCCGTGCCATCCGGATGATGCGGGCACCAATAGGCACCGTCGAGCGTCGTGCCGCAGCCCTCGAACATGCGCCGCAAGTGAGCCTCCATTTCGATTAGCGCCTCGTAGCTGAAGCGGCCCAGCGCGACCCCGCTTTGATTGCTGACGACGAATAAGCGAAAGCCGTGCGCCGCGAGTATCGCGAGGGCATCCGCGGCGCCGGGCGCAAACCGCATGAGCGCCGGATCGACGTTGTAAGGGACGTTCTCGAGCAGCGTCCCATCCTTATCGAACAACACGGCGGCGTTCGTCATGGCGCCATAGCCTGTGTGAGCGGGGTCCATAGGGGAGCGTCGGCGTCAGCCGCGGCCGGCGGCGGCGCGCGCCTGAGCGACCGTTCGCACGCGGGGAGTGCGCTCGGCGACGAGCGAGACCTCGTTCGACGGTGCGCGCGCAACTTGCCGATAGACATCCTCCAACATGCGTGCGACGCGCGCCCACGTGAAGCTCGCGTGAACGCGCTCGTAGCCGGCTTCACCCATTCGCTTTCCGAGCGAGGCATCGCGGGCGAGGCGAGCCAAGCGTTCGGCTAGCGCATCGGGGTCGCGCGGCGGCACGAGAAAGCCCGTGTCGCCGTCGACGACCGTGTAGCGGATACCGCCGACATCCGCGCCTACAACCGGGCGGGCGCAGGCCATCGCCTCGATCGGCGTGATGCCGAATGGCTCGTACCACGGCGTCGTGACGAAGACATCCGCCGCGCCATAGAACTCGCGCAGTTGCGCGCGTCCACGGCGCCCGACGAACGTCACATGGTCGGCAACGCCGCAGCGGGCCGCGATACCGCGCAAGCGCGCGATTTCAGGAGTGGCGATCTCGTTGGGCAATTCGGCGTTACCGCCGACCACATAGAGATGTGCATCGAGGCTCGTTTGCTCGCGCAGCCGCGCGAGCGCGTGGACTACCGTGTCGATCCCTTTACGCGGAACGAGCCGCCCGAGTTGCAGGACGGCGAATTGGCGCTGCGGCCACCCAAGCGCGGCGCGCGCGGCAGCGCGGTCGACCGGACTGAACTCTGCCGTGTCGAAGCCGCACGGGACAATGTGAACGCGTGTCGGGTCCGACCCGTAGTGCTCGCGCAGATCGACCGCATCCTGCGGGCACTCGGCGATGACGGCGTCCGACTCGCGCACGAGTTCCTCCTCGATATCGAAGCGGGCGTCCGGGAAGCCGTCGTCGGCCCCTTGATGAATTCGCCGCACTTTCCCCAGTGCATGAAACGTGGTGACGAGCGCAATGCCGAGCGCGGCTTTGACCTTCAGGCAAGCGAGCCCGGACATGAAAAAGTTGGCGTGCATGATGTCGTACGGGATCCGCTCGCGTCTGCAGAAGCCGACCAGAAAGTCCGCGAATTCGGGCATGAACGGGAGCAGCTGCTCTTTAGGCATCTGCGTGGGCGGGCCGGCCGGAACATGAATCACGCGCACGCCGTCCATCTCCGACACGGCTGGCAGCAGCGCACGATCGCGCCGCGTGAACACGTCGACTTGGTGGCCCGCCCGATGTAGTTGCCGCGCTACATGAGCGACATAAATGTTTTGGCCGCCGCTGTCCACGCCGCCCGCCACGGCGAGGGGCGATGCGTGTTCGCTGACGAGTGCGATTTTCATGAGTAGTCCTTTTATCGAGAGACCGCCGGGACGCCCGCACGACCCGCTTCACCATTGCGTCCGCGAAGCGCTTGCGTGCCGTCGAGCACGCCGTGTGCCCATCGTCTCCGGTGATCGGTCAAACCTGCAGAAGCGTTGCAACGGTGGGCAAGCGCTCCTGTGATCTTTACTTGGCTGTGACAAGCGTATGGCGCCGTTACAGGGGGCCATGTAATAAAGCGAGACGATGCCTTTCTTCGCGCGCGGCCCGTACCCAGATGTACCTGGACGGGAGCCGTTTTTGCTGCCGGTTTTGGCGCTCATGGTGGCCGCGAACCGCGGCGTTCCGAGGCGGCTTCAGCACGCATTCGAACAGGACATGATCGGCATGAACGCCAACCCGCGAATCTCGGTAGTCGTGCTCACGCACAATCGGCTCGAAGAAGCGACGAGAACCGTCGAACGATTGCTTCAATTGCCTGAGCGCCCGGCCGTGATCGTCGTCGATAACGGCTCCTCGGACGGCACGGCGCAAGCGCTGCGGCAGCGGTTTGCCGACGTGCGAGTCGTCGAATGCGAGGCGAACCTCGGCGCGGCGGGGCGCAATCGAGGCGTGTCGGCGGTGCGGACCGAGTACGTCGCATTCAGCGACGACGACACGCATTGGGCGCCCGGCTCGCTCGCGCACGCGGTAGATACGCTCGATGCGGCGCCGCGCGTGGCGGTGCTATCGGGGCGTGTCGTCGTCGGCGCCGACCAGCGCGCCGATACGACGTGTCTACGGATGAGTGCGAGCCCTTTAAAGCGGGACGGATTGCCCGGCCCCGCGCTGGTCGGATACATGGCGGGCGCGTGCGTTTTTCGTACGCAGGCGTTTCGCGAGGTGGGCGGCTATGAGGCGCGGCTGTTCATCGGGGGCGAGGAGTCGCTCGTCTCGCTCGACCTCTTGGATCGCGGCTATGCCATCGTCTACTGCGAGGCGCTGACAGTCACCCATCATCCGTCCCCGGTCCGTCATGCGGGCTTACGCCGGCGCCTGCTCGCCCGCAATGCGGCGCTCGTCGCCTGGCTGCGCCTGCCGTTAGTCGAGGCGGTCGCCGCATCGGTCCGGGCGCTGGTCGTTTTTGCGAAAGAGGGCGCGTTCGTGCAAGACGTGGGTGCGCTCGCGGCGGGCGTGGCGTGGGCTTTGCCGCGCAGGCGTGTCGTCGGCGCTTGCGTGCTGTCGATGCGCAACCAAGTGCGCGAAGCGGAACGGGCCGCTGCTACGGCGGCACCGATGACCGCCGCCGCTGAGGCGGATCGATGACCAGGTGCAGATAGCGCTCGGGCTCGCGCAGATCGTAGGGATGCGCGTCGCCGAACGCGCGCAGTTGACTTCGATAGGCGTGTACCGCTCGCCATTTGGCATTGGCGGAACCCGGGCGGCGCAGCGATGCGCCCGCCTCTTTATCGATTGGCCCACATCGGCAGCCTTCGCGCGCTAGCGCCGCGAGTCGGGCGCTGGCGACATGCTTCATCCTTCGATACGGGGCCTCTTCATATACGACGAGGTGGGACAAACGCTGCCGACGCGCCAGCAAGCGGCAGGCATCGCCCACCAAGATGTGGTCGGCGTGGTAGAGCCCGAGCGGGGCGATCAGCGGTGCGCCGCCGTGTTGCAACCAGGCGTGCATGAGTGCGTGCGCGATGTCGACGGTGGGCGGGGACACCCCCTCTCGGTACTGACTATCGAGAAAGGACAATCGCACCGCGCGCGCGCCGACGATCGCAAGTGCGCGTTCGTCCTCGGCCATACGCGAACGTATCGCCACGCTCGAATCGCAATGTCCCGCGGATTGGTCCCATGACGTGCGCTGCGGCAGCGCGGGCTCGCCGCAAAAGACTGTGCACACGATCGACCCGGGGCGGCTCGCGAGCAGTTCGCCGCAACTGAACACCGCATCGTCGAGATGCGGCGAGACGACGAAGAGCGGCGCGGCGGCCTGGGGCAGCGGTGGGAAAGGGGGGTGCATGGCAGGCTTGCGCGAGCAAGGGCGATGCCTAGGTGCACGCGCGAACCATGCGCCTGTTGCGCGGCACTAACGCCGCACGAGCGGCGGCGAGTGCGCTACGCTAGGCGGCGAGCGCCTGACGGATCGCTTCGGCCAAATCGCCGGCCGCGAACTTCGCGACATAGCCCGTCGCGCCCGCGTTCTTCACGTGCGTTTCATTGGCGGTGCCCGTCAACGACGAGTGGATGATGACGGGGATGTCGTGCATGCGGTCGTCGGCCTTGATTTGGCGGGTGAGCATGAAGCCGTCCATCTCCGGCATTTCGAGGTCGGTCAAGACGAGCGCAACCTTATCGCGGGTCCGAACGCCTTCTTTCTGCGCTTGGTCGGCAATTCTCGTCAGCGTATCCCAGGCTTCCTGCCCGGTTTTCGCCATGATGTACTCCGCGCCGAGCGCCGACAGGCTTTGCTCGATGAGCTTGCGTGCGAAGCCGGAATCGTCGGCGGCCAGAATCTTGGCGCCGCCGCGGATCGTGACCGACCTGCCGACGTCGGCGGTACCGACGCTCGGGTGTTGAGCCGGGAACACATCGCGCAGCACCTGCTCGACGTCTACGACCTGTGCGAGGCGCGAGTCGCCGGTATTGCCGTCGATGCGCGCAATGCTGGTGACCGAGCTGCCGCCGGCCGAGCCTTCGGCCGATAACACCTGATTCCATTCCAGGCGGACGATATCGTCGACTTCCTCGACCGCAAAGGCTTGGGTTGAGCGTGCGAACTCGGTGACGAGCAAGATGTTCAGCCCGCGCGTCGGGTTGCAGCCCATCAGCTTGGGCAGATCGATGACCGGAATGATTTGGCCGCGAATGTCGACGGCGCCGATCATGTGTTCCGATGCGCCGGCAATCGGCGTGATCGCCGGCATCGTCATGATCTCGCGCACCTTGAAGACATTGATGCCGTACAACTCGTGCGAGTCGTCCTGGCCGGGGGCGGCACCGAGCCTGAACAGCAACAGTTCGAACTTATTCGAACTCGTCAGATTGGTGCGTTCGTCGATCGAGTGGTGATCAGCGGCCATCGAATTTCCTCTTGGGTTGCGCCCGCGCGCACCGGTTGCACCAGGAAGAGAAATCCACCGACGGCGCTCGGGCTATAGCGTGGATAACGGCCGCCAGCCGGAAAAATTGATACCGATTCGCGTTTCCCCCAAGAAAGGTATCAAGTTTGGCGATACATCTGACGTTATATAACGCCAAGGGCGGCTATGCGAGTGAAGCGGCCGATCCTGCTCAACGCCTATCTGTCTTCGACCCAACGACTCATTCTCGCGATGATCGACGCTCTAGCGCCCGGACTGCCGCCTATCCAAACCGCCTTCCAGCCCGTGCTGTCGCTCGCTCACGGCGCGCCCGTCGGCTATGAAGCGCTCTTGCGCGCCACGCACGAGAACGCACCTTGTTCGCCTGAAGCCGCTTTTGCCGTGGCGCGACAGGCCGGGCGCTACGGTGAGTACGAGCGCGCTTGCACGCTCCATCACGTGCGCCGGTTCAACCGCTCGGCGGGTGCGGACAGCGTGCTGTTCCTCAATCTACATCCCGATGTGCTCGTCGATCCGGTGCACGGGCCCGCGCTGGCGGACGATCTGCTCGAAAGCGGGGCGGTGCCGGAGCGCGTCGTCATTGAAATTCTCGAGGCGCGGCAGGAGACGCCGACGGCGCTCGCCACCGCCGTCGCCAGGCTGCGCGAGCATGGATTCTTGATCGCACTCGACGATTTCGGCGCGGGGCTGACGAATCTGGGCCGCGTCTGGGACTTGCGGCCCGACGTCGTCAAGCTCGATCGTGAATTGATTTGTAAGGCTGTTTCCGATTATCGGAATGCGAGGAGCTTGCTACGCCTCATCGATTTACTGCACGACATCGGGACCTTTGTCGTTGTCGAAGGGATCGAGACAGAAGCGCAAGCGCGGCTCAGCGCCGATTGCGATGCCGATTTCGTCCAAGGCTACTTATTCGGGCGGCCCGCCATCGACCTCGATCTCGAAGCGGCATCGATCGGCCTCTCGATGCCCGGGTTCGGCATGCAGTTCGCGGATGCGCGCAAGCTGCGCCGGATCGCCGATCTCGACGAACTTGCACCGTATCGGTCCGCGTTCGGTCTGTTCAAGGAGGCGTGGTGCGCGGGCCGGCCGCCGGCGGAGGCCGCGCGGCATTTCATGAACGGGGAATGGGCCTTGCGCGTCTTCGTTCTCGACGATAGCGGCCGGCAAGTGGGCGAGAACATCGAATCGGACCGTCACGATTATTCCCGGCGCGCCACCTTTCCGCTGTTAGCGCGCCGGACGGGCGCCAATTGGTCCAAGCGCGCTTATTTTCGCGATGCGCTCTTACGCCCTGGCCAGACCATCGTCAGCGAGCCTTATATGTCGTCGAGCTCCAAGCATCTGTGTGTAACGCTTTCGGTGTACGTCCGGGTTGCGGGCCGTGGCTTCGTGCTCGGTGGCGACGTCTTGTTCGAAGGCCTGTGCCGGGCGCTCGCCTGAACCCCACGCGGGCAGGCGAGCGACGGCCGGCTTACATGTTCAGTTGCACCGCTTTCGCGCCGACCAGCGGATAGGCCGTGATCACCATGCCGTTTTGACCGAGGATGACGCGAACATCGTGGATCACGTACAAGGCGCCGCTATAGGTGAATCGGAAGGACCGGTACGTGCGCGGACGGTTGCCTTTTGCATCGGGGCGTTGTTGAACGTAATCGGCGTTCACGTCCGTCAATGCCGACATGACGATGTGCGCCAGCATATCGAGCGAATCGACCGGTAGCCCGTCCAACGCGGCCCAATCGCCTCGATGGCCTGCGTTGTCGCCCCCGCCCGTGCCCGGCGCCCAAATGTGTTCGAGGCCGAACGAGAAGCGTCGCCGCCCGGGTTGGCGCCTATCCGTGGCGTCGTTCAGAAAGACGATGCCGAGGTTGTCGCCGGTGCGGGCGCCGTCGACAGCAATCGCGCGTGTCATAAGGGGAAATTGCGATTCGGTCATCCCGCCGGGGCGGCTTCGTCCCGATGCATTGAATTGCGCGATCAAACGCCGGAAAGGATCGGACCGTCGCAGATCGGCGAACGCTTCCGCGGGACGCATATGGTATTGACCGTGCGACTGCACGAGCGGCGGCACAGCGAAGCGCTTGCCTTGGGTGCCGACCTTTTTCTGACTCTTCTTCGTGCATGCCTGCCAAGCGTTGCGGTTGCTGTCATCGTCCTCGCTCACCGCGGCGGGGTGGGGTTCGCCGAAGGCATCGCTGTGCGCGCAGCTTGCCTTGACTAACACCGCGCTGCCACCGCCGGCGGCCATTGGCTGTTCGGGGGCGAGCGCCGCGTCGGAGACAGCCACGACCGAGAGCGCTGCATCGAGCGCATTCGACGCACGAGTCCAATCGGCATTGAGCCACTGATCGAGACGCGTATTGCCGGTTCGAAGCGGTTGCGTCTCTCCCCGCGCCGACGCGCCGATTCCCGCGATTTGATCGAGCAGCCGGCGCACCGCACGGGGAGACAACGCGCCGATCGCAGTAAGGGCCGCATGATCCTGCACCGTGCAGGCATCGTCCGAGCCGGTGCCGCCGTTGGCGATATCGTCCCCGCAAAACAGGATGCCGGCTGCGCGCGCAAATGCCGATGCTTCGTCGTCGGGGTAGGCCGTAGCTTCGTAGATCGCATGGTCGATGTTAGGACGCGCTTGGATGAACGGAACGATCTCTACGAGCGCGAGATCTCGATGAGGCGCGTTGGCATCCGAGGCGCCGTCGAGGGAACATGCGGAATCGGCGCCGAGGAGTAAGCGTTCGATAAACCAACTACCGAACGTCGTTGCCGCCAGAATCCAGTCTTCGACGCACCGCTTCTTGCGCGCGTTCGATCCGCTGGTGTGGCCGCCGTCGCTGGCCAATGACAGCATCCGTTGCTCCACGAACGCAGCGGATCCGACGCGGCCGGCCACGAGCGCCCGATTCGTGTCGGCCGATCCGGCGCGTATCGCCTGCTGCATCCAGTGTGTCCAGGCCTGGGCGTCTACCTTCAGCTTCACGTCCGAAATCAGCCGCGCTCGTGCCACGATGCGGCCGGGGTACTGGGTCGAGTTGTCGCCCGCGGCAGCATTTTTCCCCGCCTGCACGGACGCTTCATCGACCGTCACAATGAGGTTGCTCGGCGCGGGCCCGGTGAGCGGCGTGTGCGTGCGGGGCAGGAAGTACGCTGTGACGAGCAAATGGGTTGCACCGCGCGAGAGGGCGCGCGAAAACGGAATCAACTGCGCCCAGGCACTTGCATCGCTGTTGGCGAGCGCGAGGGGCTTGGATCCGTGCACGGGGGTGAACGGATTGATATTGCCCGACGCCGACGGGCCGCGGTAAATCATGGTGAGCGCGTAGTCGCTCGTTTCACCGAAAATCCCGTCGTTCGTCTTGTCGGCGACCATGAGGAACCGCGCCATGCGCTTGGCATCGATGGGTATGACAAGCCGTACCGCGCGCAGGGCATCGTTTGATGTACCGGGAAGCGAAAGTTGTTCGGCGGGGCGATCAACGCCCTCGCGCTCCGGGAACGTTGTGCTGTTCGAGAACTGCGTCACGGCCCCGCCGTTGATTCGAACATTGTCGCGTACATGAAACCGTGCGCCATCGGCTGCGTCGACAAGCGTCGTTGCGAGTGCAGTGGTGCAAAGAAGGAGCGCGCGAACCGCGCGCGAAACGAGAGAATGAGACATGAGCCGGTCTCCATGGGATGGGAAGCGGGGCGGCCGATGCGGTTGCGCCGGAAGGGGCGCGCATCGACGAGCCGCAGAAACTAACGCTTCAAAGACGGGCAGGCGCTCAAGTTATTGAATTCTCGGACCGCGTCACCGCTTATCGCATGGCCGGCTCGCTCGCTCGCGCGCGATGCGCTAGACACAGCCGCGCGGCGTCTCGATCGGCGGGAGACAATTGCGCCGCGAACGCGAACTGGCCGGCGATGAGCGTCGCAACGCACACGCCGTCGCGCAATGCGATGCGATTGGCTACCAGCGCCGGCACCTTCTCGCCGGGCAACACCGTGCCGACCACGTTGAGCGGATCGGCGGCACACACGCAAACGAACTGTCCATCGGGTGCACGCTTGCGTATATCGCGCAGCAGAGGGAGGGCTTCGGGCAGCGCGAATTGCTCGCCCGATAGCCCGTTGACGAATCGGCCGCCGCGCACGAGGCCGCGCGCTTCGAGCCGATGAAAGACATGCAGCAGATCGCGCCAACGCGGCAACCACGCGGGCTCGCGTTCCAGCAATTGCCAGAATACGACGCCGTAGCGGCGCAGCAGCGACAGGGCGATATGCTCGCCCACCTCGGGCGGTAATGCATAAACGCTGGAGCGTAGCGCCCAGGCGCGTTCGGACGGCCGATCCGTTTGCTCTAGCGTCGATGGCTCCGATGGCTCCGATCGCTCCGGTAGCGATCGTCGCCGCAACAGCGCCCATCGCCCCGCGTCCTCCATCCCGCCGATAAAAGCGCCACGATGGGATCCGCGCCGAGCCGCCGAGCGTGACCCACGATGTCGTGCCACGGCGGGTGCGATCAGCGCACGCAGCCCGGCAAAACTGTCGGCGTTGACGAAGCCGCCGGCCACGAGCTCCCCGAGCGCCGCTTCCACCTCGAGCGGCAACGCGCGCGCTTCGCCGACGAGTTCATCGAAGAACATCGCACCGTGGTGCGACAGCGCGTCGAACAGCACCTTCGCGCGCGCGGAAAGCGTGTCGCTATCGGGCGGCTGAGCCAGGCGCCGGTCGGCGAGCTCATGCCAGATCGACAGTGTGCGCCGCGGCAGTAAGACGATCGGTGTCGTGCGCACCGGCGCACCGGCGCCTCGCCCGGAGGCGGGAAATCGGGCCCAGACGAACTTGCCGGTGCGGCAGAGCGCGTCGAGCGAGCTGCCTGCGTAGTCGCGCAAACGCGCGGGCAGAATGTCCTCCTCCCACGCCCCGGCAGCCGCTTCGAAGCCTTCCAACTGCTCGAGCGCAGCCGCGAGCGCGTCGCGTCCCATGCCGCGGGCAGCGGGCGCGACACGCTGCCATTCGGTCAGAAAGCGCACGAAGTCGGCGCGTTCGACCGGCTCGATTTCGCGACGCAGCCGCTTGATCGTGTAGCGATGAATGCGCGCGAGCAAATGGCGCTCGCACCATTCGTCTTGCGCCGCGCCGGGGGTGAAGCGGCCTCTCATCGCATAGCCTTCGCTCTCGAGCTTTACAAGCGCCGCAGCCACGCTTGAAGCCGGCAACGCAAGTGAGCGCGCGAGTGTGGGGACAGGCTCGGGTCCGAGGCCCGACAATCGCGCGCGTAGGATGTCGACGAGCGCGTCTTCGTACGGCCATTCGTCGTCGAAGCCCTTGGGCGCCTCCAGCCGCGGGGCGAAAGCCGCATCGGGGTAGACGGCACGCAAGCAGGTCAGGCGCTCGACGGGCAGCCACAACGCTTCGTCTTGTGCGATTTGCATGCGCGTGGCGCGTCCCGATCGTGCCAGGGCATCGAGCCATTGCGGCCATCCCTCGTGCGCTCGCGCTTCGGTTTCGTTGATGCATGCGAGGCTCGTCAACGCTTCATGCATTTCGTCGATGTCGCGTGCTTGCGGCCATGCCTTCTCGCGCACCGCAGCGATCGCATCGGCGTCGAGTGCGCCCAGATCGGAGGCGTCTTCCGGATTGCTCCAGCGGCGCGACAGTACTGCCTGCGTCCGGCGCTCTTCGAGCGGAGCGTCGTCGAGAAAGGCATACGGCCGCGCGTTCAGAATCTCGGCGGCGAGGGGAGAGGGGGCCGAAAGCTCGCGCGTGACGAGCTCGATCTCGCCTTGCTCGATCCGCCGCAACAGCGCAAGCCATCCTTCGCAATCCATCGCTTCATGCAGGCAGTCGTAGATGGTTTGATCGACGAGGGGATGGCGCGGCAACTCCCGTTCGCCGACGATATTCTCAAGGCACGCCACCTGATCGGGGAAGACCGCGGCCAGCAAGTCCTCGCTCTTCATGCGCTGCAATTGCGGCGGCGTCTTGCGTCCGCCCGTGAAGCGCGGCAGTGCGAGAGAGGTCGTCGCGTTCCAGCGCCAGCGGACGTTGAAGAGCGGCGCGTCCAGCAACGCCTGAATCAGAACGTGTTCGGCACTGTTCGAATGCAGGAAGCGCCATACTTCCTCGAGCGACAAGCTATGGCTGCCCGTCAGCGACAGAATGATCGCGTCCTCGGTCGCGGCCGCTTGCAGCTCGAAGTTGAACGTGCGGCAAAAACGCTTGCGCAGCGCGAGGCCCCACGCACGATTGATTCGGCTGCCGAACAACGAATGGATGACGAGCTGCGTGCCGCCCGATTCGTCGAAGAATCGCTCCATGACGAGCGTGCGTTGCGTCGGCAATACCGATAGCGCCGCGCGCGCGCGAGCGAGATAGTCGACGATTTGACGGGCGGCGCTTTCGTCGATGGCGAGCGCTTCTGTCAGCGCCCGTACGACATTTTCGCGTGCGAGAGGGTCGTTGTCGGGCGTCTTCCCGGATTGCTTTGCTGCATCGAGCAGCGCATCGATGCGCATTCTGAGCAGAGAAACGGCTGCCGACAGTTCATCGCTGCGGCCGGGCGCCTCCCCGAGCCAGAACGGGATATTCGGCGCTTGTCCCTCGGCGTCGACGACGCGCACGCGGCCGGGCTCGACGCGCAGAATCTTGTACGACGTATTGCCGAGTTGGAAAACATCGCCGGCCAGGCTTTCGACGGCAAAGTCCTCGTTAACCGTGCCGATGTTGAGGCCCTGCGGCTCGAGCAGCACGGCATAGTCGGCGTTGTCGGGAATCGTGCCGCCCGAAGTCACGGCTGTCATCTTGCCGCCGCGCCGGCCGCGCAGCGTGCCGCTGATCACGTCGCGATGAATGTACGAACCGCGCGGTCCGTACCGGCTTGTGTAGCCTTGCGCCAGCATGTGCAGAACCGCATCGTATTGTTCGCGTTCGAGATCGGCATACGGGGCCGCGCGCTTGATTGCCGCGAACAACGCGTCCTCGCTCCATTCTTCGCAGGCGACTTCGGCGACAATCTGCTGCGCGAGCACGTCGAGCGGCGCGTGCGGCATCGTCAGTGTATCGAGTTCGCCGCGGCGCACGCAGTCGATCAGGGCCGCACATTCGACGAGATCGTCGCGTGACGTCGGGAACAGACGCCCCTTCGGCATACCGCCGACTTGATGGCCCGAGCGCCCGACGCGTTGCAGGAAGGGCGCAATGGCACGCGGCGAGCCGAGTTGGCAAACGAGATCGACGTCGCCGATATCGATGCCGAGTTCGAGCGAAGCGGTCGCGATCAGCACGCGCAGCCTACCGCCTTTCAGGCGTTGCTCGGCATCGAGCCGGTGCTCCTTCGCCATGCTGCCGTGATGAGCGGCGACTGCGTCTTTACCGAGGCGCTCGGTCAAATGGCGCGCCGCGCGTTCGGCCATACGTCGCGTATTGACGAAAACGAGCGTCGTCGCGTGGGCACTCGCCAAATCCGCCAGCCGGTCGTAGACGCGCTCCCACACTTCGTTCGGGATGACGGCTTCGAGCGGCACCGGCGGCAGTTCGAGCGCGAGATCGCGTTCGCGATGATGGCCGACGTCGACGATCGCGCAATGCGCCTCGTCGCCGACACCCACGAGAAAACGCGCTACGGCTTCGATTGGTTTTTGTGTCGCGGAAAGCCCGATGCGCGGCAAGCGCCGCTTGCAGAGCGCGTCGAGCCGCTCGAGCGACAGGGCGAGATGCGCGCCGCGCTTGCTGCCGACCATCGCGTGGATTTCGTCGACGATGACAGTGCGGGTCGTCGACAGCATGCGGCGCCCCGAATCGGACGACAGCAGCACGTAGAGCGATTCCGGTGTCGTCACGAGGATATGCGCAGGGCGCTTCTTGAGCGCATTGCGTTCTTGGGCGGTGGTGTCGCCCGTGCGCACCGCCGTGCGGATATCCACGCGCGGCAGGCCGCGCTGTGCCAGCGCTTCGCCGATGCCTGCCAGCGGGCGTTCGAGGTTGGCGTGAATGTCGTTGGACAGCGCCTTCAGCGGCGAGACATAGACGACCAGCGTCTCGTCGGGCAGCGCGCCGCCGTGCTGCAGCCCATCGCGTACCAACTCGTCGAGCGCCCATAGAAACGCCGTCAGCGTCTTACCCGAGCCGGTGGGGGCCGCAACGAGCGTCGACTCGCCGCTGCGAATAGACGGCCACGCGCGTAGCTGCGCGTCGGTCGGCCCGGCGAAAAGCGAGTCGAACCACGCGGCGACGGCCGGATGAAACGCGGCGAGTGGATCGACGCTCGAGGGAGCATTCATATCGGCGATGTGGGGGTGCGCCATCGAATTGTCAACGATACTTAGCCATTTGACTTCCCATTTTCATGCGTTCGACGTCTCCGAGCCGTGTCGTGTTCCGGCGCGCGAATGCGACGCGCGCGGATGCCGGCGTTAGCGATCGCGCGGAAACATGTCTAGGCTTGCCGCATACGTCGATAGATAAATAAGCGGGGTCACGACGATCATGGCGACGCCGAGCGTCAATACACAGGCGATCAACAAGCCTACGATGATGAGCCCATAAACGCATGCGGCCGATGCATTGCGCCATGTCGCCGCGAAGCTCGCGCGCAGTGCGTCGGCCGGGGGGACGCCGTTCAGCACGATGAGTGCCGGCGCGACCCAGAGTGCCATCGTCCCGATCACGGCGGCCGTCAAATAGAGGGCGCCCGCGATGAGCGCGAGCACGGACGGCACATTGGTGGTCGCACCGCCGAACGCCATCAAGCGAAGGGCGCTCGACGCGCGGGCGCTCGTTAAATCGCAGACGATCGCCATCAGCAGCCCGAACACGGCTGCCGCGAAAAGCGGCTGGAAATTGATCCGGATGCCACGCAGCACGTCGGCCAGGCGCACGGAGCCAGTCGCACGGCAGTGATCGGCGGCGAAAACCATGCCGCCGGTCCACAGCACGGTGAAGACGGCAGTCAGATCGCTGGCGTAGGGCAACGCGTACAGTACGGCGCTGACGAGCAGATCGATAAGCCCGAGCAGTATCCACATCACCGGGCGCTGCTGAAACAGTGCCCAGCCTTCGGCGAACCAATGAGAACCTCGACGAGCGGCGACCGCACGCATCTGCATGTAAAGACACTCCGAATTGAAAGAAAGTCGTAGGGTGACGCACCGCCAGCAATTATCGCCCGGTTGGGTCCCCGGGGCCGTCGATCATGGCACGGCGCCGCGACGGCGCTAGAACGGCCGACACGCCGGCCGAGCTGCGCAATGGCGCTCGCTTTGCCGTCATCCTACGAAAATGCTGGGTTTCGGAAGGAATGTGCGCGTGTTATAAGCGGCAAAGGGGTCACTTTGACTGCTGCGCCGACGGTACACGACCACGGAGAATCGCTAATGAACACGATGAGTCGAATCGGAACGTCCGCCCGCATCGCCGCGATGATCGGTGCGACGACCGTTGCGCTCGGTTTTGCGCCGAGCACGCCGGCCTGGGCGAGAACAAGCGCGCCAAAACCGGTCCTGTCGGCCTCGGCGCTGGCGGTCGCGGACGAGTTCAGCGCCGGTGCGGCCGAGCGCATTTTCAAGGAAGGCGGCAATGCGGCCGATGCCGCTGTCGCGGTGGCCTTTACGCTCGCCGTCACCTACCCGGAAGCGGGCAATATCGGTGGCGGCGGCTTTATGACGCTTTACGTGAACGGCAAACCGTATTTCATGGATTATCGCGAGCGTGCGCCGTTGGCCGCGACGAAAGACATGTACCTCGATCAAGACGGCAACGTCATCAAGGGCATGAGTCTGGTCGGCATGCGTGCCGTCGGCGTGCCCGGTACCGTCGAGGGCATGTGGGAGGTGCAAAAGCGCTTCGGCAAGCTCACGTGGAAGCAAGTCTTGGCGCCGGCGATCCACTACGCCCGCGACGGCTTCGAAGTGAGCGAGCAATTGCAGCAACGCCGCGACGCGGCCGCGAAGGACTTCGGGGATAAGACGAACTTCGGCCGATACTTCGGACAACTCAAGGCCGGCGATGTGTTCAAGCAGCCCGAGTTGGCGGCCACGTTGACGCGTATCGCCAGCCAGGGCGCGAAGGGTTTCTACGAAGGCGAGACGGCCGAGCGCATCGCCGCGTCCATGAAGGCCCGCGGCGGTCTCATTACGCAGAAGGATCTGCACGAATACAAGGCCGTGTGGCGCCAGCCGATCGAAGCGAACTGGAACGGATACCGGGTGATCACCGCGCCGCCCCCGAGTTCGGGCGGCATCGGGCTCGTGCAACTGCTGAAAATGAAGGCCGATCTCAAAGACGACTTCACGGGGGTGAAACTTAACTCACCGCAATACATTCATCTCGTTGCCGAAATCGAAAAGCGCGTGTTTGCCGATCGCGCGCAATACCTGGGCGACCCCGACTTCTACAAAGTGCCGATCGCTCAGTTGACGGACGATGCTTATATCGCCAAGCGCGCATCGGAAGTGGATCCTCAGAAGCCGACCGACACAAAAGCCGTGCAACCCGGGCTCGGCACTTCGATGCCCGAGAAGGCCGAAACGACGCACTTTTCGATTGTCGATAAATGGGGCAACGCCGTATCCAATACTTACACGCTAAACGGTTATTTCGGCTCGGGCGAGGTGGTGGACGGTACCGGCATCTTGTTGAACGACGAGATGGACGATTTCTCGGCCAAGCCCGGCGTGGCGAATATGTTCGGCGTCGTGGGCAGCGATGCAAATGCGATCGAACCGAAGAAGCGGCCGCTCTCGTCGATGACGCCGACGATCCTGACCAAGGACGGCAAAGTCGCGATGGTCATCGGCACGCCCGGCGGGTCGCGCATTTTTACGTCGATCTTCCAGGTGATCACGAATGTCTATGACTTCGGGATGCCGCTGCCCGATGCGGTTTCGGCCATGCGATTCCATCACCAACTGCTGCCTCCGAATACGATTTTCTGGGAGCCGTACAAGCCGATCGAGGGCGAGCTGGCGCAGGCACTGGAGGCGAAAGGCTATGTCTTGAAGGGGCAGAGCTTCAACGGCGACATCCAGGTCATCAAGATCGACGGCATGATGCCCGAAGCAGTTGCCGACCCGCGCGGCCGGGGGGTGACGCGCACGGTGCATTAACCCGGGACGGGCATTGCTGGAACGCTGGAACGGTGTTTGCTGCCACGCAGCGTTGATGCAAACGGTATCGGGACGATGAGCATCCACATCGGCATATCCGGCTGGCGCTATGAGGGCTGGCGCGGCGTATTTTATCCAAAGGGCTTGGCGCAAGCGCGCGAGCTTGCTTACGCTTCGCGGGCCGTCGATACGATCGAAATCAACGGCTCGCATTACTCGCTGCAGACGATCGGCAGCTATCGGTCGTGGTACGAGGCGACCCCCGCCGGTTTCCTCTTTAGCGTCAAAGGCCCGCGTTACTTGACCCATATGCTGCGGTTTCGCGACGAAACGGCGCTACCGGCCATTGCCAATTTTTTTGCGTCAGGGGTGTTGGCGCTCGAAGAAAAGCTCGGCCCATTCCTCTGGCAATTTCCGCCCAATTTTCGGTTCGATGCCGAAAGGCTCGAACGATTCTTGGGGTTGCTGCCAAAAACGACCGACGAAGCGATTGCGCTGGCGCGCACGCATGATGCGCGCGTCAAGGCGCCCTGGTGCGACACGCAGCGGCGGGCCCGCCTGCGTCATGCCGTGGAAGTGCGGCATGCGAGTTTTTGCGTCGCGCAATTTCCGGACATATTGCGCCGCCATCATGCTTGCCTCGTGATTTCCGATTCGGTCGCGGGATGGCCGTATTTCGAAGATGTGACGGCCGACTTCGTCTACCTGCGCTTGCACGGCACTGAAACGCTCTACAGCGGTGCCTATTCGGAAGCTGCGCTCGATCGATGGGCGCAACGCATTCGGAACTGGGCGCGCGGGGCTGAGCCGCGCGACGCCCAGCGTGTGTCTACCGTGCGCTCCGAGCGAAAGGCCAGAGATGTCTTTTGCTATTTTGACAACGACCAAAAAGTGGAGGCCCCATTCGATGCGCGACGGTTGAAGGCGCGCCTAAGCCCCGATATCGAGCCGCTGCCCGAGATTGCGTCGATTCAGCGGCGGCCGATGTCGCGCGGCCGAGCAGCGCAGCCGAAAACCCCTTAAAGTAATGCGCTCGCGGTGCGCCGAGACGTGCCCGCATTCGCGGCCGGTTCTTGCCGGCTCACCTTCCCTCATGGATAGGAGCGATCCGATGAGTGTCGCGGTATCTGGATTGCAGCGAGCTTACGACGAAGTTCGGCAGCATAGTCTGGCACTGGCTGAACCGCTTTCCGCGGAAGATCAGGGTGTGCAGTCGATGCCCGACGCGAGCCCCACCAAGTGGCACCTCGCGCATACGACATGGTTCTTCGAGACGGTCGTGCTGAGGCCGCACGCCCCGGCCTACCGCCCGTTCGACGAGCGCTACGCTTACCTTTTCAATTCGTACTACGAAGCGTTGGGCCCGCGGCACGCGCGTCCGCAGCGAGGCTTGCTGACGCGGCCGTCGCTCGAAGCCGTGCGCGCGTACCGGCGCTATGTCGATGAATCGATCGCGGCGCTGCTCGAGGTGGCCGATCACGAACTGACCGCGACCCTCGAGCCGCTGATTACGCTCGGCTTGCATCACGAGCAGCAGCACCAAGAGTTGATGCTGACAGACATCTTGCACGCGTTTTCCTGCAATCCGCTCATGCCGGCTTATCGGCACGTGGAGGCGCAAGCGGCGGTCGGGCCGGCCCATACGCAGCCGATCGAGTGGTTGCCGCAGCCCGGTGGCGCCATGAGCATCGGCCATGACGGCACCGGCTTTTGCTTCGACAACGAGCGCCCACGGCATGACTACTTGCTCAGACCCTACGAGATCGCCCATCGCCTGGTCACCTGCGGCGATTTTGCCGCCTTCGTCGCCGACGGCGGCTATGCGCGCCCCGAGTTTTGGTTATCGGATGGCTGGGCCACGGTTCAGCGAGAGGGATGGGCGGCGCCGCTTTATTGGGTGCGCGGCGAAAGCGATACAGATATGGGAAACACTCAATATGGAAACTGGCGCGTCTTCGGCCTGTCGGGATTGCATGCGCTCGATCCCGATGCTCCCGTTTCCAACATCAGCTTTTACGAAGCGGCGGCCTATGCGGAGTGGGCGGGCGCACGGCTGCCGACCGAATTCGAATGGGAAGCGGCGTTCGACACGCCGGGCATCGAGCAGATGACGGGACACGTTTGGCAATGGACGCGCTCGTCGTACGACCCCTACCCGGGTTTTCGTCCATTGCCCGGCGTGGCGGCCGAATACAACGGCAAGTTCATGGTGGGGCAGCAGGTGCTGCGCGGCGGCAGTATCGCCACGCCGCCGGGGCATACGCGTCGTACCTATCGCAACTTTTTCCCGCCGGCGGCGCGCTGGCAATTTACGGGAGTACGCCTTGTACGAGACAACTGATGCATCCCCCCTCGTAGGCGCAGCGCCCCCGCGGGGCGTTCGGGCCGATTTATCCGACAACGCGTTTTGCCGCGACTTGTTGGCCGGTTTATCGCAGACACCGCGAAGCGTCGCGCCGAAGTACTTCTACGATGCGCAAGGCTCTGCGCTGTTCGACCGAATTTGCGAGTTGCCCGAGTATTACCCGACGCGCACGGAGCGACGCATTCTCGAACGGCATGGGCGAGAGATCGCCGAGACGGTCGGGCCGCAGGCGGACATCATCGAGTTCGGAGCGGGTTCGCTCGAGAAGATTCGCATCCTATTGCGATCGTTTGACGCACACGCATTGCCTCGCCGCTATTTTCCGATCGATATTTCGGCGGCCCATTTGGAGGATGCGGCGAGCCGATTGCACGCCGAGTGTCCTTGGCTGCAGGTGCGCCCGGTCGCGGCTGACTATATGCAGGAGGCGCAGTTGTCGGCACTCGATGCGTCGACGGGGCGTCGAGTGGGTTTCTTTCCGGGTTCGACGATCGGCAACTTCGACGAGCATGAAGCGGTGGCCTTCTTGCGTTTGGCCGCGCGTTTGCTCGAAGGCGGCGGCTTGCTCATCGGCGTCGATCTCGTCAAGGATCCCCAAACTTTGCATCGTGCGTATAACGACGCGCAAGGCGTGACGGCTGCATTCAACTTGAATTTGTTGCGGCGGGCGAATGCGGAGCTATCGGCCGATTTCGATCTGAGTGAGTTTGCGCATTACGCACTTTACGATCCGCGCAAACGGCGCATCGAAATGCATCTCGTGAGTCGCTGTGCGCAGACTGTGCATGTGGCGGGGCAGCGCTTTCGCTTCGAGGAAGGAGAAAGCCTTCATACCGAGAGTTCGCATAAGTTCACGGTAGAAGGCTTTCGCAAGCTAGCCGTGTCGGCGGGTTTCCGGCCGGGGCCCGTCTGGACCGACGAAGCGCGCTTGTTCAGCGTGCATTGGTTGGAAAGCCCGATGGGCGGGGAGGGGGCGTCGTAGTTAGCGACGCCCCTGCCGGAGCGGGCCGTCCGGGCGACGGCCAGCCGATGATTAGCGATCCCAGCCGCGGTGTCCATGCCACTCGCGTGCGCGCCACTCGTGCTCGCGCCACTCGCGGCGGCGCCATTCGCGCTCGCGCCAGCCATTGTCGCCGCGCCAGCCATCGTCGCCGCGCCAGTAGCCGACGGCAACAGGCGCCGGTGCGACGTACGCCGGTGCCGGAGCGACATAGACCGGGGCGGGCGCTACGACGACCGGTGAAGGAAAGCCGATGCCCACAGCGAGATTGACGTGAGCCGATGCGGCCTTGGACATCGCCAGCGCCGCCATACCGGCGCCGAATACGACTGCGACGAGCTTCTTATTCATTTGGGTCGACTCCTAGCGCGTTGACTGCGCTCGTTTGTTTCTGTGGAAGACGAGCCCAGTGTAGGAGCGTGTCCGCGATACATGTGAAAGCGGTATGAGAGATCGGTAACGCTTCATTACTAGCCGCCTGGCTGATTTGGCCGACTCCGGGGCGTGGGTTTGCCACCGTCAAGGTTTTTCACTCTGCCTAGGACCGCGTGCGATCGCCTCGGCCACTCGCCGCCATACCACCCAATGCGGCATACCCGATGCTGCGTCGACGTTATTGTCGTCCGTGGATTATTTCTTCGGCATATCAGAAATATCTCATTGTGTATTGGAAGTGGTCGTGCGGACGTTGCGGAAAAATTGAACCTATAAAAATAGTCCGGTACCATACGCGCATTCTAATGGGAACAAAGCAGCACAACATACAGAGCCTGAGAGATAGATGGAAGAATCGCTACCGTACAATGAGCGGCGGAAATTATCGTATCCTCACCGCTATTCCAAGGGTTTAGCACCGCGCTATCCAAAAATTTCAGCCCGATTTTTACCCGCGGGTGAGCGGGGCATCGATCCGCATATCGAGCAGGTGATCGAAGAGCGCGCGCGATGCAAGCCAAGCTGCAACGCAATGAGTCCTCGCATCATGAGCGGAGTCCTTTTCCGATGAATGCGGACTACGAAGACTTCGACGATGACCTGCTGCGGCATTACTACGACCAGGAACTCGAACACCTTCGCCGCGATATGCGCGCGTTCGCCCAGCGGCACCCCGACGCGGCTGCGCGCTTGTCGATTAACAGCGATGGGCATTCAGACGACGCGGGCGTCGAACGGCTGGTGCAGTCGACGGCGCTGCTGCACGCGCGCCATAGCGCGAAGATCGATGACGACTACCCCGAATTGACGGAAGCGCTGACGCACATGTCGTATCCGCAGTATCTGCGGCCTTTTCCATCGTATTCGGTCGCGCAGTTCGACAGCGAGGGTGTGTTCGACAGCCGGAGCGAATCGATCCATATCGCACGCGGTACGCCGTTGCAGACGGCAGTCGGCCGATGCTTTTTTCGAACGACGTATGACGTCGTCCTTGCGCCTGTGCGGATCACACGCGCGCAGTACGCACCCACGCCAGCGGCTCCGCTTAGCGTCAAGCTGCCGCCAGAGGCCACCGGCATGTTGTCGGTTACCTTGCAGTTAGCCAGTAGCAGCGGCGGCCTCGATGTGGCGACACCGGCCAATCTGCGCGTTCATCTTGCGGGTCAACCGCTCGTGGTCGCGGCGCTGATCGACACCCTGCTGCTGCGCACACCGACCGCTTATGTCGAAGACAGTAAGGGACGCTGGACCCGTCTTGCGATGCATCCTGTCGCCGCCGTGGGCTTCGGCCCGGAGGATTGGCTTTGTACGGACGCAAAGGAGGCGGGTCAACCCTTTGGCCTGCTCGGCGAATACTTCGCATTCGCGCAACGCTTCCATTTTGTCGATATTGATTTTGCCGCGCTGCGGGCTGCCGCTGCCGGCGATCAACTCACGCTGCATTTAGTTGTGACGGGTATGGAGCCGAGTTCGCGCAGCGCGCAGCAGTTAGTTCATGTTTCTGCGGATCATTTGAAACTCTTTTGCACGCCGGTCGTGAATTTGTTTGTCAAAGAGGGGACGGCGCTCAAGCTTGATGCAGGAATCGGCCTGTGGCCGGTGGAGGTGCAAGAGAGGAACGATTCGCTCACCGAGGTCTGGTCGGTTGACCAGGTCCGCACAGAGCGGGGCGTCCCGCTTCATTCGTCGACGGCGCTCATTGCTAGCTTTGCGAGCAACGCACCCCCCAGGTGGGCGCTCATACAACGCAGGCGTCCGGCGTCGTCCGATACTGGCCGCGCTGCAGCGCTGCGCCTTACCGGTGGCGACGGCGCCGTGGACGGCGCGAGCACGCTCAGGGCCGTCGTGACTTGTTGCAATGGCGACCTGCCTCGTTCGTTGCCTTTCGGCGCCCCGGACGGAGACCTGCGCATGGCAGGCAAGACGCCAGCGACGGTGAAGATTGCGCTGCTCCATGCGCCGACGGCCGTCGCGCAGCTTTCCCGCACAAATGGGGCGTTGTGGCGGCTCATCGGTCAGCAGACGCCGCATGCCATGCGGCTGAATCAGGCCGGCTTGCCTGCTTTCAAGCAGATCCTTCAGCAGTTCGCTGCGCTGTCGCCCTCCCAGGTGCGGCATATCGACGGCATCAGGGGCCTTAGCCAGCGGCCGGTGATGACGTTAATCGTGAGAGCGCCGCAGCCGGCGATGGTGCGCGGCATTGAGATCACGTTGGAAATCGAGGAGCAGCTGTTCGCCGCGAATAGCGTCGCCGTGTTCGCCGGCGTGATGGAACGCTTTCTTGCGCCCTATGCGCCGGCCAATAGCTTCGTGCAGTTAATGATCAAGTCCACCGACGGATCCGATCTGTGGCGGGGCGAGCCGGTAAAAGGAGCAAGCCCTTTGTTATGAAACTCGCGGGCATGAAGAATTTGCTCGGATAACCGCTTTGAGAATTTGTCGAAGCCGTTTCGGCGCGAACTCCTCGGTACGTAGGTCACATGAGTGTGGCGCGCCTGTGCCGTGAGATGCCATAGTCGTCACTGCGGAGACGCGTTTGCGAACTATTACAAGGCAAGAATTACTCGCGAAAATCAATAATGGATCGGAAATATTTTCCTGCTGACATTGACGCAATTAAATTGCCTGTCCAGTTGCTCTCCGGGTTCTCATTTGTGTGTAGAATCGCCCGACCCTAAATTCCGGATTGTCCGCTAGGCATTGCCAATGCATACCCACCTGTCTGTCCAAGATCTCCGGAAGATCGCCACCGGAATGCAGAATAATCGGCTATTGACGCTCTCGTTTCCGGAGGGCGATGCGCCGTACGAGATTCTGTTGGTCAA
>Ga0157370_10002333_pt1 | contig 22943 bp, 24 predicted proteins | sample C35metaG_FD_113463 | JGI IMG/M metagenome (GOLD analysis project Ga0157370, IMG submission 113463) | Corn rhizosphere microbial communities from Kellogg Biological Station, Michigan, USA - C3-5 metaG | ecosystem: Host-associated > Plants > Roots > Rhizosphere > Soil | place: USA: Michigan...
AAACCGTATTAACCGCCTGCGCGCCAGCGCCGCGGAGGAATAATTCATGTCGATCGAAGTGCGTAACGTCAGCAAGAATTTCAACGCGTTCAAGGCGCTGGACAACATCAGCCTGGACATTCAGAGCGGCGAACTCGTAGCGCTGCTCGGCCCGTCCGGCTGCGGCAAGACCACGCTGCTGCGGATCATCGCCGGGCTGGAAACCCCGGATCAAGGCAACATCGTGTTCCACGGTGAAGACGTGTCCGGCCATGACGTGCGTGATCGCAACGTCGGTTTTGTGTTCCAGCACTACGCCTTGTTCCGCCACATGACGGTGTTCGACAACGTCGCATTCGGCCTGCGCATGAAGCCGAAAAACCAGCGCCCGAGCGAAAGCCAGATCGCGGTGAAAGTCCACGAATTGCTGAACATGGTGCAACTGGATTGGCTGTCGGATCGTTATCCGGAACAGCTCTCCGGTGGCCAGCGCCAACGCATCGCCCTGGCCCGCGCCCTGGCGGTGGAACCGAAAGTCCTGCTGCTCGACGAACCGTTCGGTGCTCTCGACGCCAAGGTCCGCAAAGAGCTGCGCCGCTGGCTCGCGCGTCTGCACGAAGACATCAACCTGACCTCCGTTTTCGTGACCCACGACCAGGAAGAAGCGATGGAAGTGGCCGACCGCATCGTAGTGATGAACAAAGGGGTGATCGAACAGATCGGCTCACCGGGCGACGTCTACGAAAACCCGGCCAGCGATTTCGTCTATCACTTCCTCGGCGACTCGAACCGGCTGCATCTGGGGGAGGACCATCACGTGCTGTTCCGTCCTCACGAGGTGTCGCTGTCACGTCATGAGCTGGAAGATCACCACGCGGCTGAAGTGCGCGACATTCGTCCGTTGGGCGCGACGACTCGGGTGACGTTGAAGGTCGAAGGCCAGGTCGAACTGATTGAAGCTGAAGTGGTGAAAGACCATGACAGCCTGACCGGGTTGGCGAAGGGCGAGACGCTGTTCTTCAAGCCCAAGGTCTGGCAGAAACTCGCCAACCTCTAAAGCAAAAGCATCGTCGGAGCGCCGCCCGGAGCAAGCTCGCTCCCACAGGAGTTCTATGCACGCCATAGATCCAATGTGTGCGAGCTTGCTAGCGATGGCGCCTTAGGCCGCAGCGCGATTCGGATTTATTCGTACACCCCCGGCTCGCGCCTCGATCTGCTCTTTGAGGTCATGCCGCAGCCCCAGCAAAAACGCCAGCTCCGCCACCACAAACAACGGCCCGACAATCAACCCGGTCACGTCGTCGACAAACGCCGGTTTACGCCCTTCATAGTGATGGCCGACAAACTGAATCGCCCAGCCGATCACAAACATGCCGATGCCGCTCACCAGCCAGACCAGCGTGCTTTGCTGCGCCAGCGTTTGCCCCGCCCAAACGGACAGTGCCAGCAACACAGTCATCAACACCCCGAGGCGCAACTCCAGGCGCAGGTAAAACCACGCCGACGCCAGCGATACCAGCACCGCGGGTGAAAGCCAGCCTCCGGCCCATTGCGGCCGCGACAGCAGCACTGCGACTGCCACCACGATCAGCGGAATACCGATAAAGTGGCTGGCAATGTTGCGCGGGTCTCGGTGGTAGGCGGCGTATTGACTGAGGTGGTCGACGAGGCTTTTCATTATTGTTCTCCTGTAGGGTGATCGATCATGCCCCGGGGCCATTTTTCGCTCTGTCAGCCAGGCGACAGTCTAGGAGTTTTCATGGATATGCAGGACTGGCGTTCAACCCTCATGACGGGGCAGTGGTTCAGTCATCTACCCGTTTCTTTCCAGCATAGTCTGCTGGCGATTGCCCGGGCGCGACGACTGGGAGCGGGGCAACTGCTGTTCAAGCGTGGCGATCCGCCGTGCGGGCTGTACGCGGTCCTCGAAGGATCGGTGCGCATTGGCGCGGTGAGCGAGCAGGGCAAGGAGGCCTTGCTGAGCCTGGTGGAACCACCGCATTGGTTCGGCGAAATCTGCCTGTTCGACGGCCAGCCGCGCACTCACGATGCGTTCGGCGTGGGCCAGTGCGTGTTGCTGCACATCCCGCAAGCGGTACTGCTGAAGTTGCTCGATGAGCAACCGCAGTATTGGCGGCAACTGGCGTTGCTGATGAGCCAAAAACTGCGCATGACCTTCATCAACCTCGAACAATTGAGCCTGATGCCGGCACCGGCACGGCTGGCGCATCGCTTGCTGATGATCGCTGCCGGTTACGGCGAAATCACCCCGCCTCGCCGTGTGCTGCAACTGCCACAGGAGCAATTGGCGTCGATGTTGTCGCTGTCGCGCCAAACGACCAATCAGATTCTCAAGGAGTTGCAGGGGCAGGGGATTCTGGATCTGAGGTACGGCGAAATCGAGATTCTGGACGCTGAGCGGCTGCGGGCGCTGGCGATTGTTTGAAACCCGACGTTATCGGTGGGCTTTGTCTGCGAAGGCGCCTAGCCTGTGATGACGATTATCGAGGTGTGCCATGCGTGTACTGTTAGTGGAAGACGAACCCGAAACCGCCGCACTTCTGGCCAAAGGCCTGAGTGAGGCGAGTTATTCGGTTGATGTGGCGCTCAACGGAATGGACGGCCGGCGCTTTATCGAGTCTGGTGAGTACGAGCTGATCATCCTCGACGTGATGCTGCCGGGACTCAACGGTTGGCAGTTGCTGCAACAGATCCGCAAGCTCGGCGAGACGCCCGTGTTGCTCCTCACCACAAAGGACGGCATCGAGGATCGTCTGCGCGGCCTGGAGTTGCATGAGGATGATTACTTGCTCAAGCCGTTCGCCATGAGTGAGCTGGTAGCGCGCGTGCGCAAGTTGTTGCGGCGCGATCGCGGGCGCTGATGGTTGTCAGTTGGTTAAAATTTGAGCTGAACTTTGTGCCTGAACTGCACTAAATACAATGCATAAACACAAGTTAGTAGTTTTTGCACTGTATGGAATGCAGGTTGGCGTATGAAAAATCTTGGTGATCTAATCCGTTCGCTACGCAAAGAGCGAAAGCTCTCCCAGCAGGCGCTGGCAGAGCAGTACGGCATGAGCCGTTCTACGATCTCGGGCATAGAGAACAATACCGTCTCTGAAATTGGTTTGCGCAAGGTCGAAGCGATCCTCAACGGCTTCGGTTATGAACTGACCGCCGTGCCGCTGCAGTCGAAGCGCCCCACGCTCGACAGTCTCAAGAAGGTGAACTTCCATGGATGAACCGCAGGAAAGGGACAGGCTGCAAATCAATGTCAGCGATACCGCAGTCGGAAACCTCGGCCGAGGCCAGGTTCGCAGCGACACTGTGTTTGCTTATGCGATAGAGACGCAGGAAGAAAACGCCGTCTCGTTGACGATGCCGGTTCGCCTCGAAAGTTACTCGTGGGAGCGAGGCGTGCCGCCGCTTTTTGAAATGAATTTGCCTGAAGGCGCTTTGCGCGACGAGTTGACTCGTCGTTTCAGTAAGGCAGTTCGAGGATTTGACGATTTTTCTCTGCTGACTATTGTCGGTCCCCACCAGCTTGGGCGAGTAGGCATTACACCGGAGCAGAATGTGCCCGACCGGCCTCCCGAAACCAGTCTTGCAGACCTGTTGATTCACGATGGCACGCAAGGCTTGTTCGACGACCTCATGGATACCTATGGCCAATATTCCGGTGTTTCCGGCGTGCAGCCCAAAGTGCTGATGCGCTTTGGCCGCTCGGCCTGCAACTTGACCGAAGGGCGCTGCAACGAACTGCTGCAACTAGTCGTCCATGGGATGGATTTGGCGATGATCGAAATGCGCAACCACATCAAGGCAAACAGCGCATTTGCCGAGGTTGGCGCCGGGATGTTGGACCAGTGGGAAGCAGGCGTTGCGCGCAGTCTGGTCAAAGGCTGATCAGCGCAACCCATCCCGAAACTGCCCCGGCGTCATTCCAGTCCAACGCTTGAACGCGCGGCTGAAACTGCTGGTATCGGCAAAGCCCAACAGGTAACTGACTTCACTCAACGAACACTGCGGGTCGCGCAGGTGCAACAGCGCCAGGTTTTCGCGACTTTCATTGAGCAGCGTATCGAACCGGCAACCTTCGTCCGCCAGGTGCCGTTGCAGGCTGCGCAAGCTCAGGTGCAGGGCCTTGGCGATGTGTTCGGCGCTGGGTTCGCCTTCCGGTAATTGTTCTTCAATGGCATCGCGCACCTTGCGCTCCCAGGTCAGCGGCTTTAGCTGCGCCAGCGTTCGCTTGAGCACGGTTTCGTTGTGCTCGGCCAGCTCCGGGTTGGCGTCGTCCAGGTGACTGTCGAAGTCGACGAGGGCAAATTCCAGTCGGTCTTCATCGGCGCCGAAGTACACCGGCGAACGGAACACCTTGTGCCATTGATGTGAATCTGCCGGTTCCGGGCGGCGCAGGTACACCGCCAGTGGGGCGTAATCGCGGCCCAGACGATTGCGGCAGGTGCGCACATAAATCGCCGCGAAAGCGTCGATGGCTTCGAATGCGGGTGCGGGGTTGCCGGGCGGAATTTTCAGGCGAAAACGGTAGCAATCTTCGGCACGGGTCAGCTCCAGTTCCAGGGCATCGCTGACCACTTGGTGATAGCGCACGATGCGTTCGAACACCTCGCGCAAACTGCCGCTGGCCACCAGCGCATAACCGAGCGCATGAAACGTGGTGGGGCTGACGAAGCGCGACACGCGCAAGCCAATCGCCGGATCGCCACTGACCTGCACCGCGATTTCCCACAGGCGTGTGGTGCTGGACAACGGGTAACGAGCGTTCGGGTCGTCCATCAATTGCGGGTCGAGCCCCGCCTGGTGGCACAGGGCGGTGCTGTCGAGGCCCAGGGCATCGAGCTGCTTGCGCAGGGCGCGGGTCCAGCTGGCAAGGGAGGTCGGTTCAGTCATGCTGATTGGCGCTTCCGGTCAACAGGTTGGCGTTCACGGCTACCACCTTGTAAACAGTCACAAGGCAGGATGCGAACATCAATAACCAGAGGATGGAAGCATGCACGGTACTTCTGCAAGTCCCCAACGACTGAATGCAGCGCAGCGATCAGCACATATTCGTGAAGTGGTGCTGGCCAAGGGCGTCGAATTGCGTCAACGCTACCCGATACTCAATCACCAGGACGCCCTCGGCGCAGGCATTCTGGCGTTCGCCCTGACCGGGATGATCGGGTCGGCGGCCCTCTACATGACCGGGCACATGGCCTGGTGGGCCTGCCTGTTGCTCAACGCGTTTTTTGCTTCGTTGACCCACGAGCTGGAACACGACCTGATTCACAGCATGTACTTTCGCAAACAGCGGGTGCCGCACAACCTGATGATGGGGCTCGTGTGGCTGGCGCGGCCGAGCACGATCAATCCATGGATCCGTCGTCATCTGCACCTCAATCACCACAAGGTGTCCGGCACTGAAACCGACATGGAAGAACGTGCCATCACCAACGGCGAGCCTTGGGGTGTTGCGCGACTGTTGATGATCGGCGACAACATCATGTCGTCGTTTATCCGCATGCTACGGGCCAAGACCTGGGCGCAAAAATTCAGCATCCTCTACCGCACGGTGAAGGTCTACGCACCGCTGGCGCTGCTGCATTGGGGCGCGTGGTACGTGTTTCTCGGCTTCCATGCGGCCAACGGAATCGCGTCTTTGATGGGCGCGCCTATCGAGTGGTCAGCGACCACGTTGTCGGTGATGCAGTTGATCGACATCGCGGCGGTGGTGATTATCGGCCCGAATGTCTTGCGCACGTTCTGCCTGCACTTCATCAGCTCGAACATGCACTACTACGGTGACGTGGAACCGGGGAACGTCATTCAGCAAACCCAAGTGCTGAACGCTGCATGGCTGTGGCCCTTGCAGGCGTTCTGCTTCAACTTCGGCAGCAGCCACGGCATCCATCACTTTGTCGTGAAAGAACCGTTTTACATTCGCCAGATGACCGTGCCGGTCGCGCATAAAGTGATGCGCGAGATGGGCGTGCGGTTCAATGATTTCGGCACATTCGCCCGGGCCAACCGGTTTACACGCAAAGAAGCTGTGCAGCCGCGAGAGGTGCGTGCCGCTCAGGTGTAATGGCTGTGATCGGAAATTCAAACACGCAACAAGCGATGGCATTGGCGTTCGTCATCAATCTGACCCAAACGAGCGATACGTTAAGACACCAGCAGGGAGGCTGGGTGTTCCACGAATCGCTGAACGCATATTCTTTATGGGTCTAATAAAGTAATTAAATATTCCTTTATTAGATAACCGTTTCGAACAATCATCGCTTCACAGGTTTTTGAGTTTCCGGGGCCGTCTCCTTGGCAGGGTGCGGCCCTTTTTTTTGCCCAGGAAAAATGCCGACCCATTCTTGGTAACCTGCATATTCTATAAATGCATTAATAAATAGCTTCTTATTCCTTAACGAATATAACTCTCCTCCCTATACTCGACCACGAACAGACACGCTGCAGGAGAGTTCCCCATGCGCAACGAATCAATTCGCTACCTGATTGTGCCGGGCTGGCAAGGATCGCCGGAAGATCATTGGCAAAGCCACTGGCAGAACAGCCTGCCGAACAGCGCGCGGGTGGAGCAGGCCGACTGGCTGACGCCGCGTCGTGAAGACTGGGTCGCGGCGCTGGCCGAGGCGATAGTCGCCGACAGCACGCCGGTGATCCTGATCGCTCATAGCCTGGGTTGCATCACCGTCGCCCACTGGGCAGCGGCTGCCCCCGTGCAATTTCTACGTCAGGTTCGCGGGGCCTTGCTGGTCGCGCCGGCCGATGTCGAACGCCCGGCGTGCGCGCCGGCCTTGCGCAACTTCGCGCCGATTCCCACTGACCTGTTGCCGTTTCCAAGCCAGGTCGTCAGCTCCGACAACGACAACGCCGTCAGTGCGTCGCGAGCCCTTGAGCTGGCGCGCAACTGGGGTGCCGAGGCGGGGATTTTATCGGGTGCCGGACATATCAATGTGAAGTCGGGTCACCAGCGCTGGGAGCAGGGGTTTGCGTACCTCTATCGCCTGCAAAACCGAATGGAACACCACGCCTTGCGCCGCGCTTGAACCCTTATTTTTTTTAAAACGCCTACCCGTCTCCCGGCGGCCTTGGGCGGGAGTCTGCCATGAGTTTTGAAGCCTTCGGTCAGCCGCTGCTGACCTTCCCCGATGCAGAAAAAAGTCCCCTGAGCATCCGCGCCAAAGCGCTGGTGTTCGTCGATCCGCGTTCGCGGCAATTGCGCCAGGAACTGGAAGCGCTGGCCCCGCGTTCGATCTCGGTATTGATCCGCGGTGAAACCGGCACCGGCAAGGAATTGCTGGCGCGTCATATCCATCGCGCCAGTGATCGCGGCGGCTTGTTCGTGTCGGTCAATTGCGGCGCGATCAGCCCGACTTACGCCGATGCCGAATTGTTCGGCTATGCCGCCGGCAGCTTCAGCGGTTCGGCCAGCAGCCGCGCCGGGTGGTTCGGCTCGGCCAATGGCGGCACGCTCTATCTGGATGAAATCGGCGATTTGCCGCTGCCGATTCAGATCAAATTGTTGTCCGCGCTTGAGAACCACGAAGTCATCCGCGTCGGCGCACATCAACCGAGCCCGGTGGACGTGCGCCTGGTCGCCGCGACCAGCATAGATCTGGCCCAGGCCGTAGCCGCCGGGAAATTCCACGAGCGGCTTTATCACTACCTCAGCGAAGGTCATCTGGAGCTGCCGGCATTGCGTGACCGCGTGGGCGATATTCTGCCGCTGGCCGAGTATTTCCTCGGCATCTACAGCCAGCGCCTCGATCTGCCGGTGCCGTTGATCAGTGAAACCGCGCAGCGTGTGCTGGAGCGGCACAGTTGGCCGGGAAATACCCGAGAGCTGGAAAACATCATTCACTTTGCATTGTTGGTGAGCACCGGCGACGAGATTTTGCCGGAGCATTTGAATTTGCCGGAAGCGCCAGAATCGCTGGCGCAGATCGAACAGCAAGCGGCTCAACTGATTGAAAACGGCAGCGCAGCCGAGCGTTCCGCGCTTAAGCGTTTGCTGGAAAGCCTGACGCAGACGCTGCACGGATCTGTATGAGCAAAGTGGAATATGAAAGTGAATAAAAGATATTATTCGGGAATAAAAAATCCCGGTATTGTCCGCGTCACGCCAGCGATAGCACTTCACTGGCACTTGTATTTAGCCGTCGTCGATGACGACCGTGATTTTCGATAAGGACACTGCATGAAAAAGGTTCTGTTGTTCACCGCTCTGGCGGCTGCCCTGACTGCGGGCCTGGCCCAGGCTGGCGAGAAACTGGTAGTTGCGGCTACCCCGGTTCCACACGCCGAGATTCTGGAGCTGATCAAGCCAACCCTCGCCAAAGAAGGCGTGGACCTGGAAATCAAAGTCTTCACCGACTACGTTCAGCCGAACGTACAGGTTGGCGAAAAGCGCCTGGATGCCAACTACTTCCAGACTCTGCCATACCTCAATAGCTTCAACGAAGGTAAGTACAAGGACGACAAAGCCAAGTACCTGGTGACCGTGCAAGGTGTTCACGTTGAACCGTTCGGTGGCTACTCGAAGAAATACAAAACCCTGGCCGAACTGCCAGACGGTGCGACCATTGCCATCCCGAACGAAGGCAGCAACAGCGGCCGTGCGCTGATCCTGCTGCAGAAGGCTGGCCTGATCGAGTTGAAAGACCCGAAGAACGCCCTGGCGACCCCGAAAGACATCGCCAAGAACCCGCACAACTTCAAGTTCAAGGAACTGGAATCGGCCATGCTCCCGCGTGTGCTGGATCAGGTTGATCTGGACATGATCAACACCAACTACGCGCTGGAAGCCAAGTTGAACCCGACCAAGGATGCACTGGTGATCGAAGGCGCCGATTCGCCTTACGTGAACTTCCTGGTTGCCCGTGAGGACAACAAGAACAGCGATGCCATCCAGAAACTGGCCAAGGCCCTCACCAGCCCTGAAGTGAAAGCCTTCATCGAGAAGAAGTACAGCGGCGCCGTTCTGCCAGCGTTCTGATTCGCGACGTAAACCCTTTCAAGGTTTCAAACGCCGACGGCTGATGCAGCGTCGGCGTGATCGTTCCCACGCTCCGCGTGGGAATGCCTCTAGGGACGCTCTGCGTCCAGTGACGCGGAGCGTCACGGGCTACATTCCCACGCAGAGCGTGGGAACGATCAACAACTGCCCACCTCTCGATCGTTCAGGCCACCCCGGCCTTCAACGCCCTGCGCAACGCTACCAATAACTTCACGATGTCCTGCGGATCCAGTCGCTGCGGCACTTTTACGTCAGCCATTTTCTCTTCCTTGTGATGGTTCGGCCGGGGGAGTCTGGCCAAAAGCTGTACGTCCTTGGAGGGGCAATGTGAAAAAAAGATCCCTCCTACAGTGCAAAGGAAAATAGTCGTCTTCCGTTGCCACAGCAAATCCGCAGATAGTTTTTTGCGTGATATCAATATGCTTTATCGGTATTTAAATTATGGTTTTTATACCTTTAAAGTCGATATCCGCCGGGCAGTTATCCCCTGCCCATGGAGTGCATCACCGTCGCTTACCGAGCGGCGTACAGGACGTTCAATGACTTTCGATTACGCGTTTATCCTCAGCACCCTGCCGGCGTTTCTCAAGGCCGTGGGCGTGACGCTGCAGGTCGGCTTTATTGCCATCGGTACTTCGCTGTTGGTGGCGTTGGTCAACGCGACCATTCTGGTGTTCCGCACGCCTTACTTGCAGCGCCTCGTCGGCCTGTATGTCGAGCTTGCCCGCAACACGCCGCTGCTGATCCAACTGTTCTTCGTCTACTTTGCCTTGCCGGCGCTGGGCATCAAGGTGTCGGGCTTTGCCGCGGCGATCATCACCATGACCTTCCTTGGCGGTGCGTACCTCACCGAAGTGCTGCGCGCCGGCGTGGATGCCGTGCCCCAGGCGCAACTCGAATCCGGCCGATCCATCGGCCTGTCCCAAGGGCAATTGCTGCGCTATGTGATCCTGCCGCAAGCCGGAATCCTCAGCCTGCCGTCGCTGTTCGCCAATTTCATTTTCCTGCTCAAGGAAACCACCGTGGTCTCGGCGGTGGCCGTGCCAGAGATTCTCTACACCACCAAAAGCTACATCGCGCTGTATTACAAAACCTACGAAATGCTCACCGTGCTGACGCTGATTTGCGTGTTGCTGTTTCTGCCGCTGTCGCTGTTGCTCAGCCGTCTGGAAAGGAGGCTCCAGCATGGCCAGTTCGGGTCTTGAGTTGCTCTGGGTGTCGTTGCCGCAACTGGGCAAGGGCGCGGCGCAAACCTTGTCGATTTCCTTCCTGAGCATCGCCATCAGCACCGTCGGCGGCGTGCTCTATGGCGTGTTGCGTACGCTGAATTCGACATGGCTGAACGCGATCCTGCGGGTGTACCTGGAATTGTTCCGGGCGATCCCGGTGCTGGTCTGGCTGTATTTGCTGTTCTTTGGCTTGCCGATTTTCTTCGGCTTGAGCATTCCGAGCTTCTGGTGCGCGGTGTTGGTGTTGTCGTTGTGGGGCGCCAGTGAAGTCGGCGAAGTGGTGCGCGGCGCGTTGCATTCATTGCCACGCGGGCAGCGTGAAGCCGGGTTGTCGATTGGCTTGAACGGCGTGCAACTCTACGGCTACGTGCTGCTGCCGCAAGCGTTGAAACGCATGACACCGCCGACCATCAACGTCTACACGCGCATCATCAAAACCAGCTCCCTGGCGGTGCTGATCGGTGTGGTGGATGTGATCAAGGTCGGCCAGCAGATCATCGAACGCACTTACGAATCGGTGCTGATCTACGGCGCACTTTTCCTGTTTTTCTTTTTCATCTGCTACCCGCTCTCGGCCGCCTCGCGCGTGCTGGAGCGGCGCTGGACGCAAGCATGAACGCACTGATCGAGTTCAAGGGTTTCAACAAGTTCTTCGGCGCACAGCAGGTGCTCAATGGCATCGACTTACAGGTTAAGGCGGGCGAAGTCATCGTCATCCTGGGCCCCAGCGGTTGTGGCAAAAGCACCCTGCTGCGCTGTCTCAACGGACTGGAGGTCGCGCACAGTGGCAGCCTGCAACTGGCCGGCCGCGAACTGCTGGGCAAGGGCACCGACTGGCGCGAAGTACGCCAACAGATCGGCATGGTGTTCCAGAGCTATCACTTGTTCCCGCACATGAGCGTGCTCGACAACCTGTTGCTCGGCCCGCTGAAAGTGCAGAAGCGCGACCGCCGTGAGGCCCGTGACCAGGCCGAAGCCTTGCTGGCGCGCGTGGGCCTGGCGGACAAGCGCGACGCATTCCCGCGTCAGCTCTCCGGTGGCCAGCAGCAACGCATCGCCATCCTCCGTTCGCTGTGCATGAACCCTCAGGTCATGCTCTTCGACGAAGTCACCGCCGCCCTCGACCCGGAAATGGTCAAGGAGGTTCTGGACGTCATTCAAGGCCTGGCCCGCGAAGGCATGACGCTGTTGATCGTCACCCACGAAATGGCCTTCGCCCGCGCTGTGGCGGACCGCATCGTGTTCATGGATGCCGGGCGAATCCTTGAGCAAAACCCTCCCGAGATTTTCTTTACGAACCCGCAAACCGCACGAGCGCAGCAGTTCCTGGAGAAGTTCTCCTACGTCGCCGCACTACCCAAAACGACTCAAACAAAGGAACTGGAACTGCTATGAAAACTGCCAAGACTTCACGCTTGCTACTGTCATTGTTCGGCCTCGCGTTACTGGCCGGTTGCAACAAATCCGAGGAGCCCGCCAAGCCGGTCGCCACCAGTGGCAGTTACCTGGAAAAAATCAAAGCCCGGGACAAACTGATCGTTGGCGTCTTCACCGATAAGCCGCCGTTCGGTTTCGTCAATGAGGCCGGGCGCTACGTGGGTTTCGATACGGACATCGGTCGTCAATTCGCCAAGGATTTGTTGGGCGATGAAAACAAAGTCGAGTTCGTCGCGGTGGAGCCGGCCAGCCGGATTCCGTTTCTGCAAAGTGACAAGGTCGATCTGATCCTGGCCAACATGACCGTCACCCCGGAGCGCAAGGAAGCAGTGGAATTCACCAACCCGAACCTGAAAGTCGCGGTACAGGCTTTGGTGCCACAAGCCAGCACAGTGAAAAACCTCGATGACCTGGCGACGCGCACCACCATCGTCACCACCGGTACGACGGCGGACATCTGGCTGACCAAGAATCACCCGGACTGGAAACTGCTGAAGTTCGAGAAGAACTCCGAATCCCTGCAAGCCCTGGCCAATGGTCGCGGTGATGCCTATGCGCAGGACAATCTGGTGCTGTTCAGCTGGGCCAAGCAAAACCCTGGCTACCGCGTATTGACCCAGACACTGGGCGCTGAGGCACCGATCGCGCCAGCGGTGAAGAAGGGCAATATCGAGCTGCGAGACTGGGTGAATACCGAGTTGGCGAAACTGGGTGAGGAGAAGTATTTGCTCAAGCTGTACGACCAGTACGTGCGCAAGGAACTGAGCGATGACACCAAGCCTGAGAGTGTGATTGTCGAGGGCGGGAAGTGGCAGGGCTGATGATCGTTTCTACGCAGGAGCACTGATCGTTCCCACGCAGAGCGTGGGAACGATCAAGCGGGAGCGAGCTCCCACGCCGCAGGGCGGGGGGGCAGCCTCAATCCGGCCAGTTCCACGCCGGCTCATCGAGCATTCGCTGGCCGACAATGCCGGTCTGGCCGAGGTTTTTCTCCAGCACGATGCAATTGCATTCCGGGTCTTCCTGCAACGCTGAAATCAACCGCCGCGCATGAGACACCACCCACACCTGGCACTGCTCCGAGGCCCGGATAATCAAACGTGCCAAGGCCGGCAACAGATCCGGATGCAGACTGGTTTCCGGCTCGTTCAGCACCATCAACGTGGGTGGGCGTGGCGTCAGCAGCGCGGCGACGAGCAGCAAATAACGCAGCGTCCCGTCCGACAATTCGGCGGCCGATAACGGCCGTAACAACCCTTCCTGATAAAACTCGATGGAAAACCGTCCGCCTTGCAACGGCGCGATGTGCAGTCTCGCACCGGGAAAGGCGTCGCTGATCGCGGTTCGCAGCGCCTCGGGGTCGCCGATTTCAATGATGGTCTGCAAGGCGGCCGCCAGGTCGCGCCCGTCGTGGTGCAACACGGGCGTGCGGGTGCCGAGTTGCGGTTGACGCACGGGCGCGTCGGCGTCACTGCGAAAGTGATCGTAGAAGCGCCAGCGACGGATGAACTCGCGTAATTCCAGGACCTCCGGCGAAGAACGCAAGCTGCCGACCTGATCGAACAGGCTGTCGAAATTCGGCGTGTGTTGGGCCAGCACGTCCCAGCTGCGATTGGCTCTGGCGCGGATCATCGGGCCGTTGCGATCCACCAGCAGGCTGGCCGGCCGATAGATTGGCCCGGCCCAGACGCATTCACGCTTGATTTGCGGGTCCAGGCTGAAACGCGACGGAATGGGGGTAGGGTGTTCGGGCAGCATGAAGTGGCCGTTGGAATCGGGCAGCCCGAGGCTGATCGAATAGCTGAAATCCTCACCGGCAAACCCCAGACGCAGTCGTTTGACGCCTTGTCTCACCGTTGCCTCGACCGGGACTTCACCATTGCGCATGCGTCGGGTGATGTTTTCCGGCCCGGCCCAGAAGGTCGAGTCCAGCCCACCCTCACGGGCCAGCGCATTGACCACGCCACCCTGAGCGGTTTCCGCCAGCAGGCGCAGTGCGCGGTATAGATTGGATTTACCGCTGCCATTCGGACCGGTAATCAGGTTCAAGCGGCCCAGTGGGATGACCAATTTATTGATCGAGCGGTAATTGGCCACCGCGAGGGTGTTGAGCATGTGCCGGTTCCTTGGGCGGGTTCAATAGGCGGGCATTGTCGGGTGCGCGCAGGCGTCTATGGCAAGTGTTTTAGGGTCAATCATGACAACTTTTTTCTTCATAAGTCGGGCGTGCAAGGTCACGACATTGTTCTAAGCTCTCTGTCGTGTTGTTCATAAAAAAGGCCAAGGAGTTTGCATGGCGGTTCCCGGATTGAAAGTCATCATGGCCTTGAGTGTCACAATGCTGCTGACGGCATGCGACGAGAAAAAACCGATTCAGGAATACCTGCCAAGGGTATTCGTACAAGTGGTCAAACCGTCGGATTACGCGGCCTCGGTGACGCTGACGGGTGACATTCAGGCCCGTGTCCAGACCGAGCTGTCCTTCCGCGTCGGCGGCAAAATCATCCAGCGTACGGTGGATGTCGGTGATCGGGTGACCGCCAAGCAAGTGCTGGCGCGCCTCGATCCCAAGGACTTGCAGACCAATGTCGATTCGGCCCAGGCCCAAGTGGCCGCCCAACAGGCGCTGGTCAAGCAGAATGCGGCGGCGTTCGTGCGCCAGCAAAAACTCCTGCCCAAGGGCTACACCAGCCAGAGCGAATATGACTCGGCGCAGGCAGCGTTGCGCAGCAGTCAGAGCGCATTGAGCGCGGCCCAGGCGCAGCTGGCCAATGCCCGCGATCAACTGAGCTACACCGCACTGATCGCCGAAGCGCCGGGCATCATCACCGCACGTCAGGCTGAAGTCGGCCAGGTGGTGCAGGCGACAATGCCGGTTTTCAGCCTGGCTCGCGATGGCGATCGAGATGCGGTGTTCAATGTCTATGAATCGCTACTGGCCGAGAAGCCGACGGATCAAACCATTGTCCTCAGTCTGCTCGATAACCCCGAGATCAAAACCACCGGCACCGTGCGCGAAGTGACCCCGGCGGTGTCCGCCCAGTCCGGCACCGTGCAGGTCAAGGTTGGCCTCGACAGCCTGCCCGCCGGGATGCAATTGGGTTCGGTGGTGAGCGCCACGGCCAGAGGTTCGGGAAAGTCTGCGATTGAGTTGCCATGGTCGGCCCTGACCAAAAACATCAGTGAGCCTGCTGTCTGGTTGGTCGACGACAAAGGCCAGGCCCAATTGCACTCGGTCACCGTTTTACGCTACCTGACCGGCAGGGTCATTATCAGTAAAGGCCTCAACGAGGGCGACAAAGTCATCATCGCCGGAGGGCAGTTGTTGCACCCGGGCATGGAAGTCGAGATTGCCGAAAATACTTACAAGGATCTGAGTTGGGGAGCCAAGCCATGAAGCCTTTTTGGGCATTGCCCCTTGGATTGTCCCTTGGGCTGGTGCTGAGCGCCTGTTCCAAAAACGAACCGCCACCGCAGCCGGTACGTCCCGTGCTGTCCGTCAAGGTCAAGGCCTTGAACGAAGAGGATCTGGGCCGGTTTGCCGGCAGTATCCAGGCGCGTTACGAAAGCAATACCGGTTTTCGGGTGGGCGGGCGCATCGCCAGTCGTAACGTCGATGTCGGGGCCGAGGTCGAGAAGGGCACATTGCTCGCGACCCTTGATCCTTCTGATCAGCAAAACCAGTTGCGTTCGGCTCAGGGCGACCTGGCGAAAATCTTCGCGCAATTGATCAATGCCAAAGCCAGTGCGTCGCGCCAGCAGGCCCTGTTTGATCGCGGAGTGGGTGCGCAAGCGCAGCTGGACGCCGCCCTGACCGATCTGAAAACCACCCAGGCCTCCCTCGATCAAGCTCAGGCGACGGTCAGCCAGAGCCAGGATCAACTCGGCTACACCGAGTTGCGCTCCGACCATAAAGCCGTGGTCACCGCATGGAACGCCGAGGCCGGCCAGGTAGTCTCCGCCGGCCAGCAAGTGGTGACCCTGGCGCAACCTGACATCAAGGAAGCGGTGATTGATCTGCCCGATACATTGGTCGATCAACTGCCCGAGGATGTGGTGTTTCAGGTCGCCGCCCAACTCGACCCGAACACCAACACCACCGCGATCATCCGCGAAATCGAACCCCAGGCGCAGAGTGCCACGCGCACCCGTCGTGCTCGCCTGACCCTCGCTGAAACGCCGGAAGGCTTTCGTTTGGGCACCGCGATCAGCGTCACCCTGAGTTCGGCGATCAAGCCGCGCATCGAACTGCCTCTCACCTCGTTGCAGGAGGTCGACGGCAAACCCCGCATCTGGGTGATTGATACACAGAAAAAGACCGTGGCACCCAGGGACGTCAAGGTCATCAGCCGTACCGACAGCACCGTGGTGCTGGCCGGCGGCGTCAAGAACGGCGAGCGCGTCATCACGGCCGGCGTAAACAGCCTCAAACCGGGGCAACCAGTGAAATTCGACGAGGACAGTCAATGAAAGGGCCTTTCAATCTCTCGGAATGGGCCCTCAAGCATCAGTCGTTCGTCTGGTATCTGATGTTCGTCGCGTTGCTGATGGGTGTGTTCTCGTACTTCAACCTGGGGCGCGAAGAAGACCCTTCGTTCACCATCAAAACCATGGTGATCCAGAGCAAATGGCCGGGCGCGACCCAGGAGGAAACGCTCAAGCAGATCACTGACCGGATCGAGAAAAAACTCGAAGAGCTCGACTCCCTCGACTACGTGAAAAGCTACACACGGCCGGGCGAGTCCACGGTGTACGTGTACTTGCGCGACACTACCAATTCCAAGGACATCCCGGAGATCTGGTACCAGGTACGCAAGAAGATCAACGACATCAAGTACCAGTTCCCGCAAGGCATACAGGGGCCGTCGTTCAACGACGAGTTCGGTGACGTCTTCGGGTCGATCTACGCCTTCACCGCTGACGGCCTGACCTTGCGTCAGTTGCGCGACTACGTGGAACAGGCGCGCATGGAAATTCGCGGCGTGCCGGGGCTGGGCAAGATCGAAATGGTCGGCCAGCAGGACGAAGTGCTGTACCTGAATTTCTCCACACGCAAACTCGCAGCGCTGGGCATCGATCAGCGTCAGGTGGTGCAGAGCCTGCAAACCCAGAACGCCGTGACCCCGGCAGGTGTCATAGAGGCCGGGCCGGAGCGGATTTCGGTGCGCACTTCAGGGAAGTTCGCTTCGGAGAAAGACCTGGCCGAGGTCAACCTCAAGCTCAACGACCGCTACTATCGTCTGGCCGACATTGCCGAAATCAGTCGCGGCTATGTCGACCCGGCCTCGCCGGAATTTCGCTTCAACGGCAAACAGGCCATCGGCCTGGCGATTGCCATGCAGACGGGTGGCAACGTCCAGGCGTTCGGCAAGGCCTTGCACGAGCGTATCGAACAACTGACCGCCGACCTGCCGGTGGGTGTTGGCATCTACAACGTCTCGGATCAGGCCGTGGTGGTGGAAGAGGCCGTCGGCGGCTTTACCCGTGCGCTGTTCGAAGCGGTGATCATCGTGCTGGTGGTTAGCTTCATCAGCCTCGGTGTGCGTGCCGGGCTGGTGGTGGCGTGCTCGATCCCGTTGGTGCTGGCGTTGGTCTTCGTGTTCATGGAGTACAGCGGCATTACCATGCAGCGGATCTCCCTTGGCGCACTGATCATTTCCCTCGGCCTGATGGTGGACGACGCGATGATCACCGTGGAGATGATGGTCACGCGCCTTGAGTTGGGCGACACCAAGGAGCAAGCCGCCACGTTCGCCTACACCTCCACGGCGTTCCCGATGTTGACCGGTACGCTGGTAACGGTGGCGGGGTTCGTGCCGATCGGCTTGAACGCCAGTTCCGCGGGTGAGTACACCTACACGCTGTTTGCGGTGATTGCCTGCGCAATGCTGGTGTCGTGGGTGGTGGCGGTACTGTTTGCACCGGTGCTCGGCGTGCACATTCTCAGTGCCAACGTGAAACCCCATGAAGGCGAACCCGGGCGCATCGGCAAGGCGTTCAATGGCGGGCTGCTGTGGTGCATGCGCAATCGCTGGTGGGCCATCGGCATCACTGTGCTGTGTTTTGTGCTGGCGTTGTTTTGCATGCGTTTTGTGCAGAACCAGTTCTTCCCGTCTTCGGATCGCCCGGAAATCCTGGTCGACCTGAACCTGCCGCAAAACGCCTCGATCGACGAAACCCGCCGGGCCGTCGATCGTCTCGAAGCCACGCTCAAGGACGATCCGGACATCGTGCGCTGGAGCACCTACATCGGTCAGGGCGCGATCCGTTTCTATCTGCCTCTGGACCAACAACTGCAAAACCCGTTCTATGCGCAGTTGGTGATCGTCAGCAAAGGCAAGACCCGTGAGGCCATGATGCAGAAGCTTCGTGAGCGCTTGCGCAATGACTTCGTCGGCATCGGCGGTTATGTCCAGGCACTGGAAATGGGCCCGCCGGTAGGGCGTCCGATCCAGTACCGGATCAGCGGCAAAGACATCGACCAGGTTCGCCGGCACGCCATCGACCTGGCCTCCGAACTGGACAAGAACCCGCACATTGGCGAGATCATCTACGACTGGAACGAACCGGGCAAAGTGCTGCGCATCGACATTGCCCAAGACAAGGCGCGGCAGTTGGGGCTGTCTTCCGAAGACGTGGCCAACCTGATGAACGGCATCGTCAGCGGCCAGGCGGTGACCCAGGTCGATGACGACATCTATCTGATCAATGTGGTCGGGCGTGCAGTGGATTCCGAACGTGGTACGCCGGAAACCCTGCAGAACTTGCAGATCGTCTCGCCGAACGGCACGTCGATTCCGCTGTTGGCGTTTGCCACCGTGCGCTACGAGCTGGAGCAGCCGCTGGTGTGGCGTCGCGATCGTCTGCCGACCATCACCATCAAGGCGGCGATACGCGACGAGATCCAGCCGACGGACCTGGTGAAGATCCTCAAGCCGTCCATCGACGCCTTCGCTGCCAAGCTGCCGGCAGGTTACAAGGTCGCCACCGGCGGTACGGTGGAGGAAAGCGGCAAGGCCCAGGGGCCGATTGCCAAGGTTGTGCCGCTGATGCTGTTCTTGATGGCGACCTTCCTGATGATCCAGTTGCACAGCGTGCAGAAGCTGTTCCTGGTGGCCAGCGTCGCGCCGTTGGGCCTGATCGGCGTGGTGCCCGTGCTGGCGCCGACAGGCACGCCGATGGGCTTTGTGGCGATCCTTGGGATTTTGGCGCTGATCGGCATCATCATCCGTAACTCGGTGATTCTGGTGACCCAGATCGACGAATACGAGAAGAAGGGCTATGCGCCGTGGGACGCGGTGGTCGAGGCCACCGAGCATCGACGTCGGCCGATCCTGCTGACGGCGGCGGCGGCGAGCCTGGGGATGATTCCGATTGCCCGGGAAGTGTTCTGGGGGCCGATGGCCTACGCGATGATCGGCGGGATTGTCATCGCAACCTTGCTGACGCTGCTGTTTTTGCCGGCGCTTTATGTGGCCTGGTACAAAATTCGCGAGCCGAAGAAAGAGGTGGCTTAAAGGCGAGCGCTTCGCGCTCTAATCGCGGGCAAGTCGAATCGTCGCACCGCCGCCCCCACAGTGACCGCGTACCCTGTGGGAGCGGGCTTGCCCGCGAAGGCGTCCGAACTGACTACACAGGCTTACGCCAGACACTCGCCAACCAAGGCTGCCGCTCCCGCGGCAGCCCCGCTGGCCGGTAGTAGTGCTCCAACTCCACAAACCCCGCCTCGGTCAGTAACTGCTGCCAAGCCGCAAGGTCGTGATACGACCCATAACGCGGCCCGTTCCAGCCCTCCTGATTCTCCCCGCGAGGATTGGAACTGAACAACACCCCACCCGGTTTCAACGCCCCGCGCAGTTGCTTCAACACCCGTGGTAATTCCTGGCGCGGGATGTGAAACAACACCGCATTGGCAAAAATTCCGTCGAAGCGTTCGGCCGGTAAATCAAGCTTCAGGAAGTCCTGCTGCCAGACCTCACAACCGCTGTCCTCGCGTGCCATCTGCGCCAGTTTTTCTGAGCCGTCGAGACCGATGGCGCTATGGCCCATGCGCGTAAAGGTTTGCAGGTCGCGGCCCGGGCCGCAGCCAAAATCAAGAATGTCGAACGGCGCCTCGCCTTGAATATGCCGCAACAGGGCATCGATGTTCTGGCTGACATCGTGATCGCGAGTGCCCTCGCGAAAGTCCTCGGCCACCGAGTTGTAATGGCCGAGGGTGGTGGCGGTGATCTGCTCAAGGTCGGTGGGCGTCTGCTTCATGGTCGGGCTGCACGGGCAATTAGGGTTTGCCGAATATACGCCATGAAGCCGGTGGCTGCTTCGCAGCCAATCGCGAGCAAGCTCGCGATGGCGGTATCACTGACAACCAATAACTCAGCCCTGCTTCATCCCTAGGCAATCAATCGAGCGATCCACCATGGCTTTGGCGATCTCCAGCAAATGCCAGACCGAAAACACCATCGCCCGGTCGGCACCCTTGAGGTGATCGCCACACTGATATGCGGTCACCGAAGCACAGCGCAGCAGATCGGCGACATAGAGCTGGGTGTCTTCGAAACTCACGTCTTTGCTGACGTTGTAGAAGCGCAGCTCATCGGGCGGTGAAGGTTGGTCGCCAGTGAGGTAGAAATCAATGGCACGGTAGAGCGCTGATCGATCCCTGGGCGGGGCTTCAGTGGCGGTTTCGTGGGTAGAGGTTTCGGGAGGTGGATCGGGTACGGATTTCTTCATTGGTAAAACTCCTAGAGCTAATTGGAGCCAACCGTAATCGCGACTAAACGAGCAGGGGTGGCGGCTGCACGCAGGTTAGTCGACCGGCCTCCAGGCATACCGGCGCACCCGAAGGTGCCCTGCGCACAGCCACCATAGCTTTCAGGAAATGAGAACACCTGAAATGAGGTGGCGCTGTGCGCCTAGAGAGATCCGGGCGACTAAACCCGATCACTGATGAGCAGTGACGGACCGAGACTAGCCACCGAATCTGGCAGGCGCAAGCGAGCGGAATGATCTAGGAAATGTCCTGCAAAGGAAAGGGAACGGACCTTCGGAAGCTCTGATTTTCCTGTACGAAAACTTCCCCGATCAGCCAAGCCGCAATGCAACCTGTAGCAGCTGGCGAAGCCTGCGTTCGGCTGCGCAGCAGTCGTGAAATCAGTGTTCGCGGTGTTTCAGGAAGACTCTGCAAGCAGGGTTTACGACTGCTTCGCAGCCGAACGCAGGCTTCGCCAGCTGCTACAAAGTGTGTCGCGGCTTAACGCTTGTTGAGCCCCCGCGCCAATCGATCCCCGCCCAACTGAATCACCGCCACCAACACCACCAGCAACACAATCACCGTCAGCATGATCTGGCTGTCGAATCGCTGATAGCCATACCGATACGCGATGTCGCCCAATCCGCCGGCACCAATCGCCCCGGCCATGGCCGACGAGTTGATCATCGTCACCAGCGTAATCGTGAAACCGCCGACAATCCCCGGCAGCGCCTCGGGCAGCAGCACATGCCAGACAATGTGCCAACGCCGGCACCCCATCGCCTGCGCCGCTTCGATCAAGCCGAAATCGACCTCACGCAAACTGACTTCGGCGATGCGCGCAAAGAATGGCGTCGCGGCAATGGTCAGTGGAACCACCGCCGCCCAGACGCCATACGTCGTGCCGACAATGAGCCGGGTAAACGGAATCAGCGCTACCATCAAAATCAAAAACGGAATCGAGCGGAACAGGTTCACGAATGCGCCCAACGCGCGGTTCAGCGTCGGCGCTTCGTAGATGCCACCCTTGGAACTGGTGACCAGAAACACCGCCAGCGGAATGCCCACCAGCAGCGCGATCAATGACGATACGCCGACCATCAGGAAGGTGTCGATGAAGCCTTGCAGCAAGCGATCAAACCACATAACCCAGCACCTCCACCTGTTGCGCCCATTGGCTGGCGCGCTGGCGCAGGTCTTCGGCATCGAACGGTGAGCCGCTCACCGCCAACAACAACTGCCCCTGCGCATGGCCCTGAATCCGTTCCACGCCACCCTGCAACAACTTCACCCGGCCGCCGAGGGCGGCGAATAATGCCGCCAGATCCGGCTCATCGCTGGCGCTGCCGGTGAACTGCAAACGCAGCACCACAGCGGCATCCGGGCTCTGCGATTGCGCTCGCAAGCGACTGTGCAATTCCTCCGGCAAGGCGTGTTGCAGCGGCGCCAGCAGCGTTTTGCTGACCTCGTGCTGCGGATCGCCGAACACTTCCCACACAGGCCCCTGCTCGACGATCTTCCCGTGCTCGAGCACCACGACGCGGTCGCAAATATCGCGGATCACCGCCATTTCGTGAGTGATCAAAACGATGGTCAAACCCAGACGCTGATTGATCTCGCGCAACAGGCCGAGGATCGATTGGGTGGTCTCCGGGTCCAGCGCCGAAGTGGCTTCGTCGCACAGCAAAATCGCCGGGTCATGCACCAGCGCACGGGCGATGCCGACGCGCTGTTTCTGCCCGCCGGACAGCTGCGCCGGGTAGGCCTGGTGCTTGCCTTGCAGGCCCACCAGTTCCAGCAGTTCACGAACCTTCTGCTCGCGTTTGTCCTTGGGCACACCGGCGACTTTCAGCGGCAACTCGACGTTCTGCCACACCGTTTTGGCTGACATCAGGTTGAAGTGCTGGAAGATCATGCCAATGCGCCGACGCAGCGCCACCAGACGGTCTTCATCGAACTCGCCGATGTCCACCTGATCGATCAATACGCGACCGCTGCTCGGTTGTTCCAGACGGTTGATGGTGCGGATCAACGACGATTTGCCGGCGCCGCTGCGGCCGATGATGCCAAACACTTCGCCGCGCTGTATCGCCAGGTCGATGCCGTGCAGTGCCGCCACCGGGCCTTGTTGGCCGTCGTAGGTTTTGCCCAGGCCAATGAAACGCACGTGGGCGCGGTTCAGGTCCGGGTGCAGTTCGGTTTGTATAGCGTTATGGGGCTCTGGAATCTCCAGTCGCCGTTGGGTGGCTGCCGTCATCCTCAGCTTTCCCAGCCAGCTTGGTAGAGCTTGCCGTGAGCCTTGTCCAGTGCGGCACGAACGGCCGGTGAATGCTGATAAATGTCGACGAATTTGATCAGGCGCGGGTCGGTTTTACTCTTGGGCTGGATCACGAACTGGATCACGTATTCCTTGTGGTCGAGGCCGTCGAACAGCAGCGCAGAGCCGGCATCGAACGTCTTCGCCAGACGGATGTAGGCCGGGTAGCCCTGGACCAGATCGGCGTCATCGTAGGCGCGC
>Ga0157370_10002335_pt1 | contig 22936 bp, 23 predicted proteins | sample C35metaG_FD_113463 | JGI IMG/M metagenome (GOLD analysis project Ga0157370, IMG submission 113463) | Corn rhizosphere microbial communities from Kellogg Biological Station, Michigan, USA - C3-5 metaG | ecosystem: Host-associated > Plants > Roots > Rhizosphere > Soil | place: USA: Michigan...
CCAGATAGACATCGAAAGTCTTGAAAAATTGGGTTATCACAGTTATTGGCACTCTGCAGTCAAAAAAGGCTACAGCGGGGTCGGAATTGCGTCAAAAATCAAACCTAACCATATAGAGTATGGTTGCGGCATCGAAAGCTATGATAATGAAGGTAGAATCATTCGTGCGGATTTTGATGGGTTTTCAGCTATTTCTGTATACGTTCCTTCTGCTTCTAATATTGAGAGACTGGATTTTAAAATGCAGTTCTGCAACGATTTTCTGGAGTATATCAAAAATTTAAAGAAAGAAATTCCTAATCTGATTATATCCGGTGACTTTAATATTTGCCATGAAGCGATCGATATCCACAATCCTGATGGTTTAAAGAACGTTTCGGGCTTCCTTCCTATGGAAAGAGAATGGATGACCAATTTTATGAATGAATGTGAACTAATAGACAGCTTCAGATTCTTCAATAATGATCCTGACAATTATACATGGTGGAGCTACAGGCAAAATTCAAGGGCTAGAAATAAAGGCTGGAGACTGGATTATAACTTTACCTCTTACAGTTTAAAAGACAAGCTCTCTAGGGCTGCTATTTTAAAAGAAGCTGTGCATTCTGACCATTGCCCTGCTTTATTGGAATTGAATGTATAATCAACAAGATCTTCGTATATACAAAAAGCCAGCTGAATCAGCTGGCTTTTTTTTAATTTAAATCATAAAATTAATCGACAATTTCATATTCGACCGGAATTGTACCATGATTGATATCTCCGATCTCATCGAACGCAGCTTTAGACATGTCTAAAGATCTTGATGAATGGAAAGGCCCTCTGTCATTAATTCTCACTATTACCTCTTTACCATTCTTAAGGTTCGTAACCTTAACGTTTGTTCCAAATGGAAGCGTTCTGTTTGCTGCAGTAAACTTTGAGTTATCAAAGATTTCTCCGCTAGCAGTTTTTCTACCGTTAAATTTATCGTGGTAGTACGATGCATAACTTGTTTTTTTCGCATCTAAGGCATTATTCGTAAAAGAATAAACACCTAAGGTTGAAATCATCATTATGATTACGAGAATGAATCTTTTCATCATGTTGAACTTTTATTGGTTTTGACGGAGCAAATGTATCAGGAATCTTTATAAAACCCTACTCTATATGTTAAAAACAATTAATAAAACGTTAATGAAATATTAACTACCCCCGTAACCCCCTATGAATAGGGCTTTTAAAGCACACTGTTAAAAAGTGTTAAAAAAACTCTTTAAAAGTTAATATAATTAACTAATTTGTGCATAATTTAAATTTCAACACTTTAAAACAACTTAAAAATCAATTAGTTACAAATTTCACAAAGTTAAAATAAAATCAGAATTTTATTTATAAGAATTTTAAAGTCTTAAAATCTGACTTTCAGAAAAACTTTCTGTCAGAAGAAGTTTAGCTTCATAAATTAAAATTGCAGAACTGATTTTTAACACCTTTTTATTTTGTTAAAATTGATAAGCTGATCCATTATTCAACAAACATTTGATTTCAATTGTTCAAAAAATAAATTACTGATGATTTATTACCCGGAAAAAACAATGAACGAAGTCTCTTAAAAGTAAAAAACCAATGATTTCTCATTGGTTTTATTATCTGTACCTAAATAAAAATTATTTAGTATATTCTACAACATAGTCATAGTTACCATTAGGATAAACTACAGACATACTTGGAGAACCTGTAATGAAGTTTCCATTAGTTTTATCATAAGAATAAACACTGTTTGCATAAACATTATTTGTTCCTGCCTGATAAATAGTAATTCTATATAAGCTTCCAGTAGAAGGAATAATTACTGGATTAGTATAAGTATTAGGAGCTGTTGATCCATTTACTGTAAAAGATGATTTAATACCATAAATTTGTGCGTTATTTACTTGTCTGTTTGTAACAGTTTCAGTAAGAAGAATGTTTTCTTTACCTGACCCACCTAATGGCAACCATTGTCCAGAAGCAGAAGAAAATGCTGGTGTTGGAGTAGGATTACTGAAATAGTAAAAACCTATTCCAACAGTTTGACCTCCAATACCAGAACCTGTAGCAGGAGTAGTACCAGCAACTGAATTATAAACGATCATACCATCGTATGCCGTAGGAAATTTTAATGCATTGGTTACCGGTGTAACAAATGTAAAAGTAGTTAAGTTTGTTCTTGGAACAGATAATCCTTTCCCTAAATTGTTTGATGCAGGGAAACTTGAAGCATCTAAGTAAACTGATTCTCCACCTATGGTAGCATTAATTGTATTATTTGTTTTGATCTGTGCATTAGAAAAGATCCCAAAAGCTAATAATACAAGAGCAGAAATTTTTTTATTTGTGTTCATTTCACTATTATTTTAAATTATAAACTTGTGCAATACCATGCACCACTGATGAAAGTATACTCTAATGCTGAACCTGATACAGCAGGAGAAGTAGTTGTACTAGGGTGAACACCAGTCACACTAAATCCAGCACCCCCAGTAGCATCAACAAGTCTGAATTTATCTCCAGCAACAGCAGTAGCTACTGCAGGAGCTGCAACAGTTACATTGGTAGTTACCAACATTGATTCGTTTTTGTTAATAGCAGTTGATTGTGCAACGTTAGTATATGTACTGGTTGTAGCAGCACCACCACCTACAGGCTTCCATTCAGGAACTGAATTATCAAAATAATAGAACCCAGGACCAGTAATTTTAACTTTTCTAGATCCAGTACCAGTACCTCCAGTAATGTAAACAATTGCTCCATTCTGAGGTGCACCATATGTACCACTAGTATCATCCTTAGAAGATAATTCCGCTGCCGTCATACGAGGGACTAATAAGGCATCAGGTCTAGCAGGATCAGTAGTGTTAGCTACTACATCTAGCGTTGCGGCAGGCGTGGTCGTGTTAATCCCCACTCGCCCTTGCTGAGCCTTAGAAAAGGCCGAAAGGCCAACAAGCATAATTGCTGTTAATAAAATTTTTTTCATAAGTTTTTAAAGATTTTTAATTACATTTTTTTTCATCAATATTTCCAAAAAGGAAGTGCATCCCAACTTGTGAATATTATATTGAAACTAAAAAGCAAGTAATTAAATTAAGTTTTAATTCCATTTTAATGATTAACTCATTGAAAGCACATTATTTAAAAATATTACTTTATTGCGCAAATTTAAGACTTAATTTTTGAATTTATATAAATAAAAAAAGAAAATTAAAAAATCTTAATTTTGCAAAATATTAATAGATTGATTATCAATTAAATAAAAATAAGCAGCAGAGAAAATTCTATGCTAAAATTTATTAATATATTAATTTTATAAACTCTATTTTCAACTGATTAATAAGTATTTAGCTACACTAATTCTCCGTATAAGTCAAATTCTTCCGCAGAAGTAATTCTGACTTCAGCAAATTCACCTATAGAAATATAAGTATCTTCAGCAGAAACCAGCACCGTATTGTCCACATCTGGTGAGTCATACTCTGTTCTTCCGATGAAATAATTACCTTCTTTACGGTCAAAAACACATCTGAATACTTTCCCTATTTTTTCCTGATTCTTTTCCCAAGAAATCTGAGACTGCAGTTCCATAATTTCTTCTACTCTCGCCTCTTTTACTTCCTGTGGAATATCATCCTCCAGGGCATGTGCTGAAGTATTCTCTTCATGAGAATAAGTAAAGCATCCCAATCTGTCAAACTTTTGCTCTCTTACCCAGTTTTTAAGCTCCTGGAATCTTTCTTGTGTTTCCCCGGGATATCCAACGATAAGTGTTGTTCTAATCGCCATATCAGGAACTTTTTCTCTGAATTTTCCTAAAAGGGCATCTGTCTTCTCGTGAGTAGTTCCTCTTTTCATAGATTTCAACAAATCGGAATTGATATGCTGAAGAGGAATATCTATATAGTTACACACTTTAGGTTCTTCACGGATAATGTCCAGAACGTCTTCCGGGAAACCGCTTGGGAAAGCATAATGAAGACGGATCCATTCTACACCTTCTACTTTTACCAATTCTTTTAAAAGATCACCCAATGCTCTTTTTTTATAAAGATCAAGACCATAATAGGTAAGATCCTGTGCAATAAGGATTAATTCTTTTGTTCCTTTTTTTGCCAGTTCCTGGGCTTCAGAAACCAGTTTTTCGATAGGGGTTGAAATATGTCCTCCTCTCATCAATGGAATCGCACAGAAAGAACAAGGTCTGTCACAACCTTCCGAAATTTTAAGGTATGCATAGTGTTTAGGAGTAGTTGTCAGTCTTTCGCCTACCAACTCGTGTTTATAATCCGCTCCAAGATGTTTCAACAGCATCGGAAGATCTCGTGTTCCGAAATACTGGTCTACATCCGGAATTTCTTTGATCAAATCTGGCTTGTATCTTTCTGATAAACATCCTGTAACGAATACTTTTTCAACTTCTCCTCTATTTTTAGCCTCTACATAATCAAGAATAGTATTGATAGATTCTTCTTTGGCATTATCAATAAATCCGCAGGTATTGATTACCACAATGTCACCACGGTCTTCGTGAACCACTTCTTTGCCATTGGCCTTTAACTGGCTCATTAATACTTCAGAATCATATACATTCTTGGAACATCCAAGAGTGACTACATTTATTTTCTTCTTCCCTACAGATTTTGTACGCATCGTTTTGATTTTGAGTCTGCAAAGATACAAAATATTGAAGAGTTAAATATTAAAAAATGAAAACCACTTTAGGAAAGTGGTTTTCAAGGATATGCTTTAAAAGTTTTTTTCTTTAAATGCAGGGGCATTCTGATCTTTATCCGAAAGTACGGCGTCTTTATCATCAATTTTCCAGTCGATACCAAGATCCGGGTCATTGAATTTTACACTGCCTTCTGATTCTTTGTTATAAAAATTATCACATTTATAAGAGAATACTGCGTGGGTACTCAAAACAGAAAATCCATGTCCGAAACCTCTGGGTACATACAATTGTAGTTTATTTTCGGCAGTAAGCTCTATTCCGAACCATTTTCCGAATGTAGGAGAATCTTCCCTAAGATCTACTGCCACATCCCATACGCTGCCTTCAAGACATGATACCAGTTTTGCCTGTGAATGTTCTCCTTTCTGAAGGTGCAATCCTCTTAATACTCCGTAAGAAGATTTGGAAATATTATCTTGTACAAAGTGCCCGTTCATTCCTGTAAGTTCTTCGAATCTTTTCTCGTTGTACTTTTCAAAGAAATAGCCTCTGTCATCTTCGAATACAGTTGGCTCTATGATATAACAATCTTTAAGCGGGGTTTCTTTAATTTTCATAGTAGTAATAAATTCTATTTCAATACTGTTTTTAATGTTTTAAACAAAATCTTAATATCATTTTTGAAGGACATATTTTCAAAATACCCAAGATTCATTTTGACTTTATTGGGGAATAATATTTCATCATTATAAGCTAAAGGATCCTTCTGGTTTTTCAGAAGGTTTTCTTCATCCCTGTATTTTATACTTGCTTCACAGGTTAAGCCGGGTTTTAGTTCCAGCACTTTTCTGTCATCTCCTATAAGTTTATCATAATATCCTTCGATATCAGGCCTGGGGCCTACAAAACTCATATCACCTTTCAAAATATTAAACAATTGAGGAAGTTCATCAAACTTAAATTTCCTTAGAGTTTGCCCTGTTCCTGAACATGTTTTCTTATGTTCATGGATTGTTTTAAATTTAAAAATGGTAAAAGGTTTTCCGTACTGTCCTATCCGGGTCTGAAAAAAAATACCATTAGAAGATGTATCCACGCTTGCGATCACAAATAAAATGATCAGTATTGGTATAAGCAGTAAAGTAAATATCACTGCTAAAATAAAATCAAAAATTATTTTCCAATATTTATACTGATTCATTCTATTCAATCCTATTAAATTCCAAAGTAGGTATGAATTACTTTTTTTATTCTTTCTCTATCATCACCTGACAAATTAGAACCTGACGGAAGACATAATCCGTTGTCAAACAGCTTTTCGGAAATATCACCTCCATAGTAAGGAGCAGATTCAAAAACCGGTTGTAGATGCATTGGCTTCCATAGTGGTCTTGATTCTATATTATCTTCTAAAAACGTAAGTCTTAAATCTTCTCTGTTTTTCCCTGTAATTTTCGGATCAACAATGATTGCAGACAACCAGTGATTTGAATAAAAATCATTTCCAGGTTCTGAGAATACTGTTACTCCATCAATATTTTTGAAGATATCAAGATAAAAATCGTGCATTGCTCTACGGGCAGCTACTCTGTCTTTAAGAACTTCCATTTGTCCCCTTCCTATTCCTGCTACAATATTACTCATTCTGTAGTTGAAACCAATATGTGAGTGCTGGTAGTGAGGAGCATTATCACGTGCCTGAGTTGATAGGAAAACAATTTTATCTTTATCTTCCTGAGTATGATTTACTAATGCACCACCACCTGAAGTAGTGATAATTTTATTTCCATTAAAGCTTAAAACTCCAAAACGGCCGAATGTTCCGCACGCCTGCCCTTTATAAGTAGATCCCAAAGCTTCTGCAGCATCTTCAATTAAATCTATTCCAAATTCTTTTGCAATAGAAGTAATCTCATCCATTTTTGCCGGCATCCCGTACAAATGAACAACAATAATAGCCTTTGGTTTTTTACCTTTTTGAATTCTGTCTTCGATAGCTTCTCTTAGTGCTTTAGGACACATATTCCATGTATCTTTTTCGCTGTCTATAAAAACAGGAGTTGCACCACAATAAGCAATAGGATTAGCAGAGGCTGAGAACGTCATTGACTGGCAGATAACCTCATCGCCGTGCTGTACTCCACATTCTATAAGAGAAAGGTGTAATGCTGCAGTACCTGCAGAAAGAACGGCAACTTTTGAATTTTCACCCAAAAACTGCTCCAGATCATTTTCAAATCCGTTAACGTTGGGTCCTAATGGTGCTACCCAGTTTTCTTCAAATGCTTCGTTGATATATTTTTGTTCGTTACCTCCCATGTGAGGTGAGGATAACCAGATTTTAGTATTCATATTATTCGTGAAATTTTATAGGTTTGGCCGGAATTCCTACTGCTGTACAGTTTGCAGGAAGACTTTTATAAACTACTGCCCCTGCTCCAACAATAGTATTTTCACCAATCTCAAGAAGATTTATAATTTTCGCACCAGTTCCAACATAAACAGCCTCATTTACAACTACTTCTCCTGAAATGTTAACGGTCGGCATGAATGAGCAATAATCTTTTATTATTGTATCGTGCCCTACTGTACAAGAAAGATTAAGAATTACAAAATCTTTTATTTCTATATTTACTGTAATAATAACCCCTGCACAAATAATATTTCCCTTTCCAATTTTTGTATCATCCTGCCCAATAATGACAGATGGATGTATTAATGTTGGGAATTCAATATTGGGATTCTTTATTTTTTGGATAATTTTTTTCTTTGTTTTTGGATCTCCTATAGCGACAGCAATACATAAAGGATGATCTATCTCATTAATTTTTTCAATTTCACCTAAATAAGGCACTCCATTAATATCATGGTCATAATGTTTATCATCATAAAAACCCTCAATTTCAAATTTTGTTTCTTTTTGGTTGATATGATCGATCAGCATTTTCACCTCACGTCCAAATCCCCCTGCTCCAATAATTGCTATTTTTTTCATATTTAAATATTTCCTTTAAAAGGCTCCATAGTTGCCTGTCCTACTTGTGAAATGCCTTCTCTTATAAACACTTTTTTTGCGGTAAGAAAAAATATCTTAAGATCTAGAATAAATGATATGTTTTCTACATACCATACATCATAATCAAATTTCTGATTCCAGGAAATAGCGTTTCTACCATTTACCTGAGCCCATCCGGTAATTCCCGGTCTTACGTTATGTCTTCGTGCCTGATGGTCATTATATAATGGTAAATACTGTACCAAAAGGGGCCTTGGCCCAATAAGTGACATATCTCCTTTGAGTACGTTGATTAGTTGTGGGATTTCATCCAAAGATGTTTTACGGACAAAAGCTCCTACAGTGGTTAATCTTTCAGCATCTGATAAAAGGTTTCCATTAGTATCCTTTTTATCAGTCATCGTTTTGAACTTTATAATGGTAAATATCTTACCATTTTTACCTGGTCTTTTTTGAAAGAAAAAGGGTTTCCCCTGATTCGCAATAGCCAGAGCTATTAAAACAAATAAAAATATAGGACTCACTATAAGTAATCCCGCCAAAGCTACTACAAAATCAATAACTCTCTTTAAAAAAAAACGATACATATCAGTTTGGTAAATAAGAAAACTTAGGATTATTTGCTTATATATTCAATAATTTTACTTAGAGAGGTCATCTCAGAAATTTCTTCAGGCTCAAATGCCTTATCAAATTCTTCTTCAAGTTCAACAATAAGGGTAAGATGTTTTATCGAAGTCCAATCTTCAAAATTTTCCTGATTGATATTTTCAGGTAATTCATTTACATTAACTTCAAAAACCCCTGCCATTATTTCTTTTACTTTTTCTTCCATGTCTTTATTTTTTTAACAATAATTTACTTTATAATATTCTTTAGCTTTAAAAAGATTTTCTTTATTTGCTGCGTATTTTCTTGTTCCGTTATCTTCTGTTTCAATAAGCTCAAATCCAACATCTTCTAAAAATTTTTCTGCTACAGCATTTTTAGAGGTCGGAATAAATTCAGCAAATATTTTCTTATCATTTGTTGTAATTAACTGATCCAGAATTTTTATCAGAGCAACCTTTTCAATATCCCGTCCAAGTATTCTACAACTTAAGAGATAAGAGTCTACAAAGATATTATTTTTATCTTCTTTAAAAATTCCGGCGATGGTAATTCCGTTATCTCCGAATTTGTCCTTTACATTTGCACAATAAATGCTTCCTCCATCTTTTATTACTTGAAACAGTTCCTGTTCTGTATACCGTTTTGTGGTAAGATTGAACTGATTTGTTTTTTGGGTCATCTGCGCAATACGCTGAATATTTTGTTCGCCTCCATTAAAAATATCTATTTCTATTTCAAGACTGGACAAATATTCGTCCATATTTTCAAAGGTTTTTTTAGTTTCTGAACGGACAAAATTTTCTTTATACTGCTGCGTCTTTTTCAAATCTTCATTAGAAAGCTCATATACAGAAAAATAGTCGTTATAAATTTTCCAGAAAAAGTCAACCAGATCATAAGATTTTTCAGGAAAATCTGGAACTTCTACTTCTGGCAAAAACTCTTTCACTAATCCTCTTTCTACAGGATTATCATCGATAAATACAAAACTGTCAAGACCTATATTAAGTTCTTCGGCCATCGACTTTATATTTGATGCTTTGTCGTTCCAATTAATTCTATAAGCAGAAAGGCATGTATCATTTATAATATTGTTCGTATTATTTTCCCATACATCCTGAACGTCTTTTACATTATTTTTGCTGCATACGGTAAGAATTACTCCTTTTTTAGACAACATGAGCAGTAGGTTCTGAAAAGATTTAAAACAAAGACCCGGATAATCCATCCCGAGTTTAATACCAAATGTTCCATCTTCTCCTACTACTCCTCCCCACAAGGTATTATCACAATCTAGGACGATACATTTTTTTCTTTTAAGATCGAGTCCGCTTATTTGCTTTGCAAACCATGTCTTAAAATTTTTCGCCAGTTTAGGATTAATAATCATTTGAGAAGTAAAAAAGAATCTCCAGTCAATTAGCGAAATATTCTGGCTTTGGAAAAAGGTATTAATATCGATAATTTTCACATTTCTATTTTCACTGATCAAAGACCCTAAGAAATTAATATTAAAATCATCAATTGCATTTAAAAGCTCATTATTCTTAGTTTCCCAACCAGAAAGTACATTTCTATACAATGTTACAACAGCAATTCTGGCTTCCTGATTCAGATTTATAATAAATGAAATTTTAGATTTAATATCTTCGATTTCCATGATCTGTTCTTCCGGAGTAAAGGAAGGATTGAGCTGGTAAAAAACAGTTTGCTCTTTATGATCTAACGCTGGAGATACATCTCCATAACCGCTAAAATGATGTAAGCTGTCAAATAAATATTCTACTGTATAATTTCGATAAATATATTGTGGTTTCATAGATTGCATTTTTTAGATATTAATATGATTTTCGTTCCAGTTTATTAGCTTATCAGCTTCCAACAGGTCAATAAAATCATTGTCGTGTATCAATTTTGTAAACTTTTTATAACTATTCTTTAATCCATAATAGTCTTTAAAATATCTGGCTAAAGCAGATTCATTACTAAGCGAAGCAAAGCTTTTCTTCTGATATTTATCAAAATCTTTAATATGGAAATAAGTCATGACATAATCCTGGCTGTCTACAATTTGTTTTATTTTACGATAAGGTAAAAGTCTGAAATAGCCCCCTCCGGAATATGCAATCTCTTTTCCCATAATTTTTGCTGTTGACATAGGAAACTCTTTCATTTTAATCCCATTAAAATCCAGCATGGCTGGTCTATTGGTTTTGAAAGAAGGAAAACCACCAAAACTTCTACTTGCAGGGAAAATGGAACAGTCGTGTGTAATCCCGTATTTGGCCAGAATCTCTATCACCCATTTATTTTTTTCAGTGATAGAAAATGCAGGAGCTCTGTAAGCAAAGACCTTTTCACCAATTATATCTTCCAATAGATGTACTGCCTTTTCCGTATCAGCTTCCACTTCTTTATAATTCAAGTCTATTAAAAATTGATGGCTGTAAGAATGGCATCCTATATGATGACCTCGGCTGTGTATTTTTTTAATGACATACGGATGGCTTTCTGCTACTTTCCCCAAACAGAAAAATGTAGCTTTAGTATTCATTAGCTCCAACATATCCAATATTTCATCAAGATAATTATCTAATCTTGGCAAATAATCTTTACTGTTACCTATTGAATAGTGGTCGTATACCCACCAATCTTCAATATCAAATGAGAGTATTTTCATCGTACATCAAAATTAATTAAAGAAAAGTCCCAATTGTCGATTTTATTATAATCTACAAGATTTTCTTTATCCTGTTTGTTAAGAATTTTTACCGTTAAAGGTAGTTTTTTGGGTTCATACTTTGCAGGAACTTTACATAAAACCGTCTGAAAGAAATTCATCGTTCCGATAAATAAAATGGCATCAATATCTTCATTAAAATATATATGAGAAATACTTTTTATCAAAGAAATACGCGATTTCATATAATTTTGATGAAAATCCATTAAATAAGCAGTTTTTACACCATCCTCATTATATATTGTATAACTGAACTCTATTCCATCTTTTTGTATGGTCTTGTATCTTGAATGTGAAAACCTGTTGTTATTAAAGTCTGTATTGTAATCTACTACATACTGTTTCTTTTCCGGCCTTGTATTAAATAAGCTGGCAAAAATTTTATTTAAGAAAATATTTACCATACAAAATATCTTTATAAAAAAATCAAGTATTTTAAGGCCTGGTTTTTTTAAAATTTTGCTGATACTAACAGGTAAAATATAATATGGAAGCTCAGCAATATCGTCATATTTCAAGATTTTTTTAAAGTACAATAATGAATTGGAATTTGGTACCGCCAAAAAGGCTTTGATATCATCTTCCTTGCATTTTGCTTCAAGCTTTTTCATCATATCTCTCAGAATCATTATATTTTTTCTGTATTCTTTGATGACAAAAGTACTTCCGCTGTATCCCATTTTTATTTTTTGCTTATTGTAAAAATAATAATTAGGGATGATGGAATTGAAGCCTACTACTCTCTCATTATCTACACACACCGCATGGTAAGAATAGCCAAAGCTATCAGAAGTTGCTCCGGAAATAAGATCTTTCTTTGTCATCTGACTTTGCTCGAAAGATTCATTGAAGGATAAAACAATTTTGTCCCACAAATCATCGCTAATTTCAAACGTCTTATATATCTGAATTTCCACTCTGATAAGTTTTTATTATTTTTTCATAAGTAATCTCGGGAGAGAAGTTTTTCAAAGCCTCATAACCGTTCTCACCCATTTGCATTCTTAGATCTTTATTATTATACAAAGTATCGAAATTTTTGGACAGATGATCAAAATTATCTGCAAGCGACCACAAACCACAGTTGTATTTATCTAATAAATCCTGGCCATAATCTGTAATAGCATCAATGGAGGCAAGAATTGGAAGTTTCGCACCCAAATATCCTAAGCTTTTGGATGGATAATTGGGGATATGAACTTTAGGACTTAGTGATATAAATCCTAGAGCACAGTTTTTCATCAATTCATTATAATCATCTCTCGGAATTTGATTCAGGAAAAGGGTATTTTTTAGTTTCAGCTCCAAAGACTTATTTTTAAGTCTTTCCATTTCAGTTCCGGTACCAATAAGGAGAAACAAAACATTTTCAAGATTTTCCTTTTCTTTTGCCAGCTGCAAAAATATATCGAGATTTTGTGTTATTCCCATATTTCCACCAAAAACCACGATGAATTTATTTTCAAAGTTATATTTTTTTAAAAAGTTTTGATCAGGGTTTATAAATTCTTTAGCAGGTTCCCAATTGGGTAGCAATCTAAGCTTTTGAGAATCAAGCTGAGGATTTTTCTCTTTTAAAAACTCTATATTACCTGGTGACATACATCCGATATAATCGGATAAATCATATAATTTCTTTTCAATGGTTCTAAAGTAGTAAAAAAGGGGTTTTATTTTGTGCAATCCTACAAGTTTTGCTCCTTCAGGATGAATATCCCTCAAAATAATGTAAAATTTGGCATTTTTATTAACCTTTTTTAAATATCTGATGGGCTCAAAAAATCCTAATGGTGGTGTAGTCATAAGGATCAGATCAAACTTTTCTTTTTTAATATTCTTCTTTATTGCTTTTAAACACTTGTAAGGGAAAAGTATATTTCCTATTCCTCTTTTTATAAGACCTGTATTAAGAATAGGTAAAGAATTAAAAAAAAGTGTTTTTATCCCGTCTTTTTCTATATATTCTGTTTCTTTCTCATAAATAGGTGCAATAACGGTAACTTCATGACCTTGATTTTTAAATTCCTCAATCAAACTTCTATACATGGTGGCTTGATCGGCAATTGTGCAAAAAGCTATTTTCATAATTATCTTTTACTCCAAACTGTTCTATTTACATAATCAGTATAACTCAAAATAATTCTTACCATTTTTCCGGAAACATTTGGCATAGAATAATCTGATACAGGTCTGTAATTTCTTTCTTTTCCAATTTTCTGCTGCTGAAGCTGAACAAGCCCCTGCAATATTCTTTCAGGTGATAACCCTACCATCATCACAGATGCTTCTTCCATTGCTTCTGGTCTTTCGTGGGCATCTCTGATATTCAGTGCTCTGAAGTTAAGGATTGATGATTCTTCTGAGATTGTCCCTGAATCTGATAATACAGCATAACTTCTCATCTGCAGAGCATTATAGTCATGGAATCCAAGAGGTTTTAAAAACTGAATTTCAGGTCTTACCTGAATCTGTTTTTTATCAATCATATTTCTTGTTCTCGGATGCGTAGAAACAATAATAGGATATCCAAATTTTTCTGCAATCTGATTTAAACTTTCCATTAACCCCTCAAAATTCTTTTCAGAGTTAATGTTTTCTTCTCTATGAGATGATACTACAAAATATTTTCCTTCTTCAAGATTGAGTCTGCTGAGAACATCTGAACTTTGAATCTGAGGTAAGTAGTGATTCAAAACTTCATACATTGGAGAACCTGTTTTAATGATTCTGTCTGCAGGAAGGCCTTCTCTCAAAAGATATTCACGTGCTATATCTGAATAGGTAAGATTAACATCAGCAGTATGGTCAACAATTTTACGATTCGTTTCTTCCGGAACACGCTGATCAAAACATCTGTTTCCTGCTTCCATGTGAAAAATAGGAATTTGTCTTTTTTTGGCAGGAATAGCACAAAGACATGAGTTGGTATCTCCCAATACAAGAAATGCATCCGGTTTTAGTTCTTCAAGAAGCGGATCTATTTTAATCAAAATATTTCCAACCGTTTCGGTTGCTGTTTTTCCTGCTGCTTCTAAAAAATAATCCGGTTTACGAAGTCCCAGATCTTCAAAGAAAATCTGATTCAGTTCGTAATCATAATTTTGTCCTGTATGGACGATAATATGTTCTACCGCTTCAGAAGCATCTAAAGCTGATAATACTCTTGATAATCTAATGATCTCTGGTCGCGTTCCTACGACTGTCATTACTTTTAATTTCCTCATATACTCAGAAAAAATTTAATTTTATAAAATGAATTAGTACAAAGATAGAAAATGCCAATAGAGTTTGCGAAAATACCTTGTATTTGTTCTTTAGTCTTTCTCCATCTGCTATAAAGAATGGATAAAAGACAATCAATGAAGCTAAAAACCAAGATAAATAAGCAAATCTATGAACATTATTTACCCTTACTAAAAATAAAAATATAGTGTTTGAAAAAATGAAAATATTCACTATTCTATGATAGGTTAAATCTTTAATTTTTTCAATAAAAATAAAATAATAAGATATCGCAATTATAACCAAACTGTATGCAATCATATCCCAACGAAATACCTGTTCATTCATATTTTCAATAAAATAACGAGCTCTCTCATCCGGGATCATTTTTGCCACAGCATATTCTATCTTAATTCCAAAAAAATAAGAAATAGGAATTGATAATCCCCAAACCCAGTAAAATTTTTTATCTACTTTATCAACAAACATAGAAATTAAATATGCCATTATGGGAAGCCCCAATGAAAAATGAGTTCCAAAGGCTAATAACATTAGTATGTATTTCCACCATTTATTTTGAACAAAAATGGCATATAGAAATATACCAGATGCTATGCCTTGTCTAAAGCCAACTACATTATAATTCCAATAATACAGTGAAGCTGTATAGCAGATAAAAAATAATGCCCAATACTTCTTAGAGACTCGTTTTGAAATTAATATCAATAAGCCTGTAGACAATAAGCTACAGATGACAAAAAAACCTCTTTCATTGGTAATGTATGAAGTGAGTAAAATAAAATATCCAAAAACAATATCCTTATTAGGCATCGGAGAGATTCCTTCGACACGTGCTATGTCAAAAAACTCCCGGTACATCTCAGAATCCATAAAACCTGTAATACCAACAGGTCTAAAACCAATAAGTACAATTAGAAATAGGGGAATAAGATAAAAATAGCCAGTATTTCTGTTTACAACCAATAACTGTTTTTTTGTGTAGCTATCAATCACAATAGCTGCAACCAGCAATGTTGTAAACACATAGAATACAATGGAAAAAACAAATGGTGTATACATTCATTATACTTTTAAAAAATAGGTATCTGGATCTTCAGGATTGAATGCTTCATTGATCCAGAAAATAGTATATAGATCTTCATTTCCAATATTCTTGATGTTGTGTGTATACCAAATAGGCATATCTACATAACCCGGTTCATCACCTTTCAAATAAAAATCGAAGATTTCATCTGTATCAATTTTTCTTAACTGAATAAGTGCCTCTCCTTTTATTACTGCAAATCTTTCAATTTTTCTTGTATGAAAATGATCTCCTCTTGTAATTCCCGGAACCGTTGTAGAGAATGAGCATTGGCCACCTATTCCCAATCTGATCACCTCAACAAAAGCTCCTCTTGGATCTGTATGTTGTGTAAATTTTACAGGATAATGGTTTTTGATATCGAAATAACAACGGAAAGTATTGAACAGGTTCAGATCAAAATCTGATGTAAGCTGCGGAACCTCACCATTATCAAAATATAATTTTTTATAGTTTTCAAGTTTTGCCAGTACTTCAGAAACCTTATTCACCGAAGTATGCTCTACCTCGTAAAGTTCTTTGGTATCTGCCACTTCTATCTGACTGATGATTTCCTGAACAAGTTCTCCTACGTAAATCAGTTTTACTTCCCCGTCATTATCAATAACAGGAGTTTCATCATGTGTAAGTTTGTAGCAGAACGTAGCAACGAAAGAGTTATAGTTTGGTTTTCCAAAAGGTCCGAAAACATTAGGAATAATCATACCTGTAAATTTTCCTCCGGATTTTTTTGCCCAATCTGCAAAAAGTTCCCTTCCTTCTTTTTTTGATTTCCCGTACAGATTATCTCTATCTTCCTGAGAAGATGATGAAAATAATACATGAGGTTTCGATTCTGTTCTTTCCAGAGAATCAGTCAATTTTTTTACCAGTTCAATATTATTATTGAAGATCACTTCAGGATCCGGGTGGCGATTCATTGCTGCAAGATGTACAATAACATCACACTGCTTTACAAATTCATCAAGCTGGGCAGAATTGTCAAAGAAAGATCTTTCAAATTCAATTCTTTCATATTGATCAGGCTTTAGTCCCAATGTATTGTATAAGTGGGAGCCCACAAAACCATTTTGTCCGGTGATTCCGATTTTTCTCATCATTATATATTTTCAAAGTAATCTGAAGGGAAACGATGATCGTCATCAATTTCTCCTAAAGAATAGTTTACCATTACTAAAAGTTTCGCTCCTTTTTCTTTAGCTTCAATTGCTGAGGCGTATCCAGCCGGCATATGAAGCACATCTAATTTTTCGGAAGTCAAATAAAACGTCTGCACTTCAAGGTCTTTTGAGGGGGTATCCCAGTGATCAATTTTAATTAATTTGATTTTAAAAGACCCCTCAGAGGCAATAAACCAGCGCTGCTCAGTTGTATGCCCTGTCCATCCTCTTATATATTCGGTGCTGTTGTTTTCAATGCAATAGATTCTTTTTATTGCAGAAGCATCAAAGTCATTATTGAAAAACAGACTTCCTCTTTCATCTTCATATTTTCCACCTTCAATAATTGCTGGAATATTCATTTTCTAATCCGGATATTGCATTATATCTTCTCCTAACACTTCTTTTCTGATCAAAGGAAGTTTCAAAAGAAGGTTTTTCATACCTTCTACATCCTGTTGTTCAGTATTATGAGAATGATAATCTTCTATTTTGGAAATATCCTCTGCACCTTCAGAAAAATATTGTGCATAATTCAGATCTCTGTTATCTGCTGGAATTCTGTAGAAATCTCCCATATCATCTGCCTTGAGCATCTCTTCACGGGTACAAAGAGTTTCATACAGTTTTTCTCCATGTCTTGTTCCGATTACTTTTATAGGGTTGTCAGCTTTAAACATTTCTTTTAGCGCCTGTGCCAGATCACCAATAGTTCCAGCGGGTGCCTTATTAACAAATAAATCTCCTGAGTTTCCATTTTCAAAAGCAAATAAAACAAGATCTACTGCTTCTTCCAGTGACATTAAAAATCGGGTCATTTTTGGATCTGTAATGGTAATAGGATCACCATTTTTGATTTGCTTTATAAATAATGGAATCACAGAACCTCTAGATGCCATAACGTTTCCATATCTTGTAAGGCAAACTGTAGTATTTTCCAGATTTCTGGAAGCTGCAACTGCAACTTTCTCCATCATAGCTTTGGAAATCCCCATAGCATTGATAGGATAGGCAGCTTTATCTGTACTTAAACAAATTACTTTTTTAACATGATTCGCAGCAGCAGCATCAATTACATTTTGTGTCCCTTCTACATTGGTTTTTAACGCCTGCATAGGGAAGAATTCACATGAAGGCACCTGCTTCAGAGCTGCAGCATGAAAAACGTAGTCTACTCCTCTCATGGCTGGTTCAATACTTCTGTAATCTCTTACATCTCCGATATAGAATTTCAGTTTATCACTTTTAAACTGATTTCTCATATCATCCTGCTTCTTCTCATCACGGGAAAAAATACGGATCTCTTTGAAATGATCTGTATTGATAAATTTTCTAAGAACTGCTGTTCCGAAAGAACCTGTTCCTCCGGTAATGAGTAATACTTTATTTTGAATATTCATCGAAAATTTTTAACATATTATTATAATGACTGATAAAAGAATAACTATTCTTAAAATGTTTCTGAGCATTTAAGCTCATTCTTTTAAAGTCTTCTTCATTCAATTTACTTATAGATTCAGCAATAGCATCTGGACTGTTATAGTTTACAAAGAAACCGGTTTCTTTATCCATATTCATATACTGAATATCTCTGTATTTGGTTGTAATCAATACACAGCCATTCTTTAATCCTTCTATTAAAGATATGGGCTGACCTTCTGCATTGTAATTGGTAGGTAAAATTAAGAAATTAGCATCTTTTAAAAGCTGATCTTTGGCATCTCCTTTTACCAATCCTTTATAAATAACATTTTCTTCCAGATTATTCTCCTTCACAAAATTATGAAAGTAATCCTTTGCTTTTTCAATGTTATCAAAAGTTAAATCATCTGAACTGCTTAGAAAGTTTCCACAAAAATAAACCTGTGGAGAAATATTATATTTTTCTTTCAGAATCAGAGATGAATGTAACACATCCAGGTATCCTTTACTTTCAATAAGATTAGAAAGATACAGGATGATTGGTTTGTTCTGATCATATGATTTTTGAACCGGCTGATTATCATCAAACTCCGGGATTCCGTTAGGAACAGCTTTTACCTTTTCTTTATAGTTATCAACAAAATCAAAAAGATCAATATACACTCTGGACAACACAATAATGCAGTCACACTGATCATAAGTCTTCTTAATCACTTTCTGAAGAAAAGGAGATTGCTCCTGATAGAAGGTTTTAAAATTACCGCCATGCAGATGTGCTACCACTTTTTTTCCGAACAATTTAGAGATCCAGATAAACATGAAATCTCTGTAAAATCCAAGTTTAGACTGAGCAACTGCAATGTAGATCATCTTTGATTTTCCGATAGTTGTAAGATAAAAGTAGATCAGTTTGATACAAGCAGTAAGGTATTCCTGTACTTTTTGAAAATTACTGTCTGTATCTACACTTACAGTAATATATCTGAACGGAATATTCTGTGTTCTCAAACCGTCCAAAAGCATATCAAAACATATAGACTGGCCGCTTATATTTTTAGAGGAGGATTTTACCCCCATTAAAACAAATTTCATTTTTGAAGTTTTACATTACCCGGACTGAAAATTCTAATGATGACAAATACAATCAATAGGGTAATAGAGTTAATAATTATATTAAGGAGTCCTATATTTGAAAATGCGATAGATCCTGAAATAAATAGGGTATAAAAATAGATATACTTAAACCTTCCTTTTTTACATCCCTGATACAAAGTGTTTGCAATACCTCCAAGAAAAAAATAAGCTATTAATAGGCCTATCATTCCAAAGTTCATATAGGCAGCATAATTTCCAACCGGGAAGGAAGTCATATAATCATCATCAACCCGAAAAGGTTTATCAATATATCTTTTTTCATAGGACATTACAGCAAGATAAAGACCATCATCTCCTTTGGGTAATTTACTAATATCCCCTCTTACGAAAGGATGAATCAGAATCTTTACAACATCCATATAACCTTCTCCATACCAAAATCCATTTTTATCGAACATATCAATTACAAACAGATATCTATCCAAACCACTAAGGTCAGACATCAACTGATGAGACTGGTAAGAGTTATCATCTTTTGTTGTCAGTACAGATACTACACCATCATTATTCCAGGCTGCTGTTCCTCTGAACTTTGGAATAATATACATTACTGACAAGAAAAGGCCAGCAAACACAAGATATTTTGGTTTAAGAAATTGTTTAATGGATATAGGTCTCTTAATCTGTATCACTATCAAACAAAATATAAGCAAGTAGGCTATTTGAGTACGCCCGCCTGTAAGTAAGGAGGATAATAAAAATATTATAAAAAATACACCCAGATTAATTTTTTGTACTAAGCTTAATTTACCTCTTAGAAGATAAAGGTATAATACATAATATCCAATGATCTGTTGTGTATAATAAACATACCCAAGCTTACTTATATTCTCGTTTCTATTAATAAAGATCTGAAAAATATTATCAAGCTGTAAGGATTTAAAGTTATAGATAAACAATAAATAAAATATAATACTTAATAATAATAATAAATTCTTATTAGGTTTTATCGTAACGATATCCAGCTCTCCAATAACTGAACTGAGTATTTTTTTCCAGAAGGATACTGTTCCAAAAATAAAAAATAATATACATCCTGCATGTAAAAGAATATATTTCAGTAATAAATTATCTAAATTATTAAGGTCTACTGGGGTATAGATAACATCGGGATGCTTCACTATATAAAACATATAGGGAATTCCAAGTACTGAAAAAAACAATATAATATTTATTGGTAAAAGAACATCATACTTTTCATAACCAAAAAGTTTGTAGTTTTTCCTAAAAAAGAAAAACACAAGGATAAGAAATATTATATATAATATTATAAAAAAGGTCATCTAAGCTGATTTAATATTTTTTTATTTATAGAAAGAAATGCTGGCCATGAATATTTTTCTTCTGCCAGTTTTCTGCACTTCAAAGGCATCTGATCCCTTTCTGAATTATTTAATATTTCTATTACTTTTAAGGCTATATTTTCAGGATTCGTTGTTGATATGCCACCTACATTTTCATTACAATAGGTATCTTGTATCATAAATCTTTCTTCTTCATTATCTGCAAGCATAATTACAGGAACTCCTGAACTGAATGCTTCAAGGGTAACCAATCCTAAATTTGGTCCGTCTACAGTTTGTAAATAAAGATCAAACATAGGAATAACTTCATTAACATTATCAATAAACGGTCGTAAAAAAACTTTGTCTGACAGATCATATTCATTGATCATGTCTACCAGACGATCTCTTTCCGGACCTTCACCATAGATCACTCCAATGATATTTTCATCTTGAATATGTCTGAAAGACTCAACAAAAAGATCAACTCTTTTTATTGTATAAAGTCTGCAACATATTCCTACAATCTTTTTATCCTGAGGAAGATCAAATTTTTCTCTGTTTTTTTTATCCGAAATATTAAATTTTTCTATATCTACAGGTAATCTGTTTATAATTACTTTAGAGGGATCTACCTTATTTTTTTCTTTTAACTGTAAAGATAAGTATTCACTCAGTCCTATAAAAATATCCGTGCTTTTATTGGGTAATTTGGTTTTCCATATAAATTTTTCTTTGGTACCGGCATTTTCATATACATGCATCGTAATATATATGATTTTTATTTTGCTGTTAAAGAATTTTAATATCCAAAAAACAAGTGCAGAATCCGGTTGACTGCAATATATTGTATCAATATTATGGTCTTTAATGTATTTTTTTACTTTAAAGATTTTTAAAAGCATTTTAAAAGAGCTTGTCTTTTCGGAATCATCAAACTTATGAATCCGATTTCTATCAATATCTGGAAACCGATCTAATAAATCCATATTCCCTGAAAAAATTGCATAATGAAGGTTTCTATATTGCTGATCTAAATTTTCAAATAGCTGTGCAGAAAAACTCTCTGCCCCTCCAAAACATAATGTATTAGAAACAATCAATATGTTATTCATTTTCTTTTAAAATTTGTTTGTTAATAATATACATGGAAATAGCAAATAAAATCGTACACCAAAGCATATTATATGCTATAAAAGCAAGTATAGCTCCCTGAAGCCCAAAATAATTGGTAAAAGGATAGTATAGCAAAGCCGCAACAGTTATCATACAAAGTGAAAAATATAATGCTACTTTGTTTTTATCAATCACTGTAAAAAGATAATTATATGGAATCTGAATAAAATAAATAACTATTGAAATCAATGAAATCTTCAACAGCCAAACATTATTCATATCAAAATTTTTAAAAAGATAGTTGATATAATCTGAAGCAAAATAAGAGACCAATAAAAAACAGAGACCAACTCCCAAAAAAGGAATAGTAAGTTTTATTGAATTTATTTTTAAGCTTTGAAATGATTCTTTATACCAATCGATCTGCTTATTAATAATAAAACTGCTGATTGCACTTGTAAAAATTGAGAATATTCCCAAAACAGAAATGATAATACTGAAAAGCCCAAAATCTTCAGGACTACATACTTTTTTAACGATGAAAATATTAAGTCTTGTAGAAAGAAGATATACAGAACTGCTCAATAGCAAAGGAAACGTTCTTCTGAAGAGATCATTTTGATAGGTATCGAAAAAGATAAATACTTTAGCAATATTTTCTTCAATAAACAAAAGAATAAAATTAATCAAACACCATACAATACTATTTATCAGGAAGATACAACTAATTTGAAATAAATTTAAGTTCTCATAAATTCCTGAAACTACACATCCGATAAGACTAATGTAATGCAGACTTTTTAATATTGAAAATTTTAGAATTCTTTCTTTGGAAAGAAGTGTATAATAATAAGTTTCTGAAAGAGAATCTATTCCTCTGGAAGCAATCATTAATAAGACAATTTTACTCAGAATATTCAATTCAAAGAGTAAAAATGAAATGATAAATATAGCCATTGAAATAAAGACTCTTGCAATATAGAGCGATACCGCATATTTATCCCTGATCTCAGTTTTGAGAACAAAATCACGCCTCATTGTTGTAAGAAGTGCTACACCAAGGATACTTGCCACCAGCTGACCTGTTGTGTTGGCGAAAGTAAGCTCTCCAATTTCGGCAAGCGTTACTTTTTTTGCTAAAAAAATTAATATAGCAAAAACAGAAAATCCGGCAATATATTCTGGAACTGACATCAAAAGAATATTTTTGAAAGCCTTTATTTTACTTTTCATAAATACTATTTATCAGTTTTACCAGAAATTTCTTTTGCGGGATTACCTATCATCACTACATTTTCTTTGATATCACCAATTACATTACTTCCGATCCCAATCATTGTATTTTTTCCTACTATTACTCCATTCTTGAAATTTGAAGAAGCCCCCAAATAACAGTTTGCTCCTATTATCAC
>Ga0157370_10002339_pt1 | contig 22898 bp, 13 predicted proteins | sample C35metaG_FD_113463 | JGI IMG/M metagenome (GOLD analysis project Ga0157370, IMG submission 113463) | Corn rhizosphere microbial communities from Kellogg Biological Station, Michigan, USA - C3-5 metaG | ecosystem: Host-associated > Plants > Roots > Rhizosphere > Soil | place: USA: Michigan...
AGTTTTTTCGTCGTTATTTGCAGTAGTAACTGTCGCTTCCATAAAAGATATTCGTTAAAAAGTTCCCAAATTTACGTTTTTTTCTTATTTAAAGAAATATAAAAATAAAAATAATAATACCCATAATAAATCCAAAAAGTGCCAATACATCGCACCTAGTTCTATTCCAAGAGTTTGGGTCGGATTGTATTTTTGTTTAAAATGATTATAAATTATAATTAAAAGTGAAATTAGCCCGCCTGCTAAGTGCAATAGGTGCATAAGTGCAATTACATAAAGAAAAGTTGTAGTAATTGAGCTACCTTGTCCTGTCATATAATAACCACTTTCTATAATTTGTCCAAAACCTGCAAACTGCAAAATCACAAACAAAATACCTAAAGCCAATGTTCCTAAAAGAAACGCGGTAGTGGCAGTTCTGTTTCCTTTTTCAATTGCTTTTTTAGCAAGAAAAAAAGTAACACTGCACCCAATAATAACCACTGTACTAAAATAAAACGCAATTGGTATTTGAAAATTCTGCAACCAATCGGCTCTTGATTTACTTACCACAAATGCACTTGTAAGTCCAGCAAACATCATGGTCATACTTACCATGGCGAACAACAAAATCAGCTTTGCCGACTTTGATTTTTGTACCTGCTCTTCACTTGTTGTTAATGTCATTTCCATAACTATCTTAAAAATTTATCTACTATAAACACAATCTGCAGTAATGAAATGTACGATACACTCACTAACATTAATGTTCTTGCTGCTTTTGCTGTTCTCAGCTGATACAAACGAACGGCATAAAACAACATCCATAAACCTAACAAAAACACTAAAACTGCAGCGATTGGCGAAATAAATAACTGTCCTGTATAACCTAAAACCGGCAAAAGTGACGCTATTATTAACCAAACTGTATATAAAATAACCTGTAAAGCTGTTTTTCTATCTTTTTTTCCTGTTGGAAGCATATAGATTCCTGCTTTAGCATAATCATCATATAAAAACCAGCCAATTGACCAAAAATGAGGGAACTGCCAGAAAAACTGAATTAAAAAAAGTGTTCCGGCTTCGATACCAAATTCTCCTGTTGCCGCTACCCAGCCTAACATAAAAGGAATTGCACCAGGAAAAGCCCCAACAAAAACCGACAATGAAGTTACGGTTTTTAATGGTGTATATACGCTAGTATATAAAAATATTGAAATTGCAGCAAACATTGCCGACTTAGCATTTATGGTATACAACAATGCAATACCAATAATAGTAAGCAGACTTGCTACAATTAATGCTGTTATTGGAGTCATACGTCCCGAAGGAACCGGACGATTTTTTGTACGATCCATTAAAGAATCGATATCTTTTTCTATAACCTGATTAAAAGCATTTGAAGCCCCAACCATGCAGTATCCGCCAATTGCTAAAATTGCCAAAGTACTCCATTTAAACGGATGTTCGTCATTAACTCCTAATAAATATCCTGCTATTGAAGAGAACAAAACACTAATAGCCAAACCAGCTTTAGTAATCTCTTTGAAATCCAGAAATATTGATTTTATTGAAAATGTATTTTTAGCAGCGTTCAATACCGTAGTCTTTGTAATTTTTTTTGAGTGGTGCAAATGTACAAATTAGATTATAGAATTTAGGACTATAAATTTAGTTTTTTTTCAATAAAACCTTTGCAAAATAAGAACTTGCCCATCTTTAACAGTATTATTTCGAAAAATCTTATTAAAAATTCTAATAATCAAAATACCAATTGAAGATATCCGAACGCAATCCTATTGTGAACCAAGTTGTACTTTGCTTAAATGTTGTTGCCGTTTCCTGAGTTGGATCAAAGTTTCTATAAATAAAACTTCCAAACAATTTCAAATTCGTAATTGGGTTTATTAAATATCCTCCTTGAATATCGGCAATAAATACATTGGTTTTATTCCCCTGCCCTACTTTTACTCCTGTATTGTACGGACGTTTCTCATCATAACTTTTATAAATGTTTCCGCCATAATTAAAACTATCTTGTGCCGTGTCAAAATCTAAACCTCTTTTTCCAACAGTAAATTTAGCATCTGCAAAAAGACGTCCTTTATGGTAACGGCCAATTGCAACAAGTTCTTCAAAGTTTCCTCCCCATTGGTGCCCAATACTTTGATTGTTGTGCCCGTAATTGGTAATAACAGCGCTATGAGAATACACATAAGGACGCACATGATTGTACTCCAACTGTAATAACAAATCCTTTACTTTAAAAGCATTGAAGTATTTTGCTCCTAATTGATATCCAAATTTATTTTTCCAGCTTTGTTCGCCTTTCGCCATATCTCCCACCGAAAATTCGTCCAGCAAAAACTGCCCGTATAAATTAACATTGTTATTCCATTTGTATTTTGCAGTCATACCTAAAAGTGCATTTCCACTTCTTGATGACGATGAAAACTCTACTGAACGGCAAAAAATAATTGGGTTTACAAAGTTAACGTCAAATCCTCTGTTATTTGTATCGGTCCAAACAACCGATTCAAAGAAACCAAGATTCAGTTTATTCGAAACGTTCCAGCTCAAATAGTGGTTGGCCATAAATTTTGTCGCATACGTTTTATCAACCGTTACTTCCGGGCGGACATCTTTCAGCCACATGTAAGTATTGGTATACTTGATTTTCCAGAAAGTAGTATTGATTTTAAAATACGGATATGGACTTGCTCCATCGCTTTCCAGTAAAGAACGATATCCGTCTCCAATAAAGTTTCTTCCATAACCTAATTGAAAATCAAAAATTTTACCCGGTGCAAAAGTAATATTAGCTTCTGCTAAAGGAAAATCGTAAGCATCTGTTTTAAATCGTTTTGCAATGCCCATTCCCGGAATAATCGCTGGATTTCCTCCAGATGGTTTCAACGTTTCGGCATATGTATTATAGTAACCTGCAAATCGTCCCTGACTTTCAAAAACCGTCGTAGTAAAGTTGATTTGTTTTCCTAAACCTCCTCTAAAATTTAAAGCACGTGTGTTTACATAAGAATAAGAAGCATCAAGATCTGAGGCTTTTCCCATTTGTAAATCTACAATCGGATTCAGCGCCAGCCAGTAATCTTCACCCTGAATCTGCACCATGTTTTCGTTCCACCATTTTCTTCCCAGCCATGTTGAAACATTTTTTTGAAGGGATTGATTTACGGCTTTTAAGTTATAATATTTCGAAACCTCAGCATAAGTATACGGTTTAGAAGCAGTATGATTATTAGTTCCCACTTGATTCATTGCGCCATCAAATTGTGCATAATAACTATGAGAGAAAGGGATATTCAAATGGCTTTCGAATTCCGGCATATTGTATTTTTTATACACAATACTATCCAGTTCGGTCATTGGTTTTTCAACTGGCTTTAAAATTTCAGCCGCAGCCAAAGCTTCTGCCGCAATCTGATCAGAGTTTTTTAAAGGGATGTCAATTGAAATGGTATACTTAGAATAAGTTGGTCTTCCGTTATAAGTTGAAGGTTTAATTTTTGGAAATTTACCAAAAACTCGTTTTGCTTCTTCTGCCAAATTATCATTTACCGCATTTACATAAATTACTTTAAACTCTCCGTTAACATCAACTTCAAAAAGAACTTTTACTTCTCCTTTGTAATTGTTTTGCTTTAAGTCTGCAGGAACCTGAAAATTATTATAAACAAAATCCTGGACTTCCTTGTAGAAGCAATTTTCCAGTTTTTTAGTTTGAAGATTTTCACAGCTTGGAAAAATCGGAAACTGCTCTGCGGTAAAACCTTGCTTTATGTTTGTTTCCTGAGAAAAAGTAAACAAGGGAATTAAAATAGTAACAAAAGATAAAAAAAACTTATTCACGTAAATTTGGGGCTTTATTTTAATATTGATTTGTGGTATTTTCTCCGTTTGCAATTGCTTTTGCTTCCGAAGTTCCAATTCGCTTAACGCCTAAACGAATCATTTCTATTGCATCCTCATAAGAACGAACTCCGCCCGCCGCTTTAACCTGCAAAGGCGACGCGTTTTCCAGCATCATGATTATAGTAGGAATTGTGGCTCCATTTGGAGCATCATTTGATGTTTTAAAAAAACCTGTTGATGATTTTACAAAAATCGAAGCGTATTCTTCTTCTTGAAAATTCGATATGACAACATTTTTTATTAAAGCACAAATCTGAATAATTTCTTTTTCATTCAAAGCTGCCACTTCAATAATCCATTTTACTGTTTTATTATTGGCCAGTCCTATCTGGGTTCCAATTAAAACTTCTTGTTTTATTATGGAAGTATCACCATTTTTAAACGCTTCATAATTACAAACAAAATCAAGGTCATCGGCACCATTTTCTATCGCTTCATTTGCTTCTTTAATCTTGGTTTCTAAACTAGATTTTCCTTCGGGGAAATCTATTACGGTGCCAACAAGTAAATTTGAATTTGCTTTTAAGATCATTTCTTTTGCCAAACTCACATATTCGGGCCTGATCATGATGAGTTTAAATCCTTCCTGAATTGCTTCTGAAATTGCATTTGTAACGACAACACGATTTTCCTCTTCCGAAATTCCGGCTTGAGATGCTGTCTTTAAGTACGTTGAATCTAAATACTGCTTAACATTCATAATATTGAAGTTAGATCGAATGGCGCAAAAGTACATTTAAATTCATAAAAAATACGTTTTTATAAAGCTTGATTTTATGCCAATAAAAAACCCACCGAAGTGGGTAATTATATTCTTATATTTTATCGATTTGTTTTTTTAAAGCTATAGCAGTAAAAACTCCTGCGAGTGCGCCGAGTGCATTTGCTAAAACATCTGATACATCTGATGCTCTTGTTACTGTTAGAACACTTTGAAGGATTTCGATTGTTATTCCAAAGAAAACAGAAAATATAAACGAAATCAAGTATGCTTTGTAATCATTTACATCTTTTCCTTTTAATTCTTTTTTGAAAAAGACAATCCAGGAAATGGTAAAACCAAAATGAAAGCAAAAGTGCACTATCTTGTCAATACTGGGAAAACTTACAGCGGGAAGGTTACTTGAATCTGTTAAACAAAAATAAGCAATGATTCCTGAGCAAAGGATTGCCCAAATTAACAATAATTGTTTAGGCACCGATAAGTTGTTTATAAGCTTCGTCAGATAATAGAGAATCTATTTCTGATGCATCAGCAATTTTAATTTTAATCATCCATCCAGCTCCGTAAGGATCAGAGTTTACCGTTTCTGGCGCACTTTCTAAATCTTCATTAAAAGCAATAATTTCTCCTGTTAAAGGCAAGAACAAATCAGAAACTGTTTTTACAGCTTCAACTGTTCCAAAAACCTCATCTTTATCAAGTGTCTGATCTAAAGTTTCTACTTCAACATACACGATATCTCCTAACTCTTTTTGTGCAAAATGAGTAATTCCTACAGTTGCAACATCTCCTTCGATGCTAACCCATTCGTGATCTTTTGTGTACTTTAAATTTGCTGGTATGCTCATAATAGTATGTTTAAAAATTGATTTTTTAATAATTATGTCACAAATGTAACAATCTTCTAAGAAAATCTTGTTTAGAAACTTAAATTTAATTTCCGAAATTATATCGAAGCGTAAATCCTGATCTTATATTCGTTAACGGGAATGATGTCGAGATAACGGCTTTTGAGAACGAGTGATCGTAATAAAATATTGCGGTTAGGTTTTTACTAAAGGCATAATCTGCCGTTAATTTAACTGACCAGATGTTTTGTCCTGCCGCCAGCTGATTGTTATCATAATCTAAATAACGTACTAATGTTTCGTTATTTCTAAGAGAGAAATCGGCTTTAATATTGATATCACTTTTGATAATTCCCGTTGGGCTGTCTGCTAGTCTGGATGAGAAAATTACATCTTTAAAGCGGTAACCCAAACCAATTATGTATTCCATACCTCTTACTTCTGTCAACAAGTTATTATCAAAACTCATCGATAATGCTCTGTCTTTTTTAATTTCAGAAAGAACACGTAAAGAGCTTTTCAATTCAAAATCCATTCGAATAAGCGGGCTGAACTGCTCTACTAAATTGACATTGGACATGATCGTTTGATTATAGAAATTCGTATTAACATCCTGCACTTGCGGTGTGCTGTTGTTGTAATCAAAATTAGATCTAAACTGGTTTATTGTATAAGATGCTCTATAATTGTGCTGTAATGAAAAACGTTTAAATTTATCTTTAAAGTACTTATATCTCATTAAACCATTATACTTAATACTCCAGTTTGGAATTGGGAAACTTCTAAAAATATCTGTTGACGAACTTGATGCATCACCACCTGTATAAGCCGCTAAGAAAGCAGGCAGTAAAACAGCCTGATTACTTTTTGTGTATCCAATAGGGTATCCCTGATTAGCTACATAAATCTTATAATTAGGATCTGTTTCAGCCGGAATAGGGTTTAATGCATCACCATATCTTGGGATTACTGTACCTGAACCATAATGTTCTTCGGCCAAACGATTTGCAATTATCATACGGTTGTTTCTAAAATCATCAAATGCCGCCGATTCAACTTCGTTACTTGTTGAAAAAGCTGTTTTAATCATTATTGTTGAAATAGAGAACATACCATAAGTATAAGGCGATAAAGGCTTATATTCTCTAGTTGTTGGATCAACGCTGTATTGTTCTGAAGTATTTTCAGAATAAGCTCTGTCCATTGATAAATCTATTTTTAAATCTGGCAGTAAATCAATATTTGCCGTAATCTTTAAAAGTTTATTCGAAACTTGTGTAAAATTCTGGTTGAAATCCTGATACATGGTTAACCATCCGTTTTTAGCAGCTTCGTAACGTACATCGTCCTGGCTTCCAAAAATAAATCCTAAACTTGGTTTAGAAGTTCCTAAAAATCCAACACTTGGTGTATAACCAGGTAAAACGGTTCCGCTGTTTTTCGTGTAATTAATTTGCACATTTTTTACACTCGTTAAAACTCCAATAAGGCCATCATAAAACGGACTCGTACTTACTACCGGTTTTGCTGTATTAACAATTTTCTCTCCCGGTTTTGGCGGTGCTGCCGGCTTAGGTTTTGCTTGTTTTTTTGCTCCCGGCGTTAAACCAAGATATTTGTACAGCATATTCATATTCAGCGTTGTGGTAAGCGTATTTGAGTTCGCATTTTGAATCGTATTTCCTAAATCAAATACATTACCATTTGGATCTACATATTCTGAGAATGCTGTTGAAGAACGCTGCCAGCTGTAATCTGCGGTATAAGAATAACTTGCCTTAACAAAGCTGAAAATTGGAATTTTATTAATTGGAATTTCATAATTTAAAACCAATTGCTGCGCATGTTGGTTTGGTGTTCCAATATCGAAATAATCATCCCAAATATTAAAATCTTCTTTTGGTGAATTATCATCGTTTAAGAAGTTTCTAACAATATTATTTGAAGTTGCAGAATAATTCAGTTTTAATGATTTCGTTAAGTTGAAACCGAATCCATATTGATAATTAAACGCAAAATTTCTTCTATAAAGCGGATCTAGTCCAATACTTCCATTGGTTAACTCAACCTCTCTAAACTGCTGGCGATTGCTTTGTCTTAAAATATTAGTATTAAAAGATATATTAGACGGAAGGTAATTAAAATTGAAATCACTCAGCAATTTCCAATAATCACTTTTCTTCATGAATTTTGTACTCTTAAACGGCACTATTTCTTTCGGTTGGAAAGTATAAGCATAGTTTACAGCACTATTAGACTGTTCATCTTCATAACTTTCTACTTCATAATCATGACGCTCCACCTGATTATAGGATTGCGAGAATGTAAAATTCTCTACATCATAAATATGAGGTTTTTGCTCAGGAGCCCTGTCTTTTCTTACACCAATGAAGTTGATACTTTTTCGTTTTGTATAATCAACAGCGCGAGTTCTAATATTGTCTTTTTCTGCCTGATCTGTAGTTTCTCTAATTAACTGATTTAATTTAATATCCTGATTAAACGGATCGTATTCCGGAGTAATTACTTCTTCGCCAATAGCATAATTAAACGGCAGGTTTATCCCCCATTTTTTGGGAAGCAGTTTTCCTAAATTTAAATTTGTAACGATATTATACTGTTGTATATCTTCACGACTGCGCTCATTAGCTCCTTGTTCCAGAGATCCAAAACCAATTGTACTTTTCTTTCCGGTCGCAGAAAGAGTTGCAAAATCAGCCATATTGGTATCGACATTTAATATCGCTGCCATTCCGCCTTTGTTTTCCAAATCGGCTAAACGAAGCTCATTAAACCAAAATTCTCCTTTAAGATCTTTATGGTCAGCCCTGCTTTTTACCCCAACCATTAAGTTTCGAACCAAACCAAAGTTAGGATTTCCTTTAATACCTAAAATCAATTTATCATCACCATCACCACCATCGACCTCTGGGTCATTATCCGGATAATAAATGCCGTTAATATCTCTTTTTGGAGAACCAATATCAATATTCATTCCCTTAATTTTCATTCTTGTCAATAACTCAAGTGCTAAATCGATACTGTTCTCATCCATCCAAACCTGATCTGGACTTATCGCACAACTTCCACCTGCTTTTGTCACTTTTAACGGAATCTCAACTTGATAGAAGTTTTGTGTAAAGTCATTTCCAAAACGGATAAACCCTATCATTTCTCCATCTTCTAATGCGATTTCATTTGGTAATGATTCTGCGTGTAAAAACATTTTCAGTTTTTTGTATTGACGCATATCTACACTTACGTTTTTGAAAACAGCTCTTGAATCCTGATATTGTAAACCTGTTCCGCCTATTCTAACCGATAATGCCTGCTCGTTTTGATTGATAACAGTATTATTATTATACAATTGTTCTCTCCTAACACCCGGAGGCATTACATAGTTTACCGGACATTTCGTTCCGTTTTCCTGAATATTAACTGCTGCAACATCAAACTCTACACCATCATCGCTAGGGTTTGGATCGTTTGCATCAAGTGTTCCTGTGTATCTTCTCCATTCTCCTCTTACTAAATCTAAAGCTCCAAAACGAACTGTCATCTGATCGTTAAAACCAGTCATGAACATACGCATGAAACGAATAGATCTAAAATCTGTAATGTTTCCAATTGTATTTTGAGGTTGTGAAACCGGAATTTTAAACTGGATCCATCTTGCATTCGTTGTACTTCCATTTGGTAAATCAACCGGACCAATATCTCCTGGCTCACGAACGTCTGTAACATAATTTGATCCTGGCACCATGCCTGGCTTAATATCAATACTATATTCATAATAAGCATTGATTGTACTCATTGTATTATCACGGTTAATATCCTCAACATCCGGCAATGTTGTAGAACCACGATTAGGATCATTGATACTTACGGCTGAGTTTCCTTCTGTACCATTGTAATTTTTATAACGGTCTAAAACACCTCCTTCGGTATTTAAATAATAAGTATAATCATCTGCCGCCGGATCTGCTTCTCCTGCATAGTTTGTGTAAACAGAACCTTCTCTTGAACTTGGCAAACCATCTAAACCAACGTCTTGATTTTTTCTATTATCAGGATTGGTATCAAAAGCATAAATTAAAGATTGCGATGCCGGAACGTCTCCCCAAATAGGCTGCGGATTTACCATAATCTGATCAGGTCCTAATCCGTTTTCATATTGTTTTCTTCCGTCTTTTAAAACGTCTTCTGAAATTTCACCTAAGTTGAAATATATTTTACCTGAATTTGTTGTTGGTGCTTCGCCGTTTCCAACATAAGGATCAAGAACCCAAAACTGAATATATTCTACATTTCCCTGCTCGAAGTTTGTTGAATTTAAGGCACGCATAATTCCTCCAAAATTCGAAGATGGATTACTTGTCGCAAAATCCGGGTTGTTATTGTATGGTCCTCTTTGAGAAGGATAATAAGTTAAGTCAAGTGTATTAACAACCTGAATTTGCCCTTGTGCAATATCTGTGTTTGGATATAACTCTCTACTGTAAATTCTTCTTGTCGTATTTAACGATAAATCATCATTTGAAATTCCGGATGGTTTTGAAGAATAAAAAACAGGATCGATTGTATACCATGATAATTTTGCTCTCTTGTAACCATATCTTAAATCCTCAAAATTCGCATTAAAAGTAGGATCTCCATCTGCTTTTATAAATGGTACTGAAGCTAAACTCCAAGCATAAGCAGAACGCATATCGATTGTAGACTGCGAACCTTCGAAATCATCTACATAAATAGTAGCTTCGCCTTCAAAATCACTTGCTTTTGGAGCATCTGGTCTTAAAAATGCCACTTCTCCACGGATTGATAAATTAGAAGGAACATCAGTATCGATGTTTGGAAGTTTATTAGCCAATCTTGTCAAAAACGGAACTTCTGTTGAATAGTTTCCGTTAAATCCAAAGATAGTATTGTTTACCGATTCCTGACCATAACTCGATTTTTGAGTAAAAGGCCTTTCAGTCATTTTTAAGAAAGTCCCGCCAAGTACAAAATTATCTGAAAATTTATGTTCTACATTTAATCCCATAAATCTTCGTGTCTGCTGTCCGAAGATGGAATTGTTTTCTAACGAAACTTCGATTGGCGTATTAGAAGCCTGCAATGAAGGATCTAGAATTTGTACTCGGCCTAATTGATAATCGACGCTGTAATCTATTCCTTCTACCAGAACTCGACCGGCAGCTGTAACGACAACAGAACCCTGCGGCACGTTAAAAGCCCCAATTGGAATTCCGTTACTTCCAGATGATTTGTATTTTCCTCTTAATAAGAATTTGTTTTTATCACTATCCTGCAACGCACCTGCTTGTGTATTACGGTACATATTTCTAAAAACGTATTTCTGCTGATTTGCATTATAAGTTGATGGATCGTTATAACTCTGACCACCATCTTTCAATTTGTCAAATATAAGTTCTCCAAATGGCTCTTTAGTGGTAAAAATAATTCGTCCGTTTTGAACATCGACAGTGATTCCAGGTATAAAATCGAAGAAACCATCTCCACCTGTCTGCGGGTCATTGTTATAATTTAATCGATCCAGATCAAAAACATTTAATAATGGGGTTTGCTCTACCTTATTATCTGATGTTGGATTTGGAGGGAAAGATGAACCTTGAACCGGAGTAATATAATTTATAGGAGAAGGATCTGTATAAAGGATGTTTAACCTGAAATCGTCTTGTTTAATTTGATACGCTTGAGGAATTTGATAAACGTTTTTCATCATCAGGTTCCAAACCGGATTTTTAACGTTTGTCAAATTACTTTTCAGCATTTTTAAAACTAAACTCTGCGTAATAATGGCCTGATTTGCATTATTGTTTCCGGTTACTACGGTACCATCAATACCATCACTTCCAAACTCCCCAACTCGATAGATCTTATCTCCAACAGTATATTCAAAAGCAACTGCCAGAATTTCGTCATTTGCTAAACGCTGCTGTAATGAGATATAACCTAACTGTGGATTAAAAGTAAATTCGTTTGCAGTAAGTTTTCTTGCATTTTCTAATACAGAATAATCTGTTGCTTCGCTTACGTTTGTATTATTGAATCCGGATTTTGCTGTTACGATCTCTCTAATATTTGTATTTAAGAAAGAACCAGACTGACCAATTGTTGCCGGGTCGTATTTGTTATTCGTATTACTTGCAGGACTGTTAGCTGGATTGTTAAAGAATCCTGCTGTAGAACTTATTACGACTACCTCATTATCCGGAATACCTGTAAGCTGGCTTTCTCCTAAATCCTGAAGTGCAATAATGTTTCTTAAGTTGTTATTGTTTGTCGAAACCCTGTTTTGTTTATTGGTTACCCAGACTTCGATTCTTGTAATTTGAACACGACTGTCAATAAAAGGATATTTTTCTAATGAAGCGTCGTATTTATTTCTAAAATACTGCGATAAGAAAAAGTGACGATCGTTATCGTAATCAAGAGCATATAAATCGAAGTTTTGAACTGTACCTCCGTTTTCTGCCACTACACTTTTGGTCTGCGATTTTTGCTCAGAGAATACTCCCGTAAAAGTAGTTCTTCCGAATTGCAGTTTTGCTTTTACCCCAAATAAACTTTGAGCTCCGCGAATTAAAGTACTGTTAAGCGGCATGCTGACATTACCCACTTCTATACTTTGGATAATATCATCTTCTGAAGGAGTATAAGCCAGTTTAAATAAATTCTGGAAAGCAAATGTTGACTGGGTATCGTAATTGGCGTTTACCTCTAGTCTTGTTCCTATTTTCCCCATCAAACTCATACTGATTCGCTGATCAAAGTCGAATGTAAGGCTTGATCTGTTTCGTGGTGAAAATGCGGGATTATCTTGTTTGGTGTAACGAAGACCTAAATCCATTTCGACAGAACCTGTAGGTTTTACGTCTATGGTATTACTTCCAAATACACTTTCAAAAAGACTTGAATTGATGTAATATCTTGGCAGTAAATCTTTTTTTGCGGCTTCGCTGTTATTCTTTTTACCATCAATGGCATCCATTTTTTTTCTAAAATAATCTCGTCTTGATTCTTTTAGAACTAAATCTTCATATTCTTTAGGTGTTAAAACCAAAGGATAGTTGATGGAGAAACCATCTACAGATGTGGTGTAAATATAACGATCTGTAATGGGATCGTATTTATATGCCGAAAGTATGCTTGGAGGATTTTCTAACTCCATTTTCCCTACAGAAAACTGAGTCTTAGTTGTATCTTGAGCCGCCGGATTTACTTGTGATCGCAAAACGTTACCACAAAATAAAACCAGTAAAAAAATACAAATTTTACGCATACAATTGGTTATATAAAATTGATTTTATAAGCTTTTTAGAGCCTTCTTAATGATCGTTTCTACAGTAGCATCCGGATCTTCTTTAACGATCTTTTCTACTACTTTTTCAGAAGTTTTTCTCACAAATACTAAAACTTCCAAAGCAGATAACGCTTCATCTCGATTTGTATTGTTTTGAACTACCGAAACTTCATCTAAATCGTACAACTTTAACACTTTTTCTTTCAAATCAAGTATTACACGTTGTGCTGTTTTGTTTCCAATTCCTTTTATAGACTGGATAATTCCCACGTCTCCAGAGGCGATTGCATTGATAATTTGTCTTGGTTCTATCGAAGAAAGCATTGTTCGTGCAATACCGGCTCCAATTCCGGAAACAGACAACAGCATTCTAAATATCTCTCGTTCAGATTTTTCTGCAAAACCATATAAAGTATGCGCATCTTCTTTGATTTGAAGATGCGTATACAATTTTATAAAATCAGCATTAGGAATTAATGAAAAGGTATGTAAAGATATATTTACATGGTAACCTACTCCACCGCAATCAATTACAACTTCTGTAGGATTCTTTTCAACCAATTTTCCCTGCAAGTGTGCTATCATAGTATAATTTAATAAGAATCAAATATAATAAAAATGCAATAAAATTAAGACAATTTTATTTGATCCTTATTTTTATTGGACTACTGCGCTAATTTGTTCTTCTTACTTTCCTTTTCCTGAGCGTCGATAACCGCGATTGCTGCCATGTTTACCATCTCTTCAACGCTTGCTCCTAATTGAAAAATGTGAACTGGTTTATTCATTCCCATCATAATTGGACCAATAGAAGCTGATTTATTCAATTCTTTCATCAGCTTATACGTAATATTTGCTGACTCTAAGTTAGGGAATATCAGTGTATTTACTTTCTTTCCTGCTAATTTAGAGAAAGGGAATTTCTCTTTAAGCATTTCAGAATTTAAAGCAAAATCTGCCTGAATTTCACCATCTACGACCATCTCAGGGTGATTTTTATGTAAATAAGCTACTGCTTCTCTTACTTTTGATGCATTTTGATGTGTTGATGACCCAAAGTTTGAGTAAGATACCATTGCAATTACAGGCTCAATTCCGAACATTTTTGCCGTTTTAGCCGTCATAAGCGCAATGTTTACTAAATCTTGTGATGATGGGTTGATGTTTATAGCTGTATCTGATAAAAACATTGGTCCGCGAGAAGTTAACATCATGTTTGCAGTTGCAACAAGTGAAGCTCCCGGCGCTTTTTCGATTAACTGAAGCATTGGTTTTACAACACTTGGGTAACTTCTAGAGTAACCTGTAACTACAGCATCTGCTTCGCCTTCGTTTACCATCATGGCTGCGAAATAGTTTCTTTCGCGCATAAATTTCTGAGCATCAAGCAAAGAAACTCCTCTGCGCTCTCTTGTTTCCCAATATGAATTTGCAAATCTGTTACGTCTTGCTTCTTCTTCGTTTGTTTTAGGGTCAATGATTTCTAGTTCAGCATCAAAACCTAATTCAGTTTTTAGATCTAAAATAGTTTCTCTGTTTCCTAATAAAACCGGAATACCAATTCCGTCTTCGTGTACAATTTGTGCAGCTTTTAATACATTTAATTGATCTGCCTCGGCAAAAACAACTTTTTTAGGGTCTAATTTAGCACGGTTTGTAAGTAAACGTACCATTTTGTTATCATTACCCATACGTTCGCGAAGCTTATCTTCATAAGCAGCCCAGTCTGTAATAGGATTTTTTGCTACTCCAGATTCCATTGCTGCTTTTGCAACAGCCGGCGCAACAACTGTAATTAATCTAGGATCGAATGGCTTAGGAACGATATATTCTTGTCCAAAACCTAATTTCATTGCTCCGTAAGCTACGTTAACTTGCTCCGGAACTGGTTCTTTTGCTAAAATAGCCAAAGCTTTAACAGCCGCCATTTTCATAGCTTCGTTAATTTTTGTCGCTCTTACGTCTAATGCTCCTCTAAAAATATATGGAAAACCAAGAACGTTGTTTACCTGATTAGGAAAGTCAGAACGGCCTGTAGCCATAATAACGTCTTTACGGGTTTCTACAGCTAAATTATAATCGATTTCCGGATTTGGATTTGCCATTGCAAAAACAATCGGGTTTTCTTTCATTGTTAACAACATTTCTGCTGATAAAATATCTCCAGAAGATAATCCGATGAAAACATCAGCGCCTTTTACAGCTTCTGCTAATTCAATTTTAGGACCATCAACTGCATATCTTAATTGTAATTCTGATAATGAAGTATTGTCTTTAGTTAAAAGTCCTTTACTGTTAAACATTAAAACATTTTCGACTTTTACTCCTAATAAAACATATAAATCTGTACAAGCAATTGCTGCAGATCCTGCACCAGAAACTACTACTTTTACATCTTCGGCTTTTTTTCCTGCTAATTCAAGCGCGTTGATTAAAGCTGCAGAAGAAATAATTGCAGTTCCGTGCTGATCGTCGTGCATTACCGGAATATCTAATTCTTCTATTAATCTTCTTTCGATTTCAAAAGATTCCGGTGCTTTGATATCTTCAAGATTAATACCTCCAAAAGTTGGAGCAATATTTTTTACAGTCTGAATAAATTCTTCAACATTTTTTGTATCAACTTCGATATCAAAAACGTCAATATCCGAGAATATTTTAAACAACAAACCTTTTCCTTCCATTACAGGTTTTCCTGCTTCAGGCCCTATGTCTCCCAGACCTAAAACAGCTGTACCGTTTGAAATTACGGCAACTAAATTTCCTTTTGCAGTATATTTATAAACATCTTCAATGTTTTCTGCAATTGCTAAACAAGGCTCAGCAACTCCCGGCGAATAAGCCAGCGATAAGTCTCTCTGGGTTGCATATTTTTTTGTTGGAACTACCTGAATTTTTCCTGGAGTTGGCTCTGAGTGATACAGTAACGCCTCTCTTTTTTTACTCTCTTTGTTCATTATTTTTAGCTTTTATTCTAGCTTACAAAGATATAAGTCTTAGTTTAAAATGGGGTTATTTTACTGCTTTCTTTTGTTAAAATATCAAAATGGGTGAATCAAAAAAAATAGCCCGATTTGATGCGGACTATTTCAAAAAGTATTTTATAGAAGTATTTACTGTGAGATGTAAGAGTTTAAGTGATGAATGGTGTCTTTTTGAATTTCGATAATTGCCTTAACCACATCGCTGATAGAAATGATTCCTACGACGATTCCGTCTTCTAAAACCGGCAGGTGTCTTATTCTTTTAGAGCTCATAAGTTCCATACAATCTTCAATATTATTGGAGAGCTTTACCGAAAAAACGTTGCTTTCCATAATTTCATGCACAAATGTTTCTTTAGAGGATTTGTCTTTTAAAACAATTTTTCGAGCATAATCCCTTTCAGACAAAATTCCTTTTAAATCGGTTCCGTCTATGACAAGAATAGCGCCTATGTTTTTTTCGCCCATTACTTTTAGAGCTTCGTAAACGGTTGTTGTTGAACGTACCGAAAAAACATTTTTCCCCTTTGCGTTTAGTATTTGATCTACAGTCATATCTGAAAAATTTTAGTTTTATAAAGTTAGAAAAAAATGAATATAAAAAACAACGAAATCGATTTTTTAAAAACATAACACATTCATTTTAAACATAATAACACAAAATTGAATTTAAAAAAATTTTACCTTAAAAAAATGAATGAATTTTAAGACTTTTTTACGAAAAACGCAGGGTTTTTAACGATTTTAGATTTTGATTAAGATAAAACATAAAAAACGCTGCAAAGTAAATCCTCTGTTTGTCATTTCATGACAAAAGAGTCAGTTTGCGCATTTTTGTCATTTCGACGGAGGAGAAATCACACAAGAAACTCCGCAAAGAAAATCGCCAATCTTTGTCGATCAGCGCATGTGATTTCTCCTCCGTCGAAATGACAAGATTGGGGAATTATTGGGTAAAATAGGTTGAGAAATAGTAAAAGATATTAACACGACATATATTTCGTGGGGTCTTTTTTTGCGTTTTAATAGATTTGCTTTTTTTTAAAATTTTTAAGAAAATTTTACTTTAACATATTATCGTATGTTAGAAATTAAAGCTAAAAAGTTCAACTTGCATAAGGTTAAAACCAAACAATTTACAATCAAAAAAAATCCTAATATGGAAACAAATGAAACTCAAAAAATGGAAATTCTTAGAAAATTAATCGCCAGAAACCTTAATACATTAAGACCGTCTAATGACAATACGGGAAGTTACGCAACACAAATTAAACTTTTAAATTATTCTGAGCTAGGCTGTGTTATTGCCGAAATCTTAAAATTATGTATTGTAGCACTGGACTACGAGGCAAATAAAGCTTCGAATACTATTAAAACTTCACCAATTAATGTAGCGCTTATTTTAGAAATGGTATTAGAAATGTTTCCAACGGATGAAATGGAAATACTAGACGAAATTAATGAGATGTTTATTTCAAATGTTATAGCCGAATAATATGTCGTCCCGATGGGGCTCTCTTTCTTGTTCTGATTTGTTTCTATAAATATTATGTCCCTATGGGACTTTGGGCTCCACTTCAAAATTCTGTCATATCAAAAAAGGCTTTCTGAAATAAATTCCTAGAAAGCCTTTTTGTTTAATCAAGTTACAAACTTGTAATTATAAATTCGCTGCGTCTGTTTTGCTGATGTTCTTTTTCGGTACATTTTACACCATCGGCACATTTATTTACTAATTGTGTTTCTCCGTATCCTTTTGCTGTTAATCTATTGGCATTAATTCCTTTGCTTACCAGCCAATTCTTTGTTGATTCTGCTCTTTTGTCTGATAAAATCTGATTACTTTCTGAAGAGGAACGGCTGTCTGTATGCGAACGAATATCGACTTTAATTGTTGGATATTGATTTAACATATCGACCAATTTTTGCAATTGCGGCTCAGATATTTTTTTGATTGTTGCTTTTCCTAAATCAAAAAAGTTCATCGGGATGTTTAATAATTTCCCTAAATCAGTTCCTATGTTAATCGTAACCTTAACTGGTTTAATCTTATTATTTGCTTTTATTACAACCGGAATTGCGGTTATTGGTTTCGGTTTCTTTTCTAAAGCGATTGGCAGTGAAACTGAACCTGTTGCTTTTTTGAGCGTTATAGAAACTTCTTTAAACAAATAATCTTCTTTTGATGTTTTGATGAAATATTTTTTACCACATCTTACATTCGAAAAAACATAATTTCCGTTGGCATCTGATTTTGTTTCAACGGCTTTACCTGCTTCATCAAATAAGATCAATGCAACATTTGAAAGTATTTCGTTTGTTTCCTGATCTGTAATTGTTCCGGATATTTGCTGTTCGCAGATTAATCTTCGGTTTTCTGTAAATCGGTATACATCGTCAAGTCCGTGGCCGTTTACTCTGTTTGAAGAGAAAAAACCATTTCTGTTTTTGCTGTTAATGATAAAAGCAAAATCGTCTTGCTTGCTATTGATAGGTTCTCCAATATTTAGAACTTCATCAAAAGAACCGTCTTTATTAATTTTTGAAACATAAATATCAAGTCCGCCTAAACCTGGTCTTCCGTCGCTGGCAAAATAAATTTCATTTTCTTCTGAAATAAAAGGAAAAGTTTCTCTGCCTTCGGTATTAATTTCCGGGCCTAAATTTTCTGGTTTACCAAAAGTTCCGTCGGCTTCTATACTTACTTTAAAGATATCCGAAAGTCCAAACGTTCCGGGCATATCCGATGCAAAATACAAGGTTTTCTCGTCTACACTCAATGCCGGATGCGCTACGCTGTATTCGTCGCTGTTGAAAGGAAGTTCCTGAACTTCTTTCCATTCGTTATTGATTAAAACTGCTTTGTATAGTTTTAAGAATGTAATTTTATTTTCGTTTTGTCTTCTTTTTCCATCTACAGAATTGTTTCTGGTGAAATACATTGTTTTCCCATCTTTTGTAAAAACGGGTGTCGATTGGTTGAAGTTTACTTTTAAATTGGCTTTGTGAAACAACATTGGTTTTCCGATGCTTCCGTCAGGATTTAAATCGACTGCATATAAAGTCGAAATGGCTTTGTTTGTCCATTTAAAATTCTTTTTGATTACAGAACCTGTATCTCTGGCAGAGGTAAATACTAGTTTATTATCTAAAATCGTACTTCCGTAATCTGAATCTTTTGAGTTAATTCCGGCATCTGCGATATCAAAACGGCCTGAATTTTCTTTGATATCTTCCAGATAATTTCTGTTTTTTAGGAATAAAACAGCTCTTTTATCTGATGGTGCTTTTTGGCTGAATTTCTCCAGAATTTCATCTGCTTTAGCATAACTTCCCTCCCATTTTAAGCATTGAGCATATTTGTACATGTACTCGGCTTCCTGATTTTCATTTAAGATGAATAACTCCTGATAGTACTTTAGGGCTTCTTGTAATTCTCCTATAAAATAATAGGAATTGGCAAGTCTTTGAAATACTTTTTCGTCTCTAACTCCTTTTTCAACTAAAGTTTCATAAGCTTTTACAGCATCCGCGTAAGCGTAACTATCGTATTTTTTATCTGCATTTTTTATACTGGCTGTTTGTGCATTTGCCATGAAAAAAAAGCAAAAGAACAAAAGGGAATAAACTAGGTTTTTAATTTTCATATTTAAATCAATTAAAAGAATCTTGGTGAGGTTAGTTTGCTGTAGTTATTGAAAAAGTCAAAACGAAGGAAAATTTCATGTGATCCTGAATTGTATTTTCTTAACTGAGTGGTTTCGTGATCGTAGCCGTATCCTATATACATTCCTTTTGTAACCTGAAAACCTGCCATTGCACTTACAGAGGCGCTCCAGCGATAGGCAAGCCCAAGAACAAACTTATCATTAAACATAAAATTACCCGAAACATCTACCTGCAAAGGTGCTCCTTCGACCATTTTGGTTAACAAGGCTGGTTTGAATTTCACATATTCTAAACGATCTAAATTAAAGACATAACCTGCTATAAAATAGTAGTTTATTTTGTCTTTGAAAATAGCAGTATCGCCATTTTTATCTCCGTAGCGATTGGTTTCGATGAAGTTTGGAACCGATAATCCTAAATAAGCACGATCTGAATGCCAGTAAACTCCAGCTCCAATATTTGGTGTAAACTTGTTTCTAATATCCTGAAACATTTCGTCGTTTTGATCTTCGTAACTTAATTTATTCATATCAAGATTAAAAAGATTTGCCGACGCTTTAATACCGAATGAAAGCTTAAACGATTCTGAAGTTGGTACACTATACGATAAATCTGCAGATAAGGTGTTTTCATTCGTTGGTCCGATTTTATCGTTTACCAACGAAACTCCTAATCCTAAATTACTGTTGTTTAAAGGTGTATTTACAGAAAAAGTACTTGTTTCCGGAGCTCCGTCAAGACCAACCCATTGTGCACGATATAAACCAAAAACGCTCAACACACCTCGAGATCCTGCATAAGCGGGGTTGATCTCGATTGTGTTATACATATATTGTGTGAATTGAGCGTCTTGCTGCGCTGAACACACAATGGTAAAAAACATAAAAATTAAACCTAATTTTTTCATTTATTAAAATTTTAAAAACGGCTTAGCCTGCGATAAGCCGTTTGTATTTTTTATTTACTGATATATAAATAACCTGATGTTTCGTGAGGGTTCGAGTCGCTGTCTTTGTATTTCAGAATATAGAAATAAGTTCCTGCCGGAAGCCCTTCAGATTGTTTTAGCGTTGTACGACCGTATGAATATCCTCTAAAGGCTCTGTCTTCATTATTATATCCGTTTACATCAAAAACCAGAATTCCCCAACGGTTGTAAATCTCTACGGTATTGTCAGGATAACATTCTAATCCCTGAATATAGAATCGTTCGTTTTTCTGATCTCCGTTTGGAGAAAGCGAATTGAAGACTTTGATTTTACATCCGTTTAAGTCTAATACTGTTGGTTTGTCTCCATCTGTATTTTCATAATCAGAAGCATCTTCTACCGCAACTCCTCTTGCACTTTTTCCTTGAACAGTTGCCTGATTGGTTACTTTTCCAGAATTAATATCGGTTTGTGTTATTTTATACAAACCTGAGAAATTAGTATCATTAGATTCTCCAACGTTTAAATCTAAAGCTTGTCCTGACATTTTAAGCCCAGGCAGAAGATCTGTAATCGTGATTCCTGTTAACGGTACATTTCCTGTATTAGTAACTTTAAATTTATACGTGATAGTTTCTCCTGCATTTGCAACGTCATTATTGTTCTCATCATTAAACACTGCTGTTTTAACAAGTGCAATAGCCGGAACTTCTACAAATACATGCAATGTCGCCGTGCTGCAATTTGTTGGGTTTGCTTTTTCACAAACCTGATACACTATTGTATACGTTTTTCCTGGTGTATTTGGTTTAACATTTACAGTTCCGTCGGCATTAAATTCAAAATTTGAATCGCCAGATTGATTTGTAATGATAACATCTGCTGGGTTAATTGGCAGTCCTTTTAGTAAATCGTTGTCTAAAACATTGACAAATTCAAGCGAGCCATTTATACCGTCAACGGCTACAAGAGCATCATCTTTTAAAACAAGATTCCCCAACGGATCAATTGGACTAACCGAGTTCGATACCACAACTTTTACAATTGCCTGACTGCAGTTTGATGGGTTTGCAGCATCGCATATTTGATAAGTCAATTGATACGTTCCTGATGGAGTTCCTGCTTTTACACTTATTGCCCCATTAGCATTTAAAACTAAATTGGTATTTGGAATAACTGTGGTTAAAATGACATCTGCCGGATTAACTTTTACTCCGTTTAGTTTATCATTATCAAATATGTTGGTTCCTGTGTTAGTTCCTTTACTTGTATCTACTGGCCCTGCAGTATCGTCTTTGGCTGCAATTACAAAAGTTGGTCTTGCATTACATTGTGGTGATGAAGGCGGATAATTTACAACAATACTTGCAGTTGGATTTACTGAGAATTCCATCTTAACGCTAGTTTTTGTGTTTTCAAATCCATCAGCCCCTTCTATCCATTGATCGTTAACAAATAACCATCCTGGCCAGTCTATTCCATTTCCGTTACCATCTATTACTGCTCCCGGCCATAAAATACTGCCACTTAACGGAAGATTGGTTTGAGTTGCCACAACATTATTTGCGCTGTCAATCCATTTAATCGTTAACAAGTTTGTTGGTGTGAAGTTATCTGCCACAACATTGTAAGATACGTAAGGAACGTTGTTAGAGCAATAACTATCTGCTTTAACAGTTATCGTTGGTTCTTCAACCGTAACTTCTATCGTTGCTGAACTGCAATTTGATGGATTTAATATTTCACAAATCTGATAAGTCAATTCGTAAGTTCCTCTTGGTGCATTTGCTCCCAGTGTAACTGTTCCGTCAGGATTTAAGGTTAAATATCCTTTTGGATCCGGAGTTACTACCGAAAGTTTAACATCACTTGGTACAACTGGTAAACCGTTATTGGTATCATTAGCAAAAACATTTACAACTGTTCTCGGCTGATTTATTCCAACAATTGACGGAATTGAATCTGGATTTGCTATTAATTTCCCTCCTGTAACTTCAACCGTACTTTTTGCTGTATCGCAGTTTGCTGGATTGGTTACTTCGCAGATGCTGTATTCGATTTCGTAAGTTCCAATTGGTGTATTAGCCGGAACAGTTACACGTCCGTCTGATTCTAATACAAATCCTGCTGGAAGATTTACTTTTGTTAAAATAACTTGCCCCGGATTTGTTCCTACAACCGCTTGAACTCCGTTTAATTTATCGTTTACAATTACTGAATCTGTTGTTTTTCCTCCTGTGCTTCCGTTTACTGAACCTAAACTTTCTGCAACAGCATCGATTGCTGGTGCTCCTACCGTAACTTCTACTTTATTTGAAGAACAGTTCGCTGGGTTTAAAATCTCGCAGATTTCATACGTTAATTCGTAGTTTCCTGCTGGTACGTTTGCTCCTAAAACTGCGTTTCCGTTTGCATCAATTGTTAAATATCCTTTTGGATCTGTTCCAGGAGTCAGTTTTACATCTGACGGATCTAGTTTAGCTCCGTTTTTTGTATCGTTATCAA
>Ga0157370_10002342_pt1 | contig 22876 bp, 18 predicted proteins | sample C35metaG_FD_113463 | JGI IMG/M metagenome (GOLD analysis project Ga0157370, IMG submission 113463) | Corn rhizosphere microbial communities from Kellogg Biological Station, Michigan, USA - C3-5 metaG | ecosystem: Host-associated > Plants > Roots > Rhizosphere > Soil | place: USA: Michigan...
CGAAAGGAAACCGTGCTGACGCAGCGCTACGACGCAAAGACGCTGCACGGCCTCTTCGTTCAACAGTGCGACCGGTTTCTCGAATGGGCCGTGCGCGAGAACGCCCATCGCCGCGCGCGCGATGCCGCGCTCGATCGGCTCGCATTTCCGCATGGCGCATTTCGAAGCGGGCAGCGCGAGTTGGCCGTGGCCGTCTATCGTGCGGCACGCGACGGCGGCACGCTGACGGCGCAAGCGCCCACCGGCATCGGCAAGACCCTCGCGACGCTGTTTCCCGCGCTCAAAGCGTGCGGGCAGGGACACGTCGATCGCATCTTCTTTCTAACGGCAAAAACGCCGGGCCGAGCGCTTGCGCTCGATGCGATCGATTCGTTGCACGAGCACGCGGTTGATTTGCCGCTGCGCACGCTCGAACTCGTCGCGCGCGATAAAGCCTGCGAGCACCCCGACAAGTCGTGCCACGGCGAATCGTGCCCGCTCGCGCGCGGCTTTTACGATCGCCTGCCGCTCGCCCGGGAAGCTGCGCTAGCCCACCGCCGCCTCGATCGCGATACGGTCCGCCAAACGGCACTCGCCCACGCGCTCTGCCCTTACTACCTCGGGCAGGAACTCGCACGCTGGTGCGATGTCGTGGTGGGCGACTACAACTACTACTACGACGGCAGTGCCCTGCTTCATGCACTCGCACGCATCAATCAGTGGCGAGTTGCCGTTCTCGTCGACGAGGCGCATAACCTGCTCGAGCGAGGGCGCAAGATGTATACGGCTTCGATCGAACAGCGCGCATTCAAAGCCGCCGGCAAAACGGCACCGGATATTTTAAAGAAACCGCTGCAACGGCTGCAGCGCGAGTGGAACGCACTCAATCGAGCGCAAGCGAATACGTATCAGGTGTACCCGGATGTACCGGCGCGCGTGTTGTCGGCCGCGCAGAGCCTGATCGGGGCTGTCACGGACCATCTTGCCGACGCCCCGCTCTCGATCGACGACACGCTGTTGCGCGCATTCTTCGACGCGATGCATTTCGTTTCGTTAGCCGAGCAATTCGGCGAACACTCGGTATTCGACGTACGTCTAGGAGGACAGCGTACGACCGCGCGAGCTGAAAGCGCCTCGACGTTATGCGTGCGCAACGTCGTGCCCGCGCACTTTCTCGCTCCGCGGCACGCGACGGCGCATACCAGCATTCTGTTTTCCGGCACGCTGACACCGGAGCCGTTCTATCGCGACATGCTGGGGCTGCCCGATGGCACGATCTCCATCGAGGTGGAAGGCCCGTTCCAGCCGCAGCAATTGAAGATCCATATCGCCTCGCACGTTTCAACGCGCTGGCGAGATCGCGAGGATTCGCTGCGCCCCATCGTCGATCTGATGGCGCGGCAATATGCCGAGTTACCAGGGAATTATTTGGGATTTCTAAGCAGCTTCGATTACTTGCAGCGCATCGCCGATTTAATGAGCGAGCGCCACCCAGGCGTGCCGGTCTGGACGCAGGCGCCGGGCATGGACGAGGCGGCGCGCGATACGTTTTTGGGGCGTTTTCGCACGGCTGGGCGCGGAATCGGCCTAGCTGTGCTGGGGGGCGCGTTCTCCGAAGGCGTCGACTTGGTCGGCGATCAATTAATCGGCGCGTTCGTCGCCACACTCGGCTTGCCTCAGGTCAACGAAGTCAACGAGGAAATGAAACGCGCGATGGACGCAAAGTTCGGCAGTGGCGCCGGCTATGACTACGCGTACTTGTTTCCGGGTTTGCAGAAAGTCGTGCAAGCGGCCGGCCGCGTAATCCGCGCCGAGACGGACATTGGGGTGTTGCACTTGATCGATGACCGGTATCGGCGCGCGGAAGTCAGACGCCTGTTGCCGAAGTGGTGGTCATTGCCTTGAAAGCACGCTTCGTTGCGGATCCACGCCTGACTATGATGCGATCGTGCGCCACCGCTCAGACGAGCGCGGTGCGTTTCATCACAATGCGCAGGCACGGATGTGAATCTGAAGCACCGCGCGCGTCGGATCGTCGCACGCATGGCGCAGGCGGCCGACAAGACAAAGATCACGACCAGGGGGACGCTCATGGCGGGTCGCACGACATCGATCGGCGCCGGCATGGCGCTGCTGTGTCTGCTTAGCGCTGCCCATGAGCCGCATGCGGCGCCGCCCCGTGACGGTCCGGCGTTCGCATTGCGTGCGCCCGCGCGGCCAGCGGCCACCGACGCACCGCAGCCCCTGCCGCCCGCCGACGCGACGCAGATCGAACGCTTGCTGGCGGGTCAGCAACTCAAGCCCGGTCCCACAGTGGAACCTGCAGTCAGTGCGGACGCCGCGACCGACGTCTCCAATTGTGTCGACCGCAACATCCATAACGTTGATCCAAGCAATCCGAGCTGGAACGACAAAGACCCCCGTTGGACACCGATGCGGCAAATCATTGCGCAGGACTGCATGCGACGCCGCGAATACCGGATCAAGGTCGTGCAGCCCGAGTTGCAACGCATCTACCGCGACGCGCTCGCCCAAAGCTACGCACAGCACCTGTCGCATCGAGATGCGGCCACGCTCATCGCCTTTTATGCAACGCCGACGGGCCGTCGCTTCCAAGCATTTCAAACGCGGCTGACCGCGTTGGAATTCGAATCCATGCGGCAGGTCGAATCGCGCACTGACGCCAACGGCAGCCCGAACAGCGGGTCGACCCCGCCGCCCGCGGCGCCTGCGCCGGACGTCATGAAGCATCGTGTCGGGATCCTGCTGATGTCGCGCCAGATCCTACTGATGGTCCAATGGCAAAGCGACGCTGTTCGAACGGGGGGCGATGCAAGCGGCGGCGCTGTCGCCCCGATCATGATGAGCATGGCGGCTACGATCGAAGGCGAGGCTATCGATCGAATCGAAAAAGAATTCTCGCGCGATCTCGGCGCTTTTTCCAAATTCCTCTCCTCGCCCGCCGAGAAAAGCGAAATCCGCGCCCTCGCCGACGCGCAAATGTCCTTTGGGAAGGCATCGGCCACTCAGTTGATCAAGCTGGCGCCAGAATGGAATGGTGATCTGCAGAAGTGGCGCGAGCAATACAAACAACTGCCCGCAGCCGGGGGCGCATCGGCCGCGAGCACCCCGTCCAGTAAATAAGGCTAACGTGATTGCAGGTGGGATGTGCATGTCCGACAGCCCTCGTCACGCCTCATGCAACGGCCCCACCCGCGGAAAACGCAGGCTAAATTCAATCCATCCATCGGGCGTGCAATCGGCCGATACGCTGCCACCGTGCAAGCGCATGATCGCTTGCACAATCGACAAACCGAGACCGCTCGATTCAGTGAATTCGCTGCGCGCCGCGTCGCCGCGATAGAAGCGGTCAAACAAGCGCGCGAGTTCCTCGCGCTTGATGCGCGGCCCGCGGTTGCCGATGACGATGCACGCCCCCCGCTCCTCCGTATGCCCTCGCAAACAGACCACGGTGCCCGCTTCGGCGTAACGCACCGCGTTGACGATCACGTTGCCGATCGCTCGCCGGCACATGATGGCATTCGCGACCATTTTGCCGCCCGCGTCGATCCGAAACGTGACGTTGCGCTCCTGCGCGATGCCTTCGAAGTATTCGGCAATCGCTTCCAGTTCGCCGCGGATATCGATGCCCTCGCGCTCGAGGTCCTGCCGCCCATGATCGGCCTGCGCCAAGAATAGAATGTTTTGCGCGATACGCGCGAGCCGCTCCAATTCCTCCAAATTCGATTCGAGCACGCGGCGATATTCGGCCGCGCCGCGTTCGCGCGCGAGCGCCACTTGGGTTTCGCCGATCAACACGCCGATGGGCGTGCGCAACTCGTGTGCCAGGTCGGCAGAGAATTGCAGCAAGCGCTCGTAGCCATGTTCCAGACGATCGAGCATCGCATTGAACGAGGCGGCGAGGCCCTGCAGTTCGGTCGGCGCGTGCGCCACGTCGAGCCGGGCGGACATGCGGTTCGGGGAGATTTCCGCCGCCTTGCCGGCCATCGCCTTCAAGGGCATCAACCCACGACTCGTGACCCAGTATGCGAGCGCCAGCGTGACGAGCACCGCGCAGACCACCGTAATCCAGACGCGAATGAGATACAGCGACAGCACCCGTGCTTCTTGGGTCATCACGTGGGCGGCAATGATTTCGATCACATCCCCGCTATCGCCGATCTTCGCTTGCGCGGCGACCCAGCGCATGCGCACCCCGTCGGAGCGCTTACCCTCGTATAACGCGTCGAGCCCGACCCGTTGCGTGACGGGCACCCTATGAAGCGGCGGCAACGCCATATGTTCGGGATTCACGGAGATGATCGGTGCCGACGCTCCCCGCCGAAATATGATGACGTCCTGGCTGTCGCCGAGCATCGTTTCGAACAGCCGTGGCCGCGCTTCGATTTCGTTGATGGTGTAAAGATCGTGCAGCAGCGAGCGGAAATGTTCGACGCGCGCGATCAGTTGATAGTCGGCGCGGGTGGACAACGCGCGATTGGTCGCGTGATACAGCACCGCTCCCACCATGCCGACTACGATGCTGACGATGACCGCAAACGACACGGCGATTCGGATCGCGAGCGAGTGCGCAGGCCGCGTCAAGCGCCTTCCCCGAACGAATACCCGATGCTGCGCACGGTATGAATCAGTTTGACATCGAATGGATTGTCGATCTTCGCACGCAGGCGTTTCACCGCGACATCGACTACGTTCGTGTCGCTGTCGAAATTCATATCCCACACTTCCGAAGCGATCAACGTACGCGATAACGCTTCGCCTTGTCGCTTGCAGAATAGATGCAGCAGGGCAAACTCCTTGTTGGTCAGCGCAATGTCGGTCCCTTTTCTCGCTACCTTGCGACGCAGCACATCCACATGTAGGTCTGCGATCTGGAACGAGTTCGACTCGCGCATCACGCCGCGCCGTAGCAACGTGCGAATGCGCAATACGAGCTCGGTGAACGAGAACGGTTTGACGAGGTAATCGTCCGCGCCCAGTTCGAGGCCGTGAATGCGGTCCGTCACGTGATCGCGCGCCGTCAGAAAAATGACAGGCAAGTCATGCTTTGCACGCAGCGCCGACATGATTTGCCATCCGTCGATGCCGGGCAGCATCACGTCGAGCACGATGAGTTCATACGGGTTGACAAGCGCCTGGTGCAGACCGTCCGTGCCGTTGCGCGCCAGATCGACCTGATAGCCGGACTCCGTCAGCCCCTTTTTCAGATAGTCACCGGTTTTCCGGTCGTCTTCGATCACAAGGATGGTCATGCTGGTACTACCGTCGTTGCATTGGCGACATTTTAACGAGCGGGCGGGCAATACCAAGCCAAATGACAAAAAAGTCATCGAGAGGTCATCGATCGATCAGCGCGGCATCTCTACCATGCGTAGCGTATCGGCTCTATCGATCGGAGACATGAAGTGCCAAGGCAAGCACAGGGGCAAACACTTGAACACGTTCAACCGCTTTGGCTGCGTATGACGCACTGGCTGGGCGCGCTCGCCATTTTGATCATGGTGACGAGCGGCTGGCAAATCTACAACGCATCGCCGATCTTCAAGGCGCTGACGTTTCCGTCCGCCCTCTCTTTGGGCGGGTGGCTCGGCGCCGCCACCGCGTGGCATTTTGCGGCGATGTGGCTACTGGTCGGCAATTTCGCGGTGTACCTCGCCATGAACGTGGCGACCGGACGGTTCAAACGCCGTATGTTGCCGTTAAGCATGAAGGCGGTTTTCAGCGAGGCCTATGCCGCCTTGCGCGGCAAGCTCGGCCACGACGATCTCTCGCGCTACAACGCCGTGCAGAAGTTCGCCTACCTGGCGGTGATCGCGGATCTTGCGATCCTGATCTTGTCGGGTCTCGTCGTCTGGAAGTCGGTCCAGTTTCCCTTGCTGCGGACCCTGATGGGCGGATACGACAACGCCCGCGTCGTGCACTTCTTCGGCATGAGCTTTCTAGTGGCTTTCGTCGTCGTGCACCTGGCGATGGTGGCGCTCGTGCCGCGCTCGCTTCTGCTCATGATCCGCGGCCGCTAGCGCACCGCCAACCCACATTCAATCATGTCGCTCAAACGGTTCAAAGCGAGACCCGACGCGGATCTCATCATCAAGGACGCGGCCAAGGCATTGAAGATGCCCGCACGCCGCTTGTTCGGCAAGCACCTACTTTCGCTTGGCGGCCTCGCCATGCTGTCCGGTTGCTCTATCACCGACGACCCATCCGTCAATGCAATGCTCCGCAAGATCTCATCGTTCAACGACGACGCACAGGCGCTCTTGTTCGATCCGAACAAGCTCGCTCCAACCTATCCGGAATCCATGATTACGCGCCCCTTCCCGTTCAATGCGTTCTACGATATCGACGAGGTGCCCGAAGTCGATCCATCGGCGTACAACCTGACGATCGGCGGGCTCGTAACAGGCAAGCGCGTGTGGACGCTCGACGAACTGCACGCGATGCCGCAGGAAAGCCAGATCACGCGGCACATTTGTATCGAGGGCTGGAGTGCGATCGGCAAGTGGGGCGGCGTACGCTTCGCACACGTGCTCGCACGCGCGGGCGCGGATACGACGGCGAAGTACGTCGCATTTCATTGCGCGGACAACTATTCGACCAGCATCGATATGCCCACTGCGCTTCACGCGCAAACGCTGCTCGCGCTCACCTACAACGGCAGCATCCTGCCGCCGAAATACGGCTTCCCGATGAAGCTGCGCATACCGACCAAACTCGGCTACAAGAATCCGAAACACATCATCGCGATCACCGTCACTAACGAGTACCCGGGAGGCTATTGGGAAAACCAAGGCTACAACTGGTTCGGCGGTTCGTGACGCCGGCCCCTCATCGTCGTCATCCTCATCCTCGTCATCACGTCCCCCTTTATCTTCAAGTCGGAACCCACCCCAAGGAGCTTGCATGTCGATTCAAATCAAACTCGCCTTCAGCGTCGTCACCCTATCGCTCGCCTCGGCAGTCTTTGCGCAAACGCCTACCAAGCCGGCACGCATCCGCGGCGACATTGTCTCGTTGTCCGGTGACACGCTCACCGTGCATCGCCGCAGCGGCGACACGGTCAAGATCGACGTCAAAGCGGGCACGCCCATTACGGCCCTGAAAAACATCAAGCTACAAGACATCAAACCAGGCTCGTTCGTGGGCACCGCAGCGATGACCGGCACCGACGGCAAACTCACGGCGACGGAAGTGCTGGTGTTCCCCGAATCCGCACGCGGCACGGGGGAAGGCCACTACGCGTGGGACATGGGGCCGTCGAGTTCGATGACCAACGCGAACGTCGATCAAGTCGTGCAGGGCACGGACGGACGCAATCTAAAGCTTTCGTATAAGGGCGGTTCGAACGCGGTGACGGTACCCGAAAACGTACCGATCGTGACGCTCGCCCCCGCCACGCACGATGATCTGCGGCCCGGCAAGGCCGTATTTATCGTGGCGAGCCCGGCAGGGGCGGACTATGCCGCGCAACGTGTCGTGGTGGAAAAGGACGGCGTAAAGCCGCCGATGTAAGCGATTAGCGCATGCCGGCAGCGCGCGCAGATCAGGCGCCGTCGGTTTCGAGCACGCTTCGCGCCCACGACGGCGCCTTAGTCCACCTGCGCGACGAGGCGACCGGGCTTCTGCCCCGCTTCTTGGCGAGCCTCGCCCGTGTGCCGCGCCGGTGATACTAGCTTGGCGTCCCATTCGGCGTCATTGAATCGATCGCGCAGGAACCCGAGAAACGCGCTGACCTTGGGCGATGCATTCAAGCGCGAAGCGTGCAGCGCATAAAGCTGCACCGGCTCGACCTCCCACGCCGGAAGCACACGCACCAGCCGGCCGGCATCGACGTCATTTCGCGACGCCCGTTGCTTGAGCAGCGCGATACCGGCGCCGTCTATCGCCAGTTGATACGCAATGGACGGATCGGCCACGAGCACACGCGGCTCGAATTGCACTGCCTGACAGGTGGCCCCGCGCCGCAGCCGCCACACCGACAGCCCGGCGGGAAGGCCGGGTTCGGTACATCGCGATGCGATGCAATGGTGCCCGCGTAGATCGCCCGGCACCTTGGGCAGCTTTCGCCCGGCAAGATATGCAGGGCTCGCGTACGCCGCGAGCCGCACTTTGAACAGCGGCGTCGCACGCATGTCCGAGTCTTCGCTCGGCTCCGGCCGTATCACGATATCGGCCCCGGTATCGCCCGATCGATGTTCAGCACCGAGCAACTGCACGTCGACGCGCACTTCAGGATAAGCCGCCAAAAAATCGCCCAGCACCGGCCCGAGCACGAAGCGCGCAAACGGCACCGACGTCGCCACGCGCAGCAGGCCGCGTGGCTGCGCATGCATTGCGCCAATCGCGAGATCGGCCAAATCCGCTTCCTCGAGCATCCGCATACAGTGCGCGAGATAGAGTTCGCCGGCTTCCGTCAACAGGAGCCTGCGCGTCGTACGCTCGATGAGCCGCACACCTAACCGCTTTTCCAGCCGACTCAATGCGCGACTGACGCTCGATTTCGGCAAACCGAGCCGATTCGCCGCGACTGTGAAGCTCTGTGCCTCGCAAATTCGGACGAAGCATTGAAGGTCGTTGAGATCGATCATGATGGGTTTCCGTCTTCGGCATGACGCCCTGCTCTATTGTTCCCCAGCAGCAACAGACTGTTCACTCGCTTTCAATTGTTGCTCATCATAGCCATTCTTTCGGGCAGACGTCCAATTCAATTCACTCGAAGGAGCGCAGCGATGTATTTGGTAACGGGAGCAAGCGGCAACATCGGCGGTCAAATCGTTTCGCAGTTACTCGCCGCCGGCCACGCGGTGCGTGTGTACGTGCGAGATCCGGCGAAAGCGGCGCAGTGGGCTGGGCGCGTGGAAATTGCCGTAGGCGAGTACGACACTCCCGACGCGTTTTCGGCCGCACTCGCCGAAGTTGAGGGTGTGTTTCTGATGAACATCGGCCCTGCCGATGCCTTCCGCGAACTCGTAGGCCGTATCGTCTCGACACAAGTGCGGCGGGTGGCGTTTCTATCGACGATGATGGTCGACACAGCGCCCGACACGATGCTTGGGCGCATGCATCGCGAGAAGGAGGACATCCTCCGCGCTGCAGGGCTCGACGGTTGTTTCCTGCGCCCTACCGGCTTCATGTCGAACACCTACTTCTGGCTGCCGAGCATCAAGGCCGACAGTATCGTGCCCAATCCGATGGCGGACGGGCGTGCTCCGCCCATCGCGCCCGAAGACATTGCGGCGGTTGCGGTACGGGCGCTGACCGTTGCTTCGTTGCCGGAAAGTGCCCTGACGCTGACAGGGGGCGAACTCATCAGCGTACCCGAGCAAGTCGCATTGCTTGCACAAGCGCTCGAGCGTCCGCTGCGCTGCGTCGACATTACCCTCGACGAGGCAGTGCAGAATTTCGTGCGATCGGGGATTCCCCAACCCATTGCGGCATCGGTCGTCAAATCGTTCGAAGCCGTCAAAGCCGGCCGCGCCGCGACCATGACGGATACGGTCGAACGCTGGCTCGGGCGCAAGCCAATGCGATTCGAGGCATGGCTGAAGGCGCACATCGATCGATTCAGGTAGTAGTGCTCGATCGCATGCGGGGCGCTTCAAGCGCCAGCCTTTTATAGGGAAGGCTTGAATCTACCCCGTCCGGCAGACTATGCTTCCCCGTTGGCCATAGAGGGGGGAGCATGGACCGCATTCAAGCAATGGAAGTCTTTACGCGCGTCGTCGATGCAAATAGCTTCACGCGCGCGGCGGAGACGCTCGGCATACCGCGCGCATCGGTCACGACGATCATCCAAAATCTCGAGGCCTTTCTCGGCGTGCGGCTCATGCACCGGACGACACGCCGTCTTTCCCTTACGCCGGACGGCGCCGCCTACTACGAGCATTGCATCAAGATCATCACGGAGATCGCCGAAGCCGACGCGAGCTTTCAAGCCGGTAACCGCAAGCCTAGCGGCGCATTGCGCGTTCATATGCCGAGCGCGCTGGGGCGGCGCATCGTCATTCCCGCGCTGGCGACGTTCCATCGACGCTATCCCGACATCACGCTCGACCTGGGCCTCTCCGATCGACCCGTCGATCCGATCGAGGAAGGCGTCGATTGCATGATCCGCATCGGTCCGCTCGAAGATTCGTCGATGGTCGCGCGGCGCATCGGCATGCTCAAGCGCATTACGTGCGCCGCGCCGGCCTATCTTGCGCGTTGCGGTGCACCGGAAGGCATCGAAGACCTCGCGGGGCATCAGGCGGTAAATTTTCGCGCGGCGCATGGCGGCCGGCCCATTCCGTGGGTATTCGTCATCGACGGCAAGCCGGTCGAAGTGAAAATGAACAGCCTGGTTTCCGTCAACGATTCCGATGCGTATGTCACCTGTGCCATCGAAGGTTTCGGCCTGATCCAACCCACGCTGTTCATGGTACTTCCCTATTTGCTCGACGGCTCGCTCAAGGAAGTGTTGACGGGATTCAATCCGAAACCGAAGCCCATTTCGATCGTCTATCCGCATAACCGGCATCTTTCGGCCAAAGTACGTGCATTTGCGGAATGGATCCACGAACTATTCGATTCGATGCCCGCACTCGAAGACGAGCCGCGTCCACGCGAGCCGGCGGCCGGCCAACCCAAGCCTCGACGCCGGGATGCGGTAACGGCGTAACCGTTCTCCGATTACGCGCCCGGCCGCCGTGTCCCGTCGGCGGGCGCATTCAGGGTTGTCCGCAAGCTTCAGAAATCGCTCGCTCACGCCGTTATACAGATACAGCAGATGGCGCCATCTCGGCGCCTGGATGACGTGACCGATTCAGGGAACCGTAACCTGGGCGGAAGCTTAGACAACAGCCTATTCGACGGCATGAAAAACCCTGGGATCGACAGCGAAGACGAGTACGTGCCCGTAGGCGATTTGCATATCGCGGTCATCCGCTATGACGCACGCGGGCAGCCGCGCTACCGGAACCGCGCTGCGATCGCGATGATGACCGTCTCATCGGGCACCGCCCGCACGTTGATGACCGAAGCGGAAGTGTTCTCGCCGTCCACACTGCGACGTTATCTCGACGCGATCGGGCAAGTGGCCACGAGCGGCGTCGCACGCGCCCTCGAACTTGTATTCGATGGCGTGCCGCTCGCGCAACGCCCGCATTACCAGGTTTTCCTTGCCGCCGATCAAGCGCACGACGGCGATCGGGGTGTCCTCGCGATTTGCTTCGACATCACGGCGCGCACACAGGCCGAGGCGAAGCTGCGCGAGCGCGAATCCTTCCTCGAATCGCTGCTCGATGCGATTCCCATCCCCGTATTTTCCAAGGATGTCGACGGCCGCTACCTTCATATCAACCAGGCGTTTTTAAATTTCCTCGGCATCGCACGTGAGCAATTCGTCGGGAAAACTGTCTTCGACGTCAATCCTCCCGAATTAGCAACGAAGTATTTCGCCATGGATAGGGCCTTACTAGATAACGGCGGCGTTCAACGGTACGAATATAAGGCGCGAAACGCCCAAAACGAATATCGTGAAGTCGAGTACACCAAGGTCGTTTTTTCCGATGTCGAGGGCCGGAAAGCGGGCATCATCGGCGCCATCTTGGATGTCACGGAACGCAATCAGGTTCAAGCCGAACTGCGGACACAATACGAAAAGATCCTCGAGCTCAACAAAAGCCTGGAGGAAAAGGCAGGCGAACTATCACTGCGCGAGCGCGAGTTTCGCACGCTCGTCGAACACTCGCCCGATACTGTGGCCCGCTACGGCCGCGATCTTCGGCGCATTTATGCCAACCCGACCTTCAGCGCGTTCGCGGCGGCAGGCGCTGAGCAGATACTCGGCAAAAAGCCGTCCGAATTTCCCGGCGGACCGAATGCCGAGGTGTATGAGCGGCAGATCGAACGCGTGTTCGCCACCGCTGCCGCTTGCCAGTTCGAATTGAAATGGCAGCCCTGCGGCAGCGAGCCGCTATGCCACATGATCCGGCTGACGCCCGAGCTTGCGGCAAACGGCACGGTGGAAACGGTGCTAGCCGTCGGGCGAGACATCAGCGAACTACACGCGTCACGGGAAAAGATTCGTCGCATGGCGTACTTCGATGCGCTCACGGGCTTGCCGAACCGCACGATGTTCAATGAAACGCTGCGCCGAATCACGTCCAGCGAGGCACACGGTCGTTTGACGGCCGTGATGATGATCGATATGGATCGTTTCAAGGGCGTTAACGACACGATGGGCCATGCCGTCGGCGACGAGTTGCTGCGCGAAGCGGCGGCACGTCTCATCGACAGCGTGCGCCCCGGCGACACTGTCGCGCGTTTCGGCGGCGACGAGTTTGCCGTACTGCTGCCCGACGCGCGTAACCGCCGCACGCTGGAGCAGATTTCAGCAACGATCATCAAGCGGTTCGGCGAGCGCTTCCTGCTCAACGGAAAGGAAGTTTTCATTTCGTGCAGCGTCGGCATTTCGCTCTATCCGATCGACAGCACGGACGCGGACGACTTGCTTAAATACGCCGATTCGGCGATGTACCTCGCGAAGCGCTCCGGTCGTCGCGGTTTCCGTTTCTACACGAACGAGCTCACCGTGGTGGCCACGGCCAACCTGCAGCTCGAATCCGAGCTTCGGCGCGCGATCGATCGCGGCGACCTCGAGCTGCACTATCAGCCGCAAGTCGCGTTTCGCGACGCTCGGGTCATCGGCTCGGAGGCACTGCTAAGGTGGAATCGGCCCGGTTCGGGTTTTATCCCGCCCGATCATTTCATACCGATCGCGGAGGAAACGGGCCTCATCGTCGACCTCGGTAATTGGGTGCTTCGCGAGGCTTGTCGTGCGGCGGCGGAATGGAACGGTCGCGGCAGCCCGCCTCACAGGGTCGCCATCAATCTATCGCCAAAGCAGTTTCAGTCGCGCGGTTTGGTGTCGATCGTCGAGCGCATCTTCGGTGAAACGGGCTGCAGTCCTGAATGGCTCGAGTTCGAGATTACCGAAAGCTTGCTGTTGGAGGAAGACGATTCGGTAACGCGCACACTGTCCGCGTTCAAGGAAATGGGCGTGGCCATCGCGATCGACGATTTCGGCACCGGCTATTCCGCGCTGAGCTATTTGGCTCGCTTTCCCATCGATACGCTGAAGATCGATCGGTCCTTCGTGCAGAAGATCACGACCGACCCCCGGCACGCCGAACTCGTCAAGGCGATCCTTTCCATCTCACGCTGTCTCGGGCATCGGGTCGTTGCGGAGGGCGTAGAAACCATGGAGCAAGCGGCCTTTCTCGACGTGCATGGCTGCGAGGTCGCGCAAGGCTACCTCTATAGCAAGCCGCTGCGAAAGTGGGAAATCGGGTCGCTGCCGCGCTACTTACTGCCGAGCGTCGAAGTGGAAGTAGAAATCGAAATCGAAGAGGATGTCCTGCGCACGGACGGTGGGTGACGCATTCGGTCAATCGCTCGCCCTCGCCTTCAACCGGTCCAAGATTTCCTGCGTGTGCTCGCCGATCTTGGCGAGCGCCTGCCGCACACCCGGGCGTCGGCCGCCCATCGCCAACGGCAGCAGCACGACCTCGGTCGTGCCGCCGTCATCGGTCGTCATTGGCGCCAGTGCCCCGCTCGCTTTCAGATGCGGGTCGTCGAACAATTGCTCGGGCCGCACGATCGGGGCGTACGGAATACCCGCTGCTTCGAGCTTCGGCACGAGTTCGGCGACGCGATGGGCGCTCAACGTCTCGGCTAGCATCGGAATGAGTGCTGTACGCGTCGCCACGCGCTCCGCATTGGTGGCGAAGCGGGGCTCCGCCGCGAGATCGGGGCGCTGCAACACGTCGCACAGCGCAACGAACTGCTTGTCGCTGACAGCGCCGATGAAAAGCTGCTCGCCGTGAGCGAGCGTGAAAACATCGTAGACGCTCCAGGCCGAGACACGCGCGGGCATGGGCGGCAGCGGTTCATGCGTCATCGCATATTGCTGCATGTGTTGCGAGCATAAAAACACGCAGTTCTCGAACAACGCACTTTGGACCTCCTGCCCGCGCCCCGTTCGATCGCGTTCGCGCAGCGCGGCCAGGATGCCGATCGCGCCGAACATGCCGCCCATGATGTCGTTCACGGACGCACCGGCCCGAAGGGGCCGCCCGACCGGCCCCGTCATATACGCTAACCCACCCATCATCTGCACGACCTCGTCGAGCGCGAGCCGCTTCTCGTACGGCCCCGGCAAAAACCCTTTGTGCGATGCATAGACGAGCCGCGGATAGCGCTTCGACAGCGTGTCGTAATCGAGCCCGAACGCGCGCATCAAACCAGGCCGAAAATTCTCGATGACAACGTCGCACTCGCCGATCAGCTCGGTTGCCGACGCCTGTCCCTGCGGCGTTGCAATGTCGATGACGACGCTCTTCTTATTGCGGTTGAAGGCGCGGAAGAAACCGATGCCGAGACCGGGCAGCCGACGCGTCTTGTCGCCACCGGGCGGCTCGATCTTGATGACTTCCGCACCGAGATCCGCGAGGATCATGCCGCAGGTCGGGCCCATCACCATATGCGTGAATTCGAGGACGCGAATGCCGTCGAGAGGAAGCGGGGCTGCCGTGTTCATCGGATCTCCACCGTGCGATCGCTGAGCGAACGAAGAGGGGAAGTCTTGGGTAGACCGGCGCGAGATAAGCTGCCGTGCAGCGTTTCGCCGGGCAGCCACGTTGCGAGTTCGGCGCGCAGGGAGAGCAGACTTGCAATGTCGATCCCAGTCTCGATGCCCATCTCTTCAAGCATGAACGCCAAATCCTCGGTCGACGCATTCCCACTCGCCCCCGGTGCATGCGGACAGCCGCCGATGCCGGCCAGCGAGGCATCGAATCGCTCGATCCCCAACTCGAGCGCCGCATAGGCATTGGCCAAGGCCAGCCCGCGCGTATCGTGGAAGTGAGCGCAGGCGAGACGGGCACCCGCGACGCGGCGCGCCTTTTCGAACAACTCACGCACGGCGCGAGGCCCCGCGTAGCCCACGGTGTCGGCCAGGCCAACCGAATCGGCCCCTGCATCGAGTACCGCTTGCAAACAGCGCAGCACGGCCTCGTGCGACACGTTGCCTTGGAGGGTGCAGCCGAAGGCCGTGCTAATGCCGACTTCAATCCGCGTCTTGGACCCGGACGCATCGCGCGCCGCTCGCATGCGTGCAATCTCCGATATGACCTCCTCGGGCGTCCTGCGCAGATTAGCGAGGCTATGCGCACGGCTGGCCGAGAGCGGTACGAGCAGCGCATGCGCGCCTACTTCAAGCGCTCGCTCGGCGCCCTTCAAGTTCGGTACGAGCACGGAAACGATCAGCCCAGGGAGGGTTTTCGCGTAGTCGACGACTTCGGCCGTATCGGCCAATTGCGGCAGCAATCGCGCCGGGACGAACGATCCAACCTCCATTTCGCGCTGGCCCGCAGCGTACGCTTTGCGGATCCATTCACATTTATGTACCGTCGGCAGGATCGTTTGAATGCTCTGCAAACCATCGCGCAGACCGACTTCTCTGATGATGGCGCGGGAGGGAAATGGCGTCATACGAATGAATCTCCGATTGGCGCCGGCCGCAACGGCTTGCGCACCGGTCGTAGGCTTGCTAACTTTAGACATTCCGGCGGATCCATCAAGCGTTATTTTGGAAGCCCATCGATTCCGGTTCGGAAACACACCCTCGCCGAGCGGAGTACCGGATGCGCGATATCGATTTAAAAACGCTGCGTCTATTCGTGGCGGTATGCGACCACCGCAACATGGCGCGGGCAGCCGCAGACATGCATATCGAGCCCTCGGCGATCAGCAAGCGTGTCGCGCAACTCGAAAGCGATCTAGGGGTGCCCTTGCTCGTTCGCGCCCGGCGCGGTGTTCAACCCACGCCGGCAGGCATCGTGCTGCTCGAGCACGCGCGCAACGCGCTGTTCACGATGGAGCGCATCGCCACCGACGTCGCCGGTTTCAAGCGCGGGCTCGTCGGCAGCGTCACGGTGTGCGCTTCGGCCTCGGCCATCGCGGAGGCGTTGCTCGACGATATCGCCTCGTTTTTGCGGCAGCCCGAGCATGAGAATGTGAAGGTCAGCGTCGACGAGCAGATCTCGCTCGAACTCGTGCGGCGCGTGCGCGACGGCGAAACGTCGATCGGTGTCTGCTGGGACAACGTCGATTTGCAGGGCTTGACGCACCGTGCCTATCGGCAAGACCACCTCGCCGTAGCCGTGCATCCCGATCATCCGCTAGCGCGCCATCCATCGGTCTCGCTCGAGCAAACGCTCGATTTCGAGCACGTCGGCATGCCGCCGTCCACGTCGGTCCATACGATGCTGCGGCGGGCGGCCGCCACGGTCGGACGCCGGGTGTCGTATCGGATGATCGTCTCGACGTTCGACGCCACGTTTCGCGTTGTCGCGGCCAACCTCGGGATCAGCGTCGTCCCGGCGGAAATCGGCGGTACCTATACGCGGATCTTCGACGTGAAGATCGTTCCGCTGACGGACCCGTGGGCCGAGCGCCGATTCGCCGTCTGTTTCAAGGACTATGCAGCATTGCAGCCGGCCGCGCAGCGGCTCGTCGATCACCTGACCCAGGAAAACACACACAGGGAAAACAAAAATTGATGACCGCGAAAAGTTTGCGCACAATCGCGTGATCGACCGAAGGCGCGGCGTTCATCACGCACGCGCGCGGGTGCGCGTCGATGTCATGGCAGTGTCACGCAGGGTCTTCGCATCGAAACGGCGCATCGCGCGCCACACTGTAAGGAGACACCGTTGAAAGCCACTCCTCTTACGATTCGCAATGCGGTTCTACTCGCGGGCGCCGCGCTCGCCGGCGCATCGTTGCTGTCGGCGGCTCATGCCCACGAACGCAATGACGCACGCTCGAACATGAACCGCTTGCCTTCGTTCATCGTCGCAAGCAGCCTCCGCACAACCCCCTACGACGGCGTCAGCGACGATCTGCTGACTGCCGGGCTCGGCAAGACGGGCCTCGCCGGGCCGGCTCCCGTCTTCGCAAATCCAACGAGCCCGACCGCGGCCGAGCTACGCAGGCTCGCGATCTGGTCGAACTATCGCGCACTTGTCGATATGTCGGCAAACGGCGGCTACGGCCGCTTTTGGGGGCCCAACATCGATGCCGACGGGAAGGATACGCTCGGCGAAGGAAAAATAGCCGGCACCGAATACCTTGCCTACGCCGATAACGGCAGTGGTAGGCAAAACGTCACGCTCATGGTGCAGGTGCCCGCGCATTTCGATCCGATGAAGCCGTGCATCGTCACGGCCACCTCGTCGGGTTCGCGCGGCGTATACGGCGCGATCTCGGCCGCCGGCGAATGGGGCCTCAAACGCGGGTGTGCCGTGGCCTACACCGATAAAGGCACGGGCAACGGCGCGCAAGAGCTCATGACGGGGCAAGTCACGCTGATCGACGGACTCGTTGCGAATGCGGCCGTTGCGGGAAACGGCAGCCTTTTCACGGTCGACGCAAGCCCCAGCGACATCGCTCGCTACAACACCGCGTTCCCGTACCGCTACGCATTCAAGCACGCCCACTCGCAACAAAACCCTGAACAGGATTGGGGCAAGGACACGCTGCAAGCGGTCGAGTTCGCCTACTGGGCGTTGAATCATCAATTCGGTGCGGCCACGAGCGGTTTTCATCATCGCGTTCGCTATGAACCCGGCAGCATCGTTACGATCGCGGCCGCGGTCAGCAACGGCGGCGGCGCCTCCCTCGCAGCCGCCGAGCAAGATAAGCGCGGATGGATTACGGCCGTGGTGGTCGGTGAGCCGCAAGTGAATGTGGACATGCCGCATCGCGCTCACGTGCTCGAAGGCGGGCAGCCAATCGCACAGGCCGGCAAACCGCTCGCCGATTATGTGACGCTCGCGAACTTGCTCCAACCGTGCGCCGCGCTCGCGCAAGCCGCCGCGGGTGCGCCGTATCTCACCGCCCTTCCCTTGGCTCGAACGACGGCAATTCGGCAGGCACGCTGCGCATCGCTTGCAGCGGCAGGCTACATCGCGGGCGGCGATCTGCAGGCGCAAGCCGACGATGCACTCGCACGATTGCACGCCGCCGGCTATGAGGCCGATTCCGACCTGCTGCAGGCGCCGATGTGGGACTCCCAGGCCGTGCCCGCGGTCGCTGTCACCTATGCGAACGCCTATACGCGATCGAGCGTGCTCGACAATCTGTGCGGCTTCAGCTTCGGCACGACGGACGCAGCCACCGGCGCGGCGAACGTGCCGCCGGCCGTCTCGCCGATGGCGACCGTCTTCGGCCTCGGCAACGGTATCCCGCCGACCAACGGCATCAGTCTCGTCTATGACGATGCGCCGTCCGGCGCGGCGGATCACCGGCTTGCCACGCCGGATGCGAGCTTTGCCGGTGCCGTATGCATGCGCCGCCTATGGACGGGGCACGATCCGCGCCTGCTCGCCAGCGTTCGCGCGATCAGCGTCGCGGCGGATTTGCACGGCAAGCCGGCCCTCCTCGTTCAAGGTCGCAGCGACGCGCTGGTGCCCATCAATCACGCCTCGCGCGCGTACCTCGCCGCGAACAGCGCAAGAGAAGGCGCCCGCAGCCGGGTGTCGCTTTACGAAATCATGAACGGCCAGCATTTCGACGCTTTTCTCGCGGTGCCCGGCTTCGATACGCGGTTCATCCCCGTGCATTACTACTATCTGCAAGCGCTCGATCTAATGTGGCATCACTTGATGGACGGCACCCCGCTGCCGCCGTCGCAAGTGATTCGCACCGTGCCGCGAGGCGGTACGCCCGGCGCAGCCCCCGCGCTCACGACGGCGAACTTGCCTGCGATCGAGCCCAATCCCGGCGTCAATGCAATCGCCGTGAGCCGTGGCGTCGTGGATATTCCGCACTGAAGGCGCCACCACCCGGCGGCGGCAATGCGGAACTATGGCACCGCTTGCGGTGTCTTCCTATCGGCCTACGGCGCGTATCGCAGTCATGCTGCGGTATGCGCCGTTGTCATCTTGTTCGCTTGCCAGGAGAATCCATGCAACGCCGTCGATTCATTGCTATGACCGGAGCCGCACTCGCATCGGGTGGGCTGTCGCTCGCGGGATGCACGACCACGCCGCTCTCGTCGGGCTCGACACCCGAGGCCAGCGCCGGGCGCCGTGCGACGATCGATGCCGACGTCGAGGCGACGCTCACGCGGCTTTATTCGACGGTCCACGGCTCGCGCGAGCTCGTCGGCAATGCGCGAGGCGTCCTTGTCTTCCCATCGGTCATCGCCGCCGGCTTCTGGGTGGGCGGACAATACGGCCAAGGGGCGCTTCGCGTCGGCGGCCAGACGAGCGGTTACTACAGCATGACAGCGGCCTCGTTCGGGCTGCAGATCGGCGCGCAATCGAAAGCCATCATCATGCTTTTCATGACGCAAGAAGCGCTCGACGGTTTTACGCACAGTCAGGGCTGGGCCGCCGGCGTCGACGCCACCGTCGCCGTACTGCGCGTCGGTGCAAACGGCAACGTGGATACGTCGACTGCCACGAGCCCCGTCGAAGCGTTCGTGCTCACGAACGCCGGTCTCATGGCCGGCGTGTCGCTCGAAGGATCGAAGATCTCGAGGCTGATGCTCTGAAATGTGCCCCGGCGAGCCCGTTACCGCGATCGCCGCCTACGCACCGCCTGTGCGAGCGAATGCAGTACAGGCTCCGTCTGTGCCCAGCTCAAGCAGGCATCGGTAATCGACACGCCGTGACGCAACGGTACGCCGGGCTTCAAGTCTTGCCGGCCCGCCTCGAGATGGCTCTCGATCATGACACCCACGATGCGCTGCTCGCCCGCGGCAAGCTGCTCGGCGATGTCGTTCGCGACATCGATCTGCTTGTCGTGCGCCTTGCCCGAATTGGCATGCGAGCAATCGATCATGACCTGCTCGCGCAGCCCTGCCGCGCGAAGTACGGCGCAACATGCCTCGACGCTGGCGCGATCGTAATTGGGCCCGCTCTTTCCGCCGCGCAAGATGACATGCGCGTCTTGGTTGCCGCGCGTTTCGAAAATCGCGGCCATGCCCATTTTTGTCATGCCCATGAACGCATGGCTCGCGCGTGCGGCCACAATCGCATCGGCTGCAATCTGCACGCCCCCATCGGTACCGTTCTTAAAACCGATCGGGCAGCTCAATCCCGATGCAAGCTGGCGATGACTTTGGCTTTCCGTCGTACGGGCACCGATGGCCCCCCACGCGATCAAATCGGCGATATATTGCGGGCCCAGCAGATCGAGAAACTCGGTTCCCGCGGGTAAGCCAAAACCGTTGACCTCGAGCAGCAATCGCCGCGCCGCGCGCAAGCCCTCGTTGATTCTAAAGCTGCCGTCGAGCCGCGGATCGTTGATGTAGCCTTTCCAGCCCACCGTGGTGCGCGGTTTCTCGAAGTAGACGCGCATGACGATCAGCAGTTCGCCGCGCAGTTCGTCGGCAGCAGCCTTGAGCCGGCGCGCGTAGTCGAGCGCTTGATCGTGATCGTGGATCGAGCAGGGGCCCACCACCGTCACCAGACGATCGTCGCGGCCGTGCAAGATTTCGCCGATCTGCGTTCGCGTGGTTTCGACGAGCGCCTGCACTTCGGAGGGCACCGGTAGCTCGTCTTGCAGCAGCGCGGGCGAGATCAGCGGACGTACGGCACCGATGCGAACATCGTCGATGCGCGTCGTGTCCTGCGTGGCGTCGGCCACACCGACTTCTTGATCGTGGGAAGGATTATCGAGGCTTCTCATGGGCGGCTCTCCGGGCGGCTTACTTGCTGTCGCCCTTGATCTGCGGCAGCGCCGACGTTTCGCCCGGCGTGAGCAGACCCGCTTGCGAGTAAATGCGCAGCTTCTCGCGCGTGTCGGTAATGTCGAGATTGCGCATCGTCAGTTGACCGATGCGATCGCGCGGCGAGAAGGTCGACTGAACCTTCTCCATCGACAGTCGCTCGGGCTGATACGTGAGGTTAGGCGACTTGGTGCTGACGAGCGAATAGTCGTTGCCGCGACGCAGTTCAAGGGTCACCTCGCCCGTGATCGCGCGCGCCACCCAGCGCTGCGCCGTCTCGCGCAGCATGATCGCTTGCGGGTCGAACCAGCGGCCCTGGTACAGCAAGCGGCCCAGGCGGCGGCCGTTGTCGCGGTACTGCTCGATCGTGTCTTCGTTATGGATGCCGGTGACGAGACGCTCGTAGGCGATGAATAGCAACGCGAGCCCGGGGGCTTCGTAAATGCCGCGGCTCTTGGCTTCGATGATGCGGTTCTCGATCTGGTCGCTCATGCCCAGGCCATGGCGGCCGCCGATGCGGTTGGCTTCGAGCATCAACTCGACAGCATCGGGGTACTCGACACCGTTCAGCGCCGCGGGACGGCCTTCCTCGAAGCGGATCGTCACTTCTTCCCTGGCAACTTGCACGTCGTCGCGCCAAAACGCGACACCCATGATGGGATTGACGATCTTGATGCCGGATTCGAGGCTCTCGAGATCCTTGGCTTCGTGCGTCGCGCCGAGCAGGTTCGAATCGGTCGAGTAGGCTTTCTCTGCCGACATCTTGTATTCGAAACCCGATTGACGCATGAACTCCGACATTTCGGCGCGGCCGCCCAGCTCGTCGATGAACTGCTGATCGAGCCAGGGCTTGTAGATTTTCAGGCTCGGGTTGACAAGGAGACCATAGCGGTAGAAACGCTCGATGTCGTTGCCCTTGTACGTGCTGCCGTCGCCCCAAATGTTGACGCCGTCTTCCTTCATGGCGGCAACGAGCATCGTGCCCGTCACGGCGCGGCCGAGCGGCGTCGTATTGAAGTAGGTGATGCCCGCCGTCGAGACGTGGAACGCACCGCTTTGCAGCGCCGCGATGCCTTCCGCGACGAGCTGGGCGCGGCAGTCGATCAATCGCGCACCGGCTGCGCCGTACTCGAGCGCCCGGCGCGGAATGGAATCGTAATCGTCCTCGTCCGGTTGCCCCAGGTTGGCCGTATAGGCGTAGGGAACCGCGCCTTTAAGCTTCATCCAGTGCAGCGCGGCGCTCGTATCGAGGCCGCCGGAAAAGGCGATGCCGACCTTCTGGCCAGTCGGGAGGCTTTCAAGAATAGTACTCATGAGGAAAACCGTTCAATCGGGGATAGAGGTTGAGTCGAGCAAACCGGCCGTCTGGCGCACGCACAGGCACCGCCCGGATGAGATTCCAATGGGCTTCGATACCGCGCAAGCCGCTATTGTAGCCGGTGCGCGGACGCGGGCGGCGATGCGGTGTCCCGCCGGCCGGCACCGCGCCAAGCGACGGACATCGCGCGAGGACCGAGGGGCCCGTTCAACCGAGCGCCGCGGCCTCCTTCATAGGACGCAGATAAGCGTGAATTTGGGCGATCACCGCCGCGCCGTCGCCCACCGCGGAGGCCACGCGCTTGGCCGATTGCGACCGCACGTCGCCGATCGCGAACATGCCGGGAACGCTCGTTTCGAGCGGATAGGCGGCGCTCGCCTCGCCCGTCGGCAGCGCTTTCCCGTTGAAACCCGTCAAGACAAAACCGTGACGATCGAGTTCGACGCCGCTCGAGGCCAGCCAATCGGTTTTCGGATCGGCGCCGATAAACAAGAATAGATGCCGCGACGCGATGGTTTCGTCTTCGCCGCCACGCCGGACGATCACGCCCGCCAGCAATGCAGCCGCTGCCTCGTCGTGACGCGCGTCGAGCACGGTGGAGGGATGCCCGTTTCGCCGAAGAAAACCTTGTAGGTCGCCTCAATATCAGCGCCCGTATGATGTGCTCGCCCAATTGGGCGTCGGCGACAATCAACGCGCGCAGCTTGGCGGGTTCGACCAGCAGCGTTTCGCAGTCGGTCTCGGCGATCCCGTCGACAAGTGCCGGCTTGCCGGAAAGC
>Ga0157370_10002343_pt1 | contig 22873 bp, 21 predicted proteins | sample C35metaG_FD_113463 | JGI IMG/M metagenome (GOLD analysis project Ga0157370, IMG submission 113463) | Corn rhizosphere microbial communities from Kellogg Biological Station, Michigan, USA - C3-5 metaG | ecosystem: Host-associated > Plants > Roots > Rhizosphere > Soil | place: USA: Michigan...
TGATCGTTATAAAAAGCACGGGAAGTCAGCGTTAATTTTTCCGACTGACGCATCAATGCTTTTATAATTCTTGGATGACAGTGCCCTTGATTAACGGCAGAATAGGCAGAAAGAAAATCATAATATTTCTCACCTTCCACATCCCATAAAAAAACACCTTCCCCTCTTTCCAGTACCACAGGCAAGGGATGGTAGTTATGCGCACCATATCTGTTTTCTTTTTCTATTAGCTCTTCGCTTTTAGTTAAATTCGCTGAAAATCTCATTGCTATTTGTTATTTGGTTGTCGCGAAGATAACATTATTTATTATTTTTAAGGACAAAAAATAAAATTTGACTTTTAAAGCCAATAAAAAAACATATTTAACTTTAAATATCGTTATTAAGAAAAACATAATCTAAACTAAGAATGGATCACCTAGATGAATTTGATATTCAAATTTTAAAACAACTTGAACAAGATGGACGAATGGCCTATTCCGCTATCGCAAGCGCACTTGGCATATCGAACACCATGGTCCATCAAAGAATCTCCAGATTAACCGAACAGGGCATCTTAACCGGCATCAAGCCAGTTTTAAATGAGAAAAAAATCGGTTATGACTGGGGAGCCTTTACCGGCATTACGCTCGAAAAAGACCACGATTCAAACCGTATCATTGAAGAATTAAAGAAAATACCAGAGGTAACAGAGTGTTATTACATTACGGGCACTTACACCCTCTACTTAAAAATTATCGCCAAAAACCATGAACACATGAGACAGGTGCTCTACGAAAAAATAGATAATATACCAGGTATCGCCAAAACAGATTCCATTATTGAACTCGGCTGCGCATTTAGAAGGAACATTATTTTGTAACCCTACACCTTGGCCGTTATCCATTGAAATCCAAACCCTGCCTTTAGCCGGGTTTGGAAATTTCTAAAACCATCCTGCCGCTAATGTCTCCTTTTTTCATCTCCTCAAACACTGTATTGATATCTTCCAGCTGAGCAGATTTGACCGTCGCTTTAACCTTCCCCTCCACCGCAAAAGAAATAGCCTCCTGCATATCTTTACGGGTACCAACAATGGACCCCTTAATGGTAGTTCCGTTGAGTACCGTATCAAAAATAGAAAGGTCAAAAGTCCCTGCGGGCAAGCCATTCAATGAAAGTACACCCTTTCTCCGCAATGCACTTAAGCCCTGATTAAAAGCAATAGGTGATGGCGCAGTCACCAGTACACCATGCATACCACCAGTTTCCTTTTTGAGAAACGCCCCAGGATCCATTTCTTTAGCATTTACAGTAAGGTCGGCCCCTAAATCTTTAGCCAGCTGCAGTTTATCATTCGAAATATCAATAGCAGCAACATGCAAACCCATCGCTTTAGCATATTGAACAGCCAGGTGTCCTAAACCACCAATACCAGAAACAGCCACCCATTCCCCCGGTTTAGCATCAGTTTCTTTTAAACCCTTATAAACAGTAACACCCGCACAAATGATCGGAGCCATTTCCGTGAAATTGATATTGGACGGAAAATGTGCAACATACCTGGAATCTGCAACAACATATTCCGCAAAACCACCGTCCACACTATAACCACCATTCTTCTGACTTTCACAAAGTGTTTCCCAGCCCGTATAGCAGTAATCACAACACCCACAGGCACTGTACAACCAGGGCACACCCACCACATCACCCTCTTTAATTTTCTGCACACCACGTCCCAGAGCAACCACATAACCAATAGCCTCATGTCCCGGAACCAAAGGCATTTTAGGCTTTACAGGCCAGTCACCCTCACAAGCATGCAAATCAGTGTGACAAACGCCACAAGCAATGACCTTAACCAGGATTTCGTTCTCGCCAGGTTCTCTAACCGGCATCTCTTCAATATGCAAAGGCTCTCCAAACGCATGAATTACCGCTGCTTTCATTTTTTTAGGTATCATATCTAAGAAATAATAGGTAAATCTTGCTTTATTATTTCTTTATTTGATTGATGACGATCAGTCTATAATGTGATGTTCATCATCATAGCAAAATTGTTGCGCAAACGTTTGATAATCCACAATTCTTATATCACAAACAAAATCATACTATCCTCACTTAGCATTTAGAAGTACTGGTTTGGCAAAAGCCAAACCAGATACAAAAACAACTTATTGAGAATTTGTTGTAACCTCCAACATAGACGAATAGTTGTAATAACTACCCGCATTTATTGTCCTCCCGCCTCCACGCACATAATAATGTGTAGCCGGTTTTAATTGGGAGATCGTATAATCGTAGCTTGTGTTTACTATAGTAGCATTATCCAATGCTTCTGTATTGGTCAAACCCCTGTTACTCGTATAATTATTCACATCAACAGTATTAAAAGGAGCCGCTACAGCCAGTACCCGGGCAATTTTCTGCGTGCTCTGAGCTGGTTGTGCAACATTTACCCTCACCGTAATACTTGTACTTGTTTTACCAAGTAAGGCACAAGTTACCGTAAGGTATGGAATTACCTTAATATCAATTTTAGTTAAGCCATTCACTTTTACATTTAATGTATCCAAATAAAAGAAAGGACCGGTCGGAACAATCTTATAATTACCATTAAAAAGAAAGCTATGCATATAACTTCCATCGGTGTGAAGCGCTGTCTGAATCGCCGAGGGCTTCGGGTAATCTGTTTGAAAAAGTTGCAGATATCCACCGCCAACATTGGTTTGCTGGGGCACGTTTTTTCCAGTTGTGATATCTATGATATTACCTGAAAGCTCTGCATCAGGAGATTTATAATTGTCCTTTTTACAAGCGCTGATTAATATTACCAGCAAAAAGGAAAAACATATGAATAGTTGCTTCATCATGATAAACTTGATTTTATAATCTTTTAATTACTGTCATTTATTGATAACCTGGGTTCTGAATATATGGCGGGTTCTGCTGTGGCAAAGGCTCCAAATATAATTTTTCAGGGAAAGTACGTGTGAGTTTTGGAGCCACCGCCTTTTCGAAAGTATATTTCATTGTACCCGGATCTGCACCATTTTGCCACATGATCCAAGGATACAAGGCATGAAATTGCGTATTATTCAGCACAGTACTTGCAATGTGCCACCTGCGTAGATCCCATAGGCGGTGATTTTCAAAAGCGAGCTCCACCTTCCTTTCATGCCTGATTTTATCCAGGGTAATTGAACTCAAAAGGGCTATACCTGCTCTCTTTCTGATTTGATTAATTGCATCCATAGCAAGCCCAGTGTTTCCGAGTTCAAATGCCGCTTCTGCATAATTTAAAAGTATCTCACCATAACGAAAGACCATCCAGGGCGTAGTAGAACGACCATAAGGAACACGATTTGCCGGATCCATGAATTTTTTAATATAAAATCCAGTTTTAGTAGGATCACTTGTTGTCAACGGACCATCCTTTCCAACAATGTTAAAAGTGCCGCCAGCCGGATAAACTGCACTCAAGCTCTCGGAAGTATGCTTTACTCCATTGTCTATTACCCCTCTTCTTACCTCAATCACCCCCCCCTGCCAGGAGTCAAAAGGAGTTAGAATCGATGCAAACATCCTGGGATCTTTATCTTTAAATAAATCAGCAGGTTTGTTGTAGAAGATTGGATTTCCAGCACCGTCATTCACCTTAAGAGCGCCTGGAGAACCATCTGTATATTCAAATTCTTCAACCATTTCCAGGGTAGGATTGGTGGCGCAGCCATAATCTATTTTGAAACTTTGCGGAGCATTATAAAAATCGAAACTATGAGCCTTATCAGGTGATAAAAAAGATTTCGTTAAAATGGCCTCAGAATTACCAGGAGTCAGAAACAACTGCTGAAAATTAAGTGCTTTATTAGCATTAACATCGTACAAGGCGTACTTTTTTGATTTGATGATCAGATCAGCCGCATCCATTGCTTTTTGCCAATAGGAACCCGCCAGGCCCGCATTGATACCAACCAGTCCATTTAGCTGCAAAAATCCGTATTTAGCACTTGAGGCAGCATACAGCATTGCCCTGCATTTTAAAGCAAGCGCACTATATCTGTTAACCCTAAATGTATTGGCTGGATCATCACTGTAATCTTCTGGCAAGTCTGTACCAGCCGCATCCAGCTCCGTAGAAATAAAATCATAAATTTCCTGTTCTTTGTTTCGAGGAACCACCAGACTGGAAACATCATCGCCTGTTTTGTATGTCTGTACCTTAGTCACTAAAGGAACACCACCGTAACGTTTTACTAAAGCAAAATACTCAAAGGCTCTGATAAATCTGGCTTCAGCAAGAAATCTCTTCTTTGAAGCATTGTCTATGGATGCATTTGGTATCTTTTCTATAAAATCATTCACTCTTCTGATCCGGGAGTAATCCCAGTCACCAAACCAGTTTCCCACAATTGCATTGTTAATTCCCCCCCATACGTATGTTCGTACCGCCTCATCTGTTGTGGTAGATGGAAAACCAGCCTCATCACTTACTGTGTAATTAAAATCTTCGGTAGGCATATCATTATAAAGGGTAACAGTCAAGGCAGTAACACCACTTACACTGCTATAAGCAACATCTTCCGAAACCAGATTTTTAGGCTGTCTGTCCAAAAAATCCTTCTTGCAGGATACCACGCCAACCAGCAACAGCATCAAAAACGCACTATATATTTTAATTCTTTTCATACTATTTTGATTAAAAACCAACATTTAAGCCCAATGACCATAATTTTTGCTGAGGGTAAAAGTTACCTCTCCCACTTGGTTGTTCAGGATCTATGAACTTCACCTTACTTAAGGTGAAAACATTCTGACCTGAGACATAAATTCTAGCCGTACGCATACCAACTTTTTCGATTAGATTTTTAGGAAACGTATATCCCAGATCGATATTTTTTATCCTTAGATAAGTGGCATCCTGGAGCCAAAAAGTAGAATAAAGTCCATTATTCGGAGATCCGGAGATAATGGTTGAAGGATATTTTCCGGGAACCCAAGGACTGTTGGGATCATACAGATCCTGTCTATGCCAACGGTCGGCAAACATTGCCAGGGTATTGGCTCCATTATAAAACGGATTTTGTAACTCTTCACTATAATTTCTATTAAAATTCGAGGCACCCTGCAGCAATACAGAAAGATCGAAACCTTTATAATTCACATTTAGGTTAAGACCAAAAAATATTTCAGGCGTAGCACCTCTTCCTATAACCGTTTGATCCCGGGAATCTATAACTCCATCGCCGTTCAAATCCTTATAGCGTATATCCCCTGGCAATAATGTTTTGTTTGCCTGCGCATCCTGCACCGGTGCAGTATTGATTTCTTGCTGAGACTGGAACTGGCCAATGGCCACATATCCTCTGCTGATATTGGTCCAGCGATCAGTCATATTACCTTGATAATTACCTAAAGAACTGGTCTGTGGGCTTTGTTCCAAATAGCCATTCTTAGTACGGGTAAACGTCAGGTTTGGAGAAATACTGTACTGCCATTTACCAATCGTATTTTTATGGGTAAGCTCGATTTCAAAACCTCTGGTATTATCACCATTCAGGTTTTCTTGTGGTAAACTGGCACCAAAAGTATTTGGCAAGCTTAAAATACGAGTAGCAAGCAGTCCGGTTCTCTTACGATAAAAAACGTCAACCGAAGCCCCTAACAATCCTTTCCACAAAGAAATATCTAAACCCAGATTACTTGTGTATGAAGTATACCAGGTAAGCAGAGGATTGGTCAAGCCACTGGTTATCAAACCAGGTATTGCCTGACTTCCAAACACATAACTATCATTAGGATAATTGTAACCTGGTATATAACGAAATGGAATAATGTAATTAGCTGCACCCGCGTCATCTCCACCGTCATCACCTACTTTTCCAAATGAAGCTCTAAGCTTTAGGTTATCTATAGTTGTATTATTCTTCAGGAAATTCTCTTCGTTAATGCGCCAACCGATGGATACATTCGGAAAGAATCCAAAACGGTGATCAGGTGCTACCTTATAGGTACCATCATATCGAAAACCCAGCTCTAATAAATATTTGCCAGAATAATCATAATTAAATTTTCCAACATATCCTTCACGCGCAATTTGGGCAGAACTCCCATCATTGCTCTGATTATTGGGTACACCTGCAAACAACTCATCAAGATTATCTAAAAGAAACTCCTTATAGGCCGACAGATAAGATGTATTCGTCTCGGTCCTTTCAAATAACAATAAGCCAGAAACATGGTGCTTGGTATTGAAGGTTTTCGCGTAGTTCAACGAGAGTTGAAAGGCCTGATCGTCTTTATGATCATCCTTCACATTTAAATTACTCGGATCATTTGCGGTATAGGCTATATCATAGGCTTTGGTGTCTGTATTGTACTTATATAAGTTGTATTTCTTAATATAGCTTTTAGAACTCGCATCCGTATTTTGATAAGAATAAGTCGCTTTGGCACTCAATCCATCAATCCAGGGCAAATCGTAAGTTAATCTGGCTATGCCCGAGAAAAATTTAGTACGGTCTGAACCATACCCAGATATCTTACTATCAGTTTGGGCAAGAGAATTCTGCTGTACATTTGATGGAGCTAAATAGTTGGTATTGTCATTGGCATATATAGGAAAAACAGGACTTTCTCTTTTTATGGTAGCCATGATCAAAGAAGAGGACACACCTGGTGTTTGAAGATCTCCCAAACGCCCGCTCAGGTTAAGCTCTGCGGTAAGACGCTTATTGATCTTTGCGCTCACGTTGCTCCGAAAGTTATACCGTTTAAATCTGGTCGAATTGCTTTTCCATATGGCATCCTGATTTAAATAACCAATATTAAAAAAGTATTTCACCTCTTCAGTACCGCCATCTACATTAAGATTCTGATAATATTGAGGGGCGTTTTTACGGACAGTAGAATTAAACCAGTCGTAAGACGATAAGGTTCCATTTTTATATTGAGCTACCTGATCCCTGGTAAAAGGAAGTGACAAAGCAGCTGCAGGATTATTATTTTTAACCCAGGCATTTACAGCTCCTTCATTACTTAACTCGGCAAATATGCCCGCATTTGCCAATTCAGGATATTTTGTCGCATTATTTTGTAAACCATAATAGGTACTATAGTTGATCCTGGGTTTTCCAAGCATTCCTTTTTTTGTGGTCACCAATATGACCCCATTGGCAGCACGTACACCATATACGGCGGCAGATGCATCTTTTAAAATAGAGAAATTTTCAATTTCGTTCGCATCTATCTGAGAAAAATCAGACGGCACACCATCCACAATAACAAGCGCATTTCCAAAGCCTCTGATATCTATCGTACTCCCATCTTTACCCGGTTCTCCACTATTCTGAATAGCCCTTAAACCAGGTAACCTGCCCACCAACGCATTGGTGATGTTTGCTACTGGTGCTTTTGCCAGTTCCGTCCCTTTGACCTGCGATATGGATCCTGTAACACTTAATCTCTTTTGAGTACCATATCCAACCACAACAACATCATTTAAAATCGAATTGCTGGGCAAGAGTTGAATAAAACCAAGGTTCTCCTTAACAGAAATTTCTTTATTGGAATAACCTATAAAAGAAACAACGAGAACTGCATCCTCTGGTACATTGCTCAAAGAGAACTCACCATTTAAATTCGAGACAACAGATAAATTCGTGCCTTTCACTCTTACACTAGCACCAGGCAACGGCTTGTTGCCTTCATCAATAATTATACCTTTTACAGCAATATTAGAATGAGCTCTCCCCCGCTCTCTGTTGATTTCTAAAATTGGTTTACTTTTTACAAGAATCGTTTTCTCCAGAATTTGATAAGTCAAAGATTGGTTCGAGAAACAATCGTTCAATGCTTCCTGTAAGGAGACATCTTTCTTATTGATCGTTACAGGACTTGCCTTTTCCATCACCTGGTCCTGGTAAAGTACCAGAAACCCGCTTTGCTTTCTGATGGATTCTAATGCTTTGTATAGAGGTATATTCTTTCCATTCAGCGTAATTTTCTGACTGAAAACCTTTGCATGTACTTGCGTAAGTGCAATTAATAATAATAGAAGGGTTAGCTTCATAACCTTTAGTAACTTAGGTGGTAGCCATAGGAATGGCATACCCCGATAGAATGAGAAAATTTTCATTAATTTTGTACGGTTTGGGTTGATAAGTATATGTCACAACAATAATTAACCTGTTCGAGCTCAAACAAAAACAGGTAGGTCAGCTCAAATCAATTGTCGGGAAGCGTTGGACCGCTTTCCGGCATTCTTGTTTAAACTCTAAGTATTTGAATTTATTTTTCCATGATGTATATAATTGGTTAGGTGAAAAGTTTTGTTTTTTATCTTTAGCGCATCACTATAATTTTTTTGTTCTCAATCTTAAAATGCAGGCCGGTAACACTCATCATTTCCAACAATCTCGACGCTTTTAAATTGCGGGACAGGTTACCTGAAAAAGAAACGTCAGAAACATCGTCTTTATAAACAATTTCAACATCATACCATCTTGCAATTTGACGCATGACCACATCAATATGGGTATGATTGAACTGAAATAATCCGTTTTTCCAGGCCACTACCTCTTCAATATTTGCTTCTCTGGATCGTATTCTATCAGTTCCAGGTTCTGTTATGGCCTGCTGACCTGGTTTTAACACCATCTTTTGAGTCTTTTTCACAACACTGATACTACCTTCTATCAATGTTGTCTTCACCAAAGGCTCGTCATTATAGGCATTTACATTAAATTCAGTTCCTATATCCTCAATAGTTACCCCATTAACAGCTACCCGAAAAGGTTTATTCGAATTGTGCACCACTTGAAAATAAACCTGACCAGTAATCGTCACTTTGCGTTCTTGATTAAAGGATACAGGAAAGGAAATAGAAGATCCGGCATCTAAAATAGCTTTGGTGCCATCAGGCAGTTCTATGATCGGCCATTGCCCTCCATTTGGCGTTCTAATGGTATTGTATGCCGGTTGTCCCTTATTATTGGAATATTGCGTACTTTCTTTGTAACTCAAAACATTTGAACCATTTTTCTGAACCAGCGTATTTTCCTCTTTAGCGATAACTCCATTTTGAGCACTACCTAAACTAATTTGTTTGCCATTTGACAACACCAGCACGGCCTTATCCATACCCGGCAAAAGATCATGTTTTACATCCTTATTTTGGGAAATCTGCTCTTTATGATTTTCATAGAACATATAATAGCTTCCAACCGACAAAACACATACAATAGAAGCGGCAACAAGAATTTTAGACCACAACTGATAGGAACGCCGATCTTTTAAATTTTGGCTGACACCAGTATTTTGCTGTATATTCTCCCAAATCAGCTTTTTATATAAATAAAGTTCACCATCATCTTTTAATGTCCATTTATCTTGTTTCGATTTTGAGAGGTACCAACTTTCCAACAAAACAGTCTCTTCCTTGCTGCAGGTTCCATTTATATATTTATCAAGTAAGCCTTTTAGTTCTGTTTGGTTCATCTGAAAGTATTTCGTCTATTTTAATGTTAAGACGACTTACTATTACCCGAGTATGAGATGATTGCTAAAAAAAAATAAAATTATTTTAGGAACTCTATTTATGCATCAAATAAGCAATCAGGAAGGCAGACATACCCACCTTTGTTCTCAAGATTCTCAATGCGTTGCTAATTTGGCTTTTTACAGTATGTTCACTGATATTTAATTGAAGGGCAATCTGCTGATAGGATAAATACTGTTTACGGCTTAAGATAAATACCTCACGCATTTTTTCAGGAAGCGCATTGATCTCATTTTCAATGATAGCTGCCAATTCTTTCTCCCGTAATAAGTCGTCTGAAATCAATTGTTCTTCCAGCATGAAATCATTGATAGATTTCAGATAATCATTCATTACCTTTTTATGTTTCAGATGATCAAAAACTCTATTACGAACAGCTTTGTACAGATATGATGAAAGAGAACCGCTAAGATCAAGAGATTTTGATTTCAACCATAATCCTGTAAACAGTTCCTGAACGATATCTGCGGCCTCCTCATTATTTCTCAGCAAGTTACGGGCATGAAGAAATAACACTGTCCAATACCGTTCATAAATTTCAGCAAATGCAGTTTGATCACCAGACTTCAGTAAGACAATTAATTCACAATCTTTTAAAGAATTTTGAACAGGCATGTGGAAGTATCATCTTTTATAAATTAAATCTATACTATTTTATTTGAACTCCAGCGCGCAAACGTTTGCATAAATTAATTTACCAAAGTATAATTTCCTTGCAGATAGGTAGGCGATGTCAGAAAATTTGCCGAATCATGACTAACAGGAGCTTCAGATGGATCTAAGCTATGCCCGCCCACTATTTTAATTCCATCTTTATCACCATTTCCTAAACCATTAAGCTGTATCCAGTATTTAAATGAGCCAGTAGCGTCACATACCTGCTTAATATATTGGAGTGGAATAGCCATCTCACAGGTATACCTCTTTTGAGGATCTAATAAACCAGCGGCTTTGATACCCAGATTATTATAAATTGATACAACCGAGTCAGGAATCGCTTTTACGCCTGTTAGCGGGATTTCTTTGACATGACCAGATAATTTAGTATTTAAAACGGCGAGCAGGCTATCTGAAAGTACTTTATTGGTCCTAAGCATATAACTCACGCCCTGACTGTACAAAGGAGAAATCAGCGGATAGGTAATAGCTACCGGCCTTACTGTACTTTTTTTATCTGCGCTCCTCATGGTGAAAGTAATACCCCCAGCTGCAATTTTGGCAATAATGCTGTGATGAGTGGCCTGTACCGCCAGATAAAGATTTTCAGCATCATTACTGATGGTATAATAGCATTCAATAGCGTTATTATAAGCCTCAAACTTCGGCCACTCTACTGGCTTACCATCTATTTTAATATCCTTGGGTGCACTCACACTGGTGGTTTGTACTCCCGGCAGTTTCTGCGCATGAACCATGCAGGTCCAAATCAACAGCAACCAACAGATTGCTGTACTTCTCCATATCACAAATTTCTTCATACAAGGAAACATTTTAAAATTGATTCACACTTCTCCAATCTTAAATCTCGCCCAACATCTTTCGAAAAACAACTACAGATTTGACGGAATGTGATGTTATATTAACAGTAGTGGAGAATGATCAGGTGATGGCGATGCTTTTTAACCATTACAGTTGTTTTATATCCTATTTTTTAGAAATCGCCCCCATTACTGTAGCGCTTGTTTTCTGATAGAACCGCTTAATTTTTATTCTGAAAATATCATAAAGCAAGGCATAACACAAGATCGCTACAGGTGCAAAGAAAGACTTGAACCCGAAACGATTAAAAAGATAAGCACCAACAACAGCACCTGTCATAAAAAAGAAAATGATTACAAGCCTGAGTTTTATTTTAGACTTAACAATTCTCTTATCCAGTTTGCTTCTATTCATCAATTGCGCCAGCTCTATACCCAGATCGGTAAAAGTACCAGTCAGGTGGGTCGTCCTTACAACTGATCCCGAAATCATGGAAACCAGGGCATTTTGCAAACCCATGGCAAATAATAAACTCCCCGCAAAAATCTCTTTAGAAACGAGCGTACCATCATATTTCACCCCACAAACCCCGGAAAACAAAAGAATAATGATTTCAATAAATATTGGAATGGAATAAGAATACCGCTGATTAGGCCCGGTATAGGATAAGATCAAGCTGGAAAAAAAAGCCCCGGCAAGAAACAGGAACATCCATAGTGCAATAACCTGCGCTGTTTTCCAGTCTTGTGATGCAATATGCTCCGCAAATAAGGCAGCATGGCCCGTTACATTAGTGGTGAGTACCGCATAGGCCAAAAAACCAGCCGCATTTACAAAACCGGCAGTTAAGCCAAGAAGTGTAGCCAACTTCAGGTTATGTTCTGGTGTGCGTTTAGTTCCTAAATGTCTTAACACGATCTTTAATACTTTTGAAATAAAGTCAATTTAGAAATTCCAAAACTATTTTTAATCATCTGTTAAACATAAATCATCAAAACTGATAAATATCATATTTAATGCTGATTTCCCCATCGTTTCCAACAATTAAATAGCCTGGCATGTGAGTGATACAAATCATTAATGCATTTGATTCCGATCACATAAACTTATTTAAAAATAAGTGATCTTACCTCCAATTATGATGAAAGAAATGCCGGCAACCATTAAACGGTCTATAGAATTAATTGGCCTGTTTGTATTAGGAACCACAATAGTGGAAGGAAATACAATCATTATGCCCTTGCTGATGGCTTTTTTCTTCAGCCTCATGCTTTTGCCGGTATTCCGTTTTTTCAGGAAACTAAAAGTACCCGAAGTCATTGCTGTCTTTTTACCCATCTTATTATTAACCATTGCGATCGTATTGATGATTTGGCTGTTCTACAGCCAGGTAGCTGCATTGTTAGATGATTTCCCACAGATACAACGCACCGTAGCCAAACATTTAGATGACCTAAGCATCTGGATCAGCAAATCGTTTGGATATTCCCCGGCAGAACAAGTTAAATTCATCAACATGGAAAGCAAAAAAATTTTCAGCTCCCTTGATGATGTTTTAAGCAGCGCAGCAGGATCATTATCGGGCATCATTATATTTATAGGTTTACTTCCAATTTACATCTATCTGATCATCTTGTACAGAAACCTCTTTTTAAAGTTCATCCTGATGTGCTTTATAAAAGAAGGGCACAAAAATGTAGAAGAAATCATCCGGCAAACCGAAAAAATGGTTAAACACTACCTTATAGGACTGCTGATACAAATCACGTACATCATCGTTCTGTTAGGCGGCTCATTATGGCTTTTAGGCATCCAGAATGCACTTTTAATTGGGATCATCTTTGCCTTTCTGAACCTCATCCCCTATCTGGGAGCCTTAGTTGGCAATATCCTGGGCGTATTGCTCACCCTGGCTTCCTCAGATCGTATTACAGATATACTGATCGTATTGGGAGCTATAACAGTTGTACAATTCCTGGACAACAACATTTTAATGCCGCGGATTGTAGGTTCCCAGGTCAAAATTAACCCGCTTGTTTCTATCGTTGGAATCATTGTCGGAGGCGTTATGGCCGGTTTATCGGGTATGTTCCTCGCCATGCCCATACTGTCAGTTTTAAAAATCATCTTCGATCGCTCTGAAAAATATAAGCACTGGGGAGTACTCCTGGGTGATGAAAGACCCGCTAAAATGCTCTATAAACCTTGACCATCAATAATGGCAGCAAGCTGATCGTAATCGAAACGATCCATAATTTAAATGAAAGTACCGATAAGCCCAAAACTAAACGCATATCAGGGATAGCAAAAGCCATAAAGGTAAGAGCACTGCAGATCAGGATCGCGATCCAGACAAATTTATTCCTGGTAATCTCATTATTTAAAAAACCACCACCATTCGAGGACATATTAAACACGTGAAAAAGCTGCGCGAAAATGAGCGTAATAAAAGCTATATTGTTACAGGTCCGGCCATCACAGCCCAGCACTTCTTTACCATAGATCACGGCAATCATCACAGCCAAAGTAATCGCAGCAGAATACAGGGCAATCACCAACCATTTTTTATTCGTAATGATGTTCTTTTTAGGATCTCTTGGAGGGTTTAACATCACAGTCCTGTCCCCTGTACCTAAACCAAGCGCAAGCGCCGGAAATATATCTGTCACCATATTCAAAAACAAGATCTGCAGCGGAAGTAAGGTTGCCCCCGGTATAGCAACACCTAAAACAGTTACAATGAAGATCTCACTCAGATTACAGGACACCAGGTAAACCACAAATTTTTGAATGTTCTGAAAAATCTCCCTGCCCTGCGCTACAGCATGAGCAATAGAGGTAAAAGAGTCATCTTTCAGTATGATACTTGCCGTTTCCTGAGCCACCTGGGTTCCTCTGATCCCCATTGCAATACCCACATCTGCTCTTTTTAAAGCAGGCGCATCGTTTACACCATCACCTGTCATGGCAACTACAAATCCTGCCTTCTGAAAAACATCTGCTATTTCAAGTTTTTGTTTGGGCGAAACCCTGGCAAAAACAGCCGTAGCCAGAATACGTTGCCGCCACTCTTTTGTTAATGATTCAGACTCAGGCAATTCTTTCCCGGTAATCACCTCTTTATTGCCCTGATCAATCAATCCCACCTTTCGGGCAACATTTAATGCAGTTTGCGGATGGTCGCCAGTGATCATTACCACTTTGATGCCCGCATTTCTGCAACTTAAAATAGCAGCTTTGATATCAGTCCGGGGAGGATCAAGAAAGCCCACCATGCCAACATACACCAGATCATCCAAATAATTGTGCACATTAAGCGCATCATCTGCCCTATAGGCAAAAGCCAGGACCCGCAATCCGCTGGCCGATAATTCCTCCGATTTTGAAAGCAAAGCCTTCCTCCATTCGGCATCTAAGTCTTTAATCAGGCTGCCCGATTGTATTTGACTGCATTTTTCCAGCAAGCTTTCCACAGAGCCTTTGGCGGCAGAAAAATACCCCGTTGAGGTTTGATGCAAAGTACCCATCATCATGATTTCTGAACTAAATGGCAGCTCTGCAGTGCGTACATATTGCTTAGACAATTCACCGGTATTCAAGCCGGCGGCCATAGCCGTCTGTATCAGAGCAACTTCCACCGGATCCCCGCTTGCTTCGTTAGCATTATTACATAAAACACCAATCAACAATAGCTTACCGCAGTTCTCGTTACTACTAACGCTAACCTTCACACTTTCCTCCGGAAAAGCAAAAGTGTCGGCATGGATCTTATTTTCGGTCAGGGTCCCCGTCTTATCCGTCAAAATTACGCCAGTACTGCCCAGCGTTTCAACAGCAGATAATTTCTTTACAACAGCATTTCTCCTGGCCATCAGCAACATGCCATAAGATAAGGCTACAGTAGCAACAATAGGTAATCCCTCAGGTATAGCGGCTACGGCCAAGGCAATAGATGTTTCAATAATGGTTAATATGTCCTTCCCCTGGATAAAACCCGATACTGCAAAAACAGAAGTCATAAACAGGGTGATCCAGATCAGTTTCCGGCTCAAACTGTTTAGCTTGATATCGAGTGGAGTCATCGTGTTTCCAGAGTTTTCAACCAAAGTAGTGATGGCGCCCAACTGCGTATGCGCAGCAATGCCAGTAATGACCATTTGACCATTTCCATTCATTACAGACGTGCCTTTAAAAACCATGTTTTGCTGATCACCGATAACCGTATCTTCCTCCAGCGGACCGGTTATTTTATTGGAGGGAAGCGATTCACCGGTAAGGGAGGATTCATCACATTGCAAACCGTTAACGGCTACCAAACGGCCATCAGCCGGTATAATGTCTCCCGCTTCCAGCGGAACCAGATCGCCCGGCACCAGTGTTTCAGATGGAACTGACCTGGTTTTTCCTCCACGGATCACTTTTGCCAGAACAATATCCATTTTTTTTAAGGCACTCATAGAACTACGGGCCTGCATTTCCATAAAAAAGCCGATCAGCGCATTGATAACAATAACCACCAGAATGGCAATAGTTTCTAAAAGATCCTTAAAGTAAATGGAAACAACTGCACCAAAAAACAAGAGGTAAACAATTGGGCTGTTGAATTGCGCAAGCAGAATTTGCCACAGCGATTTTTGCTTTTGCGTTTTATAGAGATTGGGACCATAGGTTTTCGATCGCCTGGCGGCCTCATGCTCAGAAATTCCCTTTACACTATCCGTTTCAGAACTTTTGCACACCTCATCTACAGATAATAAAAACGGATATTGTAATGGGTAATTCATTTACTTATCTTCCTGTTTATTAAAAGTAAGTAGCGGAATCTTACCATAAAAAGAATATTCTTCTGCGTTTGAAGGAAATAACAGCCGTTCAAACATAGACCGTGACTGGTGTGTAAATAAGACCAGAAGAGAGGGTTTACTCACCTTAACAGCATGATCTATATCTTCAAGCAAGGCATGGGTAATATCTCTTTTTGGGTTTAGCACGCTAACTTTATAGGCTGTCTTTTTCTGTAGGGTAGCTTCCATCATTTCCTTATCAAATGCAAATTCATAGGGATATGAAATATGCATCATTTCTACACTAGCATGGATAGGCTTGGCAAAGGCAACAACTTTTTTTAATTCATTTTCATAATCGGTCATATCCGATGCATAAAGAATGTGTTTTAATTCCTTTAAACGATAGGCGCTTGGTATGCATAAAACAGGAATTGCAGAACTGCGGATCAGTTTAGAAGTATGTGTACCTAGTATTTTAGTAAATGTGCCCGCGCCTCGCGTACTGATGCAGATATAGCTGCAATTGTGTTTACTTGCATATGCCATAATTCCATCTGCCGCATCGAGATTAGATACAAGCACCAGCTGATGCTGAGCTTCAGGTTCATGAATATCATGATAGATATCCGCAATGAATTCTGTGAGCTCAGCCCTGATTTTTTCTATAAATGCGCCTTCGTATTCTTCAAAAACTTTTTCACTCCAACTAAAAGGCTTTACATTATGGTAAACGTAGAGGATAATCAATTCCGCTTTACGTTGTTTCGCCAATTTGATCGCAAAACGGATTGCAGCTTTCGAATTGGCAGACTGATCGGTGGTAACAAGTATCTTTTCCATAAGTCCAAATTCGCAACAATTTCACACATTTATATTGTTGATTATCAAAACAAAAAGTGATCTTAATCACTTATGACGCAGATATCAGACTACTCCCAGATATACCGTTGTACTCACCATTTCCCTTCCAGTCAGGTTCTCTGACCGGCAACTCTTCAATATGCAAAAGCTCTCCAAACGCATGAATCACCGCTGCTTTCCTTTTTCAGGTATCATATTTAAAAAATAATAGGTAAATCATGCTTTATTATTTCTTTATTCGATTGACGACAATCAGTCTATAATGGGATGTTCATCATAGCAATCGGCTATCGCCTGATTTCCACTGAAGATTAAGCATTAAATCGCAGTTCCTTTGTTTATATGCTTTAAATATTTTTTTGCAGCTTCAATTTTTTCAGGAAATAGAATTTTCCCTTTCAATTTTGATAACACTAAAGCCACCAGCGCAGATTCTGGTACCTGTACCATTTTTTCTGTTTTTATGTCTTTTGTTTTCATATTACAAAGTTAAGTTTTTTCTAACAACAAATACAGCATCATACTTTTTACCTGGTTCAAACACCTCAGCATTATCCTCGTTGCCACCATAAAATGTATAATCATTTACTAGATTATCATAGTTTGCGTTCACATATCTTGTATATACATTAATTCTCCGATTTTGATTTTTACAATGACTATCGCATTTCTTTTTACAATTTTCTCTACACGCCTCAACAAACGTCTGACCGCTATCACTGCCCCTAACCATAAGACAATATTTTGGATATTCTTCGAAGAAAAGAGGGATCGTATTTAATACGGTATTTAACACATCATAAACGTCTCCATTATGCGTGTTAGCATGATCATCGATTTTTTCAGTAAACAGATCATAATCCCCGAAACCTAGATTGAATGTTTTCCTACCATGCAATAGACCAATGTAATCGTAATCAATAACTTTAACAACATCGTACTTACCTTTACTTACAAAAGCAAACCTAATTTTTAATCTGGTTTTATCCATTGTAACCTGATAACCCAGTTTACCCATATTTTAGCATTTTATAAATCTCCCAATGCAACTCGCATTGTCATAATTTACTATAGTTATGAATGCCAAAGTTATGTAAACACGTAATTAAAGTCACCATAAAAATTCATATTATTTAATATATTATCTCATAACAATAATTTTAATATAATATCAATATTTTGAAAGGTAAAATCCAAGGTAAACAGTTGTACTCACCATTTCCCTTCCCGAACTCACAAAATGCATCCATCCATGAACAGTATCCCCTGCAAAATTCTCCGGCAGCTTCAAACCCACTTCCTTTGCAGCCCGGTCAGCTATATTTTCAAACACCACATACTCCTCCTTATCCGGATTATAAAAAATAAAATTAGCCCGATCACTATCCCCGCAGAAAAGAGAAGGCGAAGCATTCTCCCATTTGATAACCAATCGACCTCCAGCCGTTGATTTAATTTCCAGGACCCAAGAGATCAGCAACTCTCCCCTGCTGAAAATAACCTGCGAATAATCTATTTCAAATGCAGCATCAGCCCCGCTTAAAGCATTTTTTAAGTGATAAGACACACAAGCATTCATCGGCGTCATTACACGATTAAAACTCTGATAACCAACATTAATCACATCCACCAAAGGCCTCAGCCAGCCACTAACAATCGCCATCTTTAATCGCTGGTTCATTTGCGCCAAAGTCGGCGGTTTCTTTGAAGGCACAGGAAGACTCCTGATGTAATCCACCCCCCTATTACTCGCACCAATTACATTCCCCACCTTTCCAGAAAATGGACCATTAATCCCGTTTTTATATATTGCCATTATTTCTTTTCTAACGATTTTACTTAAAATGCCTCGTCATCCTGAATTTATTTCAGGACCTCGGACTCGCTAGTCCAAGATACCACCCTGCAGCGGCATGACGAGGCGTGTTAGCAGGCACTTTACCTACAACACCGCAGTCGTTCCTACATACACACTATCAGACACCTCCTTGCGGTTCACACCCACAAAACTCATCCACGCATGCACATCATCACCAATCCACTCCGCAGGCACATCTAACGTAAAAGTCAACGCACTACGAGCCGCAACACCTTCCGCCGTCACAAACTGCTCCTTGACCGGATTATACAACAACAAAGTCGCCATATCCGTTGCAGCAGTAGAACTACCCGTAGCAGGTGCATTGTTCAACCACTCAAACTTGATCTTAGCCGGCGTAACAGATTCCACCCCAGGAGCCGAAGGCCTCAGCAAACGCCCCTTACTAAACACCACCTTCGGAAAATTGATATTCAGGTTTGGATAAACACCCGTAATCGCCTTATCAATATGAAAAGCAACTGCCGCATTCATAGGTGTCTGCTTACCCTTATAAGATTGATAACCAATCTTAATCAGATCATTGATGGACCTTAAAAAACCAACCACCACTTTCATCTTTAAACGCGGTATCAACTGCGCCTCCGTAGCCGGTTTACTAGACTTGCGCGGCAAACTCCGCATATAATCTACACCCCGCCAAACAGCGCCAATCACGTTACCAATTTTCCCACTAAATCCTCCAAGGATTCCTTTTAAAAACTTTCCCATTTTTCTAGAAATTTTAAATGTTAAATACTCATGTTAATTCATAAACTCCCCAACTCAGCCGCGGCGCCACGGCGATTTCAAAAGCCTACGAAACAAAAGTATATCAGCCACTTACAACATCCTAGAACAGCAGGCATAGACAGGCATCGACAGTCAAAAACAATCAAAAGCAGGCATAGAAACCCACGAGTTTTTGCTCAGACAAACAAGTTTCATCAGTATGAACAAGACCACCAATCCATGCAAATTCAAAATTAAAATGATGTAACCAGTTGTTAGAAATACCTAAAAATAAAAAGCCCCATTATGTAATGGGGGCTTTAAATGAGACTGTCCAGTTAAAACGCCCGTCTAAGTATAGACTGTCCAGCTTTTTCTCCTGTCTCTTATGCAGCTCTTTTGGGCATTGCCCTATAGATTTTACCATCCAATTCACATCCACCTTTTGCATGTTTAGGATGCTTTACATCAATAGTTGGGTCATTAGGATTTACATTAAACTGAGGTTTTCCCCACTGTTTGAAGAAGAAAGGAACGCGTGCCATCTCACATTTCATTCTTATAAAATCAACCCATTCTTTCTTCAACGGCCTGGCTTTTGGCCCGGATTCCCCCCCTACAATTACCCAGTCTATTTTTTGCAGATCCAGCGTATTAACCGCATCTATTAATGGTTCAATAGACAAAAATTTTGTTTTTGCAGGTGTGTTTGAAAGGTCATCAATTCGGTAAGTATATTTTTCATTTTCAACAGAAACTCCCATCCAAATATTTTCTGTCCAATTTAATTCATTTGCAATTTCCATTAATCTTTCAGAACGTTTTGTCAACACCTGATAAATATGCTGAGGAGTCTGATTCATCACAGCAAATACCGCTTTTATGTAATCCAAAGGAACCTCAGGATGAAATAAATCACTCATTGAATTTACAAAAACAACTTTCGGTTTTTTCCAGGTAAATGGTATGGTTAATGTATCTGGATGAACTTTCACTTTAAATCCTTCACTATATTTTTCCGCTCCCATAGATTTTAGTCTTCTGGTCATCACTTCCGCGTAGCAATTTTTGCATCCGGGACTTATTTTAGTACATCCTGTAACTGGGTTCCAGGTTAATTCTGTCCATTCTATATTTGACTGCGCCATGATTCTTTCAAAATTATAATAATTTAAAATCTACCTTAAATACAATACTACTAATAAAATTAGCACTTACCATAAAAAACACTTATTTCTCCTGTTTTAATCTATAATCTAATTTGCGTTTATTTTTATAGACATTTTCATAATTTGCCAGAGGAGAATTATTATCATAAAAAACTTCTCCATTTTTTTTCATCTGTTTAACACATTCCACAGCATGAGATGGAACATGTCCTTCGGCGATCACATGATCGTACAGTTCAAAATTATTCTTTATATCTCCATTTAAAATCCGAAACTTAACACCATCTTGAAATGAACGTATTTTTGACTTCCTCACTCCCGAAAACATATTGATTTGATTAATACTGGCTTCGTCGTCAATATCAAAATTTGCTTGCCCATTGCTTTTATTCTTTTTCCAGGCAATATCTAAAAACTTATCCACCGCCCTCGGATGCGAAGCACCAAAGATTATACCATGAATGTTCACTCCTCTTTTTAATGAAAATGGATACAATTTAAGTTTAGTTTGGGGAGGCAACTTATTCCGTATCTGAGCAATGATGTTGACATGAATAAACTTATAATAATCTTTTTTGGCTTCGTCCATATTGATATCAAGGTGCATTTTAAACTCAGGACTTTCACCGAATCTCCAAAAATATGAAGAAGAATTAAAATAAAGAAAATCAGTTTCTCTGCTTTTTTCCAACTCTAAGAAATATTTTTCAGATGTAAATTTAATTCCGTTCTGATCTAAAAACACCAAGGAGGGACTTTTATGAATTTCAGGAGCTAATTTTGGAAATAGCTTTTCAAAATCTTCATTACTATATTCTATTTTCACTATCTTTTCTAATCCCGGAAAGCTATCCAAGAAATTTCGACACGCAATCATAAGAAGATTATATTTACTCTCATCATATTCATTCAAATAAAGTTTTATCTCAACTTCATTCTTAAAAATGTTCCCCCTATGTTGTTGAATCTGATTAAGGATTCTGATTGGACTGCCCGGAACTCCGTTTTTGTCGTATCCCGTACCAGCAAAAAAATCAAATATACATACTGATCTTTTTTGCATTATAAATGTAGGTAACCAAGCTTCCGTATAATCTTCAAAAATTTCCAACTTGGTAATCGTTGGTTCATCAAAAGGTTTGCTGTGCAAGTCTATCGCTGCCATTCAAAGTATATATTTAGTTTCAGCAAAAATAATATTTCAATAATTAAAAAACAACAAAATTAAAGAAAATAAAACTTACAAATTATTGATTATCAATGCAATAATTTTAAAAACACACCAATATTTCACGTTATAAAAACTAGTTGTAGAAATAATTATATCCTCAATTTCATCAGTACACACCAGACACCAATCCATGCAAATTCAAAATAAAACCCGTGTAATTTCAAAATTGGTCTTATCTAACACCTGATCTAGCCATTAAAAAAATTTAATTTATAAGGTGATGACAACCAAAAACGAACTAAATATTAACAAAAAAGAAAATAAAAATCTCACTGTTAGTAATTTAATTATCCATTAAATAATTAAAACCTTTGATTTAGAATTAAAACAAGTATATTTGAATATAATAATCGTAAACGATACATTATGCCAGTAACAATCAAAAAAAGGACAACTCGTCAGTCACAATCAACTGATTCAGAAGCACTAAAGAAAGCAAAAGACGATTTCTTTAACAAAAAAGCCCAGGAAGCCCAGGCTTTCCTTGATAGAGTCGGTTTTAGCGGCCTACCAGGTTTCCCACTTAAAGAACAAAAATAAAAAAAACGGCCGGATATACTCCGGCCGTCTCTATTGCAACTGCTCCAAAACCAACCCCAACGTCAAACCCGTATACCTGCAAAACTCCTCCACAGTAACCTGGTCCTTACGGCCCTTATTCAGCTCAGCCTTAATGACTGCAATGAGCTTCTGCGCAGCAGTTCTGCCCTTACCCGTCAACACCTGCACGTCCTTTGTATACACAAACAACCTTGCCATAACATTCACCCCTTTCTATACACCCTAAACATCCTGGCACAACCAGCCATCAGGGTCAAACCCCGCACCGCTTTTCTAAAATCATTCCCACTCCCCACCCAGCTAAACACCCTAACCATCAACCCGGAAGCCCTCCCATCAGGCCTCCAAACACACAAAGACAACACCTCCAGATCAAAACCACACTCAAAAACCAACTGCACACCCCGGTCATCAACCAGCTCATAATAAAACTCCTGCATCCCACCAGCAGCAACCCCCTTAGCCAACAACTCCATCTCCGCCACAAACTCCAGGGCCCTAACCAAGCGGTTCACCCTAAAAAGTATCCCGCCCTTCTTAAAAACCAGACAAGCCCGGTTCCCCTTCATCAAATAAATGTTCAATCGTAATTGGTTATTCATTAATATTTAAGTTTAAAATTGATTAAAAAATAAAAACCCGCAGAACAGAGCATCA
>Ga0157370_10002345_pt1 | contig 22860 bp, 17 predicted proteins | sample C35metaG_FD_113463 | JGI IMG/M metagenome (GOLD analysis project Ga0157370, IMG submission 113463) | Corn rhizosphere microbial communities from Kellogg Biological Station, Michigan, USA - C3-5 metaG | ecosystem: Host-associated > Plants > Roots > Rhizosphere > Soil | place: USA: Michigan...
AAGTACCGCGGCGAGTTCGAGGAGCGCCTGAAGAGCGTGCTGAAGGAGCTCGCGGCCGACCAGGGCCAGACCATCGTCTTCATCGACGAGCTGCACACCATGGTGGGCGCCGGCAAGGCCGAGGGCGCCATGGACGCCGGCAACATGCTGAAGCCCGCGCTCGCGCGCGGCGAGCTGCACTGCGTCGGCGCCACCACCCTCGACGAGTACCGCAAGTACATCGAGAAGGATGCCGCGCTCGAGCGCCGCTTCCAGAAGGTGCTGGTGAACGAGCCCTCGGTCGAGGACACCATCGCGATCCTGCGGGGACTCCAGGAGAAGTACGAGCTGCACCACGGCGTGGAGATCACGGACCCGGCGATCGTCGCCGCGGCGGAGCTCTCCGCGCGCTACATCACCGACCGCTTCCTTCCCGACAAGGCGATCGACCTGATCGACGAGGCGGCCTCGCGCATCAAGATGGAGATCGACTCCAAGCCCGAGGTGATGGACCGGCTCGACCGGCGCTTGATCCAGTTGAAGATCGAGCGCGAGGCGGTGCGCAAGGAGAAGGACGAGGCCTCGATGCGGCGCATGGAGTTGATCGAGGACGAGATCAAGCGCCTCGAGAAGGAGTACTCCGACCTCGAGGAAGTGTGGAAGGCCGAGAAGGCGCGCGTACAGGGCACCACGCACATCAAGGAAGAGCTCGAGCGCGCCAAGCAGCAGATGGAAGAGGCGCGCCGCAAGGGCGACTGGCAGAAGATGAGCGAGCTGCAGTACGGCACCATCCCGGCGCTCGAGAAGCAGATCAAGGACGCGGAGAAGGGCGCGGGAGCGCCGGAGCAGCAGAAGATGCGGCTCCTGCGCACGCAGGTCGGCGTGGACGAGATCGCCGAGGTGGTCTCGCGCGCGACCGGCATCCCGGTCTCCAAGATGATGCAGGGCGAGCGCGACAAGCTCCTGCTCATGGAAGATCGCCTGCACCAGCGCGTGGTGGGCCAGGACGAGGCCGTGCGCCTCGTCTCCGACGCGATCCGCCGCTCGCGCGCCGGGCTCTCGGATCCGAACCGGCCGTACGGCTCGTTCCTCTTCCTCGGACCGACCGGCGTCGGCAAGACCGAGCTTTGCAAGGCGCTCGCCGAATTCCTCTTCGATTCCGAGGAGGCGCTCGTGAGGATCGACATGTCCGAGTACATGGAGAAGCACTCGGTCGCGCGGCTCATCGGCGCGCCGCCCGGATACGTGGGCTACGAAGAGGGCGGGCACTTGACCGAGATCGTGCGCCGCAAGCCCTACTGCGTGATCCTCCTGGACGAGGTCGAGAAGGCGCACCCGGACGTCTTCAACGTGCTGCTGCAGGTGCTCGACGACGGGCGCATGACCGACGGCCAGGGGCGCACGGTGAACTTCAAGAACACGGTGATCGTGATGACCTCGAACCTCGGCTCGCAGATGATCCAGTCGATGGCGGGCAGCGACTACAGCGTGGTGAAGCTCGCGGTGCTGGGCGAGGTGAAGTCGCACTTCCGGCCCGAGTTCGTGAACCGCATCGACGAGATCGTGGTGTTCCACGCGCTCGACGAGGCGAACATCGCGCAGATCGCGCGCGTGCAGCTGAAGTACCTGCAGCGGCGCATCGAGGCGATGGAGATGCGCCTCGAGGTGACGGATGCCGCGGTGGCGGAGCTCGCCAAGGCCGGCTTCGACCCGGTGTACGGCGCGCGGCCGCTGAAGCGCGCCATCCAGCAGGGCCTCGAGAACCCGCTCGCGAAGGAGATCCTCGAGGGTCGCTTCGGCCCGAAGGACACCATCGTCGCCGACGTGAAGAACGGCCGGTTCTTCTTCGGCAAGGGCTCGCCCGAGACGCACAAGAAGGCCGCCTGACCCGAAAAAGGGGTCAGATCCCTTTTCCTTTGCTGCCGGCCGAGGTTCGGCGGCACCGCGAAGGAAAAGGGATCCGACCCCTTTTCGATCTTCGATGGCCCGATGGAATCATCAACTTTTCCGCCGTGCCAGTGTCCGCCGGTAATCCTGTCTCGATTCCACGGAGGGCCGGCCATGAACGTTCGAATTCTCCTCGCAGCCATCGCGGTCGCCGCGCCCACGGCCGCCTTCGCCCAGGTGTCGCATTCGCGGGCCTACATCACGGGTCCGGTCGTCGTGCCGAACGAGCCCGACTACGTCGTGCCGGCGCAACCCTATCCCTCCGAATGCACGGACATCCGGCAGCGCAAGGCGGTGCTCGACGACGAGAAGGTCACCTACGACCGCGAGCGCGACCAGCTCGACGCGGAGAACGCCGAGCTCGCGCGGGAGCTGCGCAACCTCGATTCGCACGACACCGCCGCGGTGGCCGCGTACAACGCGCGCAGCGACGAGCATAACCGCCGCGTCGCGGAGCATAATCGGCGCGTCGCCGGGATGAACGACGCCGTGGCTGAGCTCACCTCGGACATCGCGAACGCGCAGCCGTACTGCGGCTTCGCCTGGAACGGATACACGTACGTCTACTGATTCGGCGAAAGGACGGCACATGAAGACGCGCAAGCTGGGCGGCGGCCTCGAGGTCTCCGCGATCGGGCTCGGCTGCATGGGCATGTCCGAGTTCTACGCGGGCGGCAGCGAAGCGGAGTCGATCGCCACCATCCATCGCGCCCTCGACCTCGGCATCACGTTCCTCGACACCGCCGACATGTATGGGGTCGGCCGCAACGAGGAGCTGGTGGGCCGTGCGATCCGCGGCCGCCGGCAGGGCGTCGTCGTCGCCACCAAGTTCGGCAACGTGCGCGGCGAGGACGGCAGCTTCCGCGGCGTGAACGGCAAGCCCGAATATGTGAAGGGCGCGTGCGACGCGAGCCTCAAGCGCCTCGGCATCGACGTGATCGACCTGTACTACCAGCATCGCGTGGATCCGGCCACGCCCATCGAGGATACGGTGGGCGCCATGGCCGACCTCGTGAAGCAGGGCAAGGTGCGCTGGCTCGGGCTTTCCGAGGCGGCGCCCGAGACCGTCCGGCGCGCGCACAAGGTCCATCCGATCGCCGCGCTGCAGACCGAGTACTCGCTCTGGAGCCGCGATCCCGAGGACGAGATCCTGCCCACCGTGCGCGAGCTGGGCATCGGCTTCGTGCCTTACAGCCCGCTCGGCCGCGGCTTCCTTACCGGGAACATCCGCTCCATCGACGACCTCGAGGCGAACGACTACCGGCGCAACTCGCCGCGCTTCCAGGGCGCGAACTTCGACAAGAACCTCCGCCTCCTCGACGAGGTGAACGCGATCGCGAAGGAGAAGGGCTGCGCCCCGTCGCAGCTCGCGCTCGCGTGGGTGCTGGCCCAAGGGGGAGACATCGTGCCGATCCCCGGCACGAAGCACGTGAAGTACCTCGAGGAGAACGCCAAGGCGGTGGACCTGCGCCTCACGCCGCAGGAGCTCGCGCGCATCGACCGCGCGTTTCCCCAGGGCGCAGCCGCAGGAACGCGTTATCCCGAGCAGGGGATGCGCACCGTCAACCGCTGACGCTCACCGCGGCGGCTGCGTCACCTCGCGCGCGCCGCTCGAGCGCAGCAGCTCGCCGATGCGGCGGCGTTCGCTGTCCGAATCGACGGTGTCCACGCTCAACGTGCACACCGCGCTTCGGACCGCCGATCCGAACCGTCCGCGCGCGGCCGATTCGCGGTCCTCGCCCACCTGGTTCTGGTAGGTCTCGCCGGGCGCTTCCGCGGCGATTCCATCCGAAGTCTGCATCTCGCTCATCGTGATGCGATCCCCCGCGATGCCTTGCGCGAGCAACGCCTCGCGCGCATGCGCCGCCGCTGCGCGGGAATCGAAGATGCCGGTCACGAGTGGGTTCGCCATGGCGCGCCTCCGCGGGGAATGACGCTTGGATGCGTGCGCGCGCCGGCGGTTTCCGCCCGCCCCTCGGTTCACTCGACGAGGTGAGCGAGCTCGTCCAGCAGCGGCACTTGCGCGGGCAGGATCCGGCGTCGCGCCTCGTCGAGCGCGAACCACGCGGCGCGGTCGACCTCCGGGAATTCGGCCGTCTTTCCCGAGCGCAGCGGCCATTCCATGGAAAAGGTGTTGCTGCGGATCGCCGCGGCGTCGCAGTCGCCTTCGACCGCCCAGGCACGCACCACCTTGCCGCTCGCCTGGCGCACCGGCGCGAGCTCGTGGAACGGCCCTTCGACCGGGAAGCCGGTCTCCTCGGCGAACTCGCGCTTCGCCGCGTCGAGCGCGTCCTCGCCATCGCCGTACTCGCCCTTAGGAATCGTCCACGCGCCCTCGTCGCGGTTCTTCCAGAAGGGCCCGCCGGGATGCACGAGCAGCACCTCGAGGCGTCCCTCGCGCCGGCGGTGGAGGAGGATTCCCGCGCTGCGCCGGCCCTTCGCCCTGCGAGGCTGCGTCATGCGTGCGCCGATGCCGGGGACATGCAAACAGAATACACTCGCGCGATCGCTCCCTTCGCCCGTCTCCCATGAAGGATCTCACCCAAGGTCCGGTCTTCCGGCACCTGGTCCATCTGTCGCTGCCGATCGGCATCGGCATGCTGCTGCAGACGCTGTACTTCCTCGTCGACCTCTACTTCGTCTCCGCGCTGGGCGATGCCGCCATCGCGGGCGTGAGCGCCGCCGGCAACGTGATGTTCGTGGCGTTCGCGCTCACCCAGGCGCTGTCGGTCTCGACCGGCACGCTGGTGTCGCACGCCGTGGGCCGCAAGGATCGCGCGGAGGCGAACCATGTGTTCAACCAGTCGGTGGTGATCGCGGCGCTCCTCGCGGTCGCGATGCTCGCCGGCGGCAACGCGCTGGCGGGGCGCTACATGGCGGTGATGGGCGCCGACCAAGCGACGCGTGCCGCGGGCGTCACGTACCTGCGCTGGTTCCTGCCCAGCCTCGCGCTGCAGTTCGCGGTGGCGAGCATGGGAGCGGCGCTTCGCGGGACCGGGATCGTGAAGCCCGGCATGGTCGTGCAGATGGTGGGCGTGCTGCTCAACGCCGCGCTCGCTCCCGTTCTCATCGCCGGATGGGGAACCGGGCATGCGCTGGGCGTGGCGGGAGCCGGGCTCGCGAGCAGCGTCGCGGCGGCGGCGAGCGTCCTGCTCCTCACGGCGTACTTCGTGCGCCTCGAGAAATACGTGCAGTTCCACCCGGGCCAATGGCGCCCGCGCCTCGCGACCTGGAAGCGCATGTTGAACCTCGGGGTCCCCGCCGGCGGCGAGTTCGCGCTCATGGGCATCATCATCGGCGCGATCTACTGGATCATCCGCGACTTCGGCGCCGCGGCGCAGGCGGGCCTGGGCATCGGCTCGCGCGTGATGCAGTCGATCTTCCTGCCGGCGATGGCGGTGGCGTTCGCGGTGCCCGCGCTCGCCGGGCAGAACTTCGGCGCGCGGCATTTCGCCCGCGTGCGCGAGACGTTCCGCGTGGCGACCGTCGCCAACGTGGTGATCATGGCCATCGTGACGCTCGCCTGCCAGTGGGTGTCCGAGCCGCTGATCCGTGTCTTCACCCGCGACCCCGCGGTGATCGAGGTGGGCGCGACGTACCTGCGCATCGTCTCGTGGAATTTCATGGCGGTGGGCCTCGTCTTCACCTGCTCGGCGATGTTCCAGTCGCTCGGGAACACCTGGCCGTCCCTCCTCAGCAAGGCGGTGCGGCTGGTCACGTTCGTCGCCCCGGCGGTCTGGCTTTCGCACACGGCGGGCTTCGCGCTCGAGGACGTGTGGCTCCTGTCGGTCGGGAGCGTCCTCCTCGAGGCGCTCACCAGCTATTCGCTCCTGCGGATCGAGATGCGGGCCCGGCTGGGCCGCGCCGCGGCGCCTGGCAATCCTCCGGATGGAATTCCCGCCACGCGGGCACGGTCATAACCGTGTCGCAACCACCGGAGGAGCCGTCATGGCCAGGTACGGCAAGAAGACGCAGAAGAAGGTGAAGAAGGTGATGGACGAGTACAAGCACGGCAAGTTGAAGAGCGGCCGCTCGGGCAAGAAGGTGAAGAGCCGCAAGCAGGCGATCGCGATCGGGCTGTCGGAAGCGCGCAAGGAAGGCGACAAGGTGCCTTCGAGGAAGTCGAAGAAGAAGTCGTCGAGCCGCAAGAAGTCCTCGAGCAAGTCGCACCGCAAGTCTTCCAGCCGCAAGTCCTCGAGCCGCAAATCGTCGAGCCGGAAGAAGTCGTCCTCGAGGAAGAAGTCGTCCTCCAGGAAGAAGAAGTCGAGCCGCGGGAAGTCGCGGAAGTAGCCCTCAGGCCGCGCGGCGCAAGCGCGGGGACTCGAGCACCGCGGGGTTCACGACGTTCACCGGCGTCCCCGCGAGCCACTGGAGGATCTGCTCGAAGATCTCCTCGAACTGCAGCTCGTACTCCTCGCGCGTCGAGTACCCGATGTGCGGCGTGGCGATCACGTTCGGCAGGTTCAGCAGCGGGTCGCCCGGGTCAAGCAGCGGCTCGTGCTCGAAGACGTCCACCGCGGCATATCCCGGACGGCCGGCCGCGAGCGCCGCGACGAGCGCGCCGGCCTCGACCAGCGGTGCCCGGCTCGTGTTCACCAAGAGCGCCGAGGGCTTCATGCGCCCGAGGTCCGCCGCGGCGACGATGCCGCGCGTGGCGGGGTAGAGCCGCATGTGCAGCGAGATCACGTCGCTTTCGGCGAAGAACGCCTCCTTCGAGGGCGCCACCTCGACGCCCTCGGCGAGGGCGCTCTGCCTCGAGCGCTCGCTCGCCCACACCCACACCCGCATGCCGAACGCGCGGCCGTATTCGGCGACCGCATGCGCGATGCGTCCCCATCCGTAGAGGCCGAGCGTCTTCCCGCGCACCGTCGTGCCGACGCCCATCTGCCAATGCCCCGCCTTGAGCGAGGCCACCTGCTGCGGCAGCTGGCGCATCGAGGCGAGCACCAGCGCCCAGGTGAGCTCCGCCGCGGCGTAGCAGGGCGTCCCCGGATGCTGGCTCGACGAGACGACGATACCGAGCCGCGTGCACGCTTCCGTATCGATGTGCGGGTAGACGCTCCTCTGGCTGATGAGCTTCAACCTCGGCAACCGCTCGAGCAGCGGGCCGAGGATCCGGGTGCGCTCGCGGATGAGGACGAGGACGTCGGTCTTCGCGAGGCGCGCCGCGAGCACGTCGTCGTCCTGCACGTGGTCGGTCCACACCTCGACCTCGTGTCCCTCGAGCATCCGGAAGCAGGGAAGGGTGCGGATCGTGTCGAAGTAGTCGTCGAGGATCGAGATCTTCATGGGCAAGCAATTCTAGCGGAAGGCGCGGCCGCGATTCCGGATCCCTCGGCGTGCTGCGGGAGATCCTGCTCCCGGTGGTCGAGCCGGCGAAGCCCGTCGCCGACGAGGCGGAAGCCTCAGCCCGCGGCCGACCCCGGCCCCTGCGCCCGGCAGCCGCGCGGAATCGTGAATCGAATCGTCGTTCCGCGTCCACGCTCGCTGTCCACGCGGATCTCGCCTCCATGCGCGCGCACGATGCCGCGCGCGATCGCGAGTCCCAGCCCCGCGCCCGAGCGCGATCCCTGCTCGGCCTTCCAGTAGCGATCGAAGAGGCGCTGCACCTGTCCGGGAGCGATCCCGATGCCGTCGTCGCGCACCGCGACCTCGACGTCCTCGCCGCGCGTTTGGGCTTGCAGCTCGACGTGCCCGCCGCGAGCCGTGAACTTGAGCGCGTTCTCGACGAGGTTCGAGAGCACCTGCACGAGGCGTTCATGGTCTCCCGCAACCGTGTCCAGCCCGGGCGCCGCGCATACGGTGAGCGCGATCCCCCGCTCGCGCGCGCGGGCCTCGAAGAGCTCGCGCGTTTCCTCGAGGACGCGCGCGGGCTCCACCGGCTCGCGCCGCACCTCCAGGCGCCCGGCATCGATGCGGGAGATGTCGAGCAGGTCCCCGACGAGCCGCGTCATGATGCGGATGGAGCGGCGCGTGAGCGTCGCCAAGCGCTCGCGGCGCTCCGCGTCGAGCGGCGCGGCCTGCATGGCGGCCGTGGCGGTGGCGATGACGTGCAGCGGATTTCGCAGGTCGTGCGCGACGGTGGCGACCATGTCCTCCCGCAGGCGCGCCGCGCGCTCCGCCGCCTCGCGCGCCTCGTGCTCCAGGCGCAGCAGCCGCGCCTCGCTATCCTTGAGCCGCTCGCGCGCCTGCTGCTGCTGCGTGATGTCCTCGGCGATGACCACGAAGAACGCGAGCGCTCCCGACTCGTCGTGCACCGCGGACACGCAGATGTGCGACCAGACGACACTGCCGTCCCGTCGCACGCAGCGCTTGTCCATGGCGTAGCTGGGAACGGCGCCCGAGGCGAGCCGCGTGTTGAGCTGCAGGCACGCATCCACGTCCTCGGGGAAGGTGACCTCGTAGAAGCCGCGCGCGAGGAGGGCCTGGCGGTCGTAGCCCAGCATCTCGCAGAGCCTGTCGTTCACCAGCAGGAAGCGGCCGGAGAGGTCGAAGTGCGCGATGCCGACCGGCGCCCGGTCGATGGTGGCCCGCAGCCCGCGCAGCGTCTCGCGCTCGGCCGCGGACACGAACGGCGCGACGAGCCGCTGCGAATGCGGAATGTCGCCGACACCGTGCGCCGTTTCCATCGGATTCCTTTGGAGTCGGTGATGATCCTACGCCGCCGATCCCGAGTGGTCATTCGCTTACATGCGTTAATTTCCCCAGGATCGCACGAGCCCGCAAAGCGCCGCCCACGCGCGCATCCTCGCCGTGGCCGGCGGCGCGTGCATGGATCGTTCGGATCATCGGCTGATCCGGACGGCGCATGGGACAATGCGCGGCCCGATCTCTCCCTCCGCGTTCGCCGTGCTTCCGCAACCGAAACTGCTCTTGCTCGCCGCGCTCGCCGCGGTCTCGTCCGTGGCGGCGCCGGTCGCCGCGCAGAAGCGCACGGTGTGCACGGTCACCGTCAATTCGAGCGACGAGCGCGAGGCCTTTCGCCGCAACCTTCCCGCCGACAAGTTCGATTTCGTCGAGCTGGTCGAGCATGGGCGCGCCGACTGGCTGCGTTCGGCCTGCGAGCGCAAGGTGCGTTGCGACATCCTCGTCGTCTCCGGCCATTTCGCGGGCTCCGAGTTCTATTCCGGCGATCCCTCGATCGAGGAGACCCTCGGCGTGGACGAGATGGAGCGCGCCTCGTGCGGCGCCTGCCCCGATCTCTTCTCGCACCTGAAGGCGGTCTACCTCTTCGGCTGCGACAGCCTCAAGGCCGACGCGCCGAAATCGGCGGCGCCGGAAATCGTCCGGGGCCTGATGGACGAAGGCGAGCCGCGCGCCGCGGCCGAGCGCGAGGCACGCGCCTTGAGCGAGCGCGAGGGCGAGGATGCGCGCGATCGGATGCGCCGCATCTTCGCGGGCGTGCCGGTGATCTACGGCTTCGCCTCGCTCGCGCCGTACGGCCGCACGGCCGGGCCGCTGCTGCAGCGCTACTTCGACGCTGCGCCGGCGGACGAGGCCGGCAGCGGCCAGGTGAGCGAGAGGCTGCTCGCGCTCTTCGGCCCGTCGAGCATGGTCGCGACGCGCGGTTTGCTCCCCGCCGATCCGAACGCGGACTATCGAGCGCAGGCCTGCCGCTTCTACGGCGACCATCCCGCCGCCGATCGCCTCGCCGAATTGCGCGCGGAGCTTTCGGGCGACATGCCGCACGTGCGCATGGCGTTCGATCGCGCCGAGAAGTTCTTCGCCTCGCTCAACGCGGCCGACCGGGTCGATGCGCGCTTCGCCGCGGCGCTTTCCGCCATGGCGGGCGATGCGCCGCTTCGGTCGCGCTATCTCGCGATCGAGCGCGCGACCGGCGATCCCGCGCTGCGCGTGCGCATGATCGCGCTCGCGCGCACCATCGGCTGGCTGGACGATGCCGGGCGCCAGGCGGAGCTCGCGCATACGATCGTCGACGTCCTCGCGCAGCGCTCGATGGGATTCGGGGACGTGGACCTGGTGTGCACGTTGAACTCCGATCGAAGCCTGGACGCCGTGCGCACCGAGATGCGCGCAACTCCGGCGCTGCGGCACGCGGCGGCGCAAGCGGCCGGTCTTGCGTGTCTCGGCAGCGTTGCCGCGCGCGCACGCGTGTTGCGGCTTCTCGCAAGCCACGACGAATCGGACGTGCAGGTCGCGCAGGCCTACCTGCGGCATCATCCGATCGCCGATAGCGCCGAGCTGCGGATGGTGACGGCGCAAATCGCCGCGATGAAACCCGGCCCCGCGCAGGTGCGTGCGCTCGATGCGTTGGGACGCATGCACGTCGCCGATCCGAAGGCGCTCGACCAGCTCGCCGCGCTCTTCGCGCGTACGCGCTCGCTCGCCGTGCAGCGTGCCATCGCCGAGGTGTTCCTGCGTTCCGATCCGCACGCCATCGCGCGGCCGAAGGTGGCGAAGCTCTTGCGCACCCATCGCCTGCGCTCGCCCGACGGGGACGACCTCATCGACGTGCTGGTGCGCGAGCTTTCCTGAGCCCGTCGCGCGTCGGAGCAAACCGACGGCATCGCGGGGGGATTTCCGGCTGCTTTTTCGTCCGATCTCGACGATGCTCGGAACATGTCGAGGTCGAGATTCGCGGCCGCGGCCGTCGCGCTCGCCGCGGCGGCTTGCGCAGCCGCCGCCCACGCGGAAACGAAGACCGTTTGCACCGTCACGGTGAACTCGCCCGACGAGAAGGAGGCGATGCGCCGCCACCTCCCGCCGGGCAAGTACCGTTTCGTCGAGCTGCTGGACCGCGCGCACGACGACTGGCTCGAGCGCGCGTGCCATCGCCGCGTGCAATGCGACGTGCTGGTGATCTCCGGCCACTTCAACGCCGGCGAGACGTTCTATTCCGACAAGGTGGACGTCGAGGCGAGCCTCAAGATGGACGAGCTCGAGCGCGCCTCGTGCAGCCATTCCTGCCCGCCGCTCTTCGCGAAGCTGAAGGAGGTGTACCTCTTCGGCTGCGAGAGCCTGAATCCGCACGTGACGCAGTATTCGTCCAAGTATGGCGAGAGCGGGCACGACCGCATGCGGCGCATCTTCGCCGGCGTACCGGTGATCTACGGCTTCTCGTCGCATGCGCCGGTCGGGCCGTATGCCGCGATGCTCCTCGACCGCTACTTCGCCGCGGGCGGGGCTTCCGACGTGGGCAACGGGCGTGCGAGCGCGAAGCTGCTGCGCATCTTCGGGCGCAACTCGCTCGTCGCGATCCGCGGCGCTCGCGCGTCGGATCCGGGCGCCGGGGAGCGGCGCGACATCTGCGAGTTCTTCGACGATCGCGAGAGCGCGCCGGCCAAGCTCGCGTACATCCACGACATGTTGAGGCGCGATCCGTCGCGCGGCCGCAAGTATCTCGCGCGCATCGAGAACCTCGTGGCGTCGTTCGATGCGGCAACGCGCGCTTCGCCCGGATACCAGTCGGCCCTCGCGGCGTTCCGGGCGGACGAGGAGACCCGCGCGCGCTACCTCGCGATCGCGCATCGAGCGCCCTTCGCGGTGCGCGCGCGCATGCTCTCGCTCGCGGGACGGCTTGCGTGGCTGCGCGACGAAGAGCTGCGCACCGAGCGCATCGCTTTGCTCGACGACATGCTCGCCTCGCGCACGATGGGATTCGCGGAAGTGGACCTCGCCTGCTCGCTCTCCGCGCGCGATGCGCTGCCGGATGCGCTATCGCGGGTGCGGCTTCCCGCGACGAGCCCGCATCCGGTCGCCGATTCGGCGCTGCTCGCATGCCTCGGGAGCGATACGGCGAAGGCGCGCATCCTCGCCGCGCTCGCGAGCCCCGACGACCGGGACGTGGAGCTCGCGCAGCTCTACCTGCAGCATCGTCCGGTGGCGGACGGACCCCAGCTGCGCGCGCTCGCCGAGGCGGTGACGCGAATGCCGCCCTCGGCGGCGCAGGTGCGCGCGTTCGGCGCGCTCGCTCGCCTCCACATCGCCGATCGCGAGATCCTCGACCAGTTGGCGCTCGCGTTCGCCGATGCGAAGTCGGTGAACGTCCAGCGCGCGATCGCCGAGGTGTTCATCCGCTCCGACCCGTCGGCGTTGCCGAAGCCCGGTCTCGCGGGACTCCTGAGGCGCCATCGGCTCGAGTCGCGCGACGGCCGGCCCGATCTCATCGATACGCTCATCGCGAACCTGGAGACCCGCGCCGCGTCGTAGGAGGCGCGCTCAGCTCTTCAGCCGGTACCCGGTACGGAAGATCCACGAGGCCGCCGCGAGGCACAGCAGGCAGAAACCGGCGGCCATCGCGAAGGAGATCCGCACGTCCACATCCGCGATGCCGTAGAACGTCCAGCGGTAGCCGCTGATGAGATAGACGATCGGGTTGAAGAGGCTGAAGGCGCGCCACGCCGGCGGCAGCATCGCGATCGAGTAGAACGCGCCGCCGAGGAAGGTGAGCGGCGTCACCACGAGCATCGGGATGAAGCCGAGCTGCTCGAAGCCGTTCGCCCAGATGCCGATCACGAACCCGAGCAGGCAGAAGGTGAGCGTCGTGAGGAGCAGGAACGCCGCCATCGCGACCGGGTGCTCGACGTGCACCGGCACGAAGAGGTTCGCCGTGAGGAGGATCACGATCGCGAGCAGGATCGACTTCGTGGTCGCCGCGCCCACGTACGCGAGCACCACCTCGAGCGCCGAGACCGGGGCCGAGAGCACCTCGTAGATCGTGCCGGTGAATTTCGGGAGATAGATTCCGATCGAGGCGTTGTTGAGGCTCTCGGTGAAGATGGAAAGCATGACGAGCCCCGGCACGATGAACGCGCCATAGGGGACGCCCCCGATCTCGCTCATGCGCCCGCCGATCGCCGCACCGAACACGATGAAGTAGAGCGAGGTCGTGATGACCGGCGTGACGAGGCTCTGCCAGAGCGTGCGCGCGAAGCGCGACATCTCGAAGCGGTAGATGGCGCAGATGGCGTGGGAATTCACGAGTGCACCAGGCTCACGAAGATGTCCTCGAGCGAGCTCTGGCGCGTCTCGAGGTCGCGGAACTCGATGCCGAGCTCGCCCAGGCGCCGCAGCAGCGCCGGGACGCCGGTGCGCTCCTGCTGCGAGTCGAAGGTGAGCTGCAGCGTGGAGCCGCCGTCGAGCCGCTCGAGCGGCCAGTCGCGCAGTCCGTCGGGCATGACGGCGAGCGGAGCGGCGAGATGCAGCAGCAACCGCTTCTTGCCGAGCTTCTTCATGAGCGCGCGCTTGTCCTCCACGACCACGAGCTCTCCCTTGTGGATCACGCCGATGCGGTCGGCCATCTCCTCGGCTTCCTCGATGTAGTGCGTGGTGAGGATGATCGTGACGCCGCTCTCGCGCAGCCGGCGCACCAGCGCCCACATGTCGCGGCGCAGCTCCACGTCCACGCCCGCCGTGGGCTCGTCGAGGAAGAGGACCTGCGGTTCATGGGAGAGCGCCTTCGCGATCAGCACGCGCCGCTTCATGCCGCCCGAAAGCGTCATGATCTTGCCGTCGCGCTTGTCCCACAGCGAGAGCTCGCGCAGCACCTTTTCGACGTGCGCGGGATTGGCCGCGCATCCGAAGAGGCCGCGGCTGAAGCGCACCGTCGCGCCCACCGTCTCGAACATGTCGGTATGCAGCTCCTGCGGCACGAGCCCGATCTTCGCGCGGGCGGCGCGGTAGTCCGAGCGATTGTCGTGCCCGTCCACGAGCACCGTGCCGGAGGTCGCGTTCACGATGCCGCAGACGATGTTGATGAGCGTCGTCTTTCCGGCGCCGTTCGGGCCGAGGAGGGCGAAGATCTCGCCTTTCGCGATCTCGAGGTCGACGCCCTTGAGCGCCTGGAGCCCCGAGGCGTAGGTCTTGGTGAGCCGCGAGATGGAGAGGATCGGAGGCATCGGCGCGAAGTCTAGCAGGCGATGGCTTCGGCCAAGCCGGGCTTGCGACGAAACGCGCGTCGGAGGGCACGCGCTGCTAAAATCGCGCATGAATTCGACTTCCCCGCTCGCGGCGGAGGTGGCGCGACGGCGCACCTTCGCGATCATCTCGCACCCGGACGCCGGCAAGACCACGCTCACCGAGAAGCTGCTGCTCTTCGCCGGCGCGATCCACATCGCGGGCAGCGTCAAGGCGCGCAAGGCCACGCGCCACGCCACTTCCGACTGGATGGAGATCGAGAAGCAGCGCGGGATCTCCGTCGCGAGCTCCGTGATGCAGATGGAATTTCGCGGCGACGTGGTGAACCTCCTCGACACGCCGGGCCACCAGGACTTCTCCGAAGATACCTATCGCGTGCTCACCGCGGTGGACGCGGCGCTCATGGTGATCGACGGCGTGAACGGCGTGGAGGCGCAGACGATCCGCCTCCTCGAGGTCTGCCGCGCCCGCAACACGCCGATCATCACCTTCATCAACAAGATGGACCGCGAGACGCGCGAGCCGCTCGCCCTCCTCGACGAGATCGAGCGCGTGCTGCGGATGCCGACCGTCCCGTTCACCTGGCCGGTGGGAATGGGCAAGCGCTTCGGCGGCGTCTTCGATATCCGCGCCGACCGCATGCGCGTCTTCAAGCCGGGCGAGGATCGACGCGTCGACGACGAGGAGATGATCGCCGGGCTCGACAATCCCGAGAACGAACGGCGCTTCGGCGAGGCGTTCGTGCAGGCGAAGGGCGAGATCGAGCTGCTGCAGGGCGCTTCGCAGGAATTCGACCGCGACTCGTTCCTGGAGGGCGGCCAGACGCCGGTCTTCTTCGGGTCCGCCATCAACAACTTCGGCGTGCACGAGGTGCTCGACGCGCTGGTGGACCTCGCGCCGGCGCCGGGGCCCAAGCCCGCGGTGCAGCGCGCGGTGCAGCCCACGGAACCGAAGTTCACCGGCGTCGTCTTCAAGATCCAGGCGAACATGGATCCGGCGCATCGCGACCGGGTCGCCTTCGTGCGCGTGTGCTCGGGCCGCTTCGAGCGCGGCATGAAGCTCGTGCTCTCGCGCACCGGCAAGGAAGTGAAGACCGCGAGCGCCGTGTCGTTCCTCTCGCAGCGGCGCGAGGTGCTCGAAGACGCGTATCCCGGCGACATCGTGGGGCTCCCGAACCGCGGCGTGCTGCAGCTCGGCGACACGCTCACCGAGGGCGAGACGCTGCAGTTCACGGGATTGCCGTTCTTCGCGCCGGAGATCTTCGTCACGGTGGAGGTCGCCGACCCGATCCGCAACAAGCAGCTGCGCACGGGGTTGCAGCAGCTGGGCGAGGAGGGCGCGATCCAGGTCTTCCGCCCGCACAACGGCGGCGCGCTGCTGCTGGGGGCGGTGGGCCCGCTGCAGCTCGACGTGGTCGCGCATCGCCTCGAGCACGAGTACCAGGCGCAGGCGCGCATGATCCCGAGCGGCTACAAGCTCGCGCGCTGGGTGACGGCACCCACGCCCGCGGAGCTGGAACGCTTCATCGAGGCCAATGCCTACCGCGTCGCCTACGACGTGGTCGATGCGCCGGCAGTGCTCTACAACCACAAGCTCGAGCTTTCGGCCGCGCAGGAGATCTGGCCCGGCATCGGCTTCCACGCGATGCGCGAGCACGGCGGACTCGTCGTGCATTCCGACAAGCTCGCGGCCTGACGCCGCGTTACCGACGCGTTACATCGGCAACGGGCAAACCCCGTTTCCGTGAGCCAGGCCCTTGGGATTTTCGGCCTTCTCGGGGACAATCCGATCGAGCAGGCGACGGACCGCGCGCCATCGCGGCGCGGCGTCGTCCACGGGAAAATAATGACGCTGGTGCAGCTGCAACTGCGACGGCTGGCGGAGCCGTATGTGTTCTTTCCGATCATCGCGATCCTCCTGCTCGCGCTGATCTGGGGCACGACCGCCGACGTGATCCGCGTCGAGCGCCGCGTCGCCGAGCGCACCGCGCTCTCGTCCACCCAGGAGCTCGCCGATACCTACGAGGCGCAAGTCGTGCGCGCGATGCGCGAGATCGACCAGACGCTGCGCCTCGTGAAGTTCACCTGGGAGCGCGGGGGTGGTCGCGTCGACATCGGCGAGATGCGCGACAAGGGCCTGCTGCTGCCGGAGCTCCTCTTCTCGATGCGCATCGCCGATGCCGCCGGCAACGTGGTCGCCTCCACGCATGCCGGCGGTCCGCGCAACGTGGCCGACCAGGGCTGGTTCCGGCGTGCCGCCGACCTCGATTCGATCGTCGTCGGCGTTCCGCGCATGGATCCCGGCGAGCACGAATGGAAGATCGATTTCAGCCGCCGGCTGCAGCGGCCCGACGGCTCGTTCGGCGGCGCGGTCGCGATCTCGGTGGCCGCGTCCTACTTCGTGAGCGGCTACGAGCCGTCGAGGCTCGGCCGTCGCGGCGTGCTCGCGATCCTCGGCGCCGACGGCGTGTTTCGCGCCCGGCGCACCGGCGACGACGTCTCGATCGGCGACCTCGCCGACTACAACGACGTGGTGCGGGGGAGCCAGGCGGATGCGCCGCCCGCGCTCGCGTGGAATCCGTGGGACAACCGCGAGCGCTACAGCGTCGCGCGTCCGGTCTTCGAGTTTCCGCTCGCGGTGGTCGTCGGGCTCGACCGCGACGAGCAGCTGGAGCCCGTGGAGCGGCGCGCGCGCGAATACGTCTGGCGCGCCGCGGGCGGGAGCCTCGTGCTCACGCTCCTCCTTGGCGGGCTCGGGTTCCTGAGCTGGCGCCTCACGCGCACGCGCCTGCTCGCCAACCGCGCGCTGCAGGACGAGATCCGCGTGCGCCGCGTGGCCGAGCAGGCGCTCAACCTGCGCAACCGCGCCATCGAGTCGAGCGTGAACGCGATCGTCATCGCCGATTGCGCGCGCGCGGGCTATCCCATCGAGTACGTGAACCCGGCTTTCGAGCGCATCACCGGATACTCGGCCGCGCAGGCGATCGGGCGCAACATGGATTTCCTGCTGGGCGCCGACCTCGAGCAGCCGGGCCTGGGCGAGATCCGCGTGGCGCTCAAGGAGCGGCGCGAGGGCCAGGCGGTGCTGCGCAACTACCGCCGCGACGGCACGCCGTTCTGGAACGACTACACCCTCGCGCCGGTGCGCGACGAGCAGGGCCGCGTCACGCACTACGTGGGCGTCATGAACGACGTCACGGAGTCGAAGAACTACGAGGAGCAGCTCGCGCGCCAGGCGAACTTCGACACGCTCACCGGCCTCGCCAACCGCAACCTCCTGCGCGACCGGCTGCAGCAGGCGATCGCGCGCGCGCGCCGCGAGGGGCACAACCTCGCCGTCATCTTCCTCGACGTCGACCACTTCAAGATGGTGAACGACACGCTCGGGCACACCGTGGGCGACGAGCTGCTGCGCGCGGTCGCCGGGCGCCTCGCCTCGTCGGTGCGCGAGAGCGACACGGTGGCGCGCCTCGGCGGCGACGAGTTCGTGGTGCTGCTCGTGACGCGCGCGGGCGATGGATCGCCGGAGGCCGACATCACGGCGCTCGTGGAGAAGCTGCTGGGAAGGCTCTCGGAGCCGGTGGCGCTCGCCGAGCGCGAGGTGCGGCCCACGGCGAGCATCGGCGTGAGCGTCTATCCGCAGGACGGCGTCGACGCGGACATGCTGCTTCGCAACGCCGATGCGGCGATGTACCGCGCGAAGGAGCTGGGGCGCGACCGCTTCCAGTTCTTCACCGCCGACATGCACGAGCGCATCCGGCGCCGGGTGGAGCTCGAATCGAGCCTGCGCCGCGCGCTCGAGCGCGGCGAGTTCGAGCTGCACTACCAGCCCCAGGTGGGCCTCGCCGATGGAAGCATCGTGGGCATCGAGGCGCTGCTGCGCTGGCGCCACCCGGAGCGCGGCCTCATCGGGCCGGCGCAGTTCATCGGCTTCGCCGAGGAGAGCGGCCTCATCGTGCCGATCGGCGCGTGGGTGCTGCGCGAGGCGTGCGCGCAGAACAAGCGCTGGCAGGAGATGGGGCTCGCCCCGGTTCCGGTGGCGGTGAACGTCTCGGCGCGCCAATGCGAGCAGGAGGACCTCGACGAGACGGTGCGCGCGGCGCTCGAGCTCTCCGGCCTCGCGCCCGAATACCTCGAGCTCGAGATCACCGAGAGCATCTCGATGGCGAACCCGGAGCAGAGCGTGCCGCTCATGCAGCGCCTCAAGCGCACCGGCGTGGCGCTGTCCATCGACGACTTCGGCACCGGCTTCTCGAACCTGGGCTACCTCAAGCGCTTCCCGATCGACCGGCTGAAGATCGACCTCTCGTTCGTGCGCGAGATCACGACCGACCCCGGCAGCCTCGCGATCTCGGAGGCGATCATCACGCTCTCCCACAGCCTGAACCTCAAGGTGCTCGCCGAGGGCGTCGAGACCGATGCGCAGCTGGCGCTCCTCGCCGAGCGGCGCTGCGACCAGGTGCAGGGATTCTTCTTCAGCCCGCCCGTCCCCGCGCGCGACATCGAGGCGCTGCTCGCCGGGCAGCGCCACTTTCACCCGATCGGAAAACCCATACCGCCCAGGAGGGAACACCATGCCCACACGACTCCGTAGCGCTGCCATGCTCGCGCTCGCCGTCGCATCCATCGTCGCGGGGCCGGCGAGGGCGGATGACCGCTCCATGTTCTCCTTCAGCGGATACGGCACGATCGGCGCCGCGCACTCGAGCAACGGCGAGGCCGATTACCTGGTCGACGAGTTCAAGCCCAACGGTCCCGGCCATACCCATGAATGGAGCGCGGACGTCGACACGCGCCTGGGCCTGCAGGGGCTCGCGCAGTTCACGCCGCAGCTCTCCGCCGTCGTGCAGGTGATCACGCAGCAGCGCTACGACGACACGTATCGGCCCGAGGTGGAATGGGCCAACGTGAAGTACCAGGTCACACCCGACTTCAACGTGCGCGCGGGCCGCGTGGTGCTGCCGATCTACATGGTCACCGATTCACGGCGCGTGGGATACGCGAACCCCTGGGTGCGCCCGCCGGTCGAGGTGTACAGCATGGTGCCGGTGACGCACGTGGACGGCATCGATGCCAACTACCGTACGCTTCTCGGCGACATGACGGCGACCTTCGAGGCGACGCTCGCGCAATCCGACTCGCACTTTCCCTCCGCATCCGGCTTCACGCCCGGCGTGGCGAAGGCGCGCGACGTCTTCGCGGTGGTGGGCACCCTCGAGCGCGGCTTCGCGACCTTGCGCGCGAACTGGGGCCGCGCCAGGCTCACCGTCGATTCGTTCGGCCCGTTCGAGGACGCGTTCCGGCAGTTCGGCCCCGCGGGCGAGGACATCGTGAACCGCTACTCCGTGAGCGGGCGCAACGTGAGCTTCGTCGGGCTGGGCGCGACCTACGACCCGGGGCGCTGGTTCGTGACCGGCGAATGGGCGAGGTTCGACACGCACTCGATCCTCGGCACGAAGAGCGCGTGGTACGTGAGCGGCGGACATCGCTTCGGCAAGTGGACTCCTTACCTGACTTACGCGGCGATGAAGGCCGACAGCTCGACCTCGGATCCCGGCCTGCCGCTCGCGGGGTTGCCTCCACAGGCGGCGGCGACCGCGGCGTTCCTCAACGGCGCGCTCAACCAGACGCTCGCGCTCGTCCCGCAGCAGCGCACCGCTTCCGTGGGTGTGCGCTGGGACTTCGCGCGCAGCGCCGCGTTGAAGCTCCAGCTCGACGACGTGCGCGTGGATTCCGGTTCGCGCGGCACCTTCGGCAACTTCCAGCCGGGCTTCACTCCCGGGTCCTCGGCGCGCATCTTCAGCGCGGTCGTGGACTTCGTCTTCTAGGGGGCCGCCATGAAACATCGACTCCTGGGCGTCATCCTCTCGCTGGGCCTCGCGTCGGCTCCGTACGCCGGCGCGGTCGCCGACGAAGTGGTGCCGGTCGTCTCCGCGAAGAGCCACGTGAGGGATCTCAACGCCGACCAGGTCGCCGACATCTTCCTCGGCAAGACCAGCCGCTTTCCCGACGGCACGCAGGCGGTGCCGATCGACCAGTCCGAGGATTCGCCGGCACGAGACAAGTTCTATGCGCAGTTCACCGGCAAGTCCCCGGCGCAGCTCAAGGCCTATTGGTCGAAGATCATCTTCACGGGGCGCGGCCAGCCGCCGCGCCAGGTCTCCGGCAGCGCCGAGGCGAAGAAGCTCGTGGCGCAGAATCCGAACGCCATCGCCTACATCGACGCGAAGCTGGTCGACGACAGCGTGCGCGTGGTCGACGGGGTGCGCTAGAAAGGGACGCTCACGCGAGCTGGAAGAGCAGCAGCGAGCGTCCCGTCACCTCGTACTCGTCTCCCGCCTCGAAGCGGGCGTCGGCGGGCGGCTCCTCGGCCATGTTGCTGTCCATGCGCAGTTGCCACGTGCTCGCCCCGTTCGCCGTCGGCAGGCGGAACTTCACCACGTCCTGCCACGAGTTGAAGACGATGAGGAGCGTCGCGAGCTCGCCGCGGCGCCGGATGCCGGTCTCGCGCGCACGGCCGTCGAGGAGCATGCCGAAGCAGCGGATCGTCGCGTCGTCCCACTGCTCCTGCTTCATCGGCTCGCCGCTCGCGTCGATCCACGTCACGTCGCGCACCTCGAGCTCCTCGTCCCAGGCGCCGGTGAGCCAGCGCACGCGCCGCAGGATCGGGTACTGGTGGCGCAGGCCGGTGAGCCGGCGCGTGAACTCGATCAGGCGCTTCGCGCGCTCGTCGAGGCTCCAGTGCACCCACGAGATCTCGTTGTCCTGCGCGTACGCGTTGTTGTTGCCCTGCTGCGTGCGGCCGAACTCGTCGCCGGCGAGGATCATCGGCGTGCCCTGCGACAGGAGCAGCGTGCCCATCAGGTTCTTGATCTGCCGCTCGCGCAGGCCGTTGATGCCTTCGTCGTCGGTCTCGCCTTCCGCGCCGTGGTTCCACGAGCGGTTGTCGGAGTGCCCGTCGCGGTTCTCCTCGCCGTTCGCCTCGTTGTGCTTGTCGTTGTAGGTGACGAGGTCGTGCAGCGTGAAGCCGTCGTGGGCGGTGAGGAAGTTCACGCTCGCCCACGGCTGGCGGCCGCGATGGTGGAAGAGGTCGGGCGAGCCGCACAGCCGCGGCGCGAGGGCGGCGGCGGTGGCTTCCCCGCGCCAGTAGTCGCGCACGGTGTCGCGGAACTTGTCGTTCCATTCCGCCCAGCCCGGCGGGAAGGCGCCCACCTGGTAGCCGCCCGGGCCGCAATCCCACGGCTCGGCGATGAGCTTCACCTTCGCGAGCACCGGGTCCTGCATCACCGCCTTCATGAAGCCGTTGTGCGTGTCGAAGCCGGAGGGCTCGCGCGCGAGGATGGTGCCGAGGTCGAAGCGGAAGCCGTCCACGTGCATCTCCTGCGCCCAGTAGCGCAGGCTGTCGCACACCAACTGGATCACGACCGGGTGCGAGAGGTTGAGCGTATTGCCGGTGCCGGTATCGTTGATGTAGTAGCGCTTGTTGTCGGGCAGCAGCCGGTAGTACGACGGGTTGTCGATGCCCTTGAAGGAGAGCGTCGGCCCCAGCTCGTTGCCGTCCGCGGTGTGGTTGTAGACCACGTCGATGATCACCTCGAGCCCCGCGTCGTGGAAGCGCGCGACCATCTCCTTGAATTCCTGCAGCGTGCGCGCGGCATCGGCGGCGTAGCGCGGATCCGGAGCGAAGAACCCGATCGAGTTGTAGCCCCAGTAGTTGGTGAGGCCGCGCTCGAGGAGGAAGCTGTCGTTCACGAACGTGTGCACCGGCAAGAGCTCCACGGCCGTGACGCCCAGCGACTTGATGTAGCCCACCACGTCCGGATGGGAGAGTCCCGGGTAGGTGCCGCGCTCGCCCTCGGCCACGGAAGGATGGAGCTTGGTATAGCCCTTCACGTGGGTCTCGTAGACGATGGTGCGGTCCCAGGGCACGTGCGGGCGCTTGGCCTCGCGCTCCCAGGCGAAGTTCGGGTCCACCACCACGCATTTCGGCACGAACGGCGCGCTGTCGCGCTCGTCGAACGCGAGGTCCTTCGCGGGATCGTCGAGCGGGTAGGAAAACACCGCAGGATCCCAGCGAAGCTCTCCTACGTGCGCGCGGGCATACGGATCCATCACGAGCTTGTTCGGGTTGAAGCGCAGGCCCTGCTCCGGCTGCCACGGCCCGTGGACGCGATACCCGTACACCTGTCCCGGGCCGATCTCGGGAACGTACCCGTGCCAGGTTTCATCCCGGTACTCGGGCAGGACGATGCGCGCGGACTCCCGGCCGTCGGTATCGAAGAGGCACAGCTCGACCTTCGTGGCATTCGCGGAATACAGCGCGAAGTTCACGCCGTGGCCGTTCCAGGTGGCGCCGCGGGGGTAGGGCGTTCCCTCGCGGATGGCGGCCTCGATCTTCAGCTCGGGGGCGTTCATGGCTCTTGTTCGTTCTTCCGGTGGGCGCAGGAGGGCGCAAGGCTTTGACAACGGGCGGCAAATCCGTTTCCAATGGCGAGCGCCGTAGGCTAGAATTCGGCGATTGGTCAGCCCCACGCAAGGTCCGTCCGATATACCCCTAGAGATTCCGCTCCGATGACGATCCGCCGCCTCCATGCAAGGCGGCTTTCCATTTCTTACGCAGGCGCCCCGTGCGAAGACTCATCAACCAGTACAACCAGGACTACTACGGCGGCGCGCTGATGATCTTCATCGGCCTGTGGGCCGCGATCCAGGGCAGCAGCTACCAGCTCGGCACGCTGAGCCGCATGGGGCCGGGGTTCTTTCCCACCGCGCTCGGCGTGATCCTCACCCTCCTCGGCATCGCGATCGCGCTCTCGGCGCGGCGCGCGCCGAAGGATGCGCCGGAGGAAAAGGCGCTCCCGCCCGAGTGGCGCGGCTGGATCTGCATCATCGGGAGCTGCGTCGCCTTCATCGTGATCGCGAAGTGGGGCGGCTTCGTTCCCGCGACCTTCGCCATCACCTTCATCTCGGCGATGGGCGACCGCGACAACACCGTGAAGGATGCGACCCTGCTTTCGCTCGCGATGGTGGTGATCTGCATCGTGGTCTTCTGGTGGGC
>Ga0157370_10002347_pt1 | contig 22858 bp, 30 predicted proteins | sample C35metaG_FD_113463 | JGI IMG/M metagenome (GOLD analysis project Ga0157370, IMG submission 113463) | Corn rhizosphere microbial communities from Kellogg Biological Station, Michigan, USA - C3-5 metaG | ecosystem: Host-associated > Plants > Roots > Rhizosphere > Soil | place: USA: Michigan...
ATTGAATTCAAAATTTGTTAATAATTGATTTCGTGACCTTCTCACTCTAATTAAAGTCCATTACAAGAGTAGAAAATCGTATTCAAATTTTGTTAGTTCAATATGAACGGACCTTCTGCATTTAATAAATCTATTTTTCATCGTAAAATCACGTACAACGGTAACGCATGTGAAAAAAAATGAACGTTAAATTTATACGTGAATTAAAAAATAAATTTTACCGCAAAAGTACGTATAAATCAAAAATCATTTATACAATTCACTCGTATGATAAAGAGCACTTCTGGCAACCATTCAAAAATAAAACCTGTTCTATACATCAGATAAAATGGAACTTGTACGATCACACAGTACATCCGAAGGACGTCACAGACACCGCTGGTTTTTCCGTGAATGGGTCGATCCTGTAATCGGATCAGTAGGACGGATGTACGATGTTGTCTTTTGGGACGATGTCATTAGTTTCATCCGGCTGGCATATACATTCAATGTCATTCATAACAATGAACGGATCGAGGGTGAAAAGATTGGCGAATTGCGACCAGGAAGCGTCAAAACTACATGGACATGTCGGGTATCACGAGGAGCTGGAACTTGGACGCAAATAAGCAAAGATAGTTTTGACTTGTTGGAACAACAGATATATTCAAGGCTCGGAATCCCACAATGGTTATCTGCATCAGAAAATGCAAATGCGATCAGTATGGTACGTGATATTCACAGACCAATGCCAAATGATATTAATTTACGTAACCGACGTGATTCGGGTGTGTTTTGAAATAGTAAAACTTCACGGACACTCAATTACGACATCTTCCTTGTACCCACTATCTTCTCCAGGGTATCCATAAGCATTTGACACGGATCGAATGCCGTTGATCTCTACATCGACGTTACTATGGACATGACCCGAAGCCCATGCGATCACTGGTGGTTTGAACAAATGCCTTAGATCAGAAACAAATCCACTACAAAGGTCATTACCTTCGTACTTTCCCGACATTTGAGGACAAGGACCGTGATGTGTTAGAACTACTACATTCTTGTTACAATTTGAAATAAACTCATCGATCCATTTGACATCACGACGATGCCAGTCCCGGTAAGTTTCGGGAGTGAAGCGTTTGTAAGGCACTTTGCTTGCTTTGATCTTACGGAAATCATTCAGATAAGCAGCAGCTCGATCATTGATCAATGACCACAGAGTAGCTCCAATGATCGTCGTGTGTTCAGTGTACTCAAAGGAATTTCGTTGCAGAACATGAATATTTGCCATTTCCAACTCTCTGATAAGGAGCTCAGTTTCCGTAGCTGTTTTGTTGTACATCTCATGATTCCCAATCACAATAAAAACATGATCGAATCTTTGCGCTTGTTGTATGATAAATTGCTTGTATTTTGATGTAGAAGGGTTACCGATATCACCGAGTAAAGCAAGATCATCACCAACTTTGACCAAAGCAGGAATATCACTTCGCATTTCAAGATGTAGATCGGAAACGATTTGGAGTTTGCGCATCTTGTTTTGCTATACGAGTGAGGTACTTGTTTAAGAGGTGCGATGTCCTTGTGAGCAGTTTGTCATGAGTACCTTAAAAAAACAGCTAAAGTTGTATCAAAGAACAACATGAAAAGTTGCTTGTTAAAAAAAAATTTAGTTTACGATCCTGCTCCAACACATATCACCAAAATAAGATATGACGAAGGTTACGTTATTGAAACCACACAAGGTTCAATTTACATGCTATATGAAACGATGAGTGTGAGTTGTCCTTGTGCACATGGTATAATTCTAGTTCACCAAAATGAATATCCTGCGATGCACTACAAGTTACACGAGTACCTTTTTGCGGATGGAAACAACACTCCATCCGATACGGTGTTGAAACGGTTGGAAGGGTTCGAGATAAAAGAGGTTAATTATTTACATGATGAAGATAATGACTGGAGATTGGAGTTTATTGGTCAAGGCGATAAATTCGACATTATTATCGGAAAAAGCGGCTGTACAAATGGACATGCCTTCCTATGGCCTAAAAAGCATGTATTTATGTATGACGGGTTTCCTAAACAACCACAACTTGATCGTGTGAGCAAAATATTTCACGATCATACGGAGTCTCGAGGAATGGACAGGGATTATTGGGATAACCTTTATCTTGAAAACAATGCGGGATTGAGGATAGATTGAGGCAATCACTCCTCTGGTTCCAATCGATTGCGTAGTTCAACCATTTGACATACATCATAAAAATCGTTTGTAAGAAAAAATTGATACTCATCTAAAATATGCACGATATAACTACAAATCTCATCGTCATTTGGTATCTCTGTAAATTTGACACGCTGTCTTTCTTCGAGCCATTGCATCACGATCAATGCCTTGCATCGATCATCAATATTATCCGAATCTGACCAAAATCCAATCATCCAACGGTACAGCTTTTGACAGTCCGGATCATCAAATGTTGGTGGAGTTTGTGCCAAGTTATCCGGTGTCATACATCTATGTAATGGTGAATTATCCATTGTGTTACATGCTGATTTGTAAAATTTTGTAATGAACGCACACGTTTGAAGGGAACATCATTTTCGCAACTCACAAGAGTTGCTGCGTATCATACGGTATGATCTTGTACAACTTGTACCCTAGTGTAAACATTGCATCCGCGAGACGATCATCACAATCGACGTAGAGTTTATGCCTGCAATTGATCAAGATACCATGTCTTCCTATACAATATACCTGGTCTAAAAGAACATCATTGAGATCTGTGATACCCGACTTGAACGTGGAATCCCATACGTTAAGTCGACTAATGAGATCAAATTGATCATCCAAGCTGAGATTGAAGTGATCACGGCAAACAAAGGTCATGTCAATGAATTGTTTGGAATACCCATAACCCGACCGTACGTTGTAATTACAACCGCACCTAAAAGTGGTGTAAAAATGTCCCATTTGATATTTATATAGGCGGTCATTTTAAAGTACGCTGATGTAATGTGCAACTGGGTTACTTCTTTTTCTCTTAAAATAAAGAACACATGAGAAAGCATCCAATCACAATGTGCAGCAAAGTGGACGAAAGTATCGGAAGAGTAATAGCTTTACAGATAGATCACTTCAAGTTGTGCGATACAATGCTCTCTCTTATTGGACAGCACGAAGATCGAATAAACAAGCTCGAGGAAGGACAAGTAACCGTTGACGCAAGAATAACCAAGCTCGAGAAAGCCAAAATAGATTCCAATATTCGTCGGATATACTCGGTTCTACTAGACGATGCCTTGAAGAAAGGCAAATACAACGGTTTGTCCTATGATCTTGCGAAGAAGGAGTTGGGTGTGGAACGCAAGGAACTGATGAAGGCCAATCACTTCAAGGGGTTGAACAAGGACTGGCACGACCTATTGGTCAAAGATGAAGCTTTACGGAAGAAACTTGCACAAGAGCCTACGTACAAGGCTTTCGTGGAGTATTTGAAGAAAGAGCGGAACCTTACAGAAGATGAGTCGATACTACAGCTTATGTTCGTGCTCGATCGGAACTCAATTGAACATACAGTGGATGAGTACGAATGTCAAGATGAACTGATCCGTCTGCACAACAAGGAAACCCAAGGGGATGCCCTCACGGGTCTCGACAGTGGCGCTCGGAAACTCATTGAAACATATTTGAAAGTGGCGTAAAATTCCACTCTTCGTTTTTATTTTCAATTTACATACTAATGTCGTTCCCCGACTCCGTCTGCTCTTTTCAACCTTCCACAACAGATTCCGATACCTCAGAATTTGAAGACGTTTACAAGGATTACTTCGTCAAAGGATTAATTGCGCAAAACGAAAATACGATCAAACTCGTATGTCGGAAGTCTGGCGATATTGATATACTCGTCGAGGTCATCAAATGTGTATCGCTCAAAAAATTGTTTTTTGGGCGAGCACATTGGCTCTGTTCGGACTACCATCAACATGAATTGCAACCCGGTGACCGCATTTTCTTCCATGTTACAACACAGGCAAGGAAACGATTGTTGAAAGAAAATAAGTTGTTAATTAATCATGACTTGAATTTGAAAACACGTGATATCGTCATATTGGCGTATAGTGGAGTTGATCGTACGTTAATTGAGGATAAGATCAAAGAACAAAACTTGGACTTCATGATGGTATCACTGTGGATGCCATTGAAAGCCGTTTTCGAATGGCCTGCTACTGCCCGGCTTCAAAGGGTACAGTTAGAGACTGATGCAAAATGGTTGCGTATCATTACGCTGGAAAAAGAGCTGGAGAGACTGAAGCGGAAATATGGGGAATTAAAAACAGAATCGGACGATGACGTCAAGGATGATCAGAGCGATGATGTCGAAAGAAAAAAAGTGTTATCAAAGGTTGCGTTCAAGTACTGTACAAAACCAAATTTATTTCCACCTTAAGAAAATACAAAATATACATATTACTCGAAAGGGTCATTTGCAAATGGACAATGCATCCAATCTGCTTTCATGAACTGAACATTCATTCCATCCGGTTTACGATCACAATTCCTGACATGCGCGTTTAGTTTTTCGCCGCCAAGATACTGACCTCTGCAGAATACACACATATTCAGCGATCGTGCCGCAATGAAGACGGTGTCGGACGAGTTTTCGCCGGGATAGATCAGTTTTTTGGGAACTTCGCCGAACGTATAGAATTTTTCAGCCCATTCGCCGTGTCCTTTGATATCCAGATGGATTTGTCGAACGAAATTGCGATACTTGATGTCTTCGAGAGTGCTGGGTAGTGGTTGCTGGCGTCTCGGAGTTGTGAGTGTCTGTTGAGGAGTAGCCTTTTGAATCGATGATGTCATTGGGGATGAGTCAGTGATACAAGGTAAACAAGGTTTGGGTGCCGTCGTATTACCTGTGTTATTCTGTGCCATCCACTTTTCTCGCTCAATTTCTAGTCTTTTTAACTCGAGCTCGTAATAGATCATCTGTTTCTTATCTTCTGCTTCACGTTCGAGCGCCAATCTTTTATCTTGTGCCTCCAATTCGCGAGCATGTCTTTTCTCTTCGGCCTCAACCTCGCGAGCATGTTTTTTGTCCTCTAGTTCACGGGCAAGCCTTTTGTCTTCCAATTCCTTATCACGCGTCACACGGTTTGATTCCAACTCCCTCATGTGCTTGTCCTCTTCGATCTTTGCCATCCGATACTCATGATCCTTTTCATCCTTGAACCGCTTGCTTTCTTGTTCAATTGCTGCTTTTGCTGGTTGTTTACGTTTGTTATTCGACCTCTCACATTCTTCCAGTATGGTTTTGAAATCAATGATCTTATTTTCATCAATGTCACAATATTCCTTGTAATCCTTGGGAGCAGTCATCACGGCATTGCGATTCAATGGGTCCAATACAACCATAGGAGAAGAATCGGCATGTAACAAAAAACTGACGATAATATGATGTGCTTCTACATTAGGAAATCCAAAATGCTGTTGAACTCGATCACGATAAAAGTGTTCCTCGTTTCCGCTTTTGAGGTTGTATTTGTTGAGGTAGCGCTCTAATGCAGTTTCAACAGGTGTGGCATCAGCACGACTAAGTACGATCATAATAGGTATTTGTTCGTAACTACGTGTGTGGGCCGCGTCATGACGCTCATTAAGAGATTTCATTGTGATTCCGTATTTGAGTTCGTCTACACTATAAATACCAATGTAAATTACAGTCAAAGCTTGATCACAAATTGCTTTCATGGGACCCTTTGTGGCAAACAGCTTCCGTGCAAAGGCTTGCGACTCCTCGGTCGTGATTTTTCCAGTAATGTAACGATATAGTACACCATTTGCCCATACTTTGAAATTGACGTTGATCCACCCTACAATCTCAAGACTCGCACGAGCATGAGCCCAATTACCTCTTTGATCAGGGGGCCCATCATCAACATTGTGGATGACACCGAGCTTTGGTCCCTTTGATGCCACCTCACCCGCCCCGGACGGATCCTCCTGTAAAAGCGGGTGGGTATTTTCCACGCAAATTGACGATGAATTTGTACCGGGCTTTGACCAATCTGACAGCACCTCACCCACCCCAGACGGATCCTGCTGGAAAAGAAGGTGAGTGTTTTTGACGCAAAACGACGATGAATTTGTACGCATTGGTATGTTTTCTGCATCGGCAATTCCTTTGAGGAACAGCTTATTATTTTGAGATTCGTACCAATGATCAAAACGCTTATTCGTGTTTTTGAACAGTGTTGGTAAATGTACATATCCATCGCTCCTCCGAATGCGCAACACCAAAGTACCGTCATCATTGGTAATATGCGCAACATTGCTGAAATCGAGTACTTGGTCTTCACAGCGCTCTTCCGAGCTAAAATATTTGGAATAGATCTTGTTTGTAATGGGAGTTGAGATAATGGTTACGGGTGATTTAAGTAGCAGATCCCTGACTAAGATCTCATAGTCGGGCGAGATCCATTTGATTACTTCAAGCGCCACTCGTGGGTGTGCCCAATAACCTCTAACCTCGGTTGGTCCATGTTTAACACAGTGAATTGCACCAAGTTTTGATCGTGGGGAATTGACAACGTCAGGGTGGGTGAGAATTTCTAACCCACCGGTCTGGAGCGCCTTAGCCGCGGTTTCTGTCCTAACTGGGATGTTCAACTCTTTAGCGATCCCCTCCAATAACTTCTTTTTACTCCCAAGTGCCCAAAATGCCTTGAACTCCCTACCATTCTGTTCGCACAACTTACCAACATGTACATATCCATCAATATTTCTCATTCTAAACTGTAAATTATTCACTTTAATTTCATCGATCTTTTGTTCAATGAAACTACGGGGTGATAGCAAATCAATAGAAGAAGAAGGTACGTCACTCATTTTGATTTCTTTTACAACCATATGAACATTTCTTTAAAACACTTTGAGCATGCAAGTCTGTTTCCCGCTACCGTGTACTTAACTGCCGTGTTTATAGGTTGTAATCTCCACTGCATGAGTTTTTTATACACTCTAATATATGACTCAGCCTCCAGTTCCTGATTTGTCTTACAGCATATATGCGAATGAATCAGAGTTTCAACCAACACGCAATGGAGCAGAGCGTTATCGGGCATCATTGATAGAAGTCATTGTGTATCAACAAGGGTCATATTCTCTTCAACGAGAAGTAATCATCGAATGTCCATTTCATGATTTTTCGTTTTCGAGTCCCCGGACTACCGTACGTGTTAACTTCAAAAAAACTTCACGAAGACATGGTTATACAGTGAGTGATGCGTATTGTAACTCAGTTTCCAAGCGTATCAAGAGGGTAAATAGTACAATCGATATATTTTGTAGCGCGCGTTGGGAAAATATGGACACAGGTGCTATTACTGCGCGACAAATTGGTTGCGACACATTCGATAATTTTATGCCCGGGGCTAACACATTCATGCGCACATTTCTATCGATAGAACGCGTGCTTCAAGTCCTGTGCAATAGAGTGGTAGCGAATATCGCGCAAGAGGTTGAAAGCGATGTTGAAACGATACGTACAAGACTAGAAACAATCGGAAGAGTAGAAGAACCCCCACAAAATCCGTCGTTGATTGACCGACTTATACGAAATTGATCATGAAATCTGAATTCATTATTTGTGCCACAACTTTCTAAAATACTCTTGAATTTCTCGTTTTCGCAATCGAATCCAGCGGACTTTTGGGGGGCGATCAAACGTAAGAATTTTACAATCAACTGATGGAGTAGGATTTGCAACTTCGTAAATAATGCTGTCGATCTGTTCTGCTGGATACGCATCACCTGTATCATAGGGAAGGACGACAGTCATGTCTCTCCAATCGGGTATTCGGGGATTGGGGTTTGTAACAGCTTCTCTGGTAAATTGTGTCATGTGTTCGGAAGTTATGCGTACAGTGACTGCTGTGTTGTTCCCGTCAAACAATAATGCCTTCACTTTGAACCACAGTTGTCCTGTTGCATCGTATTCAGGATACATAGGTTCATGGGTAATGAGGCCTGGTATATATGTGGACGTCTCTGTGTTAAGGTACACGACCAACTGAGACCAATGAAGTCGTCGTTCCAATACCGAATCTGGGATCGTAAGCTCCCTTGTAGATAAATCAGATGTGCCATCCGAAGGTATAGCTTTTGGCATATCCTCTGTTGCTTTCCTTTTCTCTGCTCGGGACTTGACTGCTGTTTTCTTTCTTGGCATTTTAATAATGTAATATAAAAAAAACTCTATTTCACCGAAGACACGACTAGAAACTTGATATATAACAACAAATATTGAAAACTGACGTAAAATAAATTTATTACACGCAAAACCTACAACTTCTCAAAACCTTCCACGTCATACACCGTATAATCATCCAAAAACCCTTCCTTTTCCAATGTTTTATTCCAGATACGAGCATAATCATCCATCCTAATAAAATTCAATGGTTTACGTCCTTTGCTCGATTGATAATGGGCCCATGCACGATCAAATACATTTGCAAAAAGATACTTCATCCAGTACTCCCTTTTGCTTTCAAACTCATCTTCCCGCTTTTTCTTTGAAATCCCGCAATGGCAAACAAATTTGTTTTGCCATTCTTCGTGTCCAATTAAAGGGCCGTATTGAATCGTAATTTCTTCACCTTCTTTAATCATTCTGGTCGTATGTACGCAAACGTAGATGACGTCATCTGCGACATCGAAGTTGGCCCAGACTGCGTTGGGATTACATCCGTGATTGATAAAGTTGAAGTTTCGTGCCAAAATGGCTGTTCCTGGCGGCCCTTGAATGACGTTGTTCGAAAGTTTCTTCATGACGAAGTTGATATGGTCTTGTGCGTCATCGGTGAGTGAAAAAGGTTGTCGCGGATGGAGTTTAGCAATTAAAGGAACATCTTTGTTTGCACCGTTCATGTAAATGAGTTTGTTGGGAGCTGAATAGGAACGTTCGAGAATGAGAAGTGTGTGTGGGTTTATAGACTGGGTGGCAAAGACCCCAAGCCCCTTATCGGATTGAGTGTCGCGGAGGGAAAGTGCAGGGTGGCGGAAAGCGGTTTCCATTGTGGTATTTATCGGTGAAATATGGTTTTGATGTACCCCGAATACTTTCTTTTTTTTTGGATTGATTTATGGTGTTTTATCATAAATATATTATAGATTTCTCACTGCAAAGAGAACAATGACGAACCAAACTCAGGTGCCCAGTAAATCAACAGCCCCATGCAAAACGTTAAATTTTGAAAAGATAATTGAAGAGGCCAGGAAGAATGCAGACAAGTACTTCAAAGAACACCCTGATCAAAAGCGCGTTTGGGTAGATCCACATAGCGACGACAATTATGAAAACGACGACGATTGTGACGATGACGATGACGACCCGGACTGGCACAGTCGTTCACTGGAACGCTATCAACGATTGATACAACATCAATCTGTGGAATCACACACAAAAAATCGACCCCTTGTCTCCCACTCCACTGTTTCACACCTCTAAATATGTCACAGTTGCATTTTGCTTGAATCGTCCTAGGTTGTGCCAAAACTTTATCAAGGTATTCAATTAAATCATCACGCATAATTGATTGTATCCTTTTGTTGTTGTTTCTTAAACACCCCTTTTCCACCAATAATTTCTTTGTTTCGTCTCCAGTCGTCTGAAAATAAGTACAAAAGAGCAAATGCATTGCCAAGGTTGAGAAGTGAAAAAAAAGTTTACGATTCGATACCAACTCTTCTGGTTTTATATTTGTTGATAGACATCGATAAGTAAAAGGTTTTGAACGAGTAAACAAACGAGAGACAAAGCGTAACATTTTGCGATATGAATTTGATTTGGATTTTACTTTGATATGAATTATTTCATCATCAGTTCCACATTTTGTACAAAGTGAAGACTAGAATTAGTGAAGATACAGAGGTAAGACATGGTGCGCAGAAAGGTCATTCGGGTCATTGTTGTATGAGGATTATCAGATAGGTAAAAACAAGCATAAGTTATATGACAAAGATGTGCGAAACATTGATGGATGGAACCAATAGGTGCATTGTAGAAGTAACTAATAGTGACGATGATGATGACGGCTTGACGTATCAATTCATTAGAATTGATTGTGTTTGGTGCTGGATATTCTAACAAGTTGATAAGAGTGACGAGGGAGATGATGAGTGCAAAGGAGTTATAATAAACTGGAAAGACGAACATTTTTTTGACGTAATTGTGGATGGTTTTTATATAGTGATGAACTAGTCTGATTGTTATTGTACAATTTTCTTAAAGAGCGCAAGCATGTCCATTTTTTTCGCTGTCAAAAGGTTTCATCCGGCGAATGATGTATCATTATAAAAAACATCGCAAGTTAAAAGACATAAGAAAATGAGTATCGGTCCTGCGGCACCTCTCGCAATGACACCCGAAACATTTAGTCCCAGCCAAGTACGCATTTGTGATTCAAAGCTACTTGTTGTGGAGCATCCTGTTACTAAAAGTCCGGAAGTGGGGTGGGTTATTAACGAAGTTTCTTTATGGTCCCTTCACTATAAGGGACAGAGATCCCTCATACTATGCGGAAGTAGTTTTGTTCGATCGTGCTAAAACTAAAGTCAATGTCAAAATAACTGAGGAATTGTTTTGATCAAATGACTGGGTATATCGAAGTTACGTACCAGATGATAGAGCAATGCTTACTGTTGAAATATCTGGTGTTATGTCGCCGGTTGAAATCATTCATGTGTTTGAAGATGCAAGCAATGATCGGGTTTGTCGATGGAATGCAATTGTGCGGACTTTTGATACTATACCTCAAACCTTGGAGGTACCCATTACCGAGCGCCATTATCAAAGGTTCCTGTCCATTGAACATTGAACAAATAACCATCCCAGAATCGGAATTCCCCTGAGCGCCTCCTTTAATTTCGGAACGCAAGCCATAATTAACCTTCCCATACTCAGCAAGGCAAATAAATAGAACGGAAAGTATGGATTGTACACATACTTGCGCAATCAACACCATCACCACAATGACACACTACTACGCATTATACTCTGACCGAGCTCGTTCGAAAATTCAATATATTCTCCTCAACCGGAATGGAAAACAACGATTTAACGTCCATCTTCTAAATCAACTATCATGCTGTCAAACTCATTACCTGCAAGAACTCCAAACGACTTTCGGGGGTTCTTTTCAAGATCATCGTACTCTCTTAATCACGCCCTCAGTCACAATTCAATTCACTACTCTGTACAGCGATGCGCTTCCCACTGCTTTCAAATATACGCCATGTATATGGCGATACAACGATGTTGTCTCATACTGGTCCGACGATCTTACACACGAAATCTGTATTGTACGAATGATCCGTAGTTTCCATACCAACAACTGTAATGTCCGATCACTTTTCTTGTAATTGTGATATATCAAGTCCCAAAATATGATTGGTTGCATTTAACAAAATTGTCGTAAGTTTCATAAAACCTGATCACAACTTGAAATAAAAATGATTTCCCTTCCCAACGAAATTTGGTTTGCAATATTTGATTACCTACCTGTGCCAGTCCTCCAACTATTCGTTCGACGAGTGTCGCGTGATTGGAAAAATCTATGTGATTACGCGTTGAAACTGATCTTGAAAAAGAGATTGGAAATTGATGTCCCAAACGATTATGAACGGTTGTGGTATTTCAAATGTGTTGCAGTGGATGACGATATTCTGGTATTGAAGCCACTGTATCCTTGTATGCTGAGATTTAGATGGAGTAAATTGACTGTCTGGCCAACCCATTACTTCAGCAATTGCTGGACAGATGTTCGGTTCAAGAATCGCCATGGTTACGAATACAAAGACCTACAAAGCATTACTCTAGATCCGAACGAATCATCCTACAAAATACGCGATGTCGAGTTCAAATACTGTGTTTGCCACCAAAAGATCAACTCTAGAAATTACAAACGTCTACAGATCACCGAGATGAAGGTTCCGATCAAGATGATTTTGACGTGGAAAGGAATGGAAAAAATAGATCTACAAAAGAGCCCAGCGTTGTGGTCCCCAGAATATCGTAAGGAGTTGAAGGATGCGGAAACCAATCGCCGTATACAAAGGAAGCTGGAGGAGCACATGTGTCTCAATGGACAATGCGGGAACAGAAACGCAAATCAATGCGTTTCACGATATTGTCTACAATGTTGTCGGAGTTCAGGTATTCTTTGTCCTAGACATACGGGTTGACAATCAAATAGCTCGTCACGTTTGAAATACAAATCATATTTTGAAATATAAATACAATGCACTTGAACATCAGAAGAGCTGATATCAACGAACTTATTCGCCCTGGAACTATGTCTACTATAATAGGCAAACGTGGTACTGGCAAGAGTTTCTTAATCCGTGACATCTTGTTGACTTTACGACATATTCCCAGAGGCATTGTATTCAGTGGTACGGAGCGTCTCAAGTCCTATTACAAACATTTTTTGCCTGATACCCCTATTTACTACACGGTTGATCCTGCCACCATCGACGAAATTCTAGAAGAACAGGCGAATATAATAAGGGAAGCAGGCGGGACGAGCCCGGACAATGAAATGTTCTTGGTGTTTGATGATTCTTTAACGTTTGACATGGGTTTCGCAAAGAAAATTTTCCCTCTTGCATGTGCCCTAAACATCACATCGTTTGTCTTACAGCAAGACGCACTCGCGTTGAAACCAAACGTGCGCGCATACGTTGATAATGTTTTCTTATTTTCCGAAAACATTCGTTCAAACGTGAACAAACTATGGAAATTCTATGGCAACGTTTTCCCGGATCAGGAAAGTTTTAGCAAGGTCTTTGATTTGTGCACTAGCAGATACGAGTGTATGGTCATAAACCGTAAACCAGATGCGACGCAAAAGATCGAAGACAAGGTATTTTATTATCGCGCCAAAGAACATCCCATGTCTGAGGCTCAATAAAAATACACGTATTCATTTATCCTCAATATCTTCATACTTGATAGGTTCTATGCCTTGTGCTTCGAGTTCAGCAAAAAGTTTCTTTGTACTCTGTAGTTGAAGGAAACGTTTGAACTCTTTCATGTTGGTTCCCGATGCTTTAATCAAATCGTCAAGATTGACATAGTTGTCGCTTTCACGGACGCGGATGGTAGGTTGTGGCTGAGTCATTGTTAATTTAAATTATATTACCGTGTTTCTTAAGACGAGATCATATGAACAAAAGAAAAATTTAGACCTCTATTATTACCTTGAATACAATGTATTTCTCCGGAAAACTACGTTTCGGAAAGGTCAGCAACAAAAGTCGGAAAGAAGGGCACGGAAGATGTTGGTGTAAAGGAACACATAAATAAAGGGAAAGGGTACAAAACGCGCCTCTAGCGCGATGTTTGACATGTCGGACGCAACATTCCAAATGAACCCTTGCAGAACAGCGCGCAAGCTTGTGATTGGCCAGTGAGAATTTGGACCCTTTTCTGCACTCGGTTTGATATAAATACCCAGTCAAATCCATATTTTTCACGCGCGCTGAAAAATATTTTTAAAATAAGAAAAGTAACGTAAAATGACACTCTTTTGTGGACACAACCCCGAGGATTTTGGTCTAGACCCACAACGCCCAGATCTCGCCGAACTAAGCGCAATGGTGGGGGAAATTGCCACACTCAGGGCCGTTCCCGAGCACAAAAGAACTATTCTGCAACAAGAACGATTGTTTGATCTACAGTACTTTCAACTTCCAGCTAAACGCGATGACCCTAGTATTCCCTATGAACGAGAAGAATTACCCGATCGAAAGCTAAATCTGCAAGAAATCAAATCGCTAGGAAAAGCTGGGATCGAGTATGGACAAAACTATGGCTGGACTAGTCGTGAAGAAATGGAGAGGGATTTTGCCGAGGAACCAGATGAAATTTGTGATCATCTTCAAACTATTGCGAATTCGTATCCAAAAAAGGAAAGAATGGTTAAAATGGCCAAACGTGAACTAGATCCTTTTTTGAAACAGTTTGAAAGAGAAAATAAGTGAAAATAAATTCTGATCAAATTTACATATAATGATCGATTTTTATTACGAAAATGAAAAGTGGGGTGAACTTAGTAATTATTGGCCAGCTCCAGTCAAATATACGGCAAAACATGGCCTACTACCGAAGCATTCTTTCAAGCTCAGAAATTTCACCCACATCGTCCAGACCTCGTTGAACGTGTGCGTAATGCGTCGAGGCCAGGAATAGCAAAGAAGATTGGAACCGATAAACGAAATCCCCTTCGTAAAGATTGGGAAGAAGTTAAGGAGGATGTGATGTACACACCTCAGCATTTGTGAAGCATCGCTAAGAATCAATACAAATTGATAACAAAACAGCTCCAACGGGTCACCTGAGGTCAACCCTAAAAAATAGGAATAAATAAAAAATTATAAATCAAGTTGAATTTCTTCCTTGGTAATAGCTCGCAAAATTGTACAAAATGCTCCCTTTCCATCACGGTCGGCTCTAAGAAGACAAAGATCACAATCAAAAACTTCCTGCCCAAGTCTGATATTGTTGACATATCCACAATCACAGCACTGTTTTGTACCAAATTCTTCTGTAGTGATGTTGACGTCCTTTGTAGGTGTTCCTAGTGCCTTTGATAACAATCGTTGACGGAATTTGTAATGTGAGAAACTTTGTAGCGCTCTTTTCGTCTTTTTCGCTAATTCAAACATTCTGGGTGGCGGAGGAGTCTGTATATCGGGGAGCCGTAATTTTTTCCGCCTTCGTGATATCATTTGTCGGGTCATGAATTCTGGTAAAACTATCATATCATACTCGCGGATCATATAGTTGGCAATCGCACCATGGACTTGTTTCACTCGAGCGGTAACCTTTCCATATAGCTTTTGCAATAAACCTAATCTCATACTATCAAGTACTTTGCGACCGTTGATCTTGCACAAAAGTTTGGTGGTATCTTTCTGTCTTCGTCGGCTTTTGTATCCAGCGGTCTTTCTATACGATATTCTCTTTTCTTTCTTAATCTGCTGCTTCAACCTTCCACGCTTTTTACCTTGTGTACGCTTTTTTAATTTGCGGCGTCGTCGACGATTTGCTTTAGATTGATTTTTGGGTTTGTTGGCGTTGAATGATTGAATTTTTCCAATTTTGTCAAATATTTTTTCGTTTGCTTCTTGAAGGTCTGATTGGCAAAACTTGAAAACTTGCTGTCGGTGTACATCATAAACTGCGATAGGACACTTGGCACCAGGATCTACTCCACAACTATTTCCGGTCTTAACTTGCAACTGCGTTTGAAGTTTGATCCAGTGCTTGGCATGAGTTCTACAATCAGTTGGTGTGTCCAATATTTCCTGAATAATTTCGTTACGGAAAGGGCCGGCTTTGGTTGTTAGTTTGTCGTATGTGAGTGTCAAATACCATCGTCGACTTGATTTTTGATACATGATTTTGAAACCTTTCCCGCCTTGTCGTTTTCCTGCAGCCAAGACATTTCCCCATTTACATGTTTTTCCAAGCCAACTAATTAATCGGTCTTTGATAAACAACCTTGTGTCATATCCTTCAAGCAGTTTGGGACAAATCGTGACTTCCCCAGTTTTGATATTAGAAGTCATCAAAGAGGAATCCAAATCAAGAACGTGCCAATCATGACCTTCTTTGTTCACCTTCTCTGATAATGACCCACTTTTGATATTCCCTGCCTTCATATTTTTTTCGAGAGATGTATGATTACCCCAAACCCTTTTGAAACACGCTGTTTGTAAGTCATATGGTAAAGTAGTAAATTGCCGACGAATGTGATAGTATGGAAGTGTGGTGTCATCGATATGTTTGTCCGTGAAAATGATGAGCTTATCACGAATGTATTGACTATGTAATTGTTGGTTGTTGGTTTTGTGATCGGTGATGATTTGACGTGTCAAGTTTTCCAGTGCTTGCAAAGCTCTGAACCATCTGAATAATATTTGTTTGAGATCGTTTGAAGGGTATAGTCGAAAAGTCATTGCTCGTTTTTGTGGAGTAACTGATGATGGTTTCTCTGTAATATCGACATCCTTTGCCTTGTTTTCTTTCTTTTTCTTCTCTCTTTCGTCTTTTCTTTGACGTTTAATTTGTTGAAATTGTATCAATCCATCAGAAAGTTCAGGTTTTTTACGTTTCTTTTTGTTTGTTTTTTCGGTACACTCTTTTTCTTGTACGTTCAGACTCGTCGTTGGTGGTGTTGTTCTCTCTTTCCTGATCGTCTTGATTATCGCACGCACGTGAGCCATCGACATTGCTTCCTTTTGTTCGCTTACGTTTTGATGCATATTTTCTCTTTCCATATTCCCTGCACGAGAAAACGTGTACAATGGACATAAGGTCTTCGGAGAGTTGTTGATGATCGTCCACAATGGCTTCTGTCGTAGAGTCGATGACCAGTTTAGTTCTACAGCATTGAAACATATGTTCGAGAAGTTCGAACCCAAATCTACATAGTCTGTCCTTGTGTGTGATGATAATTTCCGAGACCAGTCCCTTGATGACTCGTTGAACCAAGGTACGAAGACCGGGGCGGTTGAAATTAATACCCGATCCGGTATCTTTGATAATAGTTCTTCCGGGATATTTATCAGCAAGGTACGCAATTTGTCTATCCAAATCTGCTTGTTGTTTCCTTGAAGATACTCTGCAATAAATGTATGCAATTCTATCATCGACTTCGTTGTTAAGTGATCCCACATTGTCGTTGTCCGTTGTATTGATGATGTCATTGATGTTGTAGAGCCTGACGCCTCCAGGACTTCTAGTTGTAGTAACGTGCCCTGCCTTCTCCCAGTTTCTGAGTGTTGAAGCGGAGACCCCAAGTCGTTTGGATGCTTGTCTTGCGCTGACATACATTAATATGGTGTTCGATGAGTTGATTTTTGGATTTGTAAGTGTGACTTTATGGTGTGTTGTTTTTGAGAGGTGTTGAGTTTGATATTAATAAATAATAAAAATTGTCAATTTCAAACGGGCTAAACAATTTTTGTTTATCCTTTATATATATTTAACACCCTCGGATAAACTTCAAAATTCGCGCTCCATCTGAAAAAAATACCAGTGAGATGATCTACCTGTCATTTGTTTATATTGATTCTTATCGCGCATTTTTATCACTATAAGAGTTTAGTTTACATTGATTTTCATTGATTATTATGAATTGTTCAATTTTCGTGAACAGCGTTGAAAGCAAAGTTTACGCAGCATAAAGATTTGCGTGATCTTTTGGTGTCAACAGACAAAGAAATTATACGTGAAAACTCTAGATATGATTATTATTGGGGGATAGGAAATGGATCGGGTCTCGGTGTTTTGTCGATGAGGCTGCGCAAGGAGGTGTCCTCGGCATTTTGACGTGGGCGTGGCTCCGGCGGGTATAAATACGCGTCGCCAAAGTATCCAAAAGAAACTAGGAATTCACAAAACAATTACAAATTATAAATTCAAAATGGATATTACGCGTTACAAATCCACTTTTACCATCGATTTCCCAAAAGATCTCCATGAAGATAAAAAAACACTCCTTACTCCCTTCGGGACACTCACGGTTCAAGTCGCAAAACACTATCCGTATGACCGATACCTATTCATTCATCAAAACTTCACTATCTTTCGAGTGTCTCAAGTATTACCCAAGTCAGAATTCTTCGGTGTTGCATTGAGATCGGAAAAATTCGAAGCACTCTTTGAGTACGATCGAAGCATATACTACAAATTTAGACTCGAACCCGTTGATGGCCTCACATTCAATCCACAGCAGAAGGCATCAGCTATCTTTGTCAAAAGTATCGACAACAATCAATTCACCGACATCACATTGGAGACTGAAGATGGTACTCGTCAAATCCATGCACATCGGCTGCTTTTGAAAGAGTATACCCCTCACTTCGAAACGATTCTTCGCAACAAGCCAAATTCTAACAAAGTCATCGTCAACAACGAGCAGTTTGAACTTTACCAGCAAATCATCGATTTCATCTATCACGGTAATATTAACGAAGAACAGTCTTACGAAGATATGCTGGGCCTTTATAAATTTGTTCGTCGTTGTGGTGTAAAACTCATGTATTCCCCTCTAGCTTGGTTTGTAGTTGACAAGTACAGGGGATCACGTGAAGAAGGAGCAGACAAAGTACTCGATTGGGAAGAATACGAAGAACTTCAATGGTATATGTGTCACAAATTTCAGTGGAACTTCGGAAAGGATGAATGTCAGCAATTCATTGGAAACGCCGGAATTCTAGCTCAGTTGTTGAGGTACAAGGAGTGGAGTGCATAAGGCAAGTGTATACGACCTCGTGAAAACATCCATGTCTTCCAAATAAATTCTTAATTTCCCTATACACACGCGTTTGGTTTATTTGAATACATAAATTATATGGGGTTTACATATCATGAACAGAGAGGACTTTATTGACACACGTGCTGCACGGGCGCTGGAGAGTGTTCGGGGGCGTGACTGGTCTCGGAGACATACTCCACGCAAGAGCAGTCCTCAAAGATCACCTCACATTGGGAACTTGCAGAAAACGACATGCAAAGGCTTCAGTAGTTATTGTTATCCACGATTAGACCAACGCTATGTGCGTAAACAAGCGGCTATGAGCGAGATCCGTGAGTCCAAGCGAGAGAACTGATCGGTATTTAAGTTTTATACAGCATTTGCTTTAAGACCTATTTGACCATAAAGTCATTGTAATGAAACCATAAAGATGAATAACATAATCGAAACTTCTAAAAGCGAAAAAGTGCGTCTTGTACTAGTAAACCCCAAGAGTGCAGGACCGCGTCAGCAGATTCAATTCCTGACTAAGTTGGATTTTAAATATTTCTCCGCGAACACTTTGTATATGACCGCCTCTCAAAGAAATAACCGTATTGTAATTGCTTTGGAGAAGTTTGTTCTAGCATGGCCTTGATACAAACTAGTATTTTCAATCTGCTATTTTCGAAATGGAAAAAAGGACGATTTGAGGGGTAACGAAGAGTGCTGGAGTCGATAAGTGTCAGATTAGTTAACATGCATGGCTGTACCTTTTATGTATCCTAAATAAATCGAACTCAGCAAGAATCTATATATTTTATTTCAAAGACTGTTTGTATCCATAGAAAATGTCCACGGAAGTCGTGAGAGTGAGGGTGCAATTAAGGCGAGAAAAAAACTACCTCGAAACTGTTGTAGAAATGAGTAACGGACAGGCATTTACATTATTGTTAAACCATGTCGCATGCGTTGTTGACGAAATCAACATCTTTTTGAAAGATTTGACCCAATTTGATATTTGCTTGGGGTTGGAGCCTCCGATGTATATCATTGATGAAATGCAACAAATTTATCGATAACATTATGGTTCCTCGAAACACGTATGCTCATTGATCTCATCAATAAGTTCAGGACATTCTTTTGCATGCTTTGATATGAACGCTAAAGCAGTTTCTTTTGCTTTGACCAATGACTCATCATACTCCCTGATCTCTTCTTCAGTTTTTTTCACGTCCCATACCTTTTCTTGCTCTGAAGACATTTTTACTTCAAATTATTCACTATAAAAAAATGACATAGCTAACATCATACTTATTACGTCCGAATCGGAAATAAATCTTCATGACATGATCATAACGATGAATGCGATGGAAGCAATTCAAGGGCCTTGGCAACTTGCCCTTTGTAACCAGATAAAATCGCGTCATTTGATGAAAATGGAAGCGAAGTTTAATCAAAACTATCGGAATACCGAGTATCACTTACAAGACGGGGTGCTCAAAGCGATAGCAGCTGTTCTTGAAAACTCTCAAATTATCATTTCTCGTAGTTACAGCTTTCTTGCCGCGCTTGGTCAGCTGGATGGCCTTGTTGTAGGCAAATTCAATGGGGAAGATGTTGTGGTTCTCATCAAAACAAAACCTAATATGGATTATGGCTTTTCCAAGGTAAAATCCGAACTTATACACCTCAAGGAATATTGGAGATATTTGTCAACAGTTGAAACAACGGAATTGGAGGATGATGAATGTCTGATTGACGACTATACAGTACTCCGCGTTTCAGAATTCAAGAATCGAAAAATGATGTACGCGATTGGTGGCTACAATTTCTCTGATGAGACAAGGAACAAATGGTCCAAAACAGAAACGGAAACAAGCTGGTTTAGAGTGATCTCAAATAATTTTGATCAATTTGAAGTCAACTTTGAAACCCCTTGTACGAAACAAATGCCAGAAAAGGTTACTAAATGAAACTACCAATGGTGTTGAAGACTACGAAAAGTTGTTTAGTTTTTTTGGTGCATACATGATATATCGATCCATGATCAGAGATGCTGTTGATGATGATATTGATTCATTGGTCCAATTAGAACGTGAATCATTTGACCCGAATGAAGCCCTGGACAAGTTTTGTCTACTGCATTCCTGATTGAACGTATCCTCGCACACGCGGGGGATCTGCGTGAAACTACTTGGGATGATTTATCTACTTGCATTCCCGAAGCAAATACCGGAATCCAGGGAGCCGACATTCTTCTGTCGGGGTTTTCAGTTTTACGAAGCGTTTACGGTCCCGAATCATGATGCCACCATTGTGGAAAATCATAAAAATTACTTTTTTTTTGAATTGGATCAGAAGCGATAAACATGACAAATAAATAATATAGACATTCAATGAACGTTACGTCATTCTCAGGTCAGACATATCTTCATATACAACATTGTATCCATCAATCGAACGATGAGGATTATTTTGTAATATTCGAAGATATTCTTCTCTATGTTTGTATCCTATCAACAATGAGGAGCCCCTAATCGCGTATGAAAAGCTACCGGGAAACAGTTTTTGCAATTTGTTACATTGTTCGTGTGTAAGCTATTGTACATGGTCATGCGTTTGTAAGTTGTTATTGATCATCATACTTACAAGGTGGACGTATAAAATAAGGCACTCAAACGTAACCGTATTCCGAGTAATCAGTGTTGTTGAACAGCCCAACAATATGTTGTCTTTGGCGTTCAATAAGCGATCCGAAGACAAGCACGAGTTACCGCGATGCGATGGTACTAAACACGTTCATGATGCAACAACTTTGTTCTTACTGTGCGTAGTTCTCCGTGTGAAAATTCATCGTCGTAAAGGTAACGATATGGATCCTTCATATTTCTGACTGCATCACGATAGACAACAGCCATTACTTTACCCCAAGTCGCACGACGTTGAGGACCCTTCCTTTTGCGGTAATCTTCTTGGGCTTCCATGTAATACACATATTCTCGTCCGATGGCAAATGGATAAGAAACGTCGTTGTTACCAAGTGGTGACTCGTATCGTAAAATACGATCTCCCTTGATGAGTGAGAATTGTTTGATGTGACGACCACCAATGTAAACGTATTTGTTATCAGGAAGTTCAATCAGAACAGTGTTACCCTTATCAGCTTTCTTTTTAGCATTACCTGGCAAGACCCGTAAGGCGTTTTCCGTACTAAAAACCAATTCACCCTCATTGTTAATGACTTCCACTTTAGTCTTTTTAGTCACGTGCACAACAAAGGGTATACCTCCATTGTCATGTATTCCGTATTTCATTTTTTGATATAACCACAATTTTTTTTTTTCAATTTAAATCACGTGCCTCGAGACCGATAATTTCACATCAGCTTTCCATTTCCTGCAAAAAAATAATTCACGTTGACGAGTCTGTAATACCGTCCCATTTGATCGGCAACAACGCAGGAATTGCGACATGCTGCTGAACAACGGGATGCGTGATCATGTACCAATCAACTGGCTTCGGAAACGATGTAGTACAACCTTTCAAAAAGGCTTTGGCAGCGGTTGGAGTTATCGTGTACGCAGCACATCCCCATGCGCCCGATAAATCTTTGGTTTTGTCTTCTACAAACGTACCATCTGCTGTTTCTCGCATGTCCCTGTTTCCAAACGCTGCAATACTGTAGGAGTCATATGGTACATTCTCAATTTCTTTGATCACGGATGCAAGATTCGAGCAATCAACATCATCTTCCAATACGAGAGCATTGGAGCAGTTCAGGGCCAAAACTTGTATCCAACAACGTCTATGTGACCCAAAACAACCGCGTTCACCAGGTCTCAAATCCCATCCTGTTTCTTTTTCAGCGAGAGACGGTGGCAAATCCTGGCCATCGGTAGCAATGATGAGGGATACCAAGTGCGCAAGACCCTGTGAAGAGATCTCATTGTATATCCTTTTGAACCTCTCGTCAATACGACGTTCAAGGCTGATGATAAATATACGGTCGATTGTCATATGTTTTAACTAGAGAGATGTAAAAAGTATTGAACGTAGAAACGGGGCAAACAATTATCCATACCACATTTGTCAGTTGCAAGATTTCTGTCGATAAATGACGATGAGATGGAGACATCGGATCGTTGAGATGAGAAGCTAAATTAATGGGCACTTTTGATCCTTGAATGGACTTTAATTGAGATGAGAAGGTCACGATTTCAATTATTTGCATATTTTTCATTTAAGGAATTTTACTTTTCTGGGACCGCGATACAAAATCCACCAGGTTAAAAATGGCCTTTTTGGAGGACGATTTTGGTGATCGGCATAGTAAAACATTACATCGTTACATGTCTTTGTATATAATTATATATTACGTTAAATATGCGTTATTTCTATGTAGTATATTTATACGTAATTTTACATTCATATATAACATTACAGTGTATCACATTACAATCGTACTTTTGAAAATCGTCCTATTTTTTAGGTGCATTTTATACGTGGAAAAGTTTGTCTGTGTGCCCAGTAAACTATTTTTAATTGAATTCAAAATTTG
>Ga0157370_10002349_pt1 | contig 22855 bp, 18 predicted proteins | sample C35metaG_FD_113463 | JGI IMG/M metagenome (GOLD analysis project Ga0157370, IMG submission 113463) | Corn rhizosphere microbial communities from Kellogg Biological Station, Michigan, USA - C3-5 metaG | ecosystem: Host-associated > Plants > Roots > Rhizosphere > Soil | place: USA: Michigan...
ATAGCCGGATTTGGTATTCAGCAGCATCAGTCCGTCGGCGCCGATGCCAAAGCGACGGTCGCATAGGGCTTTTACCTTTTCCACGGTGAGGGCCGTATAGCTCCAGTTACGGTTATCCAGAATGACAAAGTCGTTGCCTGTGCCCTGATATTTATAGAAATGCATTTTGCTCATAATAGGTATGGCCTCCATTTTCGGCCAGGTATGGGTCAAAGATGGGGCGAAGGTAGAACAATTACAGCGTCTCCACAATACGGAGGGTGTTAGTTATGAGGTTTTCCACCGCCTTATGGCCATCGGGGGAAAAGGTCCTGCTGACGCGATTGGCGACGATGGCGCTGAGGCTCAGGCAATGGTGCCCCAGTAGCCGTCCCAGGCCGTAGATGCCGGCTGTCTCCATCTCGAAGTTGGTGATCCGGTGAGGGCCATAGGAGAAGCCTGTCAGTCTGTCGATGAGCTCGGGTTGGTTGAGGCCCAGGCGAAGGACCCGTCCCTGGGGACCGTAGAAGCCGGGGCAGGTGACGGTGATGCCCTGGTGGAAGCCGTCCACAAAGTGTTTGAGGAGGGAAGGGCTGGACGTACTGATATAGGGATGGGCCAGGCGGTGGTGCAGTTGGGTCTGAGTCGTAAAGGATTGCAAGAGGGCGCTGTCCTCATCCGTGGCATCATACCTGTAAAAATTCAGCAGGTTGTCGATACCCAGGCCATGGGTGCTGGCCACAAAGCTGTCGACCGGAATATCTTTTTGCAGGCTGCCGGAAGTGCCCATGCGGATGATGGTAAGGGAGGTGGGCTGGGGTTTGACCATCCGGGTGGCGAGGTCGATATTGGCCAGGGCGTCCAGCTCATTGAGAACGATGTCTATATTGTCGGTGCCGATGCCGGTGGAGACGACGGTGACCCTTTTCTTTCCTATGTAGCCTGTGTGGGAAACGAATTCGCGGTGCTGGGTCTTGTGTTCGACGGTGTCGAAATGACGGCTGACAGCGGATACCCTATCGGGGTCGCCTACGGTGAAGACGGTGGGGGCCAGCTCTTCGGGACGGAGGTTCAGGTGGTAGATGGCGCCGCGGCTATTGATAATGAGTTCACTTTCAGCGATTGCTTGCATAAATTCGGATGTTTTTTTTCAACTTCTTCAAAATTATCGTAATTTCGCAGCCACTCAAAAAAAAGGTAGTGCTTGGGAGACCTTGTTTACCTTTGTGATAGGGTTCCGTGGCCGAGTGGCTAGGCAGAGCTCTGCAAAAGCTTCTACAGCAGTTCGAATCTGCTCGGAACCTCAGGATGTTGAAAATCAAAAGAACCACCTTCGGGTGGTTCTTTACTTTTATGCATCACGCATGGACCAATCTATCGCAAGGTTATGAGTACGGCGCTGCAAGCGGGTACTTTAACCGTAGTAGTATTTCCGGACATCGCTAAGCTCTCCTTTACGCTGGGCGCCCAGGTCCCGTCAGCCTTTACGGCGCTTCCGCCAAAAAGAGCGCCTGTCAATGCGTCGGGAGAAGGTCCCTGCAAACGGAGTACTGAAGCATTCGTTAGCTGTTTCCCATTGACGCCGGAAAGGGAAATCGATGCGTCTTTTGAAAGGTCTTTATTGATCAGCGTCACCTGCACGGTGCCATCCGCCTGTTGCACGGCCCAAGAGCTAAAGTTTATCGAACTCCCGGCCGTGGACCCCACCGTAAGCATTTTACCTAACGACGCTTTTGAAAACAAGAGCATGCCATAGTACAGCGGCATTGGTGTGGCAGGGCCGCTAAGAAAACAAATGGGGGTGTAATAGGTGTTGCCACAATGGAAGTTCACCCCGCTTGCACCCTGGTCGGCCGCCAAAAACATAAAATCCAAAGCCCATAAGGCAGAGGCAAAAGAATTGCTTACGCCTGGTTTGTTTGCAGCGGAGGTATTACATTCATCTATGCGCCAGGCGAGATTATAGGGCTGTGTTGCCTTTCTTAAGATATACGCCCTGGTGAGAAATGCCGTATCTTTCGTAAGCAGCTTTGCAATGCTCTGAACCGTGTCACCCCCTGTATTAAGCTTATAATAATGTTCACTCAGCCAGGATATGCTGCTGTGTTTGTCCCGGGCAAAGGGTATCATCCAGGTGCCGGAGGCGGTGCCGGGGCCTGAAAAGCATTGAGCTGGCGCTACCCGATGGATCGAGTCGCGGAGGGTGGTCCATTCATTTAAAAAATCGGTATAGCCATATGTTGATGGACGATGGCCGAAGGGCTGGTAAAGATCTGGCTCATTACCCAATACAAGAGAGGCCGTCATATTGCCAAAGTGACTGTTTAAATAGCTGATTTCTGCCACATTCAGCGGCAGGGTGGCAGGATGCAGGTTGACACCATACATCACCGGCCAGCGGGTGGCTCCGGCAAAAGCAAAGAAATGATACATATCATTGCCGGTCAGGGTGAAAGGTTTTGTTGTAGTGGCGTTACTGGTCCATTGTACGTCGTCCACGCTGCCCCCGCCGATACGTAGTGTGCCATTTCCCAATCCTTTTACCAGGTTGATAAAAGAAGTATTATTATAATTGAAACAAGCTGCCTTTATAAGAGAGTATTTCTCAAAGCTAAAGCCCGTAAAGTACTTTGGTATTTGTCGTCCCTGTTTGGAAAGATCCACCGTGACTGTCACCGGTACATCGGTAACCGCCCTTGCGGCTGTCGGAGTATTAGGTTGCCCGGAAGGGGCCATCAGATCGGGCTTTGTACAGGACATCAGACACAGGAGTATTCCTGCGGTGAAGATTGGATTGATTTTTAGCATGCCTTTTTTTCACAAATACCAGACCACTACCAAAAGCGTTTCGGTGCTCTTTGAAAATTTAGGTGTTACCCTTATTACGGTGGCCGGAAGGAGTCGTATTATTTACCCTTACGGGCTGACAATGGGAAAAAACTATCGCAAGGTTATGAGCACGGCGCTGCAAGCCGGTACTTTGACCGTGGTAGCATCTCCGGACATCGCTAAGCTCTCCTTTACGCTGGCCGCCCAGGTCCCATCGGCCTTTACGGCGCTTCCGCCAAAAAGAGCGCCTGTCAATGCATCGGGAGAAGGCCCCTGCAAACGGAGTGCTGAAGCATTCGTTAGCTGTTTCCCATTGGCGGCGGACAGGGACACCGATGCGTCTTGAAAAAGGTCTTTATTGATCAGCGTCACCTGTACAGTGCCATCCGACTGTTGCACGGCATAAGAGCTGAAGTTTATCGAACTCCCGGCGGTGGATCCAACCGTAAGCGTTTTACCCAAGGATGCTTTTGAAAAGAAGAGCATGCCATAGTACAGCGGGTTTGGTGTGGCAGGACCGTTGAGAAAAGAAATGGGGGTAAAATGGGCGTCGTTACAATGGAAATTGACACCTGTTCCGCCTTGCTGGGCCACTGTGAACATGAAATCCAACCCCCATATGGCAGAAGCAAAGCTATTGCTTACGCCTGATCTGTCTACCGCCGAGGTATTACATTCAGCTATACGGAAACCAAGGTTATAGGGCTTTGTCGCCTCTCTTAAGACATATGCCCTGGTGAGAAAGGCGGTATCTTTCTCCAGCAGTTTTGGAATACTCTCACTCGTGTTGCCCCCCGTACCAAGTTTATAATAATGCGCATTCAGCAAGGATACGTTGCTGTGTTTGTCCCGCGCAAAGGGTTTTATCCAGGTGCCGGAGGCGGTGGAGGGGCCTGCAAAGCTTTGAGCCGGTGACTCGCGACGGATCAAGTCGTGGAGGGTAGTCCATTCCTTTAGAAAAGACTTATAGGAGTAATTTGAAGGACGTTCGCGATTGGGATTATAAAGATCCGGTTCATTACCCAATTCAAGACAGGCCACCATGCTACCAAAGTGTTCTGTTAAATAGCGGACCTCTGCCGCTGCCGTCGACACGGTAGCAGGATTCAGGTTGACCCCAAACATTACCGGCCAGGTGGTGGCTCCCGCAAAAGCAAAGAAATTATTCAGATCCGTGTTGGTTATGGTCATCGGCTTCGATGTAGTGGGGGAATTGGTCCATTGTATCTGGTCCACGCTGCCGCCGCCGATCCGTAATATGCCATTTCCCAAACCTTTTACCAGGTTGATAAATGAAGTATTATGACTGTTATACCAGGCAGCTTTTAGAAGCGACACGGTCTCGAAGCTTAAACCTGTAAAGTATTTTGGTATTTCTGCTCCCCGTTTGGAAAGATCCACCGTGACAGTCACCGGTACACCAGTTGACGCGTCTGTCTTTGCGGAAGGAGCATTAGGGTGCCCGGAAGGAGCCAACAGATCAGTTTTTGTACAGGATATCAGACACAGGAATATTCCTGCGGCGAATATTGGATTTTTCTTTAGCATGCCGGCTTTCGACCAAATATCAGACCATTATTACCCATTTTGAGAAAAAAGCGCCCCATCCACAAATACCATTCCAGATTTTAACATTTGGGCAAATGTACGAGAACCGGTATGGTCATGCACGTGCTGTTGGTGAGCATTGTCCCATCACCGTATCAGGATGACCGTACCCTTATTCACTTGCGGTGACTGACCGTCCAGTGTGTACCGACAGTACCAGGCATAGACACCCGGAGTCACTGGCGCACCGTGATAATATCCATTCCATCCTGCACCGGGCTGTTTGCTTTGGAAGACGATCTGCCCCCATCGGTTGTAAATACTAAATTCATATTGCAGGATATTGCCGAACAACAGAGGTTTGAACAGATTGTTGCTTGCTCCATCGGGGGTAAACGCATTCGGGATATAGAAGCCTTCCATACAATCCTTTTTGCCGATCAGAATGGTGTCCGTCCCGGTACAGTTATTGTTATCGGTGACCTCCAGCCAGTACACGCCTGACTTTGAGATGGTGATATGTTCGTCCATCGAGCCGGTGCTCCAGACATAGGATCGAAAAGTCGAGGTTGGAATTATTTCCAGCTTGCCATAGGAACACATGGCCGTATCGGGCGGCAGGAATCCGGCCGGAACGGGCAGAAAGGTGGTGACACGGACAGAATCCTTGCTCATACATCCATGCCCATCGGTGACAACGACGGAATAGCTGCCGGTATCTATTATATTGATGTCGTCGGCGGTACTTCCGGTGCTCCAGAGATAGCTATAGCCTTTTGCTGCGGTTAATGTCCGGGCGCCGCCGGCGCAAATGCCCGGATCATGCTCCAGGCCCACCGGTGGCAATGGGAAGAGGTTCAGGACCTGCAAGGTGTCGGCGGATGTGCATCCATCGCTGGTCGTTGCTTTTATCCAGTAAGTGCCTTTATTATGGACGGCAATCCCCATGGTGCCCGCGCCGGTGTTCCATTGATATTGAGAAAATCCGGGACCGGCACTCAACAACAGGCTGTCGCCGGTGCAGAGACTCGTGTCCTGGCCCAGCCGGATAGACACGGAATGATTCACCTTGATATGAACGGTGTCATAAGCGAAACAACCGGGTATCGTCCCAGCCTTCAGCACATACGTGGTGTCCATTGCCGGATTGACGATCACCTGCCTGGCTGTGAGCGAGTTGATATTGTAATCCGGCGACCAGCTGTAGCTGAGATAGCCTGCAGGCGCCGCGATCTGAATAGTGTCGTCGTTGCATTTGACCCTGGGGCCACCGGCATTGATCACCGTATCGGGATAGGGGTTCACCACCACCGAGGCTGTCAGGATATTGTCACAGGAATCGGCGGCTTTCACCGTATAGGTGCCCGGCTTTGTCACCAGGTAAACAGAGTCGGCGCTGCCGTCCTGCCATGAATAACGCAGGAACCCGGTGCCCGCGTGCAGGACAAAAGAGGTATTGTCGCAGATGGTCGTGTCGTTGCCGAGTACCAACGGATGCGAGCGGGAGGCTGCGGTGACGAAGAGTGAGTCCTTGATAGGTGAACATGCAAAGGGTAGCGCCGAGGCGATCCGATAAGTGCCAAAAGAGGGAAATTTCAAGGTGACGGTGGTATCCGTCTGTCCGATCAGGCTGACACTGGGCGGCAGGTCCCACTGCACAGGTTCGCCGCAGGCACTGTTACGATGCACCCGGTAGGTATATCCGCCCGAGAGGTCGCAGACAGAGCTGGTTCCGGTGAGCTTAAGGAAGCTGCAGGAATCTACAAATTCGGGACACTCATAACGGACCTGAGCATAGATGTCGTAGGTGCTCAAAACCGTGTCGGCCACGGTGGCAGGGCTCACCGCGTCCGAGGTCCACGAGAACGGTTGCGCCGTAACAGTTTCCGGCGTCGTATTGACCGTGGTACCGAAAAAGTAGCATAAATGGGAGCTCCAATCGGTGGCTCCGTCATCGATCTTTTTAAACATCAGTTTATTGGAGAACGAGCGCCAGACCTCTGTGACCTGACCGACCTCATCACCGGCTGCTGCTATCGTTCCATTTTGTCCGATGACAGGAAAGTAGAACCGGCCGCCGGTGTAATGGCCATAGCCCTTTGCCCAGATAGGGTTCTGGCTGGCATCCAGTCGCATAAAAACGCTATGATAGGCATATCCTGGTTGAAGAGGCAGCGTTTCCGTTCCGCTGTTGAACATATACATCTCACCATTGGGAAGCGGGAGTACCTTGGACCAGCCGATGCCATAGGTCAGGCCTGGAGTATAGAGGGTGGTGCTCCGGATAGGAGCGCCGTTCAGATCCAGAAAGTTCAACGTATTGTTATAGTTGCCTACACTCGAGGTGCCCGCGGAGTTCATCAACAGCCCTGTGCCATATGGATGGATATCTTTAGGTCCCAGATAGTTGCCATTCATACTATATTCATTCGTCCAGCGCGTCGTACCATCCGCATCGTTGATATCGACCAGGAACCCATGAGCCTTGGTAATGGGAGTGACACCGCTCATTATATTCGCCACGAGTTGTCCGCTTAGATACACATCCTGCCCCTGAGCCATGATGCCGCCGATGTAGTACCATGTTCCCTGGGGGCTGGCAAATGCATACGTCTTGTCCCAAAGCATATTCCCCGCCGCATCAGTACGAATGACACCAAGCCCATCGCCTCCTGCTCCACCTGCCATCACCAGACCGCCATCCGCCGTCTCCGCCATCCATTGCGCATGGAGAGGGGTGCCATCGATGTAATACCTTTTGGCCCATACTGGATTGCCCGTGGCATCCAGCTGCATGACATAGGAAATGCTATCGTTGTATCCGCTGACGGCATATCCGCCGCTGCGCAGGGCAAGTACTTTATAAAGCGCGCCCGAGGAGATGGAGAATATTTTTTTGGACCATTCGACGCAACCTGATTCCGACGTTTTGATCAACATGCCTTTTGGAATGCCGTCATTGAAAATGTATTTCAGATATGTATATCCGTAGCCTCCGAGCAGATAGCCTCCCGATGGCACCGCTGCAAGATCGTTTGTAAATTCATCCTGCGGGGTGCCGTAATAGGCCTGTATGTTCCTCCTGTCGGGAGACTGGACGCCTTTGACATAATAATAGGCGATCGCCGTATCGGTACAGGCGCCATTTTGCGCCACCAGCATGATGTCATAAAGACCGGGCTGGTTCTCGCCAAAGTTGAAGGTATTGCCATGGGACACCGGTATTCCGACCTCCAGCCAGGTGAGCGAAGTGGCGTTGGTGCTGGTGCTCGTAAAGTTCACCGGCGCGGTCATTGTGGTCATCACCGAATCGTCTCCCGGAGTGAAGCTGGCGCTCACCCCGCAATAGTTTAATGGGTGTGCAGCGGGCTGCGAAAGAATGCGGGGCGTAGCGGCATTGGGTGGTGTGGCATTCAGAAGGGGCTTGCCGCCGGCACCGGCATCGGTGGAAAGGAAAGCCGGGCCAGGAGCCCTAATGTCCCGGCGATGTTGCTTTTGCCATTGCATGGCCTGCCATTCCAGCGAATCGTACATATAAATACCGTGATTCCGGACGAGCACCTTGCCGGCGACATGGATCGTGTCGGGGGCCTGCGCAAAAGAAGAAATGGAAACGAGTATAGCAATGCAGAATAAGGCCGGTGGAAACAAACGTCTAGGGGGTCGCACAGTATCGGGAAATTATGCGACAAGATAATAAACCCATTGATAACTTGCAAATTGGAACCCGATGCCCACCGAGTGCTACAATCTAATTATCACCTTCCCAAACGCCTCGCCGGATTTAAATCTGTAGAAGGCATCCTGAACTTTTTCAATGGGAAAAACACTGTCCAGGACAGGCCGGATATTATTCTTTTCAATGGCGTTGACCAGGTCATTCAACTCCTGTGCATTACCCACTGAATAAGCCTGCAGCCGGACATAGTTCGTGATCAGCGGGATCAGATCGATGGTTAGTTTAGTACCTGTCATCAAACCCACCAATCCGACAAAGCCGTGCTGTTTCACCGAGAGGATGCTTTGTTCAATGGTATCCGTCCCGGCCACATCCAACGTTACATCTACCCCGATGCCTCCATTCAGGCGCCGTACCTCTTTGCTCCATTCCGGGAACTCCTTATAATCGATCACTTCATCGGCCCCAAGGTCTTTCAATTTCTGCACTTTTGCGTTGCTGCCCGTGGTGGCGATCACCTTTAGCCCAAACGTTTTGGCTATTTGTATAGCGAACAGCGAAATTCCCCCGCTGCCCTGAACCAGAATGGTTTGCCCTGCCCGGATATTTGCCTGTTCAACGAGATATGTCCAAACCGTCAGCCCGGCAATCGATAATGGAGCTGCTTCTTCATCCGTGAGATTGTTGGGAGCTCTGACCAGGGTATTTTCAGGTTGCAGGGTGTATTCTGCCAAAAGACCGGGGGCTGAAAAGCTGGTTCTCAGCTGGTCCTTGTAAGGAGTATTTTTTCCTGCCTCCCAACGGGAAATAAACGGAATAATAACACGGTCCCCTTTTTTCCAACGAGTCGCTTTACTACCAACGCTCTCCACCACGCCCACTCCCTCGGACACCGGAATATGCGGAAGCTGGATGCCAAAGGGTATCCTGTTCTCCACCACGATCAGGTCATGGAACTCGAGCGACACGGCCGTGGTCTTTACCAGGACCTCATTCTCCCCCATGACAGGTATAGGAATTTCTTTAAGCTGTAAATGCCCGATGCCAAACCGTTCCAACTGTATTGCTTTCATGATGTAAATTTGTAGCAAAATAGTCGGAGTGGCGGGAGAAGGGTTTATTGAAAATGGAGAATTTTACCGGGCTTCTGCCCGGAACCGCTTATATTTATACAAAATGTTAACGTCATGGATTGCAGAGTGACACTTGGAAAAGACGAAACGTTTGCCGCAATGCTGCATACTTGCATGCAGGCTAAGCAGAAAGTAGCAATGCTGTTGGATCAGGACGGTCTTACCAGGGCTGAAGGACATATACGATGCCTGGAATTGGACGCGCCGCAACCTTATATTGAGCTGGAAAATGGCCAGAAGATCAGCTGCAGCTCGATCGTGGCCGTAAATGGTATTTTCCTGGATGCCTATTCAGGATGTTAGAAGAAGCTGGCCCGCCCATTATAACTTTCTCACCCTCATATTCCGAAACCGCACCACATCCCCATGTCCCAGAAAACCCAGATGACCCGTAGGCCGCAGGAGCCCGGGGTGTTCCCGATGGTCCATCGTTCCGCCCTTTGACGCCTCCTTTATATCGCCCTCCAGGATCACCGTTCCATTGAGGATAACCTTAATCTTATTTCCCCTGGCTATGATCTCTTCCTTATTCCACTGGCCAGTCGGCAATAGATAACCTCTCTTTGCAGGAATGACCCCATACACCGAACCATGATATTGATAGGGATGGAGGTCTTTGTATTTCGGCGCATCGTTATCGAGCACCTGGATCTCCATTCCCACATAGGCCGCATCGCCTTCCAATGGGGCGCGGACACCGATGCCATTGTTTGCTCCGGGCGTCAGCTGAAATTCGAAGCGATAGATGAAATTGGAAAATTCGTCCTTCGTATATAGATTTCCTCCACCGTGACTTTCAGGGTCCACTTCCACCACGCCGTCCCTGACCAGGTAGCCTGTCGTATTGCCCGTCCATTGGCTCAGATCCTGTCCATTGAATAAAGAAACAAAGCCTTCCTTTTTCTCTTCTTCGGTGAGCGTTGCCGGCTGGTCAGAGGGAAGCTCCCGCAAATAAATATTTTTGTAGGCAACGTAGGTGCCGTGCGCCTGCAGCTCGATCTGCTCTTCCGGAAAGATCGGGATACTGCGATCCCAGTAGTTTTCAAGCGTAACATTATCCGTTACCAGTATGCCATTCAGCCAGACCGTTACTTTTTCCCCTTTCATGATGATGTGGAAGCGGTTCCATTCTCCCACCTTATTATCCGCCACGGCCAATGGCTTGCTTTCATTTTTTTGATTGTTGTATAACCCTCCGGACCCCACCTGTGCGCCGACCTCTCTTCTGCTGGTGTCCCAGATCTGTACCTGCGGTGAACCTCTTAAATAAATCCCCGCGTCGCCTTTCTCCGTGATCTTCCAATCGACATACATTTCGATGTCACGATATTTCTTTTCCGTCGCCAGGTTCTCTCCATGGCCTGTGAAGACCAGCAATCCGTCTTTTACCACCCAATCCTCTTTCATTTTTTCATTGGCCGACTGCTGTGCGGCAGCCAGTGCGGAACCTGACATCTTCGACCTGCTGATTGGATTGCCAACCAGCGCTTTCCAGCCTTTGAGGTCTATGCCGTCGAACAAGCTTTCAAACCCATGATCATACGGCATCTTTAAAAGAAGAGCGTTTGTCTTTGCCGTCAGAAAAGCGCTGTCTTCTCCCTGGAGGAGGGGCAGGGCCGTTTCGAGCGCTTCGCGCACCACAGGCCCCTTGATGGTTGCATCCGCCAGCGCCAGACGGGTTAGGATCGGCGCTGCGTCCTTGTTCACCGCGGGGTCTTTCAGCGATTTGCTCACGAGCATAAAACTGCTGAAGCCGGGAATGGCGCCCGCCCTGGCCAGGATCCTTTTTTTCTCGATGGGGTTTTGGGCGAGCCCCATTTCATCTTCCAAAAGCAATAATTGTCTTTCGCCGGTGAGGGATGATGCCGGCGCGGGATTATACGCAGGCAGTGCGGGCAGGGCGGCGTTGCGCCTGTCGATGGCCGCCCGGTCTGTAAGCATATTCAATTGAGCCTGGACGAACTGTTTTGCATAATCGGTCCTGGCAGTACCTGCATATTTCCTGATCAGACCCACCGTATGGTCCTTTTTGGCAGCATCCAATGTCGCAGCATTTACATACGCGCTCAACGCATCGGCGGCGCTGGTTTTTAACGAGTCGTCGTTCAGCAGCCGGAAAAGGGATTTCCATTCGGATTTGTTCCAGCCGACCAGTCCCGTCAGGGCGGCATCCACGTCGGATAGATGCTGATAGGGAAATTGCCGGACCATTGCCATTACTTTATCGCCGGCCTGCTGGGCGGCTGCTTCATCGGCTGAAACAATCGATCCGATGGCGATCAGAAAAAGGAGAAAATAATTTTTCATGAAAGTTTTTTTGTCAGATAGCAAGTTTGGAGTGTTCTAAATATGCCATGGACCGCGCATAGGCGGGTTGATCAGATAATTGGCTTCGGCGTCGTCGATGAAAAGGAGGTTCACCGGATCGAATCGCAAAGGTCTCGCCAGCCGCAAAGCAATCTTTCCCATATTGATAATGGTGCATGACCTAAACCCGTTCATTTCATTCAACGCAAACGGAGTTCTGTATTTCACCGAGTCGAGGAAATTGGTGACCTGGGGTTCGGGGTCCGGCAGCAGCGCCAGTTTTTCCTTCAGGTTGGGGATGTCGGACCTGAATCCTGCGTACAGTTTGCCTTTCGGTCCGACGATATAAGCTGCATCCGGGTCCTTCGCTTCGCCGTCTAAAATGATCTTGCAGCCGTCCTCATAGGTAAAGGTGATCTTTCTGAATGTTCCTACTGCATCCCAATTTTGCTGTTCGGCGTCTGGTTCGACCAGGATCGGGCTGGTGTGATCTTTACCCAAAAAATATTGTATCGGATCGATATAGTGCTGCCCCATGTCGCCGAGACCGCCGCCGTCATAATCCCAATAGCCCCTAAAGGTCTGGTGGACACGATGGGGATTATAGGGTTTGAAGGGTGCGGGGCCGAGCCATCTGTCGTAGTCCAGCTCCGGCGGTACGGGCATCGTCTCCAGCTTTGTCTTTCCTATCCAGTAGAATTTCCAGTCAAAGCCCGTGGTTTTACTCACGGTGACGGTGAGCGGCCATCCCAATAACCCCGAGTCGACCAGTTTTTTGATGGGCTTTACGGTGGTATTCATGCCGTAGAAATTGTCTTCAAACCGGAACCAGGTATTCAACCGGAACATGCGTTTGTTTTGGCGGACGGCCTCTATCACCCGCCGGCCTTCACCGATGGTCCTGGTCATGGGTTTCTCACACCAGATATCTTTGCCGGCATTGGCCGCGTCGATGGCGATAAGCCCATGCCAGTGCGGCGGGGTAGCGATGTGAACGATATCGACCTCCGGCAGGGCGATCAGCTCCCGATGATCATGAAAGGTTTTTACGCCGCCGCCAACGGAGCTAGCCGCCTGGGTGAGATGGTTGCTGTCGACATCGCAGATAGCCACCACCCTGGTGCCGGCATAAGGAATGTGGCCTCTGCCCATACCCCCTACACCGACGATGCCCTTGGTCAGCTGGTCGCTGGGAGCAAGCCAACCTCTGCCTAAAACGTGTCTGGGAACAATGAAAAATCCTGCGCCGGCGGCAGCCGCGTTTTTCAGGAAGCGGCGCCGGCCTTTGTTTTGCGATGAGTGCATGGGATTTGTTATTGGCTTGTAACAGAATGTGTTGCGGAGCCAATTTAGAAAGAAAAGCTGATAATAAACCACCGTCAGGGGTTTTATTATATATTTGTTTATGCGAATGACAATATCCGGGCTGCCAAAACATTTTGACAAGTTTGATCTTCAGCGTCTTTTCAACCCCTTTGGCTGGGTAGATTATACCAAGATCATCATCGATCCTATCTCCGGGCTCAGCAGGGGAAGGGGCATCGTTGAGATGAAACGGGATGAAGATGCGAAAAAAGCCATGGCCGCATTACAAGGCCAGGTGCTGGCCTCCAATCCGCTGAACATCAAGGAAGCCAAAGAACGTGGCCCAAGGCCCTCATGACCATATGAGAGCGATATGTACAGCCATTTTAAGTATTTTACTCTGCAATACCCTCCGGGCGCAAACCGCAACCACGTCCAAAGACCTTACCGTCGCGCTGGACGGCAGCGGGGACTACAAGAGCATCCAGGAGGCGATCAATGCTACACGCGATCTGGGTCCCCGTCAGGTCACTATCCATATAAAAAAAGGCGTTTACCATGAGAAGGTGGTCATACCGTCGTGGAAAACCAGGATTTCCCTCGTAGGCGAAAACGCCGACAGCACCATCATCGTAAATGATGATTATTCAGGCAAGCCCGTTCCCTGCGGGAAGGATGCATACGGGCGCACAAAAATATCAACTTTTACTTCCTATACCCTCCTTATCCAGGGGGATGATTGCCATCTGAAGGATCTCACCATTATCAATAACGCAGGCCGTGTGGGCCAGGCCGTAGCGCTGAACGTGGAAGGCGACCGCTGTACGGTGACAGGCTGCCGTTTGATAGGCAACCAGGATACGCTGTACCTGGCCAAAGGGACAAGCCGCCAATACTATAAAGATTGTTACATCGAAGGTACGACTGATTTTATCTTCGGTGAAGCTACGGCGGTATTCGACCACTGTACCATCAAAAGCCTGACCAGTTCATTTATTACGGCCGCGGCAACTACACAAAGACAAGCCTATGGTTTTGTATTTCTCCATTGCCGTCTGATAGCCGACACCGGAGCCACCAAAGTTTATCTCGGCAGGCCATGGCGGCCATATGCAAGAACGGTGTATATCGACACCGAAATGGGCAGTCAGATCCTGCCGGAAGGATGGAACCCCTGGACAGGGGATGCCATGTTCCCTGACAAGGAGAAAACGGCTTTTTATGCGGAATATCATAGCACCGGACCTGGAGCCAATCCCCAAAGCCGCGTGTCCTGGTCAAAGCAGCTGTCCAAAGCACAGGCGGAAACATATACGCTCAAAAATATTCTGGGCAGGCAGGACGGCTGGATCCCCGAATAAAAAAATTTTACTATCTTCATTCAACTTTGTTGAATATTTGTAAACAAAGGTTCCGAAAGTATAAACGAAGCGATCCATGAATGAATCATTAATAGAAGAGCAGCTAAGCAAGCTGAACATCGGTGACAGGATCAAAATGCTTCGGGTGTCGCAAAACCGAACGATGCAGGAAATTGCCGAGGCAAGCGATCTGTCAAAAAGCATGATCTCCAAGATCGAGAACAATAAAGCTGTTCCGTCCGTAGCAGCGCTGGTCAAGATCGCAAAATCGCTGGGCGCCACCATTTCGGGTCTGCTGGAACAGGAAAGTTTTTTAAGTGCGATACATGTTACGAAGAAGAAAGCGCTCGAAAACCTGACGCCGACGGATAAGGGCTATTTGATCCATCCCTATGCATCGGGCTATCATGCAAAGAAGATGCAGCCTTTTCTGTTCGTAGCAAGAAAAGGCGAGGTAATACCGCACGAGCTGTCGCACGAAGGAGAAGAGTTTATGTATGTGATCAAAGGCCAGATGAAGGTCCAGGTAGGGGAGGTGGAGTATCTGCTGAACACCGGCGACAGCCTGTATTTTAATTCGGTGCAGAAGCATGGGATCATGCCGGTGTCGGACGAGGTGCAGTACCTGGATATTTTTGTTTAATCGAAGTTTAAAACTATATGTCCGTGAAGAAAGTACTTATTATCTTTTGCAGCGCTCTCTTTTTTGCCGTACGATCTTTTTCCCAGCAAACGCCCCCCGCTGGCGGAGCTTTGATCGATGTGGATCTAAGTCAGTCGATAGCGCCCATGAAGCCGGTGTGGGCCTGGTTTGGCTACGACGAGCCCAACTACACGTACATGAAGGACGGCAAGAAGCTGCTTACTGAGATTTCCAGACTTAGCCCGGTGCCGGTGTACGTACGGTGTCATAGCTTATTGGTAACGGGCGATGGTAAGGCCGCCTTGAAATGGGGCTCCACCAATGCCTATACGGAAGACGCCAATGGAAACCCCATTTACGACTGGCGTATCATAGACAGTATTTTTGATACGTATATACAAAGGGGTATGAAGCCGCTGGCGCAGATAGGCTTCATGCCGGAGGCATTGTCCACCCATCCCGAACCTTACAGGCACGATTGGAAGCCCGGTGATCCGTATGGAAAAATTATGACAGGCTGGGCTTATCCTCCAAAAGACTATAAAAAATGGGGTGAGCTGGTTTATCAATGGGTAAAGCATTGTGTCGGCCGGTATGGTAAGAAAGAGGTGGAGAGCTGGTTTTGGGAGGTTTGGAATGAACCCAATGGTTACTGGAAAGGGACGATGGATGAGTTTTTCAAATTGTACGATTACAGTGTCGACGGTGTGAAGAGAGCATTGCCCACTGCCAGGATTGGAGGTATCGACATTGCCGGCACGGGAAGCCCCGGCGCACAGAAATGGCTGAATGCATGGGCAAAGCATTGCCTCCAGGACACCAATTATGCTACGGGTAAGATCGGCACCCCTGTGGACGCGATCACGTTCCATGCCAAGGGGTCTCCACGGCTGGTGGATGGTCATGTGCGCATGAATATGGGTACGCAATTAAGAGATATCGAGGCCGGATTTAAGTTTGCCATTTCCTATCCTGCATTCAGAAGCCTGCCCGTGATCATTGGCGAGTCGGACCCGGAAGGCTGTGCGGCCTGCGGCATGCATACGAATCCGGAAAACGCCTATCGCAATGGCACCATGTACTCCAGCTATACCGCGGCCTCCTTTGCACGTGAATATTTATTGGCCGACCGCTATAAGGTAAATTTCAAGGGGGCTGTTTCATGGGCGTTTGAATTTGAAGACCAGCCCTGGTTCTATGGATTCAGGGATCTGGCTACCAATGGCGTGGACAAGCCGGTGCTGAACGTCTTCCGGATGTTTGGCATGATGCAAGGCAATCGTGCCGGTGTCCATTCCAATCATGCCTACGATCTGCGGGCTGCCATTGATTCCAGCTTTAGAAGATCCTGGTCGGACATCGATGGTCTCGCCTGTAAAGATGCCAATGCTGCGACGGTGATGGTATGGAACTATCATGATGACGATGTGCGGGCGGATGCTGAAAAAGTAGCGGTCACCATAAAAGGATTGCCCGCAAAACAGGTGCTGCTGCATCACTATCGCATTGATGACGAGCACAGCAATTCATATGAGCTATGGAAGAAAATGGGGTCGCCTCAAAGCCCTTCTGCCGAACAGATAACCGAGCTGGAACGGGCGGGACAGCTGGAGCTGCTGACCTCTCCCGAATGGGTCAAAACAGACAACGGCCAGGCGACGATCCGTTTTTTGCTGCCGCGGCAGGGAGTTTCATTGCTGAAATTGGAGTGGTAAAATTTAAAATGTCTCAAAAAAATGAAGATTCAATCAGTCAGGACGAAGCTGTATCAGTGGCAGGGGCCTGTGAAGACAAGCGATACCATTTTCGCTACGCCGTTGAGCGCTCTGCCATTCCAAAGCGATGCCCAGGCGCCCTTCCGATTTTTCAGCTGGCTGGTCGTTGAGGTGGAGACGGATGAAGGGCACATTGGCTACGGTAATGCGGGTTTGTGTCCCGACGTAACACAACAGATCGTCGACTCGAAGCTGTCCCCGTTATTGTTAAATGAAAATCCGCTGAACACCGAATATCTGTTCGAAAAAATGTACCGGTCCACCATTGCATATGGGAGAAAAGGCGCCGTGCTGGCCGCCATCAGCGCCATCGACATTGCTTTGTGGGATATCAAAGGTCTGGTAATGAACCAGCCCGTATTTATGCTGCTGGGCGGCAGGACCAAACCATCCATTCCTTCGTATTACAGCCGGCTGTATACGCGGAACCTGGAAGCGCTGCAAGAGGAGGCGTCCCATTTTAAACAGCAGGGGTTTATGGGGATGAAATTGCGGTGCGGATACCCCATGACAGAAGGGATGAAGGGTTTGAAGAACAATGTCGAAATGGTTCGCGTAGTCAGGGAAACCGTCGGCGATGATGTGGACATCATGCTCGAGGCATACATGGGTTTCAATTTTGCCTATGCCAAACAGCTGCTTAAGGAAATGGAGCCGTACAATCTTCGATGGGCGGAGGAGCTATTGCTGCCGGATGAGGTCCATAACTTTGCCAAATTGAAGCGGACCACGTCCATCCCATTGTCCGGCGGCGAGCATGAATTTACCCGTTATGGTTTTCATGACCTGTTGCAGGCCGGCGCCCTGGACATTTTCCAGTTTGATACCAACCGCGTCGGCGGTTTCACCGAAGCCCAAAAGATCTGCAACATGGCTCTTGTTCACGGAGTTGAAGTGATCCCCCACGGAGGACAAATGCATAACCTGCATGTGGTAATGAGCTCTTTCGCCTGTCCGATGGCTGAATATTTCCCCCAGACGGAAATAGAGGTGGGTAACGAAATGTTCTGGTACATCTTCGATGGGGAGGCCATTGCCGGGAACGGACAGCTTCAATTGGATGACAGCAAAGCCGGCATGGGACTGACATTGAAAACGGACTACCTCGATAAATTTAAAATCCTCACGCATGAATCATCCAAAAAGGATCTTAGACCTGTTTAAGCTCGATGGACAGGTGGCATTGGTGGTGGGGGGTAACCGTGGTCTGGGTCTGTCGATGGCTAGAGCGCTTGCGGAGGCGGGAGCTTCCATTTCCATTGCGGCGCGTGATGAAAAAGTAAATGAGCAGGCCGCTCATGAGCTGGTTACAGAATATAAAACGGACTGTATTCATACCCCCTGCGATGTTACCAATGAACAAAGCGTGAAAGAGGCTGTCCGAACGACAGTGGAACGTTTTGGGAGGGTCGACATACTGATCAATTCCGCAGGTATCAATATCCGGGGCGCTATCGAAGGCCTGTCGTTGGACGAATTCAACAAAGTGCAGCAGGTAAATGTATCCGGCAGCTGGCTGACCTGCCGGGAAGTGGTTCCCATCATGAAGAACAACGGTTATGGACGGATCATCAATATGGGGTCCATGCTTTCTGTAACAGCTATTCCCGAAAGGACGCCGTATGCAACCAGCAAAGGGGCCATTATTCAGCTGACGCGATCATTGGCTATTGAGCTGGCGACAAAGGGGATCACCGTAAATGCATTGATGCCCGGTCCATTTGCGACGGAGCTCAACCTTCCTTTATTGAACGATCCCGAGAAGTATAAGGCCTTTATCTCCAAAGTGCCCATGGGCCGTTGGGGAGAATTGGAGGAGATCGGAGGAATTGCCTTATACCTGGCCAGCCCTGCCTCGAGCTTTATGACAGGCAGCTGTATTTCGGTGGATGGCGGCTGGATCGCCGTTTAACTCGTTATCCAAGGTCTAAAAAGCTCCATATGAAGGAAAATATACGACTCGTACAGATCAGCCATCCCGCTGCGGGAAGAAGGGTTGCGGTGGTAAAAGAGCCGGCATTGGTCTTATTGGAGGGGGTTGGCTCGGTGTATGAGCTCGCGGTAAACGCATTGACTTCCCAAAAGAATATTGATTCAATTATCGGGATGCATCCTGGCAGCCATCAGCTGGATTACAACCTGGTTTACAACGGCCGCTCGGAGTGGAAGCTGCTGCCTTCTTTTGATTGTCCTGAAAATCAGTCCAACTGTCTGGTATCGGGCACGGGGCTGACGCATAAGAACAGCGCGCTCAACAGACAGGTGATGCACCAGGAGGGGAATACAACGCTTACGGATAGCATGAAAATCTATCAATGGGGACTGGAAGGGGGGCAACCTTCATATGGATCCATTGGCGTGCAACCGGAATGGTTTTATAAAGGCAATGGGAACATCTTAAAAGCACACGGTGAGCCTTTGTTTGTCCCCGCCTTTGCCGGCGATGGGGGAGAAGAGCCCGAAGTGGCGGGTGTCTATATTGTGGATCAAAATGGACAACCATTCCGGATTGGATATACGCCTGCCAACGAATTTTCAGATCATGTGATGGAGAAGAAGAATTATCTCTATCTGGCCCCGTCCAAGCTGCGTAATTGTTCTGTCGGTCCGGAGCTGACGATCGACATCGATTTCACAAATGTAGAAGGCTCCGTAAGTATTTCCCGGGCGGGCAGGGAGATCTGGTCCGTACCCATACGCACAGGCGAAAATAATATGGCGCACTCGCTGGCCAACCTCGAGCATCATCATTTTAAATATGACGGGCACCGCCGGCCTTTGCAGGCGCATATTCATTTCTTTGGGGCGGATGCTTTCAGCTTTGGTGCGGGAATGGCGCTGCAGGACAATGACGAAATGAAGGTTCACTGGACAGGAATGGGCCGTCCTTTGATCAACCCGGTGGCTTTAGAGAGGGGTGAAGAAACATTCAGGGAAGTGAGATCGATCCAACGAATAATATGAGTACGATGCCCATATTAAATCAGCGATCTCCCCGGTGGCGATGGGTGATGGTGGGGTTTGCTTTTTTAGCGACCCTGCTGAACTATGTGCACCGGCTGTCGTTCAATTATCTAAGCGCGGACGGCGAATTGAGAAAGCTGATCCCTGACGATGCATTTGGCTATATCGGAGCGGCGTTTTTCGTGGCTTATATGTTGTCCAACGCATTCTCAGGCCTGCTTATAGATCGTCTGGGAACGAAGCTGGGTTATTCTCTTTGCATGGTATTTTGGACGACCGCGGGCCTTTTACATGCGTTTGTGGCGACGCCTTTTCAATTTGGGGTATGCAGATTTTTATTAGGTATGGGAGAAGCCGGTAACTGGCCGGCAGCGCTAAAGCTGACCAGCGAATGGTTCCCGCCCCGTGAGCGATCCACCGCCTCGGGGATCTTCAACAGCGGCTCGGCATTGGGCGCCATTATTGTTCCCCCGCTGATCGCGGTAATGGCGTCCGGTTATGGATGGCAGTCCACTTTTGTCATTCTTGCGGCATTTGGATATGTATGGCTGATCGCCTTTTGGCTTTTGTATCGCACGCCGTTGCGGAAAAACAGCGAGGTAAAGGCAAAAGTGATCCCTGCGCTGACGCTGTTGAAGAATAAGTTCGTATCGCGGTTATTGATCGCCAAGATCTTTATCGAGCCGGTGTGGTATTTTGTCACATTCTGGATTGCCCGCTACCTCGCTGACGTGCATCACTGGCGGCTGAAGGAGATTGGCTGGTATGCGATGATACCTTTTATTATGGCCGATGCGGGCAATATCATCGGAGGGTACTTCACCCAGTTTATCATTAAGCAGGGAGTTCCTATACCAAAGGCAAGAAAGGTGGCGCTCGGGCTGTCAGGCGCTATGATGACCTTTCCTTTGTTATTGGCGCCATTGATGATAACCACTCCTATGTCAGGGTTGATTGTTTTTGGTCTTGCCGGATTTGGGTATACCTCCTATACAGCGAACGCCCTGGCGTTGACAGCCGATGTAGTTCCCAGCTCTTCCGCCGCATCCGCATGGGGGCTTGCATGTATTGGCAATGGTATTGGCGGAGCCGTATTTCAATCTTTATCCGGCGTGGCATTGAAAAAGATCTCGGCGGTGGCGGGATATGCCATTGCATACAATGTTTTGTTCCTTGGCTTTGGGGTATCGGTATTGATAGGTATGATCATTCTATTGTTTATATCTTTGTAGCGGAAAACTGGAACATGGCCTATCAGATCATCGCACCACCGCCATCACTGGCAAACTATGTCAGCTACTTCTGGACCCTGGAGCATCAGACGGATAACCTGTCCCCCAGGACATATACGGTGATGTGTAGTGGAACGCCCGGTCTCGTTTTCCAGCAGGACCCTTCGGTGTTTGCCGGATTTGATGGCGAACGTTTACCGCAATTATTTGCTTTCGGGCAGGCGACAAAGTATGGCCAGCTGCGCAGCTGCGGCAGCTTTCACAGCGTCGGGGTCAGCTTCCGGCCGGCGGCGCTTAAGGCGGTGTTTGGATTGGATGCCAGCCATCTGACGGATCAAAATGCCTGTATCAGTCTTCTTGCCAAAACGTCCCTCGCTGATGAGCTGTCCAATTGCCGTACGGCACAGCAGCAGGTTTCCCGGCTGAGCGCTTTTCTGCTGGCGCAGGTGCAGCAGCATGGAGAGGAAAATAAAAAAGTAGTGTATGCCGCGGGTGCCCTGCAACGTGGGACCAGGCTGCCGGATGTATTACAAGCCATTCAATTGTCGGAACGACAGCTGCAACGTCTTTTTCTGACTCATATTGGCATCCGGCCCGTCTTGTATGCCCGTATCTGCCGTTTCCAGACGGCGTTGGGGCTGCTGCGGGAAGGGAAGTTTCGTTCGCTGACGGATGCGGCGCATTCGCTTGGCTATTTCGATCAATCTCATTTCATTCGTGATTTTAAGCTGTTTGCGGGTGCTAGTCCCCGTGTGTATCTGCGTAAGACCGTCGAGCAGATGCCTGGTTTTCCGGAATGGGAGGAATAGCATTTGCTTGTCGGTTTTTTACAATTTCCTCCATTGCGGGGTTGGTAATTTTGTCTTAAATAATGACAGCAACATGAAAGAAATACCAGATCATACAGCAGTGCGGGTGGCCTTATGGAGAGCGCTGCATGTTCAGATCGATGCGCCGCCACATGTCCTGGAAGACGAGGTCGGTCTTCAGCTGGTGGCCCCTCGTGATGACTGGCGCAGCCGGGGAGATATGCATCCGGAAGCCCTGAAGCGGGTGCGCGCATCGATGGTGGCCCGGGCCCGGTTTATTGAAGACCTCGTCATTCGTGAATATGGCCGGGGTGTCAGGCAGTATGTTATCCTGGGCAGCGGTCTGGATACGTTTGCCGAGCGGAGGCGGGAGCTGGATGAGCTAAAGATTTTCGAGATCGATCGGCCGGAGACATTGACCTGGAAAAAGCAGCGGCTGATGGAGCTTGGGATCGGTATTCCAAAGGGATTGCGGTTTGTGCCGGTGGATTTCGAGGCGGGCTCTTTATGGCAGGAACAGCTCGGCAATGCAGGATTTGACAGGAGCCGGCCTGCGGTGGTGACGTGTACGGGTGTCAGTCTGTATCTCACGCGGGAGGCCAACCTGGAGACCCTGCGGCAGGTGGCTGCATTCGCGCCGGGCTCGACGCTGGCCATGACCTTTATTCTGCCGATGGATCTTATAGACCCCGAGGACAGGCCCATGCAGGCGGCGGCGGAAAAGGGCGCCCGGGCGGGCGGTACGCCGTTTATCAGTTTTTTTAGTCCCGAAGAGATGTCAGAGCTGGCCCGGGAGGCCGGGTTTAAGAAAATAGAGATCGTCCCGGGCACCAATCTGGGACAGCGTTATTTCACCGGCAGGACGGATGGCCTTTATCCTTCAAATTCCGAACAATTCCTCGTAGCGGGGACGTAAAGCTGGCACGAGCCTACTGGCCGTACGCCGTCCTGAGCTGCGCCCTGAGGCGTGCTTTTATCTCCTCTGTAGTAAAGGCATGGTCGACGGCCTCCAGGTTGCAGGTTAGGAAATCCGACCTCTTCCAATGGAACTGCTTTATCAGCCGGGCGTATTCTCCGCTGAGGGTTATGTCGGAGATGGTCCGGCAGTCGGTGCTGATATTCAGCAGAACCTTGGCTTTATAGAGCCTGTCCACCGGATGATGGGCGAGGTCGGGGTACATATTGGTCTGCAGGTTGCTGCTGGGGCAAACTTCCAAAAGTATCTTTTTTTCACGCAAATCCCGGAGGAGCGCCGTATCTTCTATGCTTCTGACGCCGTGACCTATCCGGG
>Ga0157370_10002351_pt1 | contig 22847 bp, 19 predicted proteins | sample C35metaG_FD_113463 | JGI IMG/M metagenome (GOLD analysis project Ga0157370, IMG submission 113463) | Corn rhizosphere microbial communities from Kellogg Biological Station, Michigan, USA - C3-5 metaG | ecosystem: Host-associated > Plants > Roots > Rhizosphere > Soil | place: USA: Michigan...
AACAAAGACACCAAAGTCATCACGCAAGGCATCACCGGCAAGACCGGCCAGTTCCACACCGAGAAGTGCCAGGAATACGCGAACGGCAAGAACGCCTTCGTCGCGGGCGTGAATCCGAAGAAGGCCGGCGAGTCGATCTTCAACATCCCGATCTTCGGTTCGGTCAAGGAAGCCGCTTCGCAAACCGGCGCCACCGTGTCGGTGATCTACGTGCCGCCGGCAGGCGCCGCGGCCGCCATCTGGGAAGCCGTCGAGGCCGACCTGGACCTGGCGATCTGCATCACCGAAGGCATTCCGGTTCGCGACATGCTCGAAGTGCGCAACAAGATGAAGGCCAAGGAAGCGGCCGGCGGCAAGAAGACCTTGCTGCTGGGCCCGAACTGCCCCGGCCTCATCACGCCCGACGAAATCAAGATCGGCATCATGCCCGGCCACATCCACCGCAAGGGCCGCATCGGCGTGGTCTCGCGCTCGGGCACGCTGACGTATGAAGCCGTGGCTCAACTGACCGAAATCGGCCTCGGCCAATCGTCGGCGGTCGGCATTGGCGGCGACCCGATCAACGGCCTGAAGCACATCGACGTGATGAAGGCCTTCAACGACGATCCGGACACCGACGCCGTGATCATGATCGGCGAAATCGGCGGCCCCGACGAAGCCGACGCGGCTCGCTGGTGCAAGGAACACATGAAGAAGCCGGTCGTCGGCTTCATCGCCGGTGTCACCGCCCCTCCCGGCAAGCGCATGGGCCACGCCGGTGCGCTGATCTCGGGCGGTGCCGACACGGCCGATGCCAAGCTCGCCATCATGGAAGAGTGCGGCTTCACCGTGACGCGCAACTTCTCCGAGTTGGCAAAGCTGCTCAAGGCACAGCTCTAAAAACGCCGCGGCTTGCCGCAGGACCACGCAGAAACAAAAAAGCGCCCGCACTGGATTGCGGGCGCTTTTTTCAAATAAAACACAGTGGGATCAGAGACATGGAACTCCTTCAAAGCACAGATTTCTGGATCGGTCTGGTCAAGATCATCTGGATCAACATCATTCTTTCGGGCGACAACGCCGTGGTGATCGCCATGGCGGCGCGTTCGCTGCCGCCCGCGCAGCAGAAAAAGGCCGTGCTGTTCGGCTCGGGCGCGGCCGTGGTGCTGCGGATCGTGCTGACGGTGGTGGCGGCCAAGCTGCTGGCACTGCCTTACCTTCAGATCGTCGGCGGCCTGCTGCTGCTGTGGATCGGCCTGCAGCTGCTGGGCGAAGAAGACGACGGCGAGGGCGAATCCAAGGAATACGGCAGCATGATGGCCGCGGTGCGCACCATCCTCCTGGCCGACCTGGTGATGAGCCTGGACAACGTGATCGCCGTTGCGGCGGCCGCGCAGGGCAGCATGGTCCTGTTGATCCTGGGCCTGGCGATCAGCATTCCCTTGGTCATTTTCGGCAGCACCCTCATGATCAAGCTCATGGAACGCTTCCCGATCATCGTCATGCTGGGTGCCGCGCTGATCGGCTGGGTCGGCGGCGAGACCATCGTGAGCGACGTCGCCCTGCGCGGCGTGCTGGCTGCCAACCCCTGGTTGCACTACGCGGCGGCTGCCGCCGGTGCGGTGTTCGTCGTGGCCGCGGGCCGCTTGCTGCAACGGCGCGCCCACGCCGCTGCGCACTGAGCCTTTGCCCGGCCGACGCCCGCAGACCATGGCGAGCCTCGGCGCATCCATTTTCTCGAGCCGGCCGGCGCTGTGCTGGGAGTACGCCGCGCTGACCGACACCGGCCGCGTGCGCGCCCACAACGAGGATGCCGTCCACGTCGACCCCGCACTCGGCCTGGCCGTGCTGGCCGACGGCATGGGCGGCTACAAGGGCGGCGAGGTGGCGAGTGCCATGGCCGTGTCGCTGGTGCACGCCAGCTTCGGCCGCTGGTTCGCCCAGGGCGGGCCGCAGGCGCCGGCGCGCGTGGTGCGCCGGGCGCTGCAGGCCGCCACGGACGAGGCAAATGCATCGATCCTGCATGCCGGCACGACCCAGGAAGAACTGCAGGGCATGGGAACGACCCTGGTGCTGGCGGCTTTCCAGGCGCAGCGCGTGCTGGTCGGCCACATCGGCGACTCGCGCTGCTATCGCCTGCGCAACAACAAGCTGGAGCTGCTCACGCGCGACCATTCGCTGCGCCAGCAGCAGCTCGACGCCGGCGCCATCACCGCCGAGGAAGCCCTGAGTTCACCCACCCGCAACCTCGTGACCCGGGCGGTCGGCGTGGAGGCCCAAGTCTTGCTGGAAATGCATGAACACAGCGCAAGACCCGGCGATCTCTATATGCTTTGCTCCGACGGTCTCAGCGAGATGGTGACCGATGCGCAGCTTTTCACGCTTTTAGAACACGATGGCGGCCTTCAGAAAAAAGCGCAACTTTTGGTTGCAATTGCAAACGACAATGGCGGCCGGGACAACATTTCGGTTGTTCTGGCAAGGGCGGACGTTGGCGACACGTCCCGCATGGCCGGGTAGCAGGCCGGGGCGGCAACTCGCCGCCGCGCTTGCGGTCGATACCGTTCTGTACTTGGGGGAGTAGCCGGCAATGCCGAAGATGATCATTTCGGTCGATGGCGTTGTCATCGGGCAAGTGGCGCTCGCCAAGGACCGCACGACGCTGGGGCGGCGCGCCTACAACGACATCGTGATCGACAACCTGGCGGTCAGCGGCGAGCATGCCGTGCTGCACATGAGCGATGGCGAAGTCCAAATTGAAGATCTCAACAGCACCAACGGCACCTACGTCAATGCGCTGGCTGTCCAGAAGCAGACGCTCGAGGACAACGACGTCATCGAGGTCGGTGGCTGCCGCATCCACTTTCGCGCCCGCAGCAACCTGGCCATCGGCGCCGCCTCGGCGCACACGGCGTCGGGCGAGTTCTCCACGCCCATTCCGCTGTCGTCGGCACCCACGGAAGCAGGGGCGCTCATCGAGCTGGGCATTCCGATGCTTCGCGTGCTCTCGGGCGGCAGCGACAACCACGACGTACCGCTGCAGAAGGTGGTCACCACCATCGGCAAGCCCGGCGTGGCCGTCGCGGTTGTCACGCGTCGCCGGCAGGGCTACGTGGCCGCCAGCGTCATGGGCGATGTCACGCTCAACGGTGCGGTGCTCGGCACCGAGGCCGTTGCCCTGCAGGAGCGCGACATCCTCGAACTCGGCGGCGCCACGCGCATGCAGTTCGTCCGGGTCTGAGCCTCTTTTTCTTCTTCTTTCACGGCGCGGCGCAGGCCGGCTGATCGAGGCGCCATGAACGCGCTGCAGCGGCATTGGCCGCGCATTGCCATCACGTTGCTGCCGGTGCTGCTGGCGCTGGCGCATGCCACCGGCATCTGGCACTTGTCGACCCTCGAGCGCCTCGACCACCTGATCTACGACATGCGCCTGCGCGCCACCATGCCGCGGACGCTGGACACGCGCGTGGTGATCGTCGACGTCGACGATGCGAGCCTCGCGCGCCAGGGGCAGTGGCCATGGGCGCGCGACACGATGGCGCGCCTGACCACCGAACTCCTGGTTCGCCAGCAGGTGGCCGTGCTCGGATTCGACGTCATGTTCCTCGAGCCCGACCGGAGCTCGGGCTTGCAGAGGCTGCGCCAGATCGCGAGCGGGCCGCTGCGCAACATGACGGGCCTTGCCGCCGAGGTCGAACGGCTCGCGCCCACGCTCGACCACGACATCACGTTCGCCGCGGCACTGCGCAACCGGCGCGTCGCACTCGGCTACTACTTCACCCGGACTCAGGTGCCGAGCGCCAAAGGGCAATTGCCGGCCGCGCCGTTGCTGCCGCCCGATATCTTTCCCACAGGCGCCTCCTACGCCACGGCCTGGAGCGGTTTCGGCGCCAGCCTGCCGATGCTGGCGGAAGCCGCGCCCGTCGCGGGCTTCCTGAACACATTGATCGGCGAGACCGGCGACGGCGTCATTCGCAGCGTGCCGCTCATCGCGCGCTACGAAGGCGAGCAGGCGATGCCCGGCTACTACGAGTCGCTGGCCCTGGCCGTCTACCGGCTCGCGAACGGATCGCCGCCGGTGCGGCCGCTCCTCGCGCCGGGCGGCGCCATGCAGCGGCTCGAGTCGCTGGCGCTCGGGCGCCTGCGCATTCCCGTCGACCAGACCGCCAGCATGCAGGTGCCGTTTCGCGGACCCGGCGGCGCGGGCGGCGGATCGTTCCGCTACGTCGCGGCCGCCGATGTGGTCGAAGGCCGGCTCGCCCCCGGCGAGTTGAAGGACAAGATCGTGCTCATGGGCGCGACGGCGCCCGGCCTGCAGGACCTGCGCGCGACGCCGGTCGGCGCGGCGTTTCCGGGTGTCGAGGTGCACGCCAACATCGTCTCGGGCCTGCTCGATCAGCGCCTGCTCGCCGTGCCTGACTACGCGCCCGGCTACGAGGTGCTGACGGTGCTGGTCGCGGGGCTCGTGCTGGCGTTCGGGCTGTCGCTGCTGTCGGCGCCGCGGGCGGTGTTGCTGGGCGCGGGAACGGCCGCGGTGCTGATCGGCCTCAACACCTGGCTCTACGCCGGCCACAGCCTCGTGCTGCCGCTCGCATCGGCGCTCGTCATGACGGCGCTGGCCTTCGCGCTCAACACGAGCTGGGGCTACTTCGTCGAATCGCGCGCACGGCGCGGGCTGGTGCGCCTCTTCGGCACCTACGTGCCGCCGCAGCTGGTCGACGAAATGCTCCAGCGCCCGGGCAGCTACAGCATGCGCGCCGAGAGCAAGGAGATGACCGTGCTCTTCTGCGACATGCGCGACTTCACCCGCCTGTCGGAGCAGATGGCGCCGGCCGAACTGCAGGCCTTTCTGAACACGGTTTTCAGCCGGCTCACCAACGTCATCAGCGCGCACCGCGGCACCGTCGACAAGTACATGGGCGATTGCGTCATGGCCTTCTGGGGCGCGCCGATCGACACGCCCGACCACGCCGCGCTGGCCGTGCGCGCCGCGCTCGACATGGCCGATGCCGTGCGCGACATCAACCGCATCCACCGCGCGGGCGGCCGCCCCGAGATCAGCGTGGGCATCGGCATCAACAGCGGCGTGATGAGCGTCGGCGACATGGGCTCGGCCGCGCGCCGCAGCTATACCGTGGTCGGCGATGCGGTCAATCTCGCATCGCGGCTCGAAGGGCTGAGCGGTTACTACGGCGTCGAGATCGTGGCCAGCGGCACGACCCGCGACCTCGCGCCCGACTGCTGCACCTGGCAGGAGCTGGACAGTGTGCTCGTCAAGGGCAAGGCCCAGGCCGTGGCCGTTTTCACGCCACTCACCACCGAAGCGGCCATTGCGGCGCAGCGCACGGGCCAGCTCCAGCGCTGGGCCCAAGTGCTCGCGGCCTACCGCCGCCAGGACTGGGCCATGGGCCGGAACTTGCTCGCCCCCCTGCTCGCCGCCGATGCGAAAAAAGTCCTTTACCAGCTCTACGCGCAGCGTTTAGCCTCGATGGCGTTGCGGCCGCAAGACCCGGAATGGGACGGCGCAACCCGGTTCGAAACCAAATGACGACAGACACACAAAAGGGGTCTCTCACAATGCAGGTTCGCGTGCTGGGTTGCTCAGGCGCCATTGCCAAGGACTGCCGCACGACCTCGTTCCTGGTCGACACGGACCTGCTCGTCGATGCCGGCACCGGTGTCGGCGACCTCACCCTCGACGAGATGGCGCGCATCGACGATGTCGTGCTCACCCACAGCCACCTCGACCACATCGCCGCGCTCCCGTTGATGCTCGATGCCGTCGGCAGCCGCCGCACCCAGCCGCTGCGCGTGCATGCGCTGCGCGCGACCATCGAGGCGCTGCGGGCGCATGTGTTCAACAACGTGATCTGGCCCGATTTCGAGAGCATTCCGAGCCCCGAGGCGCCCTTCGTGAGCTTTCACGACATCTCGGTCGGGCAGATGCTGCAACTGGGCACCAGCGCGCCCAAGCTCATCGAAGTGCTGCCGGCCGTGCACACCGTGCCCGCTTGCGGTTTCGCCATCCGCCGCGCCACGGGTGGCGCGCATTGGGTTTTCAGCGGAGACACCGAGCGCAATGCGCCCTTCTGGGACCGCGTCAACGCGCTCGACGTGGCGATGCTGGTCATCGAAACGGCCTTCAGCAGCCGCGAACAGGCGCTGGCGGAACGCAGCCTGCACCTGTCGCCCGCAGTGCTGGCCGACGAGTTGGCGCACATCGATCCGGGAAAGCACTACCCGATCTACATCACACACACCAAGCCGGCGGAAACCGAAGAGATCATGAGCCAGATCGAGACGCTCGCCGGGCGGCAGGTGGCGGGGCTGGCGCAGCGGGATATCCGCTGGCTGAAGGCGGATGGGATCCTGACTTTCTGATCCCTTGCCGGCTGCGCGGCATGACAAATTTGTCACTGCTTGTAGCATCTTGAAGCAAGTTGTGTCACTTGCTGTAACGCCAATGTGAACAAAGGTGACGTGTTCGGTCACTGGAGGGGTAGGAAACCGGGTGGCACAGATGCTGCGGAAGGTACTTCGCTCCGGGCTGGTTCCCGGGCTCAACAAACCAACCTGGAGTTTTTCTCATGAACGTTCGCAAGATCGCCCGCCGCGCACAGGCCGGCTTTACCCTTATCGAATTGATGATCGTTGTGGCGATCATTGGTATCTTGGCTGCTGTGGCTTTGCCGGCTTATCAGGACTACACGATCCGCGCTAAGGTCACGGAAGCGCTGACGCAAGCGTCAGCTGCCAAGCTGGCTGTGGCTGAAACTGCCCAAGCACTGGGCGGCCTGGCCCAAGTTACGGCTACCAACTCCGGCTATTCTTTCACCGCTTCTAACGCTTCCAACGCCTACGTCGCAAGTGTTGCGATCGCTGCAGGCGGCGAAATCACCGTGGTCACGAAGAACACTGGCGCCACCACGCAGCCTTCGTTCAAGATGACCCCGACACAACCGACTGCCAATGACCAAATCACTTGGGCGTGCACTTTGGCTGCAGGCGAAGCCAAGCACCTGCCGGCAAGCTGCCGCGGCGCTGCTGCCCCCGCTGCAGGCGGCTAATATTTTCTGGCGATAGTTGAAAAGGGGGCAGTGCCCCCTTTTTTTTATGGAAAAGGCATCAAAACCTATAACTGCAGTTCCAACGCGAATCGCTCTGGCGGGTGTGTGTGGCGCGGCTCTCGCCTCTCTGCTCATCTGGGTATTCGAGCCTCCAGCACTGTTAAATGCGGTGTTATTCCTTTGCGCGTGCGCACTGCCAATGTGGGTATTGGAATTGCGGCGATTTCCTTCGCGCGCGCTACGCTATTCCAAGCAGCGCATACCTTCCTGGCGCCGTAAGTTACGATTGATGGGGCTGGCCTTTTTGATCGCAATGTTTTGCGTTACAGCTTCAATGTTTCGAATGCTCAGTCCGGAGGCTTTTGCGGGTTTTGAATCGATGTCACTCTTGGTTCCATTCGTTGCCGCAGGGTGGATGGGATGGATAGCATTACGCATCCCAGTTGGACGCGCATTGGATTCTGTCGAATCGCTTGGCAAGGCAATCGTTCGATTTTTTAAGCCAAAAAGAAAAAAGAGCCACGCCGATTTGCAGGCGCTCCTAGGCTGGCTGGTCAAAGCATTTTACTTGCCGCTCATGTTGAGCAGCACCTATCTGTTTTTGACAAATGCGCACACATTTTTTGAGCAAAAAAATGGTTGGATGAGTATTTTCGGAATTATTTATATGCTGATGTTTGCGGTGGACACGGCATTTGCTACCGTCGGCTATTGTTCGACCAGCAGAAGAATCGATGCTCATATTCGATCAACCGAAACCACCCTTTTGGGGTGGGCGTCTGCCTTGGTGTGCTACCCCCCTCTTAATTTACTGGTTTTGCACCAGTGGCTGTCTTACCGCGATGGACTCGAATGGGACGCATGGCTGAAAAATTGGCCTGTGATTTCATTTGTATGGGGTACAGCGATTTTGCTATCGGTAGGCTTATATGTTTCGGCCACCGTTGCATTTGGTCCGCGTTTCTCCAATTTGACAAATCGAGGAATTATCACCTCAGGGCCGTATCAGTTTTTCAAGCATCCGTCCTATATTGGAAAAAATATCGCGTGGTGGTTGATCTCGGTCCCCTTTGTTTCCAACATGGGCGCCCTCGCCGCGATCGGAAATTGTGCTGCGTTGCTGGTCATCAATGGAATTTACGTCGTTCGCGCGGTAACTGAAGAGCGCCACTTGATGAGTGATCCGGCCTATCAAGCTTACAGTAAATGGATTGCAGAGCATGGGTTGCTAGAAAGGCTCGCGCATTGGATTGTCCGCAAGAAAAAGCTGGCAACGGGTTAAGTGTGAGGCGCTACCTATTTTTACTTTCAATATTTGTTCTACTGGCAGTTGCTTCGGCTCCAGCGCGGCCTACTTCCATTTGAAAAAGAGGCCTGTCGATTTCTGAGGGCCAGCAATTGACTCAGACTGAATATCGTTTTGTCTATCCGGCAGCGCACAGATAGATGCCCCGATCAGACAGGCCACGCGCTACCTTCAGGCCGAATTGACAAGACCGTCCGCACAGCGCGTCTAAGAGGCGAATCCGAGATTTCGGGAATGCAAGGGTTTATGTGAGATGTAGGAGATTTACTGGGCGCGCTCTATAGTTCCGCGCGGTGACCCAGGGCATTCACGGAGTTTCCAGTGAGGGTGGGCCACCGCAACCCTTTCAACAAGTCGTCTGTCTGCACACAACAACCATCGCGCATCGCCAAAGTTCGGGATCGAGCGTGACCATTTGCGCAGTGTTGTTTGGACTGCCATTTGTCGTTCCCTTCACCGCCGGTCCGTCCATCAACCTGGTGCAACTGATCGTCTCGTGGCTGTGCGTGGGTTTGCTCGCACTGAGGGGGCCAGTCGCAAACCCCCATCAAATGCTTCTCGCGTGGCTCGGCACGACGGCGATAGTCATTGCTCTCAGGAGCAGCCCGGAACTTGGTGCAGGGCTTCCATCGGCAACCAGTGCAGCTGTCGCCGTGATCGGCATCGCCGCATGCGTCGGCGCAGGTTGGGTACGACAGGACATGCGAGCGCAGCGCGCATTGGCTTTTGGCCTCCTGATTGCCGGACTCATCAGCGCAGCAATCGGTTTGCTCCAGTACTACGGCCTCGCCGGCCCATTTGCCCCATGGCTTGCAGAGCCGAGCATCGGCCAAGCCTACGGAAATCTGCGCCAGCGCAACCAGTTCGCCACCTTGCTCATCATCGCGCTGATCGCCGCCCTGTGGCTGCATGCCGGCTGTCGCGGCGTGTGGCACAGACGCTTGTTGACAGGCGCTTCCGGGCTGCTGACCGTAGGGCTCGCCGCTTCGGTTTCGCGAACCGGTCTGCTGCAGTTGCTTGTCATCGTCGGACTGGCTGCATTCATGGCCCGCCGCGAGCGCAAGGCCGTCAACGGCAATCCCGCATTCCGCCTGCCCTCACCCCTCGCGCTGCTCGCACTGATCCCCCTGTACTTCGCAGCAAGTTGGCTGCTGCCACTCCTGGTTGGCCGTGAAGTCCAGGAAATGTTCGGGCGCTTGCGCCAAGGCGCATTGGCCAGTGAAAGCAGACTGGATCTTTGGAGCAACGTGCTGACGCTGATCGCGCAGCGCCCCTGGGCCGGTTGGGGCTGGGGTGAGTTGAGCTACGCGCACTACGGCACCTCGTATGCAGGCCCTCGCTTCCCCGTCATCCTCGACAATGCCCACAATCTGCCGCTGCACCTGACCGTGGAACTCGGCATTCCTGCCGCGCTGCTGATCTGCGGCGGTTTTGTCTGGATGGTGATTGCAGCGCGGCCATGGGCCGAACGCTCTCCCATACGACTGATGGCTTGGGGCTTGCTCGGCGTCATCCTGCTGCACAGCCTGCTCGAGTACCCACTTTGGTACGGCCCGTTTCAGCTGGTCTTTGGCGTCTGCCTCGGCATGCTGTGGCCGCAGACCCTGGGCAGCAGCAACGAATTACCGCAACTTCCGGTCCGCAATCGCGGGTTCGCCGTGCTTGTCGGGGGGCGCAAGTGGCTGACCCTCGCTGCCGTCACGCTGCTCGGCTGCCTGGCTTATGCCGCCTGGGACTACACCCGCATCAGTCAAATCTATCTGCCGCGCAGCGAGCGCCTGAGCGGCTACCAGGACGACACGCTCACCAAGCTGCAAGGCTCTTGGCTGTTCGCAAACCAGGTGAGGTTTGCCGAACTCACGCTGACCGATGTCACCCCCGCCAATGCGGAGCGCATGTACGAAATGGCCCGGTCGACGGTCCATTTCTCGCCCGAGCCCCGCGTGGTCATCAAGCTGATCGAAAGCGCGCAGCTGTCCGGCCGTCCCGACGAAGCCCGAGCCGAGATCGAAAGGTTTCGCATCGCGTATCCGGCTGCGTACGAACTGTGGCTCAAGGGCAAGCATTGATTTCGCTGGCGCCTCGAGCCATCCTTCATGCAGGTCAGTCGACAGTCGGTATCTCGCGCCAGTTCAGCAGGCGCAGCGACATGCTCTTGGGCGGCCTGAATCCCACGTTTCTCAGATTCCCGACGACGTCGCCGGTGATGAGACGTGCCTTCCCATCGACACCGACAAATTTCAGGTCCGTGACTGCGGTGTCATAACTCACGAAGGTCGTGCCTTCGGGCGTAAGTGCCGACTGTCCGCTGCCGAAGTCGATCGCGTACACCCGGCTCTTGCCCGAAGGGCTGCATGCGTCGCCCGATGTCGACAGCGTGCTGAATGCCACGATGCCCGAGTAAGCCGTCGGACTGGACACCAGCCGCAACGGCACGTTCGATTCCGAACCCAACTCCATGTACCACCCCATCGACGTGGCCGAGAGCGCCACGCCGTCCGTCAGGCTGGTCAGCTCCGTCAGGTTGGCGCGCGTGATCGGCGTGCTCACGGGATTGAACGCGTTCGCGTTGCCGTCGAGGATCGCGTAGAACGTTTGCGCCTGTGAGGTGTTGATGTCGGTCGAGTCGAGCAGGCGACCGGTGCCGACCATCACATACCGCTTCTTGGTGAGCGGCTGGATCTCGATCAACGGCTGAGTCGTGATTGCCTGCGGCGTGCCACTGTTGCCGGCGCTCGCGAGCGTCGCAAGCTTCACAGGCGCCGGATACGAACCGGTGGCGGCGCGCGCCAGCGTGACATCGAAGCGCCAGAGCTGGCCGTCGAGGTCGCCTGCATAGATCGCGTCGGCGGTGCCGTCGGAAAAGTCGCGAATGAACGCCGACGCCTGCGTCAGGCCGTTGGACGCAGAACCCGTTCCGATCTTTTGCAGCAGCGCGCCGGTCTTGGGGTTCAGGATGTACAGGTAGCCGATGCCATCGCTGTTGTTGTAGCCCGAGGTCAAGACCACCACCCAGCCGTGTTTCTTGGTCTTGATGACCATCGGTTCGCCGAAGCTGTAGCCCATCGTCGAGTCCGTGAACTCCCACAGGACCTTGCCGGCAACATTGCTTTCGCTGGTCATGCTGGCGGGGTCGGTCACGTCGATCGCGTAGAAGGATTTTCCGCCCTTGCCCAGTCCGCCGATGAGCACCGAATGCCAGTCGGACGTGGCGCTGGATGTCGTCGTGAAGGTCCCGCCCGCATTGTTGAAATCGATATCGAACACCTTGGGCGTGGCGTCGACATAGTAGTGATGAAGGTAGTTGGGATTTCCCAGCTGCGCCAGGCCATCGACCGCGGGGGTGCCGTTCGGCCCCTGAAAGAGCGCACCCGGGATGTAGGCGAATCGCTCCGTACCGACCCCGGTGCCCGTCAGGCCGCCATTGAACGCGTGCAGCATGCCATCGTTGGCACCGACGTAAACCATGTTCGGGCGCGATGCCTTGGCCGTCTTGAATGCCGCATAGCCCAGGTTGACCGCGTCGGAGTAGTTCATGGACGGCGGTCCGACCGGCGTGACCTTGGCACCCACGATGTCGCCGAGCAGGAGCGCACGCTGCCGGTAGGGCTTGGAGGTGTCCGTGGAGGTTTTCTCGTTGCTTCGATCACCGCGCAGGTAATTCAGGTAGTTCGCGCTGTCGTCGCCGCTGGCGACATAGGTCGTTCGCAGGCTCGACAACAGGGTGGAACCGATACCGCCGGTGCCGCTGCGGAATGGAACGGCTGCCGAGCCATTCCAGGTCACGACATTTCTGCCGCTGTTCCATCCCGTTCCGGCGAGCTGCGTTTCGAGCGTCGTCGAACTCTGCCATTTGACCGTCGAAGTGGGCGTGCCATCCGCAGCAAAGGTGATCTGGCTCGCCGACAGCACGCCGGTCCACGCGCCGGCGTCGTACTGCGATGCATAGGACGCAGCGCCAAGCGAAGAAACTTGAACTGTCGAGAGAGAGAACGAGGTGGTGTAGGCCTTAATGGCGTTTGCAATGCTCTCGAATGCCCTCGTCAGGCCCGAAACCATAGTGTCTGGGCGCCCGGCAGTGAAATAGTTGTCAGGCTTCTTCTGCACGGTAGCGGGATTCGTGCGGGTATCGGTCAGGGTTTCGCCGTTGGTGGACCACCATGTATCCGGAATCGTGCCGACGTCATTGGCGTAGGGGTTGAAGTTGCTCGGAACCTTCAGTCCGCCGTACTTGGCCGCAAGATAGAACTGGTTATTGGCCTGGAAGGCTTGCTCGAGCACGTCCACCCAATAGGTCTGGACAGTTTGCTTGCCGACGGTCTGCGGCTTCCCTGTGACTTCAGGCCGGATGTCCGTGGTGTTTGCATCGTAGGCCAGCCCCGCAATGTAGGCAGAGTTGTCTCGGCCGCTGTAGCTGTTGGTGTTGCCGATGTTGCCCAGCCCTTGAAGGTTCCCGACCTTGTTGGTTGCGGTCACCGCATTCACCGTGTCCGTGGTGAAGTCGGGCGCAGCCGGCTCGCGGGTTCTGTAAGCCGTATTGCCTGGCACGTTTTTGTCCACGTGTGTGTAGATGTCGCCGATGCCGAGGACGAAGTTGCGCTGACAGGAATACTGGATCGGATCGGTCCAGCCGGTCACTACAGGAAAGCCGTCGAGATAGATCTTCTTGGTATTGGCATCGGCGCCGCCCATGTCGCTCCAAGACGAAATGTTGCCCAAATTCTTGTAGTAGCGGAGCACGGCGTAGTACATCTCGCTGACGGGGTCATAACTTTTATAGTTGCCTGGTATGAGTTGACCAAACTTGTTCAAGTAGTTGACAACACCGCTGTCATTGATCTGGATCCCGGTTGCCTCGGTCGTGGCAGTTGCATCTGCGCTGTTCGGGTTCTGGAAAAAGACGCCGGTCGTATCGCTCCACTCCTTCTGGGTGTTGTCGACGTTCGGCAGGCCGGGCCGGGGCTGCGTTGGACCCACGAACTTCTGGCCTGCGCGCATGACGCCGCCATCGCGCTGGTCGCTGCCGTCGTTGAGGTAGCCGAAGGCGCTGAAACGCATCTTCTGCGAGTACTTCTGAATGAGGCCTTCAGGCTTGTAGTTGCTCCCGTACGCCTTGCAATTGGCTTCGACTCCCACAGAAGAGTCACAGACCTTGACGCGCATCGTCAAATCGTAAATGCCGTCTACGCCGATCGCGTTTTGATAGGGCGTGGCGCCGCTGGCGTCATTCGGGCTACCGTCGATTGGATTGCTGAATTTCTTGAACACACCTGGAGATGACGGCGTTTGCCACAACAGGCGTATCTCGGCGTCTCCGCCACTGTCGTAATGTTGCAGCCGTATGCTGAAATTGCTCCCCGCGGTCAACGTGATCTGGGCGCTGTCATCGATAGTCGATCCGTGGCCTGTCCAGTTGTTGATTACGCGATTCGTATCGCTGAAATTGTTGTTCCCGGTTTTATCGATCCAAAGTCGCACCCCGTCGTCGGAGATTGTTCGGAAAACATAGGTTCCAGTAACAGGAGCCTTGAAGGTTCCAGTGAAACGAGTCGAAAAATTATCTGCATTGACGTTGGTCGCCGGACTGCCGCTCCAAGCGTAGTCTGCGGTTGCATTGTTGTTGGTGGACACAACCGTGCCGGTGGCTGTGATGTTGTTGAAATATTCACCTTTCAATACCCGTGTCGGTGCCACCGTGAAGCGCATGCGAAAGCCCATGCCGTTCACGCGCAGAAGCATCGCGGCTTTGTTGGCATCGGTCAGAGGCGTCGCTCCAACGCTGTCTGCTGCGGAAATCGACCGATCGCCGAACAGGCCTTGTCCAGAGTGCCAACCCTTTTCAAGAATTGTTCTGTTGGTCTCGTCGACGACACGGCGTCCGCCGGTCATTGCCCAGCGAAACGGATCGATGGTGGCTGTGCCCGCCCAGTTCAGGAAGTTGCCACTCCATTTGTCGTCATTGGTCCCCGTACATGTGTGGTTCGTTGCCGAGGCCGCTGGATAAAAGTAGCTTGTGTTGCCGGTGGCTGTGCTATTTGCGGTAGCGTCGTACTGATACAGGTAGCACTTGTCCGGGTCGAAATATCCGAGGAAGGTTGCCGCGCTCGAATAGTTATCGGTGTGCGCCGTGCGCGATGCGGTGGGCCATTCAACCGACAGCGCCAATGCAAGGTTGCCCGGAACGTCGGACGTCGAGAAGATCGGTTGATCCGCCAGCGTCGTGGCGGATGCATACAGCGTTGCACTGAGTGTGGCAGCAACTGCTGCAGCAACACCGACGCGCCGAAGTGCGCCCGAGAAAGAACTGAATTCGGGTTTCATGAATGCGCCTTGCTTGCGTTACTCAGGATTGGTGAAAGAGGTCTGCATGAAGACCTGCGTGTCCCGGGGGCCGTCCACGCGAATGCTCAAGCGGTAGATCGCCGGAACCGGCGCGGGCAGGTCGTCCTGCGCGCGCTGGCTGCTGCCGCCTGTGACCTGGGTGTTCGAGGGGGTGTAGACGCAGCGCGTCTTGCCGAGCGTCGCAAAACTGCCGGCTGTGTTGCACAGGCGATCGATGACATAGCGCACCTTCACGTCGGAGGTTCCGCCTTCGATATCGGCGCCTGTCGGTGCAAACGTGTTGCCATAGACATCGGAGCCAGTGGGGCCGCTTCCCTTTTTCATCAACACGTCGGGGATGCCTCGGGCGTTGGTCACCAATTCGATTGCGCTGTAGTTGGCTGAAGGCAGGCTTGCAGCTGTCTTGGTGGCGTTGTCGAGCGCTCCCCCCGCCGTGAATGCCGTCATGACCTTGGAGACGGCCAGCTCGCCCTGATTGAGCAGGTCCCGCTTGAACGCAAGGTTGCCCGCGCCGGCCAGGGAGGTATCCATCGACCGCATCACAGCCACGCCGCCGGCGAGCAGAACCACCAGGATGACGAGGCAGAAAAGCAGCACGACGCCGCGCTGCCGCGTGCGACCGGATCGCATATGGGTTTTCTTCATGACGTAGGGAGCAACAGCATGTTGCGCAATGGAATCGTGGTTTCAATGACGCGATAGCGGAAGTGCCGCTCGGGCTCGCTCAAGTTGACGGTGCGATGGAGTGCCGCGTCGAGATCGTTGAACATGCCGAGCGAGGTGGGCGACACGGGGTCTTTCTCGGCGAGGGCGCTGCGCATGACCAGAGCGACGCGAACCGCAACGATTTGTCTGAGCGTGCTCGGCGTCGTCATGGCCGTGGCAATGGCGTAGGTCCCGGTGGGCGCCGTCCATGAGTCCACCTTGCCGTCGTTGTTGGTGTCCAGGCCATACAGCGCATGGAGTTCGACGACGCCGTCGGCCAGCGCCTGCAGGGCTTGTGCATCGGCTCCAGCGTCCGCGCCGGTGCCGGCCATGCGCATCAGGTCGTAGCTGAACAAGGTCCGGTTGTCGCCCACGCCGATGAGCTGGAACTGGATGTTGTTGGCTCCGGCGTTGCCCAGCGTGGTGACGTAGGCGGAGCCGCTCGCAGCGAACGTCGCAAGTGACGTGGTGGGGCCGCTCGAGGTGAAGTACGTTCCTCCGAGCGGAAGCGTTTCGTTGGCCGCCGCACTGAATGCGGTGGCATCGGTCACATTGACTTGTTCGATGAGGCAGTCGGTCGTGCCTTCCTGCGTGACGAGCACGATGTCGTTGTGTGCAAGGCCCACGGTGTTGTCCAGGCGCAGGTTGTTGGTGCCGGGTATGCCGGAGCGCACCGGGCGGGGGACATCGCCCGCGGCGGCGTTTCCTCCCATCACGACAAGAACGTCGGAGCCTGATGACGACTGGTCTTGCGCAATCAGCAAAGGCGCCAGGTAGAGCTCGCCGGACCCACCCAACACGCCCGCGAACGGCGCGGGAAAGGCTGCGCCTCGCGGCAAGATGGTCGTCGCTGCCGCACCGACGGGTCGCGCAGCACTGAGCTTGCAGCCGAAAGCGCCAAGGTTCCAGGCCTGCGTGAAGCTAGAACCTGCACTTCGCAAGACTCGGTCCAGAACATAGGCGCCGAAGGCACCGCTCTGGCCCATGTCGTTGGTGGACGTGGTGGTTCGCTTGTGTGCTTCGCCGATGCTCACCACGCTGGTCACGGCCAGGGTGACGATCAAGCCGATGGTCACGGCGACCAGCAGTTCGATCAGCGTCATGCCGCGCATGCGCGCAGCACCGGAGTGCGTCATGTATTTCATGTGGGAGGCAGGGTGACCCGGGTTTTGAGCTGGCTCTTGGCCTCGCTGTCGCGGCGTTGCGGTGCTTTCCATTGGATGAGCACGTCAGCGCTGTTTGCGATGCCGGCGACCGCCGTCACGCTGATTTCTCCGTTGGGAAGGCCGCCCTTGTCTTGATCCTTTACCCGCGCTTCCCAATCCGAGCCGGCGCCGGTCGCCACGGTCACGGACTTGTTGATCCACATCGTGGTTGCGATCTCGTTGGCAATCAGGGCGGCACGGTTGCGATCCTCCGCATCGACGGAAAGGCTGATGGCTCGCGCCTGCAAGCCGATCAAACCCAGCACACCGAGTGAAAACAGCAGGATGGAGACGAGCACCTCGAGCAGGGCGACGCCTGCCTGCCGGCGCTGGCGAGTCCGAAGATTGGAATTTTTGGTCATGGGCAGCCGTCCGGTTGACCCGACGAAAGACTTCTGTTCGGGTCGCAGATGCGGACTTGGCCGCCGAGTGCGACTAGCACCCGCAGGGGTCGATCGGCGCCCGGCAAGGTGACGTTGTATGTCGGGGGGATCGACGCGGCATCGCAACTTGTGCTGCCGGAAACGCCGGTGCCCGAGTTGGCAACCAGCCGGCCCATCGAGTTGAAGCAAACGGCTGCCGGCCCGGTGATCTGGACATCGGAGCCGACGGATCCGAGAACGCCAGACGCGACGAAGACATCGGTATCGTCCGTCAGCAGCTTGATCACATTGATCGACCAATTGCGGCCGTTGTCTGCGGCAGCCAGGCTGGTCTGCGGGGCCGTGCTGTTCGTCAAGGAAAAAACCACTTGGCGGCTGCGGCGCAAGGCTTCCGTTTGCGCTTGGCGCAACCCGTTCTGGAGCGAGTCCGCAACGGTGCGGATCTTGTTGTTCCGGATCCAGGCCCCCATCGACGGAACCGCCAGGGCCATGAGGATGCTGAGCAAGGTGATCGTTACCATCAGTTCGATCAGGCCGAATCCCGAGGAACGGTCGGGGCGCGCCATCAGCACGCGCCTTTCTTCATTACCCAGTTGTTGCTACAACTGCTCCAGCCAGCAACACCGCTGACGGTGGAAGCCTTGTCTCCTCGCTGGTTGATGGTGAAGGTGAACCCGTTCACTGCCCCGGTGCCCACCGCTTGCAGCGAATAAGTTGTCGCCGTGGGAGTTCCTACACAAGAAACGGTAAAGCTGCCAACGGTGGAGGATGTGCAGGGTCCGGCGCCGACGAAGGTGCGGTTGTCCTGGAAGTACCGTTCCATATCGGCCTTCGCGATCGAGAGCGCATTGGCGCCGTCGACCAATTTGCCGCGCAATACGTAGTCCCTGTAGCTGGGAAGCGCAATGGCTGCAAGGATGCCGATGATTGCCACGGTGATCATCACTTCGATCAGCGTGAAGCCAGTCACGCGATCGAGGCGGCGAGTGGCTTTATGTGGGGGCGATAGTTTGATCAACGAAGACACCTTTGGGGGTTGAGACGATCACCGCCGCACCAGCGCGGCAACGATCAGAATCAATTGTCAAAGGATGTCTTTAATTGTGTCTTTTTGCAAAACCGCTCAGCGCTCGATCAAGACCTTTCGTCGGGCGTCGAGCGGTCGCAGCAGGCTGCAACCCTAAAAATTGGTGAGTGCCCGCTCACTCGGCCACCCAACTCCCCGACTTCCCCCCATGCTTCTCCAACACATGCACATCGGTGATCCGCATCCCCCGGTCCACCGCCTTGCACATGTCGTAGATCGTCAACAGCGCCACCTGCACGGCCGTCAGCGCTTCCATCTCCACGCCGGTCCGTCCGACCGTCTCGACGGTCGCCGTGCAAGCCACCTGCGGCGCGCTGCCCCCTTCGGCCAGCGCAAACGCCACGGCCACGCGCGTCAACGCCAGCGGATGGCACAGCGGAATCAGGTCGCTTGTCTTCTTTGCCGCCTGAATTCCGGCGATCCGCGCGATGCCCAGCACATCGCCCTTCTTCGCCGTGCCGGATTCGATCAGCGCCAGCGTCGCGGCCTGCATCTCGATGCGTCCCGTGGCCACGGCCACGCGGTGGGTGGCGGGCTTGGCGGCCACGTCGACCATGTGGGCCTGGCCCTGGGCGTCAAAATGGGTGAGGGTGTTCATGGGTTGGGTACCTTCGTACTTCGCACTGCGGTGCGCGCTTGCTTGCTTGGGGCGGCCCGGCGCGGCGCTCATGGGTGAACGTTCGTTTTGAAGATGCATCATACGAGCCCGAGCCATGGACGAGGAATGCTGCGCTTGACTCCCTCCGCAAAGCCAAAGACCACCGCAACGCCCACCCTGCGCGCGCTATGCGCTTCCGTTTTGATAGCGGCGCAGGCCCTGTTGCCGATACCCGCCGGCGCGCAGATGCAGCCGATCCTGCCCGGCCTCGGCGACGGCGGCGAAATGACCGCCAGCGCCGAGCGCAGCCTCGGCGACCAGATCGCCCGCGAGTTGTACCGCGACACCGACTACATCGACGATCCGGTGATCGCCGCCTATGTCCAGGAGATCTGGCAGCGCCTCTTGACCGCCGCCCGCGCGCGCGGCGAGCTCACGCCCGAACTGGACGAGCGCTTCGCCTGGACCGTCGTGCTGGGTCGCGACCGCAACATCAACGCCTTTGCGCTGCCGGGCGGCTACCTGGGCCTGAACCTCGGGCTTGTGGCTGCTGTCGGCAGCCGCGACGAGCTGGCGACGGTGCTCGGGCACGAGCTCTCGCACGTCACGCAGCGCCACATCTCCCGGATGATGAGCAAGCAGGGCAAGCAGATGCCGCTGATGATCGCGGGCCTCATTCTCGGGATGATCGCCGCCAGCAAGAGCCGCAACGGCGATGCCGGCCAGGCCGTGATCATGGGCAGCCAGGCGCTCTTCATGCAGAACCAGCTGAGCTTCTCGCGCGACATGGAGCGCGAGGCCGACCGCATCGGCTTCGGCGTGATGACGCAGGCGGGCTTTGCGCCGCAGGGCGCGGCGGCCATGTTCGAGAAGCTGCAGTACGCCTCGCGCCTGAACGACAACGGCTCTTACCCGTACCTGCGGAGCCACCCGCTCACGACCGAGCGCATCTCCGACATGCAGGGCCGCTTCCAGTTCCGCATGGACACGGCCCCCGCGCTGCCGCTCGAAATGGACCACGCGATGATCGCCTCGCGTGCCCGCGTACTGACGCGGCCGGGCGTCGACGTGCTGCGGCTCTGGATCCAGTCGGCCGCCAGCGGCGAGTTCGCCAAAAGCACGCCGGCCCAGCAGGCCGGCACGCTCTACGCGGCGGCGCTGGCAGCCAAGGAACTGCGCGACTACAAGGCGGCGCGCGCGCTGGCCGAGCGGCTCGTCGCGCGCACCACGGAAGACCCGGCCGCGGCGAAACAGGCGCGCTGGCTCAGTGCCGAGATCGAGCTGGCCGCCGGCGCCCCGGCCAAGGCGGCAGCGCTCCTCGATGCCAAGTCGAAGGAGCGGCCCGAGATGATCCTCGCAGCCGAAGCCGCGACCGCCACGCGCCAGCCCGCGCCGATGATTCCCGTGCTGCGTGACTGGGTGGCCGCCAATCCGCGCGATGCCACGGCTTGGCGCGTGCTGAGCAACCTGTATGGCGCGCAGAACGACACGCTGCGTGCGGTGCGCGCCGACGCCGAAGCCAACGTGGCGATCCTCGACTACCCCGCGGCGCGCGATCGTTTCAAGGCGGCGCAGGAACTGGTGCGCAAGTCGGGCGCTTCGGGTGCGCCGATCGATCACTACGAGGCGTCGATCATCGACACCCGCGCACGGGCCGTCGATGCGCTGGTCAAGCAGCAGGCGGAAGAGCCGCCGCTGAAGTAGCCGTGTTGCTGCTGCTCAGCGCCTGGAGAGCAGGCCGCCCAGCGCGGTCTCGATGAGAAGGCCCAGCAGCGAGTAGATCAACGAGCCGATCAGCGCGGCCACGAAGCCGTTGACGTGAAAGCCGCCGAGGAGCCCCGACGCGGCCCAGAACAGCAGCGCGTTGATCACGAACAGGAAGAGCCCGAGGGTGACGATGGTGACCGGCAATGTCAGCACCACCAGCACCGGCCGCACGATCATGTTGAGCAATCCGATCACTGCGGCCGCGATGAGCGCGGAGCCGAAGCTGTTGACCTGGACACCGCTGTAGAGATAGGCCACCGCCAGCAGCGCGACGGCGCTGAGCAGCCATTTGATGATGATGCGCATGCGGCGCAGGATACCCCAGCGCTCCCAAAACAACGAGCCCCGGTGCGTTGCCGCACCGGGGCTCGTAAGAAGGGGGTCGCCTTGCGGCTTACTCGGCCAGTTCGTTCGCCAGCACCAGCAATGCGCCCATGCCCATCACGGCGCCGGGAAAGGCCCAGCCCGATTGATGCGCGGGCGTCTGGTCGGGCGTGACCGGCTCCAGGTCGACGCCGATCTTCGGGCGACGCGCATCGACCACGTGGGATGCACCGTGCTCGCGCTTGAGTTGCACCGTGAGGTCCGCCAGCGGCCCTTTGGCCAGCACCGCCGTCACCTCTCCGCCGTTGCGCTCGAGCAGGGGCAGCAACTGCGCCTGCACCTTGCTGAACCACTTGGCGCGCCAGTTCTCGCGTGCGCTGTGGCTCACCCACTTGCTGATGCGATGTGTCATGCGCGGCGCGCAGGCCACGAGCACCCAATGGCGCGCCACGACGCTGTTGGCGTCCGGGGCGAGTTCGGCGAACTGCTCGCTGGCATACACGGCGTCGTCGACATAAAGAATGATCTTTTCCATGAGTGCTCCTTCAGATAGTTAGAGTGGCAGAGACTGGTTTGGACAGGAAAGTTTCTCAGCGAAGTTTCTGGCGATCAATGGGGTATGCCAGTGCTCAGCCGGTCGTCACAGCCGTTTCCGGCTTGTTGCGGGCCTGGCGCATGGCCACCCACTTGCCGATCGCGAGCACCAGCAGCGCACCAGCGATGCCGGCTGCGTACTTGATCGTGTCGGTCTGCGGCACCTTCGGCACCCAGGTCCAGTTGGCGGGGTTCGCCAGGGCCGGGTCGGACACGGCCATCGTGCCGGCGATCCAGCCGAGCAGCATGCCGCCCAGCGTGATGATCATCGGGAAGCGGTCCATCAGCTTGATGACCAACTGGCTGCCCCAGACGATGATCGGAATGCTCACGAGCAGGCCGAAGATCACGAGCGGCATCTGGTGGCCTTCGCCCGCACCCTGTGCGGCGCCGGCGATGGCGATCACGTTGTCCACGCTCATCACCAGGTCGGCCACGATCACGGTCTTGACGGCGCCCCACAGCTTGTCGCTGCCGGCGATGTTGCCGTGCGCGTCGTCATGTTCGGGAGCCAGCAGCTTCACGCCGATCCACAGCAGCAGGATCGCACCCACCAGCTTCAGGAACGGAATGGCAAGGAGCGTGAGCGCAAAGAAGATCAGGATCACGCGCAGCACGATCGCGCCGGCGGTGCCCCACAGGATGCCCTGGGTGCGTTGGGCGGGCGGCAACTTGCGGCACGCCAGCGCGATGACGACGGCGTTGTCGCCACCGAGCAGGATGTCGATCATGATGATCTGACCGACAGCGACCCAGAATTCCGGGGTCATGAACTGTTCCATAGGTTCCTCTTTGTCTTCGCGCCGTCCTGCCGTTCCTTGCGTGGATCGCGACGGGCAGGCGCATACCGATGCGTTTCGATTCATCCCGCACGGGGCTGGTCGAAAGCGAGGAAACGAAGACGCCGGGTGACTCCGGGGACTTGCGAACGCTTCGACCAAACCTGCACAGGTTCAAATCGAAGGTCTTGCTCGACAGCGCCTGCGCCAGTGCGCATGCGTTGTCCGAAAGGCCGGAAGTGTTGTGCTTCGTATTGACGACCTGTCGATTTCCGCCGTTGTGCACGACGGTCGGGAGCTACTCCCCTTCGTGGGCGGGATTAGAGCATCGAAGAACACGCCGTGGCAATCGAAAGTTTTCAGCCATTCGATGAGAACCGCTTGGGAAGGCCTGTGAGCAGGAGCTCTCGTGCTATCTAATTTGTAGCGACCATGTCCCTTCGAGGTTGCGGGACATTGGCGGACTATGATCGCCGCTCGCTGCTTTTTCACTCCCCATGGCCGCCATCCACATCACCGACATCGAGGCCGCCATCAACCACTGGCGCGAGAAGAGTCCCTCGCCCGACGGCATCACGCTGGCGCCCGAATTGCTCGCGCGGGCCGAGGTCTACGCGCTCAGGGTGTTCCACCACGAGGACGAAGTCGACGAGGTCGGCTTTCCCGCCAAGGCCTGTGCCACTTGTTTTTACTATGATACCAGGACCACCG